>WPCK01150317.1_pt1 | contig 13295 bp, 9 predicted proteins | sample 5399851 | NCBI WGS metagenome assembly WPCK01 (sample SAMN12869471, study PRJNA574797) | sludge metagenome | isolation source: wastewater treatment of pH11 | place: China:Beijing | collected 2019-05-20
TACGATGTCTCCGGATGGGCTGAGCTGCTGCCGCAATTCGCGGAGCGCGGCGGTCGCTTCAGAAGTCCGCGCGTCGATCCTTCGCATTTGATGTTCGGTCCTATAGAATTGGCATTCAAGTTTCAATTGGTCCGCGATAACCTAGCCGAACTACCGAAAAGAGTAAACCGAAAATGAGCTTCACGATCGACCTTCGTAGCGACACCGTAACGAAACCTTCGCCCGAAATGCGGGCTGCGATGGCCGCCGCCGAAGTCGGCGACGACGTGATCGACATCGATCCAACAGTCCAGCGTTTGCAGGCGCGGACTGCTGAAATTCTCGGCAAAGAAGCGGCCCTGTTCATGCCCAGCGGCTCCATGACCAATCAAATCGCGATACGGGTCCACTGCGGGCGCGGCGAGGAGTTTTTGTGCGACGCGGATAGCCACGTTTACAACTACGAACAGGCGGCCTTTGCGCAGTTGAGCGGCATCGTGGCACGCACCATCCAAGGAAAAAACGGAGTGCTCCAGCTCGACCAGCTTGTTGGGTTGATTCGGCCTCAGGGCGATCATCTCGTTCGTACCAAGCTACTCACGCTAGAAAACACGCACAACCGCGGCGGCGGTTCAATTCAGCCTCTCGCCCATGTTCAAGCCAATTGCGAATGGGCACATGAGAATGGCTTGGTCACGCATTTGGATGGCGCAAGACTGTTTAATGCTGTGGCCGCCACAGGTGTTCAAGCCTCTGAGTGGGCCAGCCATTTCGATTCGATTAGCATCTGCTATTCAAAAGGGTTGGGAGCGCCCGTTGGTTCAGCCCTTGCCGGTACTAAAGCGTTCATCCAAGAGGCCCGCCGCGCGAGAAAGCTTTTTGGCGGCGGAATGCGACAAGCGGGAATCATCGCAGCCGGCGCGTTGTTCGCTCTCGAAAACAACCGAGACCGGTTGACCCAAGATCATTGCAATGCACGAACACTCGCAGACGCGATTTGCTCGATAGACGGACTGCACCTGCAGCCCGAACCGGAAACCAACATCGTCATTGTGCGGATCGATTCCAAATTGGGAACGGCGACTGATTGGGTCCAAGAACTGGCAAAGCGAGACGTAGGTGTCTTAGCGTTTGGCCCACAATACCTGCGACTAGTCACGCATTTCGATGTCTCGGCTGAACAAATTTCCACAGCCTGCAAAGCTATGCAAGACGTGGCTCATTCGTTGCTCCAAGGATTCTGAAGAACGATCGTTCGGAGCGCAGGGTAATCGAAACATTAGGACTCAAAGCGAGCATCTTCAAGGCGACCGGGCAACAGCATCGTCAATATACTCATCATTTTATACATCCGGTGTATCGTTTCAGCGGGCGGGTTGCCTGTTGAACGCCAATTGCTGTGGTTTGATATTCCACTCATGGCCGGCGTTACCATTGGTGCGATTCCCGTTTTTATCACGGGCAAATGTATCAGTCGCGTAGAGGGTGGGATCGGAGTTGCAATATACCTAGCCTACTTGATGTGGCTCATGTTCTTCCGCCCCTTGTAGCTGTTTTAGCGGTTCGTCACCCTTGGAATTAACTCGGATCGATCAGGAAATCAAGATGAATTCGTCGCAAGAACCCGCTCCGGCGTGGCACATTCAAACGGTCGATGAAATTCTCGGCGAGCTGTCATCCTCTTCGCAAGGGTTGAGTTCGTCTCTTGCTAGCGAGCGGCTGGCGTCAGTCGGCCCCAACGAACTGCGCGGCGGCCAAGCAATCTCGGCCTGGCACATCCTGCTCGATCAATTCAAGAACGTCTTGCTCGTGATTCTGATCATTGCCACCGTTCTTTCCTTGATGGCCGGGCACGGTACCGAGTCGATCATCATTGCGATCATTGTATTTTTTGCTGTTGCTCTTGGCTTTTACCAGGAGTACCGGGCGGAACGCGCGATGGAGGCCTTGCAACAAATGGCAGCTCCTCAGGCGACCGCGATCCGCGATGGCAAGGAAGCCCAAGTTCCGGCTCGCGAAATCGTTCCCGGTGACATGATCTTGCTTAAGGCTGGTGACAAAGTTCCTGCGGATTGCCGTTTGGTTGAAATCCACAATTTGCAGGCCGAGGAAGCGCCTCTCACGGGGGAATCGGTTCCCGTGGAAAAGCAAGTCGAGCCCCTAGCCGATCAAAGCCTAGGCGCAGGCGACCGCACGAACATGGTTTTTTCAGGTACAGCCATTACCTATGGACGTGGTCGAGCGGTGGCGGTGGCTACGGGGATGAACACGGAATTCGGCAAAATCGCGCGCATGTTGCAAAACATCAAACAGGTTCGCACGCCGCTGCAAATGAATCTCGACAAAGTTGGCCACGTCCTTGCAATGGTGGCGATTTGCGTGGTCGTGGCGATTGTAGTCCTCGGACTTTGGCGACGTGAAGAAACCAACCAAACCATTGTCGAATTGCTTTTGTTTGGCGTCGCCCTGGCTGTGGCGGTCGTACCCGAAGCGTTGCCCGCAGTTGTCACCGTGTCGCTGGCGATCGGCGTGCAGCGAATGACTAAACGAAACGCGTTGGTGCGACGGCTGCCCGCCGTGGAAACGCTCGGCAGCACCAGCGTAATTTGCTCCGACAAGACTGGTACGCTCACCAAAGATGAGATGACCGTCCGGCAAATTTACGCCGAAGGGCAGACACTGGACGTATCGGGCGCGGGCTATGATCCCATCGGCAAATTTTATGCCGACGGGAGCACGATCGAGCCGTCACCCGGCCTGCGCGAGTTGCTGCAAGCGGGAGTCCTGTCGTCCGACGCTCAGCTCACTCGCGACGAACAGACCGGAATCTGGCAAATTCACGGCGATCCGACCGAGGGCGCGTTGATCGTGGCTGCCGCTAAAGCTGGCCTAAAAAAGTCGCAACTTGATCACGACTTTCCGAGAATCGATGAGATTCCGTTCAGCTCAGAATCGAAACGCATGACGACTTTGCATCAAACCAACCAGGGACAGGTGGCCTACATCAAAGGTGCACCTGAAGTGTTGCTGCGTTCCTGCACATCGCAATGGTCTGAGCAGGGAGAAATTCCCCTGACCGAGCAACACCGGCAAGCGATCGCGGACGCGGGACGTCAAATGGCCCAGCGTGCCCTGAGAGTTCTTGCTCTGGCCAAACAATCAAACGCATCGCGTGGGTCGGTCGGCGAACAGCTAACTCTGCTGGGTCTGATCGGCATGATCGATCCGCCTCGCCCCGAGGCCAAGGCGGCTATCGAAACGTGCGGAACGGCCGGCATCAAGGTCATCATGATCACGGGCGACCATCCACTGACCGCCAAGGCGATCGCTGCCGATCTGGGAATCTTTAAGAACGGGCGCATCGTTACGGGCTCAGAGTTGAATGGCATGTCGGACGATGCGCTTCAAAACAGCATCGGAAATATCGAGGTCTACGCGCGTGTGTCGCCTGAACACAAATTGCGCATTGTCGGTGCGCTCCAGTCCCTTGGTCATGTCGTGGCGATGACGGGCGACGGCGTGAACGATGCCCCAGCCCTTCGGAAAGCTGACATCGGCATTGCGATGGGCATTACGGGCACCGACGTCACCAAGGAAGCAGCCGTCATGACGCTGACTGACGACAACTTCGCATCCATCGTGGCCGCCGTGGAGGAGGGCCGCAGCATCTATGGCAACATCAAGAAATACCTGATGTACCTGCTGTCCGCCAATATTGGGGAAATTGGCTTGATGGCCGGGGCCTCGATCATGGGCTTGCCGATGCCTCTGACGGCCGTGCAAATCCTTTACGTCAATTTGGCGACCGACGGATTGCCGGCGCTAGCTCTGGCGGTCGATCCCCCTGAAGATGACAACATGCGCCGTCCACCTCGCGATCCTCGGACCGGCATTTTTACGCCCTCCGTCGTGCGGTTGATGGCGCTGGGTGGCGTGTGGTCGGCCTTTGCAAACCTAGCCCTCTTTATCGGCGCGCGCTATCTTGGGTATTCCAATCAAACCGCCATGACGATGACGTTCGTCTCGCTGGTGTTGATTCAGTTCTTCAAGGCCTATGGGTATCGCTCCGACCATCAGCACGTGTTGCACCGACCGCTTTCCAATCGATGGCTTAATGTGGCCATCGTTTGGGAAATTGGACTCTTGATTCTAATCCTTTATGTGCCTTTCCTGGAGCGTGCCTTCGACGTGGTTCCTCTGACGTTAGGGGAGTGGGCGTTTATTATTTTTTGGTCGCATACGATCCTGCCCGTGCTAGAATTCGGGAAATGGTTGGAGCGGCAAGGGTTTTTCGCGCCCGATCGATCGGCCGCGAACCGTTGATCCAAATCAAGCGAGTCAGGCTTCGAACGCTCGATATTGTGTAGGCATGGATGGCTGATCGCCGCGTGTCATTCAAATCTCATCGCCGACGATGCGGGCGTAAAGAATCGCCATCGAGCGGTCGGCGGCGCGATAACTAAAGCCTGAAACAAGAGGCGCATCATCCCAAAGAGTGATGTCCTTGGGCGAATCTTGCGATGTATCGACCCAACACCGCCACGAGTTTCCGCTGGACAATCGAGGGAGTTCGAAATCAAGCGGATGGCAAAAGGCATTCAGGATGATGTGAAAACGTAATTCGGCATCGCGTAGCTCGAAACCCAAAGCCAAACTGTGGGAATCATCGCTCCAATCGGGTTGGTTCAGCTTCGTTCCGTGCCATGCTTTCGTAGCATCGCGCAGCATGTCACTGAGCGTGATGCGCTCATTCTTCCGTTTCGGCCACCACATCTCTCGCCGAAGACAAAGGAGCGAAACAAAACGGTGAATGTCGGCATGCTTTTCAACCAGGGACCAATCGAACCAACTGATCTCATTGTCATGACAATAGGCATTATTGTTCCCGCACTGAGTCCGCCGGCATTCATCGCCCATGAGGATCATGGGTATGCCTAGCGACATCATCGTGACGGTCAGGAAATTCTTAACTTGACGTTGCCGCAACATTTCCACGGCTGGGTCATCCGTTGGGCCTTCGATACCACAATTCCAACTGCGGTTGTCGTTGGATCCGTCTCGGTTGTCCTCGCCATTCGCTTCATTGTGCTTGGCATTGTACGAAACGAGGTCGTTGAGTGTAAAGCCATCGTGGCAAGTCACGAAGTTGACGCTCTGTTCGGCCTCACGCGGGCTGTGGCCGAAAATTTCCGGGCTTCCAACAATACGGTCCGCGACGCGTCGTTGCGATCCCGGCTGGCCACGCACAAAATCGCGAACATCATCTCGAAATCGTCCGTTCCACTCCCTCCATGCGTCGCCGACAAAGCTGCCCACCTGGTACAACCCAGCCGCATCCCAAGCCTCAGCAATCAGCTTCGTGCCCGCCAATACCGGATCCGACTCGATGTCCCAGAGCACAGGTGGATTGGGCAGCGGCTGGCCATTGGCATCGCGTGACAGCACCGACGCAAGATCAAAGCGGAACCCATCGACGTGCATTTGTTCGACCCAATACTTCAGACTGTCGACGATCATTCGTCGCACAATAGGTTGGTTGGCATTGAGCGTGTTCCCACAGCCCGAGTAATTCGAATAGCGAGCTCCGTTATTTTCCAAGGTGTAATACGTTAAGTTGTCGACACCTCGAAAACATAGCGTCGGTCCACGTTCGTCACCCTCCGCCGTATGGTTAAACACCACGTCGAGGATGACCTCGATCCCCGCACGGTGCAGAGCTTTCACCACATCTCGGAATTCATCAACTGGTCCCAACGCACCTTGCCGGGAACTGTATGCATGGTGCGGCGCAAAAAACGAAACGGGAGCATAGCCCCAGTAGTTCGTCTTACCCGGAGGGCAGTCCTGAGCATCGAATTGGAACACAGGCAATAGTTCTACGGCTGTGATACCCAATGCCTTGAGATAGGGGACTTTCTCGACGAGTCCGGCGTACGTTCCTCGCTTATCGTCGACGACACCGGAGTTGGGATGACGCGTAAAACCTCGAACGTGCAGTTCGTAGATGACCGTCCGAGACGAGGGTAGTTGCAGCGGTTCATCGCCCTCCCAATCATACAAACTCGGATCGACAACCGCGCTCTTCATCGCCGTTGCCGTGTTGTCTCCCGGGGCGACGGACGTCATTCGGTCATAGTTCTTGGGCACCACAATGGCCCGACCGTAGGGATCAAGCAGAACTTTGTCGGAATCGAAACGCAATCCAATCTCGGGGGCCATCGGCCCATGAACCCGATAGCCGTAAAGCTGCCCCGGCAAAACTCCGGGTACGAACTCATGCCAATAGTGATAAGTGCGGTTTTTCACTGGATCTAGGTGTATTACACGGGAAGGCGTTGCATCGTCTTCATGATCGAAGAACAGCAGTTCGACCGCTGTAGCATTCCGCGAATAGATGCTGAAATTGACACCGCCGTCACAAACTGTGGCGCCAATTGGATAGGTACCGCCGGCTTGCGAGTTTGGATTCATGGTCGTCGCACTTTGCTCTAGATAGCAGCGATTACTGGGTTGATGCTCGATTGGACTAAATTCATACGAGATTCAGCATCGCGTCTCTCATTGTCCGTGCTGATTTGATTCTTCAGGCTCAGACTTTTTGCTTTCAACATCATCAAACAACATTCGACGCGGCGGTGTTTCCAAATCATCGAACTGTCCGCTCTTAACCAAGTACACAAAACAGGTCACGGCAAAAAGCGAAATAAGCAGGGCGATGGGAATAGCAAAATACAGAACGTTCATGTCAAAATCACTCAGCTCGTTACTTTCGAATGTACACCTGTTTTGACAGGGAGTGGTGCATGTTCAAGGTCGACTCGCACCGGCGGTCTTCCACTCGCTGTCTTCCTTGACTTCGTCAATCTTGCCTGCTTGCAAGGAAAGTCCTATAACGGTCAGCGAGCTGATCGGCATGAGCAATGCCGCCAACAAGGGATGCAATACTCCCGCCATCGCCAAACCCGCGCCGAGGAAATTATACGCCAGTGACACCGCAAGATTCCTTCGAATGGTTGAACACGTCGTTCGACTCGCAGAAAACAGATTGATAATCGGCACCAGACCTGCGTCACCCAAATAGACCGGGGCAGCGGCAAGACTTGCTTCCGCACCTTTGTGAACAGCGATGCCAACGGAGGCGACTGCCAAGGCGGCACTGTCGTTCACACCGTCACCCACCATGACCGTCGTAGGATAGGTCTGGCTGGACTCTTGGATCGCCGCTACCTTTCCTTCGGGAGTCAACCCTCCTCGAAAATCCTCGATCTTCAATTCACTGGCCACTCGAGCAACGACTTCCGGGTGATCTCCCGACAAAACTCCAATTTTCCAGCCTCGCTTTCGCAACTGGCTCAGCGTCAGTTCTGCATCTGCTCGAATCTTATCACCCAGGCCAGCTATTGCCTTAATCGTTCCGTCAACGGCTACCCAACATGGGGACAGTTGCGCTTTCAATAAATCCTTTTCGATCGCTTCCCATGACTCGAACTCCGGCATGCAACCCCTATCAATCCCTTGTTCCAACAAAAAATTGCAATTGCCTATCAAAACGTTGTGTCCGCAAACTGTTGCCGAGACGCCACCCGCATGCGCCCGTTGATTTTCGACCCGAGAACCTTCTGGATCACGCGGACAGGGAACCTTCCATTCCGGCGCGTCGATTGGGATTGTGTTTGCAGAGTGAAATTCGCTGAATGCCGTTGCAATCGGATGCGTGAGTTTCTCCTCTGCCGCCGCGACCCACGCGATTGCCGATCGGTCTCCAATCCACTGGATCACTTGCAGCTTCCCTTCGGTCAATGTCCCCGTTTTGTCGAGCCAGACCATTCCGGCCTTGTCGAGTGCTTGCATGACGTCGCCTGACTTGACCATGATTCGATGTTTGGCCAGCCGACCTAATGCTACTGAAATTGCTAGTGGAGTTGCCATCGCCAACGCACAGGGGCAAGCGATCACGAGCAGGGCAATCGCGTTGTCCGTTGCCAGATTTCGGTCGGTTCGATTCCACAACGCAAACGTCAGCACCGCCAGGGCGATGACAATGATGACAAAGTAACCACCGATTCGGTTAGCCCACTGAACAATTTGAGGCTTTTGATTGGAAGCTTGTTCCACCAGTTCCACAATCTTGCTAATTCGAGTTTCCTGGCCAACGGCCGACGCCTGAGCAACTAACAACGATGAAATGTTCTTTGAGCCTGCCGAAATTGAATCTCCCATGTGCTTCGTCTGAGGCTTAGCTTCGCCCGTAAGAATGGACTGGTCAACTTGCGAGCTTCCGGAAACTACCACGGCATCGGTTGGAACAATATCTCCGGGGCGAATTTCGATTTGATCGCCGACAACAACGTCCTCAATCATCACCTCCACTACATTTCCGTTGACCAGTTTCCTTGCGCGCTGCGGCGTGAGTCGGTAGAGGAGTTCGACGGCATCGGCAGCCCGATTCTGTTGCCGAAATTGAATCCAACGTCCGATCAACAACAGACAAATCAACACAGACAGTGAGTCGAAATAGATCTCGCCCGTTCCTCGGATTGTATTGACTAGGCCATTGATCGTGCCCGCCAGCAATCCCAGCGCAATGGGCAGATCCATGTGTGGGGTCCAAGTTCGCAGCGCATTCCAGCCGCTTTTGAGGAACACTCTCCCAGGGCCAATCAAGGAGCCGACACCAATCAGACAACTGACCCACCGCAACAGAGTGACAAACGCACTTTCCATGTGGGAAAACATACCCAGATAGAGCGCAGTCGCGATCAACATATTATTTCCGGCAGCGGCAAAGGCCACTCCAATTCTCGCTAACTGCTGGCGATTTTCCATTTGTCGCCGCAGTCCACTCTCGTTGACTCGAATCGGGTGAGGTGTGTAGCCGAGACGGTGCAGGCTCTGCGCAACGCTCGATAACTGAGTCTGCGCGGGCTCCCATTCCAGCCGCACTGTCCCACGGCTCCAATTGACCTGCGCTCGCTGAACGCCGCCTACCATCGACGGCAACTTTTCCACTAACCAGATGCAAGCGGCGCAATGAATTCCGTCCAGCGCCATCTTGATCTCCAGGTTCCCATTGGGCAGCGAGTGAACAAACCGATCCATGAAACCTGGATCGTCCAAATGTTCGAAATTCAGGCTGTTTTCACGCTTACGCAGAGTCTGGCTTTCGCTAGCCGAGTCGACCATCGCATAAAAGGCCTCGTGACCGCTGGCGGAAATCAATTGATATGCCGAATGGCAACCCTGGCAACAAAACTGCGCTGGCTGAGCTGGATTGATCAAACCAATGGGAACTGGCAGACCACAATGTCTACAGTCGGCCGCAACCTCACTTGCAATCATTCTTCCCGATCAATTCTTGCGGCAACATGGCAGCTCCGCGTGCTGGACTCCCTTGACTTGCCGGACCAATTCCTCGGTTTGACCCGCATTACCGTTCTCGCTAGAAATCATTGTCGCCGATCTCGATTCATTGAGAACTTGCAATGGCTGATTCATACCGCTCAAGTCGATCGGAGCACGGCAAGTCAAGGTAAAAACGCCCACGCAAATGACCAGAACCGCCATAACCGCCGGCAGTCGGTGTTGAATCTGATGTCCGACGCGGCTGAAGCCAAGCATCAACGCGGTCATAATGGGAACAGTCCCTGCCCAAAACACGACCATCAACAAGACTCCGCTGATCGGACTGCCCGTTCCGGCAGCCGTGATACCGAAGGTATACATCCAACCGCAGGGCATCAAACTGGTGAGCATTCCGATGACCAAGGCGCGCGGAAGTGGGCTGAGGGACATCGTTTTTTGAAAGAGCTTTTGCAAAAGCTTCTGGATCGGGCCGGCATAACCGGGCAGTTTGATTTGAATTCCCGACCAGCGCAGCAGAGCAATGACGCCAATCGCGATGGTCAAGCCCCCCGCGAAATAAGTGGCCAACTGCTGCCATCGATGGACGCTTGAGCCCGCGTTGATCGCCATACCCAACGCACCAAAGATCAGGCCGACCATGGAGTAAGTGACCAACCGTCCGAGGCTGTAGGCAACGGTTGGAACCATGGCCGCAGAGCGAGATCGGGCGTTCGATCCGGCCAACAAGGCAAAAGGTCCACACATGCCGACGCAGTGTAGACTGCCGACCAAACTTGCAACAAACACAGTCCCTAACAATACGAACATGCTCAATACCACAACAATGGGTTAATGCGAATGGAAACCCGCTGCATCTCGACCGGCCTCAGGCCGACCGCGTCAAGCAGCCATTCACTTGGTACACCCTTTTGATCATTGATTCAAATATTGTCGATCCTCGAACAGAAAAACATCATCGCCGGACCTAATTTCGCTGTTGAATTGCCAATTGCCGCTTCGATCGATTCTCATTTTGCCGACGTAAACTCCCGCTGCCGTTGGCTCCAGATTGACCGCTTGAACCAAAGCAGCCCGACCACAATGAAACGTCTTCATTTCTACCGACGGAACCGAAACCGGATGGCCGGTTCGATCGGCCAAATTCAATGTGACGTCGGCATTGCCGAACACATCGTTGGCGGCGATTGGTTTCTCAATAGTCAATATTGCTTGCCAGCCAAGTTGTTTACTGATCCTTTCCTTCTGCAATTGTTCTTCGGCACTTATTTTTGCGTCGAAGTCCGCTACCATGGCCTGCGACGGGTCATTATAAGTCATTGTGATCGCGAACGTCCACATGATCGCTTGAATCACAAAAAACAAGATGATAAACCCAGTCCATAGAAATCGAGCAACCGTTTCCCGATTTTGAATTTCTTGAGTAACTAACTTCGCCATTAGAACGGTCCCAAAAGAGTGAAACGCAAGGTCCGTTCGACTTCAGCATCATTGGTGATTTCAATGATCGCGGATGATTTTCCTTTCTTGAAGACATCCCGTGAGGCAATCACGCTGGTATTGAATACAGAGGTCTCGTTAGCAGCCAATTGAAAATCGGACTGTTGAACTTCGATTGCGGCACTGGACGGTTGGACCACCCGAACCGAAAACTTCATCAGTTCCTCCGTCCGATTCGTTATTTTCAGTTTGATCAAGTTCCGAACGCGACCATCCTCGGTCATCACGAACGGATTTCCGGCTTCTCTCAAGATGACCGCATCAAAAGTCTTTGTCGCAAGGAAGACCGAGACAAAGGCGGCGACGATTCCCAGCAAAAGGGCAGGGTAGACCAACGTCCTGGGTCGAATCAAACTCGTGACTTCCCGATTGTCTTTTGCCAAGGACGCAAAGCGAATCAAATTGGGAGCCCGATCCAGTTTTTCCATGACCTGATTGCAGGCGTCGATGCATTGAGTGCAGTTGATGCACTCCATTTGGAGGCCCTTGCGAATATCAATTCCGGTTGGGCATGTCGTAACGCAATTGCCGCAATCAACGCAGTCTCCTACAACAGGCAATTGGACGGCACCTTCTTTGTAGGACTCTTCTAATTTCCTGTTTCTCTTGCCGCGCGGTTCACCTCGATGAACGTCGTAAGAAACAATCAGGGAATTTCGGTCAAGCAATACAGACTGCATCCGACCATAAGGGCACGCAATCAAACACATCTGTTCCCGGAAGTAGCAAAAATCAAACATGATGGCAACGGTCACCAGTGCCATGACTAGGAATGACGTGGGGTGTTGAAAGGGAGACCGTGTCACCCAAACCTTCAGTTGATCGACACCCACGAAGTAGGCTAAAAAGGTATTGGCTAGGTAAACGCTAATGATGAAATACACGACGTATTTTGCGGCGGTACGCCAAGCTGGAATTTTGCCGTGCTGCCCCCCTCGACCAGCCGTACCGTCAAAAAAGCGCTCGATCGGGCGATACAAGAACTCCATATAAACGGTCTGCGGGCAGGCCCAACCGCACCAGACGCGGCCAAACAACGCCGTAAACAGGAAGATGGATAACAATATTCCAACGGTCAGAATCGCCAGAAGCACCGTATCTGTTGGTAAGAATGTGTACCCCAAAATCGTGAACCGCCGCGCCGGAATATCGAGCAACATGAGCGGCTTGCCGTTGATGCGCAAAAATGGAACCAACGTAAACACGGCTATTAGAAAATAAGCCATCCAGCGGCGGCGCGTCAGCAAGCTGCCTTTGCTCAGTTTGGGCTTCAGCCAGCGTCGAGACCCATCGCGCTCGAGCGTGCTCAGGACAAGATCTTCTTGAGTTAAATTATTGGACATTCGTGAGTTGAGGAAGCTTTCATGTCCAATGGGGACGCATTCCAGACTGAACTTTTGCAACGCCCAGGGCGGCTCTGATTTTCAAGGCTTTTGTCAACGCTAGAACCAGATTCCGGCAACAAGTGAATTTTGCGCTTCCGATGTCCAGAGGTTACACAAAGCAAGATTGCTATTCCCACGACTTAATTTCTCGGTTGCCCTCGGGCTGTCTGCCTGGAACGGGGTGTTCGGTCAGCGATGCAACATAGGCAGCGGTCAAGACGATTAGATTTTGATGGCTCAAGCGTTTTTTCCAGGCTGGCATGGCACCATTGGCAGCTCCATCCTCAATGACTTTCGCAATGTCTTCGATCTTAGACACATTCTTCCACTTGCTGTCCGTAAGATTTGGCCCAACGATACCTTCGCCTTTTGCGCCGTGGCAATTGGCGCAATTCGCTTGGAAAACCGACTTGCCAACTGACAGCCATTCATCTTCTTTCATGTATTTCAACAGCGTTTCTCGATCGCCTTCCAACATGCCGATGTCTTTGAATCGAATCACCATGATCTCACCTTTATGGGTCTCATATTGTCCGTAAATCGTGCGATCCTCTGGACCTGCATGGAAATACAAAAAATAGAACGGCGAGAAAATGATTGTAGCCCAAAAAAGGAAAGTCCACCAACCGGGAAGCGGATTGTCGAGTTCGCGGATCCCATCGTAACAATGGTCCGCTTGCTCTGATTCCAAGCTCGAATCACCATGAGTCACGTCCGGCTTAACCTTAGAGGCGGAAGTTGTTGAATGCGTCATTGAAGATTCTCCCGGTTATCATCGAACACGATTCCCGCGTGCTTCGTTGTAATTTCTGATTTGGTCCAAAGTGTGCGTATTACTATGGCAATAAAGATGAGCGAAAACAGTACCAGAGCTGCTTCCGCAAAAAAAGAATAACTCATGAAACTGAGAACTTGTCGTATCATCTGAAACGCTCCTAACGGCAAGAAATCAATTATTTGCTCAAGCTGGCCGTTGGAACGCCCGACGAAGGCATCGGTGTACCGGCAGTTGGCTGATCCGGTGAATCGACGGGTGTTGCGGGTGTTGTCTCTGCCGACGTGTCTTCCGAC
>WPCK01180727.1_pt1 | contig 13280 bp, 11 predicted proteins | sample 5399851 | NCBI WGS metagenome assembly WPCK01 (sample SAMN12869471, study PRJNA574797) | sludge metagenome | isolation source: wastewater treatment of pH11 | place: China:Beijing | collected 2019-05-20
GGCGGCGCATGAGGCCGTCGAGGCGGTCGCCGGCGCACATTCCGTGGTCTCGCCCCTGACCTTCGCGCGCCTTGCCGGCCATCCGGACACCGCCCTCACCGACACGGAGCGCGAGCGCGTGCCCGAATGGTTCCGGCGCCAGTTCGGCGATCCCGCCGACGACAAGGCCTGGCTGGCCGTCTTCGTCGGCGATCCCAACCGCACCGATGAGAGCCGCGTCCGCTTTGACGCCATCCTTGCCGCGGCCGGTTCGTCCGGCCTGCATCTGGCCGGCACGCCGGCCATCGTGCGCAGCGACGGTCCGCGCCTGGTCGAGCAGCTCAACATTTCGCTGCTGGGCTCGGCGATCGCCGCCATCGGCATCATCCTGCTCGCGGTGCGCCGGCGCGGCCTGCTCTTCGCCGTCACCCTGTCCAATGCCATGGCGGTGCTGTTGACCGGGGCGCTCCTGCACGTCATCGCCGACGGGCGGATGACGGTCGCCGCCGGGCTCGCCATGACCATCGCCTTTGGCATCGCCGTCGACGACACCATCCATTTTCTCAATCGCGCGCTGCAGAACCGCAAGGCCGGCCTGTCGCCCGAAGCCGCGTTGACCGAGACGGTGGAACGCCTTGGTCCGGTGCTTGCCGCCACGACCCTGATCCTTGTCGGCGGCCTGGCGCTGACGCTGTTGTCCGACTTTTCCACCGTGCGCGATTTCGGCATCCTGTCGGTGGCGATCCTCGTCACCGCGCTGGTCGCCGATCTCATGGTGCTCCCCGCCGCGCTGCTGGTCTCGAAAGGATGGTGCCGCCGATGAAACGATCCGTGGTCGCGCTCCTCGTCACGCTGGGGCTTGCCATGCCGGCCGCGGCCGCCAGCGACGGGTTTTCCGCCTATGCCGGCGCCTGGAAGGGCAGCGGCACGGTGCGCCCCGGCGGTGCGGAAAAGGTCGAGACCGCGCGTTGCCGCATGACGGCCAAGGTGTCGGACGACGGGCGGTCCATGACGCAGTCCGGCCAGTGTGCCGTGCCTGGCGCCAAGGTCGATGTCGGCGGTTCCATGACCCTTAATCCCGACACGCGCCGCGTCTCGGGCAGCTGGCGCGATGCCCACAACGGGCTCTCGGGCAGCCTGTCCGGCGCGTTGGACGCCAATGGCGGCATGAAGCTCACCTACATCGTCGCCAGGCCGCAACCGGGTGAGCCGGAATCCTTCTCCATCCAGTTCGCCCCGTCCGGCGGCGGCTGGCGGCTGGTCACCAGCGCGCCGGGACGCGGCGTCGTCGCCGACATCCGCTTCGCGCGCTGAGCCGCGTCAGACCGTTACCTGGGTGCCGATCTCGACCACGCGCCCGGTGGGAATCTGGAAGTATTCCGTTGCGTCCGCCGCGTTGCGCGCCAGCGCGATGAACAGCTTGTCCTGCCACAAGGGCATGCCCGAGTGGACGGATGCCTTCAGCGAGCGCCGCGACAGGAAGAACGAGGTCGACATGATGTCGAACTTCCAGCCGAGCTTGCGGCACACCGCCAGCGCCTTCGGCAGGTTTGGCTCCTCCATGAAGCCGAAGCGCAGCACGATGCGCGTGAACAGCGCCCCCTGCCGGTCCATGACCACGCGCTCCTCGATCGGTACGCGCGGTTGCGGCAACGTCTTGACCGACAGGATGACGTTTTCCTCGTGCAGCACCTTGTAGTGTTTGAGGCTGTGCAGGAGCGCCGTCGGCGCGCTTTCCGGATCGGCCGACAGGAACACCGCCGTGCCGGGAACCCGGTGCGGTGAGCGCCGCTCCAGCTGTTCGGCCAGCACCGACAGCGGCACCTCGGACTTGCGCGTCTTGTGGAACAGGATCGCCGAACCGCGCGTCCACGTCCACATGATGACGAACATCATGATCGCCACGCCGATGGAGACGAAGCCGCCGTCGAGGAACTTCGCGGCATTGGCGGCGAAGAACAGCACTTCAAGCAGCGTGAACGGCACCGCGATCAGGAGCGCGAGCCAGACGGATTTCTTCCAGACGCGCCAGATGACGATGAGCAGCAGCAGCGAGGTGGCGATCATCTCGCCGGTCACCGAGATGCCGTAGGCCGCCGCCAGCTTCTCCGACGAGCCGAAGCCCACCACCAGCATCAGCACGCCGATCAGGAGCAGCGTGTTCACCCGCGGCATGAAAATCTGGCCGGACTGCGTTTCCGACGTGTGCTTGACCTGGAAGCGCGGCAGCAATTGCAGCTGGATCGCCTGGCGGGTCAGCGAATAGGCGCCGGAAATCACCGCCTGGCTGGCGATGATGGTGGCGAGCGTCGCCAGGATCACCATCGGCAACGTCGCCCAGTCCGGCACCATCTCGAACAGCGGCTGGTCGATCGGCCGGTTGTGCGCGATCACGTAGGCGCCCTGCCCGAAATAGTTGATCACCAGGCAGGGAAACACCAGGTAGAACCAGGCCAGCGTGATCGGCCGCCGGCCGAAATGGCCGAGATCGACATAGAGCGCTTCCGCGCCGGTGACCGCCAGGAACGCTGCGCCGATGACGGCGAACGCCACGCCGGGATGGGTGACGAGAAAATTGACCGCTTCCCACGGATTGAGCGCCGCCAGGATTGCCGGATAGTCGAACACATGCACCGCTCCGGTGAGGCCGAGCACGACGAACCACAGTGCGGTCAGCGGCCCGAAAACGGCGGCGACCTTTTCCGTGCCCAGCGACTGGACAGCGAAAAGCCCGACGATGATGAGCACCGTCAGCGGCACGACGAATTCCTTGAAGCGCGGCGACACCACCTCGAGTCCCTCGACCGCCGAAAGCACCGAGATTGCCGGCGTGATGATCGCATCGCCGAAGAACAGCGACGCACCCACCATGCCGATGCCGAGAACGACCCATTTGTACGGGCCTTCGACCGCCTCGCGCGCCAGCGTCATGATCGACAGCGTGCCGCCCTCGCCGCGGTTGTCGGCGCGCAGCACGAAGCCGACATACTTCGCCGTGACGATCAGCGTCAGCGACCACAGGATGATCGACAGGACACCGATGACCTGGTCGGCGGTCGGCGCGGTATCGTGTGACACGGCGCGCAACGCTTCACGCAGCGCATAGAGCGGGCTGGTGCCGATATCGCCATAGACAACGCCAATGGCGCCGAGGGCGAGCGCGGCGACTCCCTTGGGTGTGTCATGCCCGTGACCGTTGCCGGCCGCTGCTCCGCCGCTGGCGCTGGCGCCGGCGTCTGAAGTTGGCTGTGCCACGAGGTGCTCCCCTGTGAAGGCCGCGGGCGAATACGCCTGTTGCACTGCAAAAGCAAGCGCCGAAGGCCTGCCCGCGCATCAAAACGGGGGATTGCGGCCGCTAGACCGGGCTGTCGCCGCAGGCCCGGCGAAACCGTCGCACCGTCTCGGCCATGCCGAATTCGAACGCCTCCGCGGCGATGGCATGGCCGATCGACACTTCCGCCAGGAAGGGAACCCGCCGCACCAGCGCCGGCAGGTTGGCGACTGTCAGGTCATGACCGGCATTGACGCCGAGACCGGCCTGGCGCGCCGCATCCGCCGCCGCCTGCAGCCGGTCGAGTTCGCGCTTTGCCGCGTCCGCATCGTCATGGCAGGCGCCATAGGGTCCGGTATAGAGTTCGACGCGGTCCGCCCCGGCGTCGCGCGCCGCTTGCATCTGCTCCGGGTCGGCATCGACGAACACCGAAACGCGCACGCCCCCCGCCTTCAGCCGCCGGATCAGCGGCGAAAGCCGCCTGCCCTCGCCGATGCAGTCCCAGCCATGGTCCGATGTCGCCTGCGCCGGATCGTCGGGCACCAGCGTCGCCTGTTCCGGCTGGTGGCGCTCGACCAGCGCGATGAACCGCTCGTCCGGGTAGCCCTCTATGTTGAACTCGGCGTGCGGAAACCGGTCGTCGATGAGGGCACGCAGCGACCCGAGGTCAGAAGCGCGCACATGGCGTTCGTCAGGGCGCGGATGCACCGTCAGCCCGTGCGCTCCGGCTTCAAGCGCGATGGCGCCAAGATGGGTCAGGCTCGGCCACGGCAGGTCGCGCCGGTTGCGCAGGAAGGCGATGGCGTTGACATTGACGGACAGGCGCGGCGGCATGGATGGCGATCCGGATATTGCAGGAGCGCTCCTATAACCCGAACCCGGGCGATGTCGCCATCCATCGGCTTTGCATTCGTCGGCGGCGCAAGACATGATGAAGCTGACTCGCAAGCGGCGGAGCCCATGCCAAACCTAGCCATCCTCGACGCCCTGTCCCTTCCTGGAGATCCGGGCCGGCCGAACGAGGATCGGTTCAGCCATGCGCGCAACGCCGTGGTCGTGGTCGACGGGGCCACCGGCCTCGGCCCCTCGGTCATAACCGGGCCCGGCCAGTCGGATGCCGCCTGGCTCGCGCAATTCGCCGCAATCGCTTTCGAGGACATGCTGGGCCGCGGCAAGTCGGTCACCGACGCCGTGCGCGCCATCAACGGCGCTGTCAGCCGTTTCGGCGCCCTTGCCGCGCCCGGCACTCCAAATTGGGCGCTGCCCATGGCGTCGTTTGCCGGGTTGGCCATCGAGGGCGATTCGATCGTCGCCTACGGGCTCGGCGATTGCGTGCTGTTCCTCGTCGATGCCGACGGTGGCGTGCACCGGTTTTCCGCCGTGCCGGATGCCGCGGAAAACGAAATCGCGGCCGCGCGCATCGCTGTCACCACAGCGAATGGCGGCCGCACGCTCGACAACGAACAGAATCTGGATCGCCTGCGCCAGGCCCGCGACACCTGCAACCGCCCCGGCGGCCTGTGGACCCTCGGTGCCGCGCCGGAGGCGGCCGACCACGTCGTGCGCCAGCCCTTCGCGCTGGCGCTGCCGGCAACCGGGTTCCTGGCCACGGACGGTTTCGCGGCGCTGGTGACCAACTATGCCCGGTTCGATGCGGCCGGGCTGATCGCCGCGGCCCGCAATGACGGCTTGCAGCTGCTCGGCGCGCTTCTGCGCCAGACCGAGGAGGTCGCCGACCCGGAATGCGTGATCTGGCCGCGCTACAAGGTCTCCGACGACGCCACCGCGATCCTGTTCGAGATCGGAGCGTGAAGGGGGGATGTCATGAGCCTCGCCGCGCCGATCGCCTCCGGCTCCTTCCGCCGCCACCGCTGGCTCTGGCTGGCCTCTGTCGTGTCGCCGATCGTCCCGGCCCTCGCCGCCGGCGCGCTGTTGGCCGGCGCCGGTCCGATCGCGGCCATCGCCCCGCTCCTGTGGTATTTTGGCGCCATCCCGTTCCTCGACATGCTGGTTGGCGAGGATGATCGCAACCCCACCGCCGCCGAACTGGAGGCCATGGAGGCCGATCCGTTCTACCGCGCGCTGCTGTTCGCCACGCTGCCGGTCTATTGGACAAGCCTGCTGCTTTCCGCCGTGGCCGCCGCGCAACCCGGCCTGTCCTGGCCGGTCATCCTCGCGCTGGCGCTGTCGGCCGGCGTGGCGTCGGGCAGCGGCCTGGTCGTTGCCCATGAGCTGGGCCACAAGACGACGCGCGCCGAATGGTGGGGCGCACGCGCCGCCGCACTCCTGACCGGCTACGCGCACTTCATGATCGAGCACAATCGCGGCCATCATGTCCATGTCGCCACCCCCGGCGATCCGGCGTCCTCGCGCCTTGGCGAAAGCGTCTGGCGGTTTGCCCTGCGCGAGATTCCCGGCGCGGCGCGGCGCGGCTGGCGCGAGCAGGCCGATCTGATGCGCCGGCGCGGCTACCCGGCGCTGTCGTGGCACAACGACATCCTCGCCGGTTATGTCCTTGCCGCGCTCGTCGCCGTGGCGCTTCTGGCCCTGCTCGGCCCGGTCATGCTCGTGTTCATCCCCGTTCACCACCTCTCCGGCTGGATGCAGCTGACCTTCGCCAACTATGTCGAGCATTACGGCCTGTGCCGCGAACGGCGCGCCGACGGGCGCTACGAACCGGTGGCGCCCCGCCATTCATGGAACACCAACCATCTGGTCTCGAACCTGATGCTGTTCCACCTCCAGCGCCATTCCGACCACCATGCCCATCCGCTGCGGCCCTACCAGACGCTGCGCAATTTTCCCGAACTGCCGCGGCTGCCGTCGGGCTATCCGGGCTGCTTCGTCCTGGCCTCCATCCCGCCGCTGTGGCGGGCGACGATGGACCGGCGGGTGATCGCCTGGGCATCGGGAAACCCGGCGCGGCTGAATGTGATGCCTGGAAAAGAAGAATATTATCAGCGCCTTGCCGCAAAATACGGAATCAATCCGGCAACGACTTGAATCGGTCTGTCAGCGCACCACCATCAGCCGCTCCGCCGCCCGCGTCACCGCCGTGTAGAGCCAGCGGGCGCGCATCTCCTTGAAGGCGTAGCTTTCGTCGAACAGCACCACGTTCGACCATTGCGAGCCCTGCGCCTTGTGCACGGTCAGTGCATAGCCATAGTCGAAGTCGTCGTAGCGCTTGCGCGTCGACCACGGAAGCTCCTCGGTGCCATCCTCGAATTGCGCCTTCAGGAGCTTGATCTTGGCGATGCTGCGCCCCGGTTCGTCGTCTTCCGGCGAGACCAGCAGGTTGATGCCCGGCTTCACCGTCTCCTTCGACGCGCTCATCACCGACCACAGCGAGCCGTTGAGCAGCCCCTTGGCCGGGTCGTTCCGCAGGCACACCAGCTTGTCGCCGGCTTGCGGAAACGCCGCGCTGAATCCCTTCAGCTCGCGCAGGCGCTGATTGTAGCGCCGCCGCGTCCGGTTCGTGCCCACCAGCACCTGGTCGGCATCAAGCACCAGCTCCTGGCTCACCTCGTCGCGGCCGATCACCTGCGCCGCGCCATAGTCGCCCTTCATGAATTCGCGGCCCTCGCGCACGTCCGCGGCCAGCCGGATGATCGGGTTGTCGCGCGCCTGGCGGTGGATCTCCGTGAGCAAATAGTCCGGTTCGGCTTCGGTGAAGTAGCCGGCCCCCGACACCGGCGGCAGCTGCCCGGGATCGCCGAGCACGAGGATTGGCACGAAGAAGCTCATCAGGTCACGGCCGAGCTGCTCGTCCACCATTGAGCATTCGTCGACGATGATGAGCTTGGCGCGCGCCACCGGGCTTTGCCGGTTGAGCGCGAAGGTCGGGGCGATGGTGGTCTTGCCGGTCGTCTCGTCCACCGCCTCTTCCTCGCCCTTCGGCCGGTAGATCAGCGAATGGATGGTGCGCGCGTTCACCGCCCCGCGCGAGCGCATCACCTGCGCCGCCTTCCCGGTGAAGGCGGCAAACTGCACGTCGCCATCGACGCCTTCGGCGAAATGCCGCGCCAGCGTCGTCTTGCCGGTGCCGGCATAGCCGAACAGCCGGAACAATTGCGAGCGGCCGTCCTTCAGCCAGCGCGCGACCGCCTTCAGCGCCTCGTCCTGTTGCGGGGAAAACTGCATCGCCAACCGTTTGCCCGATTCTGGCGGCCGACGCGACTGCTCTTCACCCCGCCAGCCGGAACGGAACACCGGAAACCAGCGCCCGGACATAGCGGGTCTGCTGATAGTAGCCGTTGAGCGAGATGCGCTTGAGCGCTGCCAGGGTGCGCAGGCTCTCGGAATCCAGCACGCCGGGACGCGTCGTCACCGCCAGCTTCAGCCCGGCGTCGAGCACCGCGCGCTGTTCGCGCGGACCGAAGGCCGAGCGCGAGCCGTAGGGATAGGCAAACGCAAGCGGGCGCCGACCGGACCAGTTCTCGACAGCATCCATCGAGCGCACGATCTCGGAGCGAAGGCGCGCCAGCGGCAGCCGCGCCAGGTCGCAATGCGTGACCGTATGCGCACCGAACGCACACAGCGGGTCGCGCCTCAGGGCCTGGACCTCCTCGACCGTCATCACTTCGAAATCGACAATCGACATCGGGTCGATGCCGGCCTCGCTCGCGGTCGCATCAAGCCGTGCCACGGCTTCGTCCTCGTAGAGTGTGGCCATGAATTGGGTTAGGCGGTCGAAGGCGTGCTTCTTCTGGGCCGCCGTCCGGCACGGCACGTCCGTCATGCCCTTGCCGAAATCGAAGGCGAACGCATCGACCTCGCGCGTGAGCACCTCGGCCGTTTCCCACCAGATCGTGCGCGTGCGCTCCACGAAGCCCTTGGTCAGGAAGATGGTGTAGGGCACGCCGTGGCGGCGGAACACCGGCGCGGCAAAGCGGGCGTTGTCGCGGTAGCCGTCGTCGAGCGTCACGGCAAAGAAGCGCGATCCATCGTCGGGCACGGCAAGCAGGTCCGGAATGTCGAGAAGGTGAACCGGCCTGTAGCCGATCCGCTTCATCTGGCGGATGGCCGCGTCGAGGAATTCGGGCGAGATCGACAGGTGGCCGTTCGGATCGTGGTCGAGCTGCTGCGACGGGCGCACGTGATGCAGCGTGAAGATCACGCCCCGCCCCGCGGCCTCCGAGGGCGTGGTGCCGTAGCCCGCCGCCGCGATCGCCTCCAGCGCCGCCGTGATTGTGCCGCGCCGGGCCCAGCGGCGCATGTCCCGCCACGACGGCATCAATCCTCCGTGGCCGCGCGGCGCGCGGCACGTCGGTTCTGCCGGCGCTTTTCGGGCCGGAAAATGGAAAGGCTTCGGGTCATGCCGGGTCAATCATGGCACGGCGCCGTTACCGCGCCGTAAAGCCGCCGCTCAGCGCAGCATCGGCCACAGCGTCGCCGCCAGTGCCAGCCCCATGGCGATGTTGAACCATTTGAGCCGCACGGGATCGGCAAGGAAGCCGCGCAGCGCCTGGCCGAATGCAGCCCACAGCGACACGCAGGGCAGGTTGACGATCATGGCGACCCCGGCAACGATCGCCGCCGACAGGAACGGCCGGTCAGGCGTTGCAAACAGTGCCGTGGCGGTCACCGCCATCACCCAGGCTTTCACGTTGACCCACTGGAACGCCGCCGCCCCCAGAATGCCCATCGGCCTGGCCGCCTCGCCCTTGCCGTTCGACAGGGATCGCGCCGTGCCGATCTTGAAGGCCAGCCACAACAGGTAGGCGCCGCCGGCGATCTTCAGCGCCACATGCATCGGCGGAAAGGCGACGAGCAGCGCACCGAGGCCGAGACCGACCGCGCCGATGAGCACGCCAAAGCCGATCACGATGCCGATGATGTGCGGGATCGTGCGGCGGAAGCCGAAATTCACGCCGGATGCGAGCAGCATCATGTTGTTCGGCCCCGGCGTGATCGAGGACACGAACGCATAGGTGACGAGCGCGAACAGGGTGGTGAGAGTCATGGTACCGTAATAGGTCAATATTACTGACCTATCAAGCGCATTCCTGCCGGTCCGTCACATCGCCTCGGCGCCGCGGTTCATGGCCGCAACGCCGGTCCGGCACACCTCGACAAGGCCGAGCGGCGCCATGATGGCGATGAACTGGTCGATCTTCGACGGCTTGCCGGTGATCTCGAAGATGAAATGCCCGACATTGGCGTCGATGACGTTGGCGCGGAACGCATCGGCGAGGCGCAGCGCCTCGACGCGAGCATCGCCCTTGCCGGTGACCTTGACCATGGCGAGTTCGCGCTCGACCGGCTTGCCGTAGCCGGCCACGCGCGCGGCGACCGTGAGGTCGGTGACGCGATGCACCGGCACGATGCGCTCGAGCTGTGCCTTGATCTGGTCAAGCACGTGCGGCGTGCCGGTCGTCACGATGGTGATGCGGGAGAGATGCGCGGCGTGCTCGGTCTCCGACACCGTCAGGCTCTCGATATTGTAGCCGCGGCCGGAGAACAGGCCGATCACCCGGGCCAGCACTCCGGGCTCGTTGTCGACGAGCACGGAAAGCGTGTGCGTTTCCGGCTTTTCGGTTTCCTTGGCGATGAAATAGGCCGAACCGGTCGGCTGCAATTGCGCGTTCATTGTCCTGTCCTCCGGTTCAAACCAGCTGCTTGCCCTTGGCGTCGATGGCGTTGGCCACCGCCTCGTCCGTCGCCTCGTCGGGCAGGAGCATCTCATTGTGCGCCTTGCCGGACGGGATCATCGGGAAGCAGTTGGCGAGATTCGCCACCTCGCAGTCGAAGATCACCGGCTTCTTCACCGCGATCATCTCGTCGATCGCCGCGTCGAGATCGCCGGGCTTGGAGCAGCGGATGCCGTGCGCGCCATAGGCCTGGGCCAGCAGCGTGAAGTCCGGCAGGCTTTCCATGTAGGAGTTCGACAGCCGGTTGCCGTGCAGCAATTGCTGCCACTGCCGCACCATGCCCATGTAGTGGTTGTTGAGGATGAAGATCTTCATCGGCGCGCCATACTGCACCGCCGTGGAGATTTCCTGGATCGTCATCTGCACCGAGGCATCGCCCGCAATGTCGATGACCAGCGCGTTCGGATGCGCGATCTGCACGCCGAGCGCTGCCGGCAGGCCGTAGCCCATCGTGCCGAGGCCGCCCGAGGTCATCCAGCGGTTCGGCCGGTCGAACTGCAGGAACTGCGCCGCCCACATCTGGTGCTGGCCGACTTCGGTGGTGAAGTAGACATCCTTGTCCCTGGTCTTCTCGTTCAGCAGCTGCAGCGCATGTTGCGGCATGATCACGTCGCGGTTCGGCGTGTAGGCCAGGCAGTCGCGTGCCCGCCAGCGTGCGATCTGTTCCCACCACGGGTCGAGCTTCTTCCTGTCGGTCTTCACCGTGGCGCGCCACAGCCGCACCATGTCCTCCAGCACCCGGCCGACATCGCCGAGGATCGGAATGTCGACGCGCACGTTCTTGTTCAGCGACGACGGGTCGATATCGATGTGGATCTTCTTGGAGTTCGGCGAGAACGCGTTCAGCCGCCCGGTGATGCGGTCATCGAAGCGCGCGCCGATGGCGATCATCACGTCGCAATCGTGCATGGCCATGTTGGCCTCGTAGGTGCCGTGCATGCCCAGCATGCCGAGCCAGGCCTTGCCACTTGCCGGATAGGCGCCGAGCCCCATCAGCGTCGAGGTGACCGGGAAGCCGGAAAGCTCGGCCAGTTCGCGCAACAGGTGCCCGGCCTCCGGACCCGACGAGATCACCCCGCCGCCGGAATAGATCACCGGCCGCTTCGCCTCCGCCATCAGCGCCACCGCGCGCTTGATCGCCTCGAGGTCGCCCTGCACCTTCGGATGATAGGAAGTGCGCGGTGCGGTCTGCGGTGGCGTGTAGGTGCCGGTGGCGAACTGCACGTCCTTCGGGATGTCGACCACCACCGGGCCCGGACGCCCGGTCGTGGCGATGTGGAACGCCTCGTGGATGATCGCCGACAGCTCGTTGACGTCCTTCACCAGCCAATTGTGCTTGGTGCAGGGGCGGGTGATGCCCACCGTGTCGCATTCCTGGAACGCGTCGGAGCCGATCAGCGCCGTCGGCACCTGGCCGGTGATGCACACCAGCGGGATCGAATCCATCAGCGCATCCTGCAGCGGTGTCACCATGTTGGTGGCGCCGGGCCCCGACGTCACCAGCACGACGCCCGGCTTGCCGGTGGAGCGCGCATAGCCTTCCGCCGCGTGGCCGGCGCCCTGCTCGTGCCGCACCAGGATGTGCTGGACGTCGTCCTGCTGGAAGATCTCGTCGTAGATCGGCAGCACTGCGCCACCGGGATACCCGAACAGATGCTTGACGCCATTGTCCTTCAGCGCCTGCAGCACCATTTCCGCACCCGTCATCTGGCGGGGTCCGGTTTCGCTTGTCGTCCGTGCCATCGGTCCGTTCTTTCGATCTTTTTCAGTGAGTTGCGGTCGTTTATCGCGTTCGCGGGCAATAAAAAAGGCCCCCGTGGGGAGCCTGGTTGTCGCGCATGGGAGGCTTGCCGCCGGAGGGCTACGCCCCCCTGCCCATGCGCGTTCCTACGACGAGAATGGCCTTGCTGGTCATGGGCGCGGATAAGATGGCAAGGCGAAGGCGGAGTCAAGGGGGACGAAGGGATGCGTGTGGGCGGCAGGCTCGCCATGGGGCAAAGCTGTCGTCCCGCCCCTCACCGCCTCGCTTCGCTCGGCACTTCTCCCCGGCGGGGTCCGAAGGACAGGCGCGCCTTTAACCTCGCCCCGCGTGCGGGGAGAGGTGGCTGAGGCGAAGCCGAAGCCGGAGAGGGGGGGTCGGAAACGACGTCCGGACAAGGTTGCGCGTGGCTGCCTCCCGTGTTCAATTCACGATTGAACACGGCCAACGTCGCCATGCACCCGAAACCCGACGCACGCTCCTTCGCAAGGCAATTGCGCAAGGCCGACAATGACGCCGAAGCGATCATGTGGCTTGAACTGAAAGCGCGGCAACTCGGCGGGTTCAAGTTCGTCCGCCATTTCCCGATCGGCCCCTACTTTGCGGATTTTCTGTGCCGCTCCGCTAGGCTTGTCGTCGAAATTTACGGCATGCAGCACGCTGAAAGCACGGCAGATATTCAGCGCAACGCGTTCATGGCGGCCTCCGGCTATGCGGTCCTGCGATTCTGGAACACGGATGTGTTCAAGGAGCGCGAAGCAGTGTGCGCGACCATCTTGGTGGCGTTGCGGGGACGGATGGCGGGACCGGTCAATGCGGATTTCAAGTATGTGCCGAGAGCAAAATAGCCCCTCTCCGGCCCTTCGGGCCACCTCTCCCCGCACGCGGGGCGAGGTTGAAGTGAAGGCGCCCTCTTTAACCTCCCCCTTGAAGGGAGGTCGCGCCGCAGGCGCGGGGGGCCTTTCAACAGCCAGACGGGAAACTGGGCGTGGCAGGGAAAACTGAATCGGTGAACCAGTCACTCCGCGAAATGACACGCCACCTGTGTCGATCCGAGCGGCCGAAGCGCCGGTCGCTCGCTTTTGCACCGGTCCTTCGCCAGCGGGCAGCGCGGATGGAAGGCGCAGCCGGACGGCGGATCGATCGGCGACGGCAGTTCGCCGGTCAGCACGATCCGCTCCTTCTTGCGCCGCGGATCGGCGATCGGCGTCGCCGACATCAGCGCCCGCGTGTAGGGGTGGCGCGGGTGCGTGAAGATCTCGTCGCGCGGGCCGAACTCCACGGCGCGCCCGAGATACATCACCATCACCGCGTCTGCGACGTGGCGCACCACCGACAGATCGTGGCTGATGAACAGGTAGGCGAGGCTCAGCCGCTCCTGCAGCTCGCCGATGAGGTTCAGCACCTGCGCCTGGATGGAGATGTCGAGCGCCGACACCGGCTCGTCGAGAACCAGGATATCGGGCGACAGCATCAGCGCGCGGGCGATGGCGATGCGCTGGCGCTGGCCGCCGGAGAACATGTGCGGGTAGCGCTCGCCGAATTCGGGACGCAGGCCCACGGCCTCCATCATTTCGGCCACCGCCTGGCGCCGTTCCTCGCCGCTGCCGCGGCCGTTGAC
>WPCK01158683.1_pt1 | contig 13265 bp, 8 predicted proteins | sample 5399851 | NCBI WGS metagenome assembly WPCK01 (sample SAMN12869471, study PRJNA574797) | sludge metagenome | isolation source: wastewater treatment of pH11 | place: China:Beijing | collected 2019-05-20
TACAGAAACATCAAACATGAACGGAGTCTTTTGTAACAAAACATCGTTTGCATTCACTTGATATTTTTCTACCATCCATGTAATCCGATTAACCACGGAATAATGCTCTATCATAACCCCTTTTGGATTGCCTGTAGACCCAGAGGTATAAATGACGTAAGCTAAATCCCGAGAACTATTTACATTTTCTAAGTTTAAGTCGCTTCCCATAAACAACTTCTCATCCTCTAACTCAATCACTTCACCAAGAAACTCTGAAACATGAAGGTGCCGCTGGGTGAGGAGAAGGTTAGCTTGACTATCCTTTAATAGAAATGTAATTCGTTCTTGCGGATAGTCTGGATCAATTGGTAAGTATGCTCCACCCGCTTTATGAATTGCAAAGATACCGATCATCATTTCTAGAGAACGTTCTGCCATTATCGCTACGATGTCATCAGGCTTAACTCCTTTTGAACGCAATACTCTTGCTAGTTGGTTTGCTTTTTGATTCAGTTCTTGATACGTCACTTGTTGATCTTCAAACACTAATGCCATATGCTGAGGAGTTTTTTCTACTTGTTCCTCGAACAATTGAGAAAGTGTTTTTTCATGATCATATGCCTTTTTAGTATTATTAAAAGAGCTTAGAATAAGGTTTTGTTCTATTGCAGTCATCATATTAACTTTAGATAACTTTTGGTCGAGATTACGAGTAGCAGCTTCAATCGTTTGAAGATAATGCTGACCCATGCGCTGAATTGTAGATTCCCTATACAGATCAGTATTATATTCGACTATAAAGCTAATTCCGCCATCTTCCTCCAGATTTATCATAAATGTTAAATCAAACTTGGCGGTTTTCTTCCCTACCTCTACCTTCTCAACAATTGTATTACCTAGGGTGAGATTATGCTTAGTTACATCTTGCATGGAAAACATCACTTGGAAGAAAGGTGAGTAACTCTGATCTCGTCTAGGTTGTATAGCTTCGACTATTTTTTCAAATGGGTAATCTTGATGATTGATAGCATTTAACGTAATTTCGTGAGAATGGCGAATTAATTGTTTCACTGTCATATCATCAGTTAACCGAGTTCCTAATACCACCGTGTTTACAAAAAAACCAATCAAGTCCTTCGTCTGGTAGTCTTGACGGCCAGACACTGGAGTCCCTATAAATATGTCTTTTTGGTCCGAATACCTATGCAGTAGTATAATAAACATTGAATGCAATAAAGCAAATAACGAAACTCCCTCTTGTCTTCTCAATTTATTAATTCCTTCAACAGCATCCTTAGGCAGCCTAAACTTATAATGCTCACCATTGTATGTTTGAACAACAGGTCTTTTAAAATCAACTGGAAGATTAATCAACTCAATGTCTGGTGATAGTTGCTTTTTCCAATAATTAAGTTGAGCTTGGGCTTCTTCTCCTTTTAACCAATCAAGCTGCCATTCGGAAAAGTCTGCATACTGGATAGGTAATTCTTCCTGTTTAACAGCATCGCCATTAGATAAAGCATGGTAATGTAAAGTAAGTTCGTTATAGAAGATATTCATTGACCAGCCATCAAAAATAATGTGATGAACATTGATCAAGAGCATATATTCTTCTTCATTGACCCTCTTTATTAGGTATGCACGAATAAGAGGTCCCTTTGACAAATTAAAGGGTTGAATAGAAAAAGTTTTGATTAATTGCTCAACTTTTTGATCCATTAGTAACTCATTAGCTGTTTCAACATTAATCATTTCCAAATTAAAAGAGATAGTTGGAAGAATTACCTGCATAGGTTCTTCGTCAACTTCTTGGAAGATGGTTCTTAAGCTTTCATGCTTTTTGATAATTTCTAAAAAACTTTGTTCTAACGCACCTTTATCAATTGAACCCTTTAGATGAAATGCACTAACTAAATTGTACGTTTGTGTATTTGGTTCATATTGTTCAAAAAACCATATTCTTTCCTGTCCTGCAGACATAGGGAATGTTAGTACATCTTCCAATACATCCGCAAATGGTTTGTCCATATTAGTTTCATTTGAAGTTTTCTGCAATTTGACCGCTCCTTTCTCTCTGTAGGATAAAGCTTATTTTTTAACCCTCCGTCTACTACGCGAAATGTTCGATGTTGGCTTGGTACCTTTTTCTGTTTCTGATCCAAGTGCTTGAATTTTTGTAGCTAGTCCAACGATGGATGGTTCATCAAAGAATTCCTTTAAAGTAAGATTTATCTTAAATACTTCATTTAATTTAAAGAGAATATGAGTTGCCAGTAATGAATAACCTCCAAGCTCATAGAAATTGTCAGTAACACTAACTTGTTCCTGATTTAATAACACTGACCAAACTTTAGCAATTTCTTCTTCAATAGGATTTCTTGGCGCAACAAACTGTTTACTTGTATATGTGGTTGCTGGTAGTGGTAGAGCCTCTTTATCAATCTTTCCATTTACAGTAATCGGCAGAGCAGTTAAGGAAACATAGGCTGTTGGCATCATCGTATGAGGTAACATGCGTTTTGCATGCTCATACAATTCCGTTTTAGATGTCTGAGATGCCTGATGGTAGACAACATAAGCAACGATCCGTTTCTGCTCAGTATCTTCTCGTACCATAACCACGACATCTTTTACATTTTTGTGGTTTTTGAGAACACTCTCAATATCGGCCAGTTCAATTCGGATGCCATTGATTTTCACTTGTGTGTCGTCTCTACCTAAAAACTCAATGTCACCATTTGGTAGATATCTAGCCATGTCCCCTGTTTTATATAAACGTCCTAATGAAGAGTCTATAAATCTTTCTCTAGTAAGGTCAGGTCGGTTAATATACCCATGGGCAAGGCCAACACCTCCTATATGCAACTCCCCTTTAACACCAATAGGAACGATGTTCAAGTGCTGATCTAAAATGTATGCTTTCGTATTTTGAATAGGTTTCCCGATAGGCGTCTGTCTGTTTACGTTAGAAACTGTTTGCTTGATTTCGTATGACGTTGAAATCACTGTTCCTTCTGTAGGTCCATACGCATTGATAATACATAGCCCTGGAATATACGAATTGATTTCACATAACAATGACTCAGAAATAGGTTCTACACCAACCATCATTCTCGTCATACTAAAATGTCCTACCTTCTTTTCTTTCAATAACTCTTTAAAATCCGTAAGCATATATGCTGGGAAATAAACATTTCTTATTTGTTGTTGTTCTAGCCATTCTATGAATTTCTTACTTTCAGTACGAACAGTTTCTGGGACGATACATAAAGACCCGCCAGTTAATAATGCAGAAAATATTTCATAAACAGACGCATCAAAGCTGCTGCCAGCCCAAAAACTACACTTATCTCCATGAATTATCGCACGTCGTTTCTGATAATCATCAATTAGATTTAGAACACCTATATGGCCTACCTTAACACCTTTTGGTTTTCCAGTTGTTCCTGATGTGTATATAGCGTATGCAAGCTGATCACCCTTCCTGGAGTATGAAAGATTTTCCTTTGATTCTGAACATAAACTTTCCCAAGCGGTATTCAGGATTATCGTTTCGCAGGACGCATAAGAAATTACACTTGATAACGATTGGTCTGTTACTATCACAGATAAGTTCGCATCATCAATCATATAGCGTAGACGATCCTGTGGGTAATTTGGATCTAATGGAACATAAGATCCACCAGCTTTAAGAACTGCCATTATCGCCACAATCATATCAATAGATTTATTTAAAAATATCCCAACAAACGTATTTTCTATGCCAATCCTACTAAGATAGTGGGCAAGTTGGTTCGATTTTTCATTTAACTCTAGGTAAGTTAGTGACGCACTATTATCTGAAACTGCCAAAGTATGAGGGTATTTTCTTACTTGTTCTTCAAATACTTCATGGATTGTTTGAAAAGGCATTTCAATTTCTTTCTCAGTATCATTCCAGTCAACTAGTATTCTTTGTTTTTCTTTCGTTGACACTAACAGTTGTTCTGCAATGGAACGTTCCGGTTTTATTACAATGCTTTCTAATAGATATAAATAGTTTTTGATCATCCGTTCGATTGATTCATGATGAAATAAATCCGTATTGTATTCCCAAACAAGTGTAATTCCTTCTTCATTCACAGGATTATTTTTTTTGAGATTTGCATTATGACGTGGGATTACAACTATGTTCATATCAAATTTAGATGACCCATTACTTAGAGGCTCCTCTAGGGCAATTTCTAGTTGTGGCCAATCTAATTTGGGATAAGGTGTGTCATGAAAACTAAAGGCAACTTGGAATAACGGATTCCTACTAACATCACGCTCAAACTCAATCGTTTCTACTAATTTATCAAATGGAATATCTTGATACTCATAAGCTTCTAAGGCCACTTCTTTTACCTGATGTAATAGATCATAAAAGTTCATACCTTTTGATAACTGTGTCCTAAAAACAACTGTATTCACAATCATTCCAATAATATTTTCAGTTTCCTCTAGGCGCCTATTCGCAATTCCGCTACCTACAAGCAAGTCTTCCTGTCCAGTATAACGATGTAAAAGAATGTTAAAAGCAGTAAGCATCGTCATAAATAATGTAGTACCAGTTTTGCGACTTAACTCACGAATTGTCTTACTTGTTTCAATTGGTAATTCAAATCGAATAGAAGTTCCGTTAAAGGTTGGTTGGGATGGGCGTGGTTTATCAAATGGCAAGTTAAGTATACCTGAGCACCCTTCAAGCTTCTTTCTCCAGTAGCCAAGTTGTTCCTTTTCTACCTTACCAATCCAACTCCTCTGCCATTGTGAAAAATCAGCAAATTGAAATTTATTTGGATCTAGTGGCGATGATTTCCCCTCATAAAACGCCTTATATAGGATTGTTAGTTCTTTAAGGAACACACCAAAAGACCAGCCATCATGGACCATATGATGTTCAACATGAAGGAGAATATTTTCTTCTTCACTTATTTGAAGTAATGTCCACCTAGCTAATGGTAGTTGTGTTATATCAAAACCTTCGTTAAGTACCTCAGTAGTGTATTTCCTTACAGTATCTGAATAAACATTCTCACATTCTTTTCTCAGGTCAATTACCTTAAGATAAGCTGGACTCGGTGGGTGGATCTTCTGCATAAGTTTTCCTTCTTGGGTTGGAAACGTGGTACGAAAGATTTCATGGCGAAGGACTATCTCATCGAGACTTTGTTGTAATATATCAATTTTCAGATGACCTTTAATGTGAAAGGCCGCTTGTGCATGATAGGCTAAATTCTTATCCACTAATTGGTTTAAAAACCATACCCTCTCCTGTGAAAAAGTTGCAGGAACCATGTTCTCTCGTGAAACTAACCTTATTTCTATATCCTCAAAAGAAGGATTGTTCTGAACTCTCTGGTTAATCAATTGGATTAACGACGAAATAGTTGGTTGCTTAAAAAACAAAGTGATTTGAAAATCTACTTTATACTTTGACTTTACCTTTCCTAACATCTGGGTAGCTAACAAGGAGTTACCACCAATTAAAAAGAAATCATCATTAATTCCAACTTTGTTCACATGAAGTAATTTTGACCAAACCTCTGCTATCCATGACTCCTGTTTGGTTTTAGGTGGTGCATATCCCTCATTATTTCTAAGGACATTTTTACTATCAGGTGTAGGTAATGCTTTCTTATCTAACTTACCGTTTATAGATAGCGGCATTTGCTCCACTTTCACAAAAACATCCGGCAACATATACTTAGGCAACCTTTGCATTAGGTACGAACTTATCTCAATATGATCTACTTCTGATTGTTTTAGCACAAGGTACGCTACCAACCTCTTGTCATTTGGTTCATCCTCACGTAATAATACAACAGCTTCTTTTATCGAATGTAACTCTACCAAAGTACGTTCAATTTCCCCCAACTCAATACGATAACCTCTTAATTTCACCTGATTATCTGCTCTACCAATAAAATGTAAGTTTCCATCAGGAAGATACTTTACTATATCGCCTGTTCTGTAGAGACGTTCAGGTTTATTGTTTTCAATAGTGAGTTCAACAAACTTTTCATCTGTTAAATCTGGACGATTTAAATAGCCTTTTGCAACCCCTAATCCGCCTATAAATAGTTCTCCTGCCTCACCATAGGCAACAGGGTTTTGCTCATGATCTAATACATAGAGGGTTGTATTTTGTACTTTCTTTCCAATAGGCAGATAAGCATAATCGTTGATTGGAGTGGTAACAAAATATAGTGTGGAACAAATCGTGGTTTCTGTAGGCCCATACCCATTGATGATCTGTAAGTGAGGCATTTGATCCAATATCTCGGCTATTATGCTTGTTTTAATAGGTTCTAGACCTGTTATTAGTCTTTTTAAAGACCAATCGCCTTTTTTATTGACTTTAAGCCAGTGTGAAAAATCTTCTAACATAAATGGAGGCATAAAGATATACTCTAATCTATTCTCCTGTAACCACTTCATATAATAAGATGGCTCAAACCGTCCTTCCTCTGGAACAATAAAAAGAGTACCGCCGAATAACAAACATGTATAAATTTCATACACTGCTGCATCAAAACCAAAGCTTACCCAGAAACTGCTTTTTCCACCTATGTTCATTTGATGCTGATTATTCATATCTAGTAATAGATTTGCAACTCCAATATGCCTAACCTCAACACCCTTTGGTTTCCCAGTCGATCCTGATGTATAGATCACATAGGCCACATCATTCATTGATCTATCTACTTCTGGATTATTTATACTTTGACTCGATAAGATTTCCCAATCAGTATCCATACAAAAGCATTCAACAGAGTTTGGAATATGTTCTACTAATTCTCGGTGTGTTAAAAAGAGAGGAACTTGAGCCTCATCAACAATAAAATCAAGTCGTTCACGAGGAATTGCACTATCAAGGGGGAGATATGCGGCACCTGTTTTTAATACTCCTAACATTCCTACAATCATATCTACCGAACGATTCATGAAAAGTGCTATTACATGACCTTTCCCAATATTTTTTTTCGAAAGGTAATGGGCTAGTTGATTCGCTTTATGGTTTAAGTCTTGGTAGGTTAATCCAATATTGTTAAAGGTAACAGCAACAATATCAGGAGTTCTCTCAACTTGCTCCTCAAACATAGTAGACAATCCGATGTCCCATTCTCTTTGCAAATGAATATCGTTTATTCGTTCTTGATCTAGTACATTCCTATTCTCGTTGTAATTAGTCATAAATACCCCCTAAAATTCACATACTAAATTGATGAAAAATCTTGTATAATAGTTAAACTTGTCTAATATGTTTTTAAAAAATTTTTAAAACACATCTATGGTCACATAATTTCACTATTAATTTAAAATATTCCATCTATTCAAACTATATCAATCGCTATTTTTTTAGTATATAGGTCCATTTAAGTAAAAAACTGGAACGTAAATCATACAACAAGTGGCAATAAATTACTTTTCTCGGCACTTTTTTTGTATGTTTATATCGATATTTCGGAACTTTTGTTAAAAAAGATAACACGATAACCAAGACTTTATTCCTACTATATTTTCATACGCTACAAGTAATATCTCATCATACTAACCTTACATTCCGTTTTTAGTGTAAGCTAATTACTAATAATTAAATTCTTTATTAAAGGTAACCAAGAATGTACAATTTAAATGTGAGTGATTGTAGGATGGCAGGTAGGTGAAACAATGATTAACTTTGACTCGAAGAATAAACAAATACTGACCAGTGCTTGCCTTAAGTGCATAGACCCTTATTTTGCCCCAGCCCAACAGAATATGATCCATGCTGGTTGCTGCAGTTATAGTCCGGTTTTTGGTCTGTTTGAAATCTATCAGATGGTGAAAGATGGTAAGGAAAACTATTTCATGGAGAGGATCTATCAAAATAAAGAAGCTACGGTTTTCCCTTTCGAAATAGTTATTCACGCAGATGTGAATCCTCTATTTCACAAACAAAAGGTAGATCATCTCACTCCAATAGAGAAAGCTGATCTACGTCTTCAATACTCGGTTTGTCAATTTTTTAAGCCGAAAAAAGGTTGTGATCTACCGGCTAGCTATAAGAATGCGACTTGTCGATCATTTATTTGTTTACCAGTGGAAGAAAATTTAGACCATCGAACACAAACTCAACTAAAAGAATGGAATGCAATCATTCGAAAGGAAGTTCATACTTTTGTTGAACTACACCGAAACGTTTTACAATTACGTGGATTGAATTTACTAAACAATGTAACAGCTGTAATTGAATACTTGCAATCTGAAGTAAATGAGTGTGATTGAGTGTCACGAACGTTACCTATACTATCTAAGAATTAGCGGCTAGTTGAGAATAAGAGAGGAAAGGATGATTTTGAATTGTACCAAATTGGAGATAAAATTGTTGCCGATTTACAAGGAGAAAATAAGGAAGTTGAAATAGTTGGCATTGAAAAGATTTACCGTGAAACCGACCATAATGGTGAGTTTGTCGAGCATGGCTTGTCAATCCTAGAAGGAGCAATCTCGAAAATACCTCTCCCTTACGAATACCATGATGATGTATTGATCGTTTTTTATCCCGAAAGCAGAGTCGCTGAGTACAAAGACGATAACAAAGTGGTATATCGCTATCGAGATGCTGCCTACACATTGCAAATTGATGATTACCAAGTTGTGGTAAGTGAAGATCAACTAAGAAAGTAAACGAACCTAACGCAAACCTTCTACCTAAAAGGTGTAGGAGGTTTTGTGCTATCTTATTTAATAACTTAACTCCCCTAAAATAGGTAGTAGTGCAACTGCTTTAAAGCCAGAAACTGATGCCTTTATCCATTCATTCCTTATTATTATTAATAAAAAATGTATTTTTATAGTTATACAATATATTTGGGCAATTTCGTAAAACGAAAAAAGGAAATCCATCATAAATTGATGAATTCCCTTCTCTTTAATCCTCTTTTTCAAGTTCTTCAAGATAAGAGTTAAATTTAGCTTCTACCTCAGGCCACTCACTTTCATCAATCTCATCATAAAAGAGTGTCCCCTCTTCATCTTCGGTATACGTAAATCCGATAATTTCAGGATCAGTCTCTTCCTGATCTAATTCCTCACTTAAGGCAGCTAACAAATAGTGCTTATTATTTAACTCACATGCATAGATAACTTCATACTTTTCCTCACTACCTTCATCACCAAAAAGCAACTCTTCACCAATTTCAACAGCCATGTCAATCCCTCCTTTTACCTATAGTATATCCCCTTACCAAATCCAAAAACAAATTACCTCATTTAGATGTCAATTTCTTTAAAACTATAGATCGTCTTATATGGTTGATCGTTTGTTTCAGGCTTTCGTTGGCGATAATTATACCAAATACTGTTCCATCCAGCCTTAATCGGTGGTACTACATCATTTCTCCAAGAATCCCCTACATAATAACAATCTCCGGGTTTCACTTTAAGTGAACTATTTACATGAATAAAGATACTCGGGTCAGGTTTTGCAATCCCTACTGCATCTGAGACAAAAATCAACTCTTCAGGTATGTACTGATCTAGTTCTAGAGACTTTATCTTTTTCCACTGATGTTCAACAGGGCCATTCGTAATCAAACCAATCGTGTAACCATTCTCACTTAAGTTATGAAATGCCTCAAAGAAACCATCAAAAACTTGTATATGTCCTTGTCTATTCTCATAGCATTCTTGAATTTGTAACGCTTGTTGCGACGATAATTCGTGTCCAAATTCGTTGAAGGCGAGTATTAGTCTATTTACGCGCAGTTCTTCTAGTGTAATTTCACGGTTACAATATTGGTTCCAAAGAATATCACTAAATTGCCGAGATCTTTTGAAAATGTCTTCATACACTAAGTCTTCTGGAAATTCCCCTAAGGATTTTACTGCATCGTTAAATGGTTGCAGTTGGTCATAAATAGTATCATCTAGATCAAAAAAAACGGCCTTATTCATTTCTTTCGTTTGTTTCATGAGCTTTACTCCATTTGCTATATTAGTTGCCAAAGGCTACACCTTATCATACCATATTCATTTTAAAACAAACCTCATCTGTAGTCCGTTTATTTCGCTCTCAACGCAAAAATTTAGGTTGATTATCTAAATATAGGATACCTAACCACGCAGAAAAAACTTTTTTAAAAAAAGTAAGAAATAGTAGTTGCTATTTCTTACTTAACCTTATATAATTACCTTGAATTAAGTTATCTTGAATTTAAGATTTATTATTTAAGGGGGATTTTTAAAATGACAAAAACTAAATGGGCACTTGATACAGCACATAGTGGTGTAGAATTTTCAGTTAAACACATGATGATTGCAAACGTAAAAGGAACTTTTAACAGCTTTACTGCAGAAATCGATGCTGATCCAAATGATCTAACTACAGGAGATATCTCTTTTAGTATTGATACAGCTAGCATTGATACACGAAATGAGGATCGTGATAACCACTTAAGATCTGCCGATTTCTTTGATGTAGAAAACTACCCGTCATTAACTTTTAAGGCAACTGAAATCGTTAGCAACGGTGATGGGGAATATCAAGTAACTGGTGACCTAACGATCCGTGATACAACTAATAAGGAAACATTTGTTGTAACATACGAAGGATCTGGAAAAGACCCTTGGGGCAATGAGAAAGTCGGCTTTACAGTTAACGGAAAAATCAAACGTAGTGACTATGGATTAACTTGGAATGCAGCGTTAGAAACTGGTGGCGTTCTTGTTGGAGATCAGATCAAGATCTCTTTAGAGCTTCAAGCAGCTAGAGCTTAATTTCAATAAAAAAGAGGTATCCTTTGTTTATGGGATACCTCTTTTATGCTTGAATCAAACATTTTTTGGTTATCTACAACCAAAAAATATCTGGTCTCGTCCCCAAAAAGTACCTTTATGTACCTTTATGTATCTTTTGCTTCAGAAGCCTTCCTCATAGCAATCATTCTAGATGTAGAGAAGCTACTAATCTGAAAAAACTTCGTGCGTTACCTTCATTGATTAACTTCATGTAGCTTTTCATCTTGGAAGCTTGCTTTGGACTAATACTTGTAGACCCAGAGAAGCCACTGACCTGACTAATATCGTTCCTTAGCTTCATTGAATTGCATCGAGGAAACTTGTTTTCGACTAATCCTTGGAGACGCTGAGAAGCTACTGACCTGGCTAACATCGCTCCTTTACTTCATTGAATACTTCATGCAACTTTGCATCGTGGAAGCTTCTTAGGGGCAATACTTATAGAATCCGATGCACGAAGGCTAAAAATTATCTATTTTAGAAAGACCTCTAGTGACTGTGAGAGGAGATGGAAAAAGTTATATCTATGCGAAATTTCAATCCCAAGTATGCACAGTACGCTTTGACCATTCTTCGTACCTTTATAACTATTGTTTAGCAACTAAAGACCTTGATGGTGAGAAGCGAACCCCTACACAAATATTAGGGATTTTGGATAAGAAATTCGAAATCAAAGACATTTTCTATTTAAGATAATTACAAAATAAAAAATATTTCTAGGATTTTACAATTTATATGATAAAATATCCAAAGATTATCAACTTATGAGAGTTGCAACATTGTGGAGAATAGAGTGCGGAAGGGGAAATGGATTGTATGGAATTTAGAGGTGCAAGCGTTTATGACCAAGAGAACTTTTTTTCAAATTATATGAAGAGAAGGTATAGAAAGGATAGCCCAAACAACGCTATCGAAAGCCCTATTATTTATGAACTCGTTGGTGACTTTCAAAACAAAAGTATATTAGATTTAGGATGTGGTGATGCTTCGTTTGGAAAGGAATTACTTAATCAAGGTGCAGCATTTTACACAGGAATAGAAGGATCTCAACAAATGGTAGCATCTGCCAAACTTAAACTTGCTAATGAAAATGGCACTATTCATCACGAGACAATGGAGTCATACACTTACCCAACCGAAAAATTTGATATTGTTACTTCTCGTTTTGCAATACACTATGTCTCAGATGTTCATTTACTGTTCCAAAATGTTCATAAAACCTTAAAGGATAATGGTAAGTTTGTGTTCAGTGTTCAACATCCTCTTACTACTTCTTCATTTATAAGCAAGCAAACAGGAGATAAACGTGAAAATTGGATAGTTGATGACTATTTTCTTGAAGGGGAAAGAAAAGAACCTTGGATTGAACAGATAGTGGTAAAATACCATCGAACAACTGAACATTATTTTAAGGCTCTTACTAAATCTGGTTTCTCAGTTGTTGATTTACGGGAAGGTACACCAAAACGAGAACATTTTACTAATGATGAAGAGTTCGAAAGGAGACTTAGAATTCCAATTGCATTGGCTTTTTCTTGTGTAAAGTAAACAATTGAATTGATAAATAAAAAACGCTCCAAGCGTTTTTCTTTGCGATTTATATTGTTAATTAAGTTCCAATCGAAATGCTAATTAAACTGTTATTTTTATTTCTTTTTCAGGTTTTCTCTCCCAAAACGGAACCCGTTACCTCAATGGATGTGTTTTTTTGCCTAGCAACGTCCTACTCTCACAGGGGGAAACCCCCAACTACCATCGACGCTGAAGAGCTTAACGATCGTGTTCGGCATGGGAACGAGTTTGACCTCTTCGCTATTGTTACTAGATTATTTGATTTTCAGGATATACTCATTCCCTGAAAACTAGATCACAAAGCGACTGACCTCAATAACACCATCGGATGCTTCTTAGAATAACTTCATTGTGCTCTGCGACAAGGAAGCTTGCTTCGAAGCAATGCTTGTGGACGCAGGAAAGCAACTAACCTCATTCACCTCATGAACTACCACCTTGAGTAAACTTCATGCAGCTTTGCATCGAGGAAGCCTTCTTCGGAGCAATACTTGTAGACGCAGATGCACAAATACCAATTAAGTTGTGCCAATCTCCTTCTAGACAAATACAAAAAACACATCCACTTTGGATGTGTTTTTCTTTACCTAGCAACGTCCTACTCTCACAGGGGGAAACCCCCAACTACCATCGGCGCTGAAGAGCTTAACGATCGTGTTCGGCATGGGAACGAGTGTGACCTCTTCGCTATCGCCACTAGATTATTTTGTTGAAGGAATTTATTCCTTCAAAACTAGATAACACACATTTAAGACTTGAGTAAGATTCAATTCTTATTTTTAGGATAAGTCCTCGACCGATTAGTATCTCTCAGCTCCACACGTCGCCGTGCTTCCACCCGAGACCTATCAACCTCATCATCTTTAAGGGGTCTTACTGGATTAACTCCAAGGGAAATCTCATCT
>WPCK01094295.1_pt1 | contig 13262 bp, 7 predicted proteins | sample 5399851 | NCBI WGS metagenome assembly WPCK01 (sample SAMN12869471, study PRJNA574797) | sludge metagenome | isolation source: wastewater treatment of pH11 | place: China:Beijing | collected 2019-05-20
GAACCCGCTCGGCATTCGCCGGAAAAACCTGTGGGCATTTCTTTAACCACGGAATACACGGAACACACGAAAATCGACAAAACGAATCATTGAGCGTCTCCTGCCGTGCATTTCGGCACAAAAAAAGGGACACAGCATTTCGATGCCAGCAATTTGCTGTGTCCCCCGGTGACCGGTGACGGCAGCGCCAGAACCAGCAGTCACGCTTCTTCCCGGCGGGGAGAAGGGCTGGGTATGATGGGTTTCTCCGGGGTTTCCAAAGTTGCCAGCAATGTGCTGTGTACCAGGGCGGTATGTGCTGTGTCCCCGGCCGGTACCAGCAATGTGCTGTGTCCCCGGGGTGACCGGGGTGGTAATGGGAGTCGAACCCGCTCGGCATTCGCCGGAAAAACCTGTGGGCATTTCTTTAACCACGGAATACACGGAACACACGAAAATCGACAAAACGAATCATTGAGCGTCCCCTGCCGTGCATTTCGGCACGAGGACTGCCTTGGTGTCATGAAATGCTGTGTCCCCCGGTGATGGCAATGTGCGGTGTCCCCCGGTGATAGTCATGTTCGTCATCTTTACGCTAAAATTTGCCTGGTTCGCTGCGGCTCGCCGTTGGCCGGCCTGCAATGTCCAGGGATGAGTCTTGCCAACCCGCTACCAGATCTGGAAAAGGAGTTGTCGAATGTCTGTCGATCTTTCCAATCAATCGCTTTGTCAACGTCTCTTGCTGGCTGGAAGTCCCCGCGATAGCTGGAACTGGGATGATCCCAAACAGGGAATTGATTATGTCCAGGTCTGCCATTTGACGCGGGAGGATATACCCGAACTGACGGAGTTGGCGAAGAAATGGGCCGACCTCGAGTGGATTGAATTCCTGGAGCGATCGCAAAATGACCCGAACCACGATGCAAAACAGCTGCTTCCGGTAACGGCCTGGCGAGGGCTGGCATGCCTGAACGCGAGCGAAGTGGCAGCAGAACTGCTGGAGTTGCTCAATTTCCTTGCCGCTGAGGACGACGATTGGAGCCTGGAAGATTATCCGCGGATCTTCGCGATGTTCGGCCCGGAAACGCTTGAACGGCTCATGCAATTTGCCTGCGACCGCAACAACCACCCCTGGGCAACGATAACTGCCATCGATTCAATCGCGGAGATCGGGAAGAGACACGAGGCAAGTTCGGCAACCGTCACGGAATGGCTGACCGGACAAATGCGAAATGCAGAAAACAATACGGTTGAAGTGAATTCGACCCTGCTCGTAGCCCTGCTTGATCTCCAAGCCGTATCTGCAGCTGAGGCGATCGAGCGGGCTTTCGCTGCGGACCGGATTGACGCCGGCATGACCGGAGACTGGGAAACCGTTCGGAATGAACTTGGTGTACCCGGACTTGGGCTTGCGATGCCGAAGCATCCTGCCAACTCTCTTCGGCCTTTCCCGGGCGAGTCCGAAGGCGAAGTGTTTTCCGACGTTCCCCTGTTTGATGCGGGCGAAGTCGATGATGGCGCTGTCGGCGATTACTGCGAACAGGCGATGGAAACATTCAGTGTTTCGCCGGAAGGCAGGGAAGTCATTGCCAGGAATGGCGAAACCAGATGGGTCTATACTTTTCTGGAACTGGGCGCCCAATACCTGGGCGTTTCCGTCAACACGATGACGGTTCGCGATGCAAGCGAAATCGTCTTTGAACTGATACCGCGAAAGGTTTTAGTCGATGCAGATGCCGCCGGGCCGATTGTTTTTGAAATGCGAAAGTTCTGGCAGTTCATCGCCCGGGAATTCAGGTTGCCCAATGCATTGGAAATCGCCGGATTGTTTGACGAAGAAGCCCTGGACGAGCTGTACAACGAACTTTCGGATTCCTCCAGTTTTGGAATGGCAAAGTCACTATTTGCCCTGGGCAATCAGGCCGGTTTCGACATGACCAGCCAGGACGGGCTGGACGATTTCATGCTGGCCTACAACAGCTCGCTGCCAGCAAGACCTGATCTGGACGACGCACGCCCATCGCCGCCCACCATGTCGGCTGACGAAAAACGTGCTTTCAACAAACAGCGCCAGAAAAAGCTCAAATCGAAATTGAAGAAGTAACGGCAACAGGTACGCGGGAACCGGTCGCTTGCGCCACCGGCAATGCCTTTTTTGCGGCAATGCTGATACCCCCGGGCCTGTCCGTCGCCCCCAGACTCCCGAAAAAACTGGCCCCATGCACTTGACATGCCGATAGTTTATATGTAAACTATCTGCGGAAAGGGAGACGCGGGTCATGACAAAAAGCCGATTGCAGAAGGAACTCGGGAAAAAAGGGCCGTTTCAGTCGCTCGAACAGGAATCCATGCTGAACCTGTTGCGGACCGGCGACCAGTTGCAGAACCGTTTCGGCCGCCTGTTTCGCGAGTTTGGGCTGACGTCAGCCCAATACAACATCCTGAGAATTCTCCGCGGTGAAGGCAAACCGCTGCCGTCCCTGGAGATTGCCGACCGGCTCGTCCAGGTCGTGCCGGCCATCACCGGATTGATCGACCGGCTGGAACAGGCCGAAATGGTCCGCCGCAAGCGCTGCGAAACCGACCGGCGGGTGGTTTACATCGAAATCACCGGGCGGGCATTGTCGCTGCTCGCCAAAATGGATGAACCGGTGAACCAGTTGCACAAAAGCCTGCTGGGACACATGACTCGCGCGGAATTGAAGGAACTGAACCTGTTGCTGGAAAAGGCCCGGCAGCCATTGTCCGGCGAGCCGTGAGTTTTTTTCGCCATTTACTTGTTATATCAACTATTTACCTGTAATTGCAAATTGAAAAAGGAAAGTGACCGATGATGCGAATCCGGAAGGCCGCAGAGCGCGGACAATTCGATTTTGGCTGGCTCCGGACGTCCCACACTTTCTCGTTCGGAGATTACCACGATCCGGATCACAACGGCTTTCGTTCGTTGCGGGTCATCAACGAAGACCAGGTCATGCCGGGAAAGGGATTTGGAACACATCCTCACCGCGACATGGAAATTGTGACTCTTGTCCTCGCCGGCGCGCTGGAACACCGCGACAGTATGGGGAACGGCTCCGTCCTGCACCCCGGCGAGTTTCAGCGGATGTCCGCCGGAACGGGCATCACGCACAGCGAATTCAATCACTCCCCTTCCGAACCGGTTCACCTGTATCAAATCTGGTTGTTCCCGGAAAAAAAAGGCATCCAGCCCGGTTACGAACAAAAGGCTTTCGATCCCGCGCAGAGGAAAAACCGGCTGCAGCTCGTTGCCTCCCGGGGCGGGCGAGAGGGTGCATTGACCATTCACCAGGACGCCGACATCTTCCTGGGCACGCTTCAGGACGGTGCGACCCTCAGCCATCCCCTGCGCGAGAACCGCCACGCCTGGCTGCAGGTTCTGCGCGGTTCGATCTCGCTCAATGGCCGACAGCTTCATGAAAGCGATGGTGCCGCGGTCAGCGACGAGAGCCTGTTGACGATTGAATCCACTGCACCCGCGGAGATCATGTTGTTCGATTTGGCCTGAGCGGGTGCGGATGATCGCCGATGGGGCTGAAGCCGTTGGCCAGGTTGTGTTGCTTCAATCGGCCGATCGAGTCAGCGATGTACGATTGACTTCCAACAATACCACTGGAGAAAAACAATGATGACAAAACGAGAATGCCTCACATCGACGGGTTTGCTGGTGCTGCGCGTGGGCATCGGAGTCCTGATGCTGGTCCATGGCATTGCCAAGATTCAGGGATTCAGTGAAATGTCGAAAGGGTTTCCCGATCCGATTGGCCTTGGCAGTCAGCTCAGCCTGATCCTGGCGATCGGTGCTGAAGCCGGTTGTTCGCTATTGCTGATCGCCGGCGTTGCAACGCGACTGGCGACGATCCCGCTGGCGTTCACAATGCTTGTGGCGCTGTTTGTCGTTCACAAGGCCGACCCGTGGCAGGCCAAAGAGCTCGCCGCCCTGTACCTGCTGGTTTACGGCTCGCTTTTGCTGACAGGACCGGGCAGGTTTTCCTTCGATCATTGGTGGCTGGCGAAACGGCATGTTCCGCAAGCCGGCATCTCGCCGGGGAGCCCATGACAAACACGGTCGGGCCGGACCGCATCGACCCGGTCCTTAATCGCCTCAGCGGCATGGCCGTTTTCGTCGTCGCAGCAGGCAGCCGCCAATCATTCCCAACAGCAAGACGCCGGTTGCCGGTTCGGGAATGGCGGTGAACAGGGCGATGTCGTTCCCGTTCCCGCCGGCGTAGGTGATGAACAGTTCGCGTCCACCAAAGTTGCCGACCAGCGCGCCTTCCGACAGTCCATTGAACTCGCCGAAGAGCGATCCTCCGACATCGCCGATCAGGAAGCTGTCACCGGCGCCCAGGGAGTAACCGTTGATCAGGCTGACGAACAGATCGCCGTCGACGTTGAAATCGCCATCGATGAGCAGTTGATCAAACTCGCCTGCTACCTGTCCGCCGAGTTCGAAGAACGAACGGACCGAGCTGTTCATAAACACGTCCCCTTCGTAGCTGATGCTGGCCGGGCTGTTGCCGGGCCGCAGGTCGCCAGCGTACTCGACGGTTCCGGGACCTGTAAAATTCCCTGCTCCCGTCTGTTCGCCGAGGAACACTGTCGTGCTGCCGAGAAAGGTGCGGATTTCCTGACCGTTATGCGTCACATCATCGAAGAAAGTCGTGATGCCGGCGCCACTGGTAACGATCCGCCCATCGCTCCCGTTGTCGACGTCACCGTAGACATCTGTTATTCCGGCGCTGAAACTCATCACACCGTCGTTGACGAGGCCCAGACCGCCGGGAGCTGTCGACGATGTGATCAGCGTTCCCCGGCCGGTGATCGCCGCTCCGCTTCGATTGAACAGGGACTCTGTAAATTCGATCGTCCCGCCAGCGAGATTGATGTTCGACAGGTTCTGGTTGTCCCGGCTGGTAAAGACCAGGTGCTCGCTTCCCGTTGAGCGGATGACGCCCGAATTGAAAAGATCGTTGTTGATCTGTCCGGTACCGCTGACGGTTCCCCCGGCGAGATTATTGAACTGTCCGCCCGAGACCGATGCCGCCGGGCTGTTCAGCCGAAGCGAGCCACTGTTCTGCAACGCCGTATTCGCGATCAGTCCCGAATTGCCGCTGACCAGAATCGAACGCCCGGCATTATTGATCAACGTACCGGTGACCACCTGGCCGCCGTTGACCGACAGCGTCGAGTTGTTGGTCAGGTTCGCCGGGTTGAGAGTTCCGCCGTCGTTGACATTGAGCGAACCGTCGAGGGTCATCGTACCGCCAAGTGAGCCCAGCGTCCGGCCCTGGCCCAGAACGTGCCCGCTTCCCAGAAGGGATGTCAGCGTGGTCCCGTTCAGGGCAGTGCCCGACTGGAAATTGACGGTGCCCTGATTCCAGTGGAAGGCCCCGCTGTTCGCGAAGGAGTTGATCACCAGCCGCCCGCCATCGAGGTTGATTTCACCCATGCTGCCGATGGTCAGGGCCCCCGTGGTGAGCTGGGCGTTGTCCTGGATTGTCATTGTGCCTGCGCGACTGGAGTTGCCGACGGTTGTGTTGGCGATACCAATGGTCGATGCACTTCCGGCGAGGACCAGATGCGGGTTGTCGTTGACTCCGAAACCGGCAATCGTCAGGTCGCCACCGTTGTTGCTCCAGGAGTTGAGCACGGTCAGGGTCCCGTTTCGGAAATTCAGCACTCCGGTCGCATTGCGAGTAAAGCTCTGTGTGGTGACGTCGCCACCATCGAGGGTAATCGTTCCGGCATTGCGTGCCCGGAGTGTTCCGGCAATGTTGACTTGGGCGCCGTCGCTGATGGTCAGGTTCGCCGTTCCGCCTTCGCCAGCGCTCGAGCCGCCCACAAACAGGCCACTGGCGTTGACTGTTGTTCCGTTTCCGGTGATCGTCGCGCTGGAAACGGAGCCGGCGATGCGAGCCAGTTCAATGTTCCCGGCGTCGACGCGCCCACCGGCTTGAACTGTCACGGTGCCGTTGCTGACGGCGCCGGCAACGCCCGTCAGCAGCGAATTGCCGTTGGTATTCAGCCGCCCGCCGTTTTCGACAACCAGAGAACCTGCCCCCCCGTCGCCCACGCTGACAATGTTGTTGGCATTCCAGATCGACCCCTGGCCCGATACCCGGACTAACGAATTGGAGCCTTGCTGGCCGATCGTGCCCAGCGCCGAGGTATTCAATGTCGAGCCCGACAGGACATCAAACTGTCGCAACTGGCCGTTGTTTGCGCTGCCGACCGCGAGGGAAGTTACGCCGACTGTGGTTGCTCCATTGGCCAGTGTAAACGTCGAGTTGCCGTTCGTCCCGCTCAACGCAAGGCTGCCGTTTCCATCCAGCAGTCCACCATTGATCGCGAGTCTTCCACCACGATAGTCAAGCGTTCCATCGAGGTACATGTTGGTCGTTGACAGCTCACCTCCGGTCATCGTCACCGTCGAACCGGTCCCGACGCGCAGCCCGGCGGACTGAGCGACACTGACATTGCCGTTACTGATCAGAAGAACACTTCCGTTGTTCAGTTGCAATCCGCTGCCCTGATCGCCAGTGAAATTCACGCGTCCCCCGAACACCGACATGCTGGAGTTGCCGGCGAGCAGGATCGACGAGTTGTGAGCGTTGAGTTGTCCATCAGTGACGTTGATAGCAGAGGTTCCATTGCCCGTTTGAAGGAACGCACCATTCAGGTTCCAGGACGAATTTTCGCCATTGATGGTGACGGTACTGCTACTTCCACTGTTGGACGCCAGAAATACTCCTGTGGTCGTGTTGAGCGTACCACCCTGGCGAATATTGACGTTGCCAGAGCCGGTGTTTCCAAAAACGCCCCCACTGACGTTGGCCACCGCCGTGGGACCTTCAATTGTCAATATTCCGGTACCGGTCGATGTTGCTCCCAGAGTTAGTTGATTGGCATCAAGGGTCCCGCCATTGAGGACGGAAATGGTCCCGGTCCCGGCGTTACCGGCGATCAATTCTCCATTCGCCACGAATCGACTTCCCGCACCGAGTGTCAATGTTGAATTGGTGCCGGCAAATGCCCCGATGAGTCCGTCGTTTGTCGTTATCGTACCGTCATACAACGTAAGAAATCCGGTGGCGACTCCTAACTCCGGAACACCCATTTGAAAACCAGAATTGGGACTGGTCAGTGCATAGGTATTGCCGCCCAGGTTAAAAACAAATGCATCGCGATCCACGATCAGGCTGGCGGTGTTGGTGGGGGACGTAAACGTTACGCCAATTGTCCCACCACCGGACAGGGCGAATCTCGCAGTCTGGTTTGGGGCGGGGGCGATTCCGCCTGCCCAGTTGCTTCCGGTGGCGAAATTCCCACCGGCCAAGTTCGACCAATCGGTTTGAGCCCGCGTTTCGGTCCCGGCCAGGAACAGCCATCCGAACAACAGGCAAAAGATATGGCGGACGATTCCCGCCGGTACCCGATTGCGTCCCCGTCGATGCGGAGGAGCCGATCGGCTCCAAAATCCCGATTTGTGCTGGGAAATTTGCATAATCTTTGCTTTCGCGACATATCAAGGTGTTGGGAACAGCCGGGTCGACCTGTTCGGCCGTTTGCCGCCGGAGCTGCGGGGATAGTTGGGGTCGAATCACGTCGCCCCAGCCAACAGTGCGGAAGAAGTCAGCCAGCTGTTCCACTTTTTCCGGAAAATTTGTGGAATCGTTGACCTGCTTTTCTTCCCACCGGTCCGCGACGGGGACGATAGTCAGGGGGCCAACAAAATTGGGACGACCGGGAAAGAAAATCCGCATTGAGAAGAGACATCGTTCTACCGCAGGATTTCGCGGGGTTATTGGCAGGTTTCAGCGGCGCGACTTTCGCATCCCGTTGGAACAACTAGAATCAAATCTGGTTGTTTGAGAACGGGTGCCATGAGCGACGTGACTGAAATCCTCTCGTTGATCGATCGTGGCCAGGCGGGCGCGGCGAGTGAGCTATTGCCGCTGGTCTACAATGAATTGCGCAAGTTGGCGGCCAGCCGCCTGGCGCAGGAGAAGCCTGGCCAGACGTTGACGCCGACCGGGCTGGTTCACGAGGCCTACCTGCGGCTGGTGGATGTGGAACGCGCTCAACGCTTCCATAGCCGGGGGCATTTTTTTGCCGCGGCGGCTGAGGCGATGCGGCGAATCATGATCGACAGTGCCCGCCGGAAGAACGCTCAAAAACGAAAGTCGAACCAGCTCGAAGCGGATCTGGACCAGTGGCCCTGGCAGGTCGGGTCGTCGCCTGCGGAACTTATGGCGATCGACGAGGTTCTGGATCGATTGGCGGAGGAGGACCCCGCGGCAGCTGATCTGGTGAAACTCAGCGTGTTCAGCGGTTTTTCAATCGAGGAGTCCGGACAGTTGTTGGAAATCAGCCGCACGAGTGCCTATCGCCTCTGGAACTTTGCGAAAGCCTGGCTGACCAGAGAGCTGCGACGGTGACGCCTGCCCATGCCTGATGCCAAGCAGATTCGCGAAATATTCGATCAGGTCAGTGAGTTGTCCGAAGTGGAGCGCGAGGCATTCCTCGACAGCCGGTGCGGCGGCGACGCCACTTTGCGCTTTCAGGTCGCCGCACTCCTGGCGGCACTTGATCATCCACTCGACTTTCTCCAACGACTGGAATCCGATTCGCGAGGGGCCGATCCGCACCTGCGCTCCCCCGATCTGTGCGACCAGTCTGGCCAGGCCATTGACCGTTACACCTTGATCCGACGAATTGGGGAAGGCGGGATGGGCACCGTCTGGGAAGCAGGACAACTGCAACCCGTGCACCGCAGGGTGGCGATAAAACTGGTCAAGCCCGGCATGGACAGCCAGGCGGTGATTCGCCGATTCGAAACCGAGCGGCAAACGCTGGCAATGATGGATCATCCCGGCATTGCGAAAGTCTATGATGCAGGGTCCACGCCAGACGGCCGACCCTGGTTCGTCATGGAACTGGTGAACGGTGAGCCGATCACGGAATGGTGCGATCGCCATCGGTTTTCAGCCCGACGGCGTCTGGAGCTATTCGCTCAGGTCTGTGAAGCCGTCCAGCATGCCCACCAAAAGGGGATTGTCCATCGCGATCTGAAACCGTCGAACGTTCTGATCGCGGACTACGATGGCAAGCCGACGGTCAAGGTGATCGATTTTGGAATCGCCAAGGCGATGGGGCCTGCGATCTCCGCCGACCACGCCGTCACCCATTGGGGACAAATCATCGGCACTCTGGAGTACATGAGTCCGGAGCAGGCTCGCCTGAATCAGTGCGATGTCGACACGCGCAGCGATATTTATTCGCTGGGCGTACTGTTATTTGAATTGTTGACCGGAAGCACGCCATTTGAACGGTCGCGGCTGCGCGATGCAGCATTGGACGAAATGCTGCGAGTGATTCGCGAAGAGGAGCCCCAGCGCCCCAGCGAACGGTTGAGTGCCTCGGCGACGCTTGCTGAAATTGCGGCCAGCCGCGACACCCAGCCGCTGGCATTGTCCCGCAAGATACGGGGAGAGCTGGACTGGATTGCCATGCGTGCCCTGGAAAAGAACCGGGATCAGCGCTACGGAACCGCTGCCGAGCTGGCTGCGGATATCCGGCGATACCTGCGAAACGAGCCGGTCCTTGCAGGCCCACCATCGGGCTGGTACCGCTTGCGGAAATTTGTGAGCAAGAACCGGTGGGCGGTTATTGCAGGAACAGGCGGCATCGCGGTGTTGTTCGCCGGGGTCATCGGAACTTCGATCGGGCTCTTCAAGGCACGGGAGGCACTCTCCCGGGAACGCGAGGCCATCAAACAAAAGTCGAAAGCCCTGCAGGATGTCGAATTGGCCCGCGATGCATCGGAAATTGCCAATGAAAAAACGCTTCGCGCCCTGGGTTTGCTTACGGGATCGTTTGTCGAACGCTGGCTCGCCAGGCAGGAAGAAATGTCCGGGAGCGACCGGCAATTTATCAACGGGATTCTGGCCTACTACGAGGAAGTGTCCGGAAACGACTCCAATCAGGGGAGGGCGAGGCAAATTCGCGTCGAAGGCTATCACAAGGTCGCCGACTTGCGTTATGCGCTGGGCCAGTGGCAGGATGCCCACGACAACTACGAACGGGCATTTCAGCTTTATCGGGAACTGGCACGCGAGTTTCCAGGTCGACTGGAATTCGAGGATGGCCAGGCAAAATGCATGCGCGCCATGGCCAGGGTGGCCAGGCAAGACGGCAAGGCAACGGAGAGCGAAGAGTATTTTCGCCGTGCAGTCGAGTTGTTTTCCCGGTTGGTACGATCGGAAAAAGCTGCACCCGAAGCCCATATTCAACTCGTCGAATCATTGACCGAACTGGCCTCGGCATTGCATTCACACGGCAAAAACACCGAAGCCGAAGAGGTCTTCCAGCATGCCGAGTCTGCGCTTCAGGACATTCCGGAAACTGACCTTGATGCAGTACAGCGCCGGACGCTTCATGCGAGTATGTTGCAGGTGCGCTGTTATTTCTTCAGGGAAATGGGCCGGCTCGAAAAGGCACTTGCCGATGGCGAGCTGGCAATCCGCTTGCACAATGAGGTTATCGGTCTGGGGGCAGACGATTCCAGCACGCGGCTGGAGATCGGATCGTTGCATCGTGTGCTCGGGTCGCTTTTCGAAAAACGCGGAAATATGGAGCAGGCCGCAAACCAGTACCGGAAAGCGCTGGTTACAGCCCAGGCACTGGTCGACCTGTACCCGCTCGTTCCAAAACATCGCGCCGCTGTTGGCGAAGCGCATCGTCTCCTCGGTGCCAATCTTTATGTGCAAAGGCAATTCCTGCAGGCCATCGAGGAGTTCAGGCTGGGCAAGCGAATTGCCCAGCGTCTCGTCGAGGACCTGCCCGGGCAAGTCAATTATCTTTACGACCTTGCTGAAATGGGCAATGTCATGGGACTGGCACTCAAGGATATGGGTCGGCTGGATGAAGCCGCCGCAGAACTTGAAAACGCCGTAAGCCTGAAGCGAAAAGTGGTGGAACAAGCCGGGGAAACCCTGCTTTACCGTCAGTCCCTCGGCATGAGCCTGCATAATCTCGCCAACGTGTACGCCCGGCAACGGGAGTTTGAGAAATCCCGGGCATTCCATTTCGAATCCATTTCGATCCGACAGTCGTTGCACGCGAGCCATCCCGAAATTGTCGGCCTGTCACTCGATCTCGGGGGGAGTTATTGCGATTACGGAAAGATGTTGCTGGAAGCCGGGCAACCGGATGAAGGTGTCGAACAGCTGGATCTCGCTGTTGAAGTTCTGAAAGATCTCATGCGCGAACAAAACGCGTCGGCGAACGTCCGCGAGTTTTTGCGAAACGCCCTGCAAAACCGGGGCGTTGCCCATCAACGGTTGCTGAAATGGCCCCAGGCAATGGACGATTTTGAGCAGGCCGCCGCTCTCGATGGCGGTTCGAACCGGGTGCGGCTCCGGCAAAGCCGGTTGGTCGCGCTTTCACATGTCGACCCGGTGCGTGCAGTCGTCGAAGTAAATGATCTGTTGGCACTTGACGATGTTACCGACGGCGACAAATTTGCTGCGGCGCGAGCTTTGGCACAGGCCAGCAAAACACATCCCGATGAAGCCATCTGCCAGGAATTTGCCGACCAGGCGGTTCGACTGCTGGAAGGGCTGCACGCCAAAGGAATTTTTGGCGATCCCGCCATCGCCGCCACGCTCCGTCAACATGACGAATTCCGGCATCTGGACAGCCACTCCGGTTTCGCGGTATTGAAGGAAGCACTTGGGAAATAGGCCTGGTCGCCGGCATCCTGTTTGTCTTGCCGGGATTCGTGGGCATACTGGCGCTGGGTGTTCTTTACGCCGTCGACTACTTTTCACCACCCTCGGGCGCCGGCAGGCGCACGAGTTGCCACGTCTCCTGGCGGTCCGGACCGAAATGGACCAACGCGGTCGACTGGTCCTGGGTCAGGTTGTAGATGGCGGTTTCCATTACGATTTCGCTGTTCTTGCTGTCGGAAAAATGCCATGCTGCCCGCTGGCTGTCGCGATCAACCGTTCCTTCAATCGGCCGGCCATCCGAGGTCGAGTTATTGTAAAACGTTCCGGCAACGATTCCTTCCTTGCTGACCGCCAGTTGCAGCAACATGCCACTGTCAGTCCCGTTTTCCTCAGAAATGGCAAACACACCCAGCGGCATCCATTCGATCTTCTTCTCGTCGACGTCTTGAGGAATGTTGGTGGCCACCGTTTCGGCCTGCTGGTAATAATCCTCCGCCGACGCGACTTGCTGGTCATTCATATAGACATAGTTGTCGCGATAGACCACATCCGTCCCGTAGTCGTAAACGACCGGCTCCGACCAGGTCCAGGCAAACCATGTTCCGAATCCGGCCCAGGTCCCGGGTCGCCAGCACCAGCCAGGCGCATAGTTGCTCCAGTTTCCGCACCAGCGCCATGCGGGCAAGGTCGTGGGCCGGTTTGCCCACCAGTTATTGTTGAACGGGCGGTCGTTGATCCCGACGTTGTTCCACTGATTGCGGATCGAATTGAAATTCTGCTCGCGGTTGACATTCAGATTGACATCGCCGGTGTTCAGCCGGTTGCCCAGGTTGTCCCGATCGATGTTTGTTCGATTCCCTTCTCCTATATTGGGTCGATTGCCGTCCCCAAAATTCGGCCGGTTGTTGCCGTCGCCAAAACCGGGGCGTTGCGCCGGACGGGTGGCCCCCCCGGGAAGATCAAGGAAACTGCCAAGATCACCCGACGACGGGCGATTGCGATTGACGAAATTGGGATTGTCTCCGCCAAAACCTGGACGATCGCCGCCACCGAAGTTCGGCCGGTCGCCACCACCACCAAAGTTGGGCCGGTCACCACCGCCTCCAAAGTTGGGCCGATCCGCGCCGCCACCAAAGTATGGCCGGTCGCCACCGCCACCAAAGTTTGGCCGGTCACCACCGCCAGCGAAGTTAGCACGATCCGCGCCGCCGCCGAAGTTGGGACGGTTACCGGCGGTTGGCAAATTGACTGAAGGGCGACTGACGTTTGGACGGTTCATATTGGGCCTGCCAGCTCCGCCTGGCCGCGCACCTCCGCCACCCACATTGGGCCGGCTCATCGAGGGTCGATTTCCGGAAGGCCGGCTGATATTCGCGCGGCTCATGGAGGGTGAACGGGCGGCTCCGCCAGCGCGCGCTCCACCACCGCGAGCTCCGCCGCCACCACCACCGCGACCGCGCTGGGCCATGACGGGTTCGGCGAACAGGCTGGCTACGACGACAACAGCAACTGCGATCAGGATATGGC
>WPCK01051230.1_pt1 | contig 13259 bp, 13 predicted proteins | sample 5399851 | NCBI WGS metagenome assembly WPCK01 (sample SAMN12869471, study PRJNA574797) | sludge metagenome | isolation source: wastewater treatment of pH11 | place: China:Beijing | collected 2019-05-20
ATTGAGCAAATGAGCTCACATGCCGCATCACTGTAATAGGTTCCACCACGCTTGGTTAACTGCTCTGGCTTATAATCTAGGTTTGGATCTTTGTATAGTTCAAATAACTCGGCTTCCGTACGTTTGACAACCTCAGCGCGAGTTTCACCCTTCGCAAACTCAGCTAACTCATCCTTAAGCATATCATCACTGATATAGTAGTAGCGGTGGTATGAACAAGGCAATAATCCGCTATCCTTGATTTGCTCATAGTTGAATGGTAAATCACGGATGTTCTTCATCCCCGCTAGCGAAGCCTTTTTCTCAGGGTTGTAAAGCCGTTCAATAATCTCTTGAGTCACTTCATTCCCTGCTTTATCCCAGACTCTATGCCAGTGGAAATGATTCAAACCCGCAAATTTCATGAACAAGTCATTGGAATGCTCTTGTTTACCCATAACTTCAAAGCACATCTTTTCAAAACGAATCGGAACGTTACAAAGACCAATCGTCCGTTTCCAGCCACCAACTTTAATCGCAGCTTCTGTAATGATTCCTGATGGATTGGTGAAATTGACCAACCATGCATTCGGACACAACTCTTTCATATCTTCAATGATGTCTAAAATCACTGGAATGGTACGGAAGGCTTTTAAGATTCCACCTGCCCCATTGGTTTCCTGACCGATCATACCATAGCTTAATGGAATGCGCTCATCGCGAATACGAGCGTCCAAAAGTCCTACACGGAACTGTGTTGTCACAAAGTCCGCATCCTTTAGTGCTTCGCGACGGTTCAGGGTTAAGTTCACTTTCCAGTCAAGACCTGCAGCTTTGACCATGCGTTGTGCCATAGCACCAACGATTTCCAATTTTTCTTTTCCTTCCTCAATGTCCACCAACCACAACTCTTGAATTGGCAGCTGATCTTTTCTTAAAATAAATCCTTCAATCAACTCTGGTGTGTAGCTTGAGCCACCACCAATCGTAACGATTTTCATATGATTCCTCCTTGATTTCACATGCATTATGTCAAAGTGCTTTGTGAACATCAAGTAATCGAAAAACTTTGGATAACCTTTTCAGAATCGACAGAAATTTGGTGTATTATTTGAAAACTCAGTGTCAATCTTACCTGCTTGGAAATCCCTAAAATTAAGCCTTATATCCCTTTCTAAGATAAGATCGCGCCAAAGTGTAAAACGAAGTTGCGCCAAAGTGTAAAATGAAATTGCGCCAAAGTGCAAAATGAAATTGCGCCAAAGTGTAAAATAGAGTATACTTTAACTGAAGGGAGTGATACGATGAAAAAATATTATCCAAGAATCGCGGATAGATTATTGCAAAATGCATTGGAATCTTCGGGTGCAGTGTTAGTCGAGGGACCAAAGTGGTGTGGAAAAACCTGGACTGCCGCAAACAAATCAAAAAGCATCCTTTATATGCAAGATCCTGACACACGAGAAAGCAATATTCTTGCGGCTAGCATAAAACCTTCTTTGCTCTTAGTTGGTGAAACACCCAGATTAATTGACGAATGGCAAGTTGCTCCAGTTATTTGGGACTCAGTTAGACATGAAGTTGACAAAAGAGGTATAGAAGGTCAATTTATTCTGACAGGATCCGCTACTCCAATCATAGATGAGCGAATTTCTCATACTGGGACTGGAAGAATATCCAGAATTAAAATGCGACCAATGAGTCTTTTTGAGTCAAATGAGTCTACAGGCGATGTGAGTCTTCATGATCTCTTTCAGAAAGGAATCACTTCCTACACAATCTGTAATCTAGAAATTGAAGATATTGCAAAGGCGATTGTTCGAGGGGGGTGGCCCGCCTCTGTCACATCAAAGTTTGAATCTACATACAAAAGAGCGCAAGACTATATTGATTCAATTGTTCAGTATGATGTGTCTCAAGTAGACGGCATTGATAAAAACCCAAGCAAAATGTTTGCTCTATTACGTTCGTTATCACGAAATATATCAACAGAAGCTAGTTATTCTGTGATAATCAAAGACATGGAAGGTGGGGAGAATGAATCAATTTCCAGACCCACATTTCTATCATATCTAAATGTCCTTCAACGTTTATTCGTTATCGAAGACCTCGAAGCATGGAACCCATCCATTCGTTCTGTTACTCCATTAAGAGTATCCCCAAAACGGCATTTTGTAGATCCATCGATTGCAACAGCAACATTAGGAATCAATCACGAAAAGTTACTCACTGATTTTAATACGTTTGGTTATCTGTTTGAATCACTTTGCATTCGAGACTTAAGAGTATATGCTGAGTCTTTAGGAGGGAAGGTCTATCACTATCGAGATAAAAACGGATTGGAATGTGATGCTGTTATTGTTTTAAGAGATGGGCGTTGGGGTGCTGTTGAAATAAAGCTAGGTTCCAATGAATTTGATAAAGCTGCTAAAAATCTACTAGCATTCTCTGAAATTATTGATACTAGAAAGATGAGCAATCCCTCGTTTCTTATGATTTTAACAGGCACAAAACTCGGGTATACTCGAGAAGATGGCGTTTCTGTAGTCCCAATAGGTTGCCTAAAAGACTAAAAGTGCTATTTGCTAGCACTTTCGTTAAGTTCAACCGTTTTTCGAAGAATTTCGTAGATTTTATCCTTACCTATGCCGCCCTCATGCAACTTCTCACCATTGAGATAAAAGGTTGGTACAAGATAGTAATCCAGAGCGTTCGCACGCTCTTTTTCCTTACGCTCATCAATCCACTCAATATTCAGAGTGGTAAACTCAGGATATTCATCCATCAGTTCGATGGTTTGCTTCATCGCTGATTTGCAATAAGGACAACGTTTTAAAATAAAAACCTCAAGTTTAGACATACTCAATATCCTCCTTTGTGTCATCATCCAGTAATGCTGTTGTTTCATCCTCTTGCTTCCATTCATCCAGTATTTTGCGAATGATATAGATTGCACCCATCATCATCGCAAAGATAACGACTTCCACCAAGAAGACGGAAACACTGGATTGAAGTAGAATCACTACGACGGTATCAAGTAAGGCATGAAAACCAATTGCCAATCCAAAGTTTTTCAGATACTTCTTGGATTTTATTCCTCTAAATACCAAAAGAGTAATGGCCACATGAATGACCAGTGTCATCACTCTTTCTGCTCCCGCAACCAAAAATACCCAGGAGTTGGTTGAGATAAATGTGTTGACAGCTACTTGAACCTGCTCAAGTGAAATCGCTTCACTGACCAGCTCCTCAATCCGACCCGCATTGATCAGATTGGCAATCAGAAGATTGTTTATATACGTAAATCCAACGACGAAAATGGCTTCAAATGCCCCATGACCTATCCCTGCAGAGAGGATGTGATGCTTCTGGCGATCCCGTTTCATAAAGAATGAGAGTGTGAGCAATCTTCCCAAAAACTCAAAGACTGCTGCACTGATTCCCAGAGTCAACGCATAGAGAACCACATTTTCACTAATGAAATAGAAACTTTCATTATTTAAAAAGGTGCCTAACAGAGGCTGACGAAAGAGGTACTGAGCCATAAAATAGCCCATACCACCTGCCGCAAGCGCTCGAAACACACCTTTTTTACCTCTAAAATAAATGATGGTTAATACCGGAATCGAAAATACAATGATAATGGTTAGAATAATATTCACCATGGAAAGAAATGGAACCATACAATACCTCCAGAAAATCTATAGGAGTATTGTATCACATTTTAGCGGAAAAGATATGCCGCAATAAGCAGTGCTACACCTAAGATTAGAAGCAATAACTTGTAATTCTTTTTCCCCATCTTTTCAATCATGAATCGGGTTTTGGGATTTCCCATATAGAAAATCGGGATTTCCACAAAGTAGGCGACCAGATATAAAGCCCCAAGGACAAATAAGAAAATAGATAACATCGTTCTTTCCTCCTTTTAATTATAGTTAACGCATCGCTTTATTTCTAAAGAAACGATACATTAAAACTGCCAATACCATATTATAAGCAAAACCAATGCCAATATAACCCCAATAAGGTAAATTCATCGTAACCATCCCTGCATCAATCATAGGAGCAAGTAATGTGGACTGAACTGCTTTGGCAGCCCAAGATGCAGGAGCAATCGCAAATAGCCACTCTTTCCAGTCCAAGAAGAAATAGGATGCGATGGTAAATATCAGTAAGAAACCACTGGCTTTCATCGTTACAAACCCTTCCACCTTATTACTTGCAAAGGCGTTAATCATAAAGGCATGAATCGGAGCTTGGAAAGCTGAAAGAGCACTAATGGTAAACATCGTAGTTAGACTCATATCGGATGCATTCACAAAGATCAGAATAAACATGGCTGATACAATGGACATCAGATACACAAAGATGACTTTAAATAAAACATAGGTCCGAACATTGAGTGGAGAAATCTGAATGGAAATAAAGACATGATCATCTCGATCGTCCAAAATGGAGAATCCAGCGGAAGCCCCAAAGAGAAATCCGGAAATGATTGCCAGAATAATCACCATAATCTCGATACCCATGGCATCCAATGTTTCGTTGGTTAACAACCACTTGCCCACCCCTGCCACAATCAGCGGATACACAATAATCAGTAAGGTCATGCGATCACGAATCAGATTCTTGAATTCAAATTTAAATAATCGTCCAATCATGATTACACCCCCAGATTCGCTGTGGCATAACTCTTGAATCGAGGAATGACCAGATAGCGGAAGGAAACATAAATCAGTACAATAATGTAGGCACTGTCATAGAAGAACTGTCCCCACTTTACCTCTTCCACTGCCATATTCATCATACGAATGGTCGCTTCGGTAGGTAGATAGTACAGAACATCTTTCCACTCTGCCGGGAAGACTCCCATCAAAATAAGCAGAGATGGAACCACAAAGACAATCATCATAAGCATGTAATTAAGTAAAAGAGCTGTAAAATCCCTGGAAACATAGCTTAACAGTAAGCCAATAGCCACGTAAAACGCAGTGACCAGCACGGTGGCTATTAATAGGGGTACATAATTAAAGGTCATATCCTTAAGAAAGAACAGAGACCCCACGATTACAAAAAAGATAATCAGAATGTTCACGGTGTGGGTCAATATCTTGGAAATAATGTAATCCAATGATGAAATCGGTGAGATAAGGATGGAACTGATGGTATGTTCCTTCTTTTCATAAAACATCTGCGCTCCCACTAGCAGTGCAGTCATTGCGGAAGATTCCATTAAGAAGACCAGTGGAATAAACAGATTGAACTCTTCAGGTTCAAGGAAATATCCCATCACAATCCAGATCAGAGCGACCGCAAAGGAAGCCGTAAACAGATTGTACTTGGCCAACCGGGTAAATTCTCCTTTGACCAGATGTTTAATCTTCTCCATGGAGCTTCACCCCCGTCACTTGAATAAAAATCTCTTCAAGCGTGGTTTCACCACTATGAATCGTTTCAATGGACTCGTGTTTGAGAAGATTCATAAACTTTTCTTCCTTGATCTGATCCATTGTAAACACTTCTTTAACCAACTCACCGTTTGGACGATATTCCACAGCAACGGTACGTTGACCATATTTCAATTTCAGATTGCGTGGAGAATCCACTTCTTCCAGTTTTCCTTCAGTGATAAAGGCAACCCGGTCACACAGCTCATCCACATCGCTCATGATATGACTGGTCAAAAAGACGGTGCCACCCTGATCTCTGAAATCACGAATCATATCTTTAATAATTCGTGAATTCTTTGGATCAAGACCGTTGGTTGGCTCATCCAGAAAGAGCATTTTTGGATTATTCAATAGAGCACGAACCATGTTCAAACGAATTTTCATTCCTTTGGAATATTCGCCCACAAGTTTATCCCTGTCTTCCCAAAGACCTACCCGTCTCATCAATGGTTCCACATCTGCCTGATTCTTATATAACTTCTGGAAAAATTCCAGGTTTTCCATGGCTGTCAGTTTGGAAAAGGAAATAGGCATTTCAAAGCACACTCCGATTTCCTCATAGAAATCATCGTGGAAATCCTTAAGGTTTTTGCCATCATAATAGATTTCTCCTTCATACTGACTGAATAACTTAATTAATATTTTCTGTGTAGTGGACTTTCCGGCACCACTTGGACCTAAAAATCCGAAGATTTCTCCTTTGGCAATTTCAAAGCTAATGCCCTGAATTGTTGGTTCTGAGTTCTTTGGGTACTGAAAGACGAGATTTTCTACTTTAAACATACATTGCGCCTCCTTTAATTATGGCGATCATTTCCTTGACATGGATTCTCATGCCATCAAAATCCTGTTTTAGATAAAATTGCATCAGGGTATTGCGATTGATGGACCAAAGCATATCCACCAGAACTACTGGGTTTATGGATGACTTTATTAGTCCTCGATCCTGATCACGTTTGACCAGTTGGATGAAGTAGTCCATGCTTGCCTGATTGCGTTTAATTAATTTTTGGATAAACTCACTGTCATCCATATCCATATACATGCCCATCTGATAGTACAGCGGCTTTTGCTTAATCCATTCAATTGTGGCCTCAATCATCTGCTCATACTCATCAAAGATGGAATCCTGCTCACTTCGATTCACAATGGTTCCAAACAGTTCCATTTTTTCCTTGGCAATCATGGTTAGAATATGAAGGTAACAATCTTCCTTATCCTCAAAATACTGATAGAAACTGCCTCGTGAAATATTTGAGGCCTTAACAATCTGATTGATGGAAGCTTCCGAGAAGGTATGGTTCGCAAATTCAAGAATGCTTGCTTGCTCAATTGTTTCCCGTTTTTCTTTTGGAAGGTTGAAGTAGGTCGGGGTTGGCATGGTTTAACCTCCTTATGACACCCTTGTCATATACAGTATAGCACCATTTTGAATCTTTGCAAGTGTTAGTTGAGTTATGCGCTTTCATTCGTTATAATACCTATGGAGGATTTGTGTATGAAAGCCTATATTGTAACAAGTGATTCGGTCAATCCCTATATCAATCTTGGATATGAGGAATGGCTATTGCAAAAGAACAAAGAAGACGAAGTGGTGTTTTATTTATGGCAGAATCAGCACACCGTGGTCATTGGAAAAAATCAGAATGCATTTAAAGAAGCCAAGGTGGCTCAACTGGAGTCTACCGGTGGATCGTTGGCTCGTAGGTCGAGTGGCGGTGGTGCTGTGTATCATGATTTAGGAAATCTGAACTTTACGTTTATTGCTTCTGATGCTCTCTATGATGTCAATAAACAGTTGAATGTCATCATTACGGCACTGAAAAAGCTGGGAATTGACGCCCGATTTGCGGGTCGTAATGATATTGAAGTGGAGGGCTGTAAAGTTTCGGGAAATGCCTTTGCGAAGTCCAATGGCAATTCACTTCATCATGGGACATTGTTAGTGAATGTTCAGATGGATCAGCTAGCCAATTATCTCAATGTGTCAAAAGCGAAGATGAGTTCGAAAGGTGTGGATTCCGTGCGCAAACGCGTTGCCAATCTAATCTCATTTAATCCGGAGCTTTCGATTGATATACTGAAGGAAACGTTGGTTGAAAGCTTTAAGGAAGTATATCAGACAGAATTCATTCCCTTAACCATGGATACCACTGAAATCAAACCGATTATTGACAAATATGCCAGTGAGCAGTGGCGATTGAACAAATTATCATCGTTTGACGCCCAGCTTGAAACTAAGTTTTCCTGGGGTGAAATCCAGGCGTTCTTTACGATTCATCAGGGGTTCATTGTGGAAAATCAGATTTTCAGTGATGCCATGAGTGTGGAATTGATTGAACAGCTGAAATCCGTATGGACACAGATTCCATATGATAAGCAGGCAATGAAACAGGCTGCACGTCATCTTGACGATAGCCTAATCAGTGATATCTTACATGAACTCTTTGAGGAGGTAACTTCATGAAAGTATTGATTCTAGGTGGTGGCATTGCGGGATATACTGCCGCAATCAAGGCTGCACAAAACAAATTCGATGTGACGTTAGTTGAAAAAGCGGAGTTGGGCGGGACGTGTCTGAATCGCGGATGTATTCCGACCAAATCGTTTTTGCATGACAGTGAAATGGTTGAACAGGTTCGCAAAGCCAAGGAACACGGATTTTTTGATTCTGTACCTCACGTTAACCCTCAAGCCATCATGGATCGTAAAAATGAGGTTGTGGAGCGTTTACGAAAAGGAATTGCTTCCTTACTTAAGGCAAATAAAATCAGGGTGATTGAAGATACCGTGAAATTTGTGAATAGTCACACCGTGATGAGTAGTCAAGGGGAAGAACTTAGTGGAGATGTGATTCTGTTAGCTACTGGAAGTGAACCCCGTCGTCTTCCATTACCCAATGCGGACCACCCACGATTTTGGACATCGGATGACTGCTTTTTGCATATGCCTGCAGTCCCTTCACGCATTGTGCTGATTGGCGGTGGTGTTATTGGTGTTGAACTGGCCTCTTTCTATCGCTCATTGGGTCATACCGTGACGATTGTGGAAATGGAGAAGCGAATTCTACCTCCGATCGATCGGGATGCGGCGATGCAGCTTCAGTCCATGCTAAAAAAACACGGAGTCACTCTACTACTAAACAGTAAAGTCAAAGAGATGAATCTAAAGGAAGATCATCTTGAAGTCATCGTTGAGGTGAATGGTGTAGATACACGTCTAGTGTCCGACTATGTGATTCAATCGGTGGGCCGTAAGGCCAACTTATCCATCCAACCGGAGATTGCCGGGATTGAGGTGGAGCGTGGTGTAGTCAAGACCAACGATTACTATCAAACCAATATCCCTCATATCTATGCGATTGGGGATTTGAATGGTAAAAGCTGGCTGGCTCATGGGGCAGCAGCACAGGCCAAGGCAGCTATCGAACATATCTTAAACCCCACACTCCCTGCAAAATCATTGATCATTCCTTCCGTTGTTTACAGTGAGCCGCAGATTGCTCAGGTCGGATTGGATGAGGAAAGTGCTAAATCGAATGGGATTCCTTATCTTAGTGGTAAATTTCTGGTCAGTGGTAATGGTAAGCATGTGGTTGAAGGTCAGGATCGTGGATTTATCAAGATTCTTACTAATGAACATCATGTGATTTTAGGTGCAACCATTTTCAGTACATCTGCTTCGGAAATGATTCCATACATCACTCAGGCGATTGTCACTAAGCAGACCGTACATTCACTAGAAGATGTGATTTTCCCACATCCAACGCTTTCTGAAGCGATGGAAGATGCATTTGGGGATGTTTTGGGATTGGCGATTCACAGTTTACCAAAAGTTCGTTGATAAAGAGGGTTAACTTCTTTATAATAGAGTTAGATATGGATGATGAAACCGGGAGAGAATCGTTAGGTCGCCGAAGGAGCAATCGCGCAGAAACTTTCAGGCAAAAGGACCGGTTTTTGACAAACCTCGTAGAGTGAGTAATCCACCGAAGAAGCAATCCGCAAGGAGAATCTTTCAGGTCAAAGGACGAGGGCGCACAGGGGTTTCTGTGCGCTATTTTTATGCGTAAAGGAGGAAACATGGAACTAAAAACACCGTTATATGACATGCATGTGCAGGCAAATGGGAAGATCGTTCCGTTTGCGGGGTATCTATTGCCCATTCAGTATCCTACGGGAATTATTACGGAGCATCAGCTGGTACGAACTTCCGTTGGAATGTTTGATGTCTCTCATATGGGAGAGCTTGTGCTTGAAGGAAAGGATGCAACGGAGAATCTTCGCTATCTGATTGCGGGAGAAATCAATGATTTAGTGCCTGGACAGATTCGTTATGCGCTTATGTGCTACAAGAATGGCACGGTCGTTGATGATTTGCTTATTTACAAGATGAGTGATACCAAGTGTTTTTTGGTGGTCAATGCGTCAAACAAAGACAAGGATGCCAAGTGGATTTCCGAACACCTATTTGAAGGTGTTACACTGAGTGATGTCAGTGATAGCTTCGGTCAGATTGCCCTTCAGGGTCCACAAAGTCAGAAGGTGCTTGAGCAGATCTGTTCAGACTTTCCACAGAAGTACTATACATTTAAGGAAAAAGTGGACGTATCCGGTGTTGAGTGCCTGGTTTCAAGAACGGGTTATACCGGCGAAGATGGATTTGAGATCTATTGCGATGCGGATAAGATTGACATCATCTGGAAAGCACTCATCGACCTGAAGGTTCCACCTTGTGGTTTGGGGGCTAGAGATACCCTTCGATTGGAAGCCGGGATGCCTTTGTATGGTCATGAAATCAGCGATGAAATCACACCGCTGGAAGCCAATCTGAAAATGTTTGTGAAGTTGGATAAAGAAGCCTTTATCGGTAAAGATGCGCTATCGTTACCTAGAGCACGTAAGCGGATTGCCTTAAAAATGGTCGACCGTGGCATTGCCCGTGAAGGCTGTGATGTGTATGTGGGTGAAGAGAAGGTCGGATTTGTTTGTTCCGGAACTCATTCCCCAACCTGCAATATGGCGATTGCGACTGCCCTTGTCCATGTGGATACACCGATTGAAAGTGAATTTCTGATTGATGTGCGTGGTCGTAAGATAAAAGCAGAGAAGACACCGTTTCCGTTTGTAAAGAAAGCAAAATAAGGAGGAGAACACAATGAAAGTTCTAGACAATCTTTTTTACACTGAATCCCATGAGTGGGTTAAATTTGAGGACGATGGTACAGCTACCGTCGGTATTACTGATTTTGCACAAAGCGAACTCGGTGACATCGTGTATGTCAACCTACCTGAAGTTGATGATGTCATGGAAGCTGGCAAACGCTTTTGTGATGTTGAGTCAGTGAAGGCTGTTTCTGATGTCTATGCGCCAATTAGCGGAACCATCGTTGAAGTGAATGAAAACCTGATGGATTCTCCTGAAGGCGTGAATGAAGATGCGTATGAAGCATGGTTTGTGAAGGTCAGCGATGTCAATAACAAGGATCGTCTGATGTCTGCAGAAGCTTATGTAGCGTTGGTTGAAAAGGAGGGCTAATATGCCTCATTACGTAGTTAATACCAAGCCCCAACAAGAGGCCATGCTTAAGGAAGTGGGCTTAACTCTCGATGATCTGATTAAGCCGATTCCAAATAACGTACGTTTAAACCGGGAACTCAACCTTCCTGAAAGTTTGAGCGAGTTTGAAGTCATGGCTCAAATGAGTGAATATGCCAACGAAAATATCGTTTATCAAACGGTACTACGTGGAGCCGGTTCATACCGTCATTTTATTCCAAGTGTGGTTAAACACTTGTCTTCACGCGAAGAGTTTCTCACCGCATATACACCGTATCAATCCGAGTTCTCTCAAGGCATTCTTCAATCGATTTTCGAGTATCAGACCATGATGGCTCAACTAACCGGGATGGATGCGTCCAATGCGAGTGTTTACGATGGTGCGACTGCCGTTGCGGAAGCCATTAATATGACGGTCGATCGCCGTCGTAAAAAAGCGCTCATTGCCTCTACGTTGCATCCAGAAACCATTGAGACCATCACTACCTATACCACGTATCTTCCAACGGAAGTAGTGGAGATTCCTCATAAGGACGGTCGTGTGGATCTTGAGTGGTTAAAAGAAAACTTAACGGATGATGTGGCATGTGTCGTTATTCAACATCCAAACTATCTGGGGATTCTTGAAGATACCGAGAAGGTCAATGAAGTCATTAAAACATCTAAGGCGAAGTTTATCGTGAGTGTCAATCCCATGTCTTTGGCTATTCTGAAGGATCCTCGCTGCTATGGGGCGGACATTGCGGTTGGTGAAGCTCAGCCGTTTGGATTAAATACGGCTTTGGGTGGTCCATACCTTGGCTTTATGGCTACGACTTCCGAGAATGTCCGAAAACTTCCTGGTCGTATCGTTGGTCAGACAGTGGACATTGAGGGTAAGCGTGCCTTTGCCTTAACTTTACAAGCCCGTGAGCAGCACATCCGTCGTGAAAAAGCGTCGAGTAGTATCTGTTCCAATCAAGCGCATTGTGCCTTGACGGCTGCGATGTATCTTGGGGCTATGGGTCCGGAAGGACTGAAGGAAGTGGCGATGCAATCGTATTCCAAGGCGCATTATTTGCAAAAGCAGTTGGCAGCTCTTGGGTTCAAACTTGTGTTTGATCAACCGTTTTTCAATGAGTTTGTGACTAACTGTCCAGTGAAATATTCCACTCTGTTTAACCATCTTGAGAAAAATGGTATCCTGGTGGGCGTTCCTGTCGGTGATGATCAAATCTTATGGTGTGTCACTGAAGTGGTAAGTGAAAAAGAAATGCATCATGCATTACGTTTAATTGAGGAGGTGTGCGCATGAAGGATCAATTGATTTTTGAAATCAGTCGTGAAGGAAGACGTTGTGTCGCCCTACCCCCTTCCACTACACCCGACTTTGATATTCCTGAAGAGTTCAAACGTACATCCAACCTTCCACTCCCTGAAGTGGCTGAAATTGATTTGGTAAGACATTACATCGGTCTTTCCCGTAAGGCTCATGGGGTGGACAATGGGTTCTATCCACTGGGTTCCTGTACGATGAAGTATAATCCTCGTTTAAACGAAGATACAGCCTCTCTGCCGGGATTTAGCCAGTTACATCCATATCAACCGATGCATTCAATTCAAGGTGCTCTGAAGTCGATGTGGCACTTACAGGAAGCGTTGTCTGAAGTTACAGGCATGGATGCCTTCACGTTACAACCGGCTGCCGGTGCTCATGGTGAGTTTACCGGTATGCTTCTGATTCATGCATATCATAAAGCAAATGGTGATACCAAACGAACCAAAGTCATTATTCCAGATTCAGCTCATGGGACCAATCCTGCGAGTGCTGTTATGGCCGGCTATGAAGTGGTTTCGGTGGATTCGGATGAAAACGGTGGCGTAAACATTGAACAGCTAAGAGCCTTGGCTAACGATGAAACTGCGGCTCTCATGCTTACCAATCCAAATACCTTGGGACTCTTTGATCCAAATATCAAGGAAATCGCGGATATTATCCACGATGTGGGTGGACTGCTCTATTATGATGGAGCCAACCTTAATGCTATTATGGGTCTATCCCGTCCTGGCGATATGGGATTTGATGTGGTTCACTTGAATCTACATAAAACATTCTCAACGCCTCATGGTGGTGGTGGTCCTGGTTCCGGTCCTGTGGGTGTTAAATCCCATTTACAACCTTTCCTTCCAAATGGAACGATTGTCAAAGAGAACAACGAACTGACGATCAAATGTTCGGACCCTAAAGCGATCGGTCGTATGCGTAGTTATTATGGTAACTTCTTAACA
>WPCK01362126.1_pt1 | contig 13258 bp, 11 predicted proteins | sample 5399851 | NCBI WGS metagenome assembly WPCK01 (sample SAMN12869471, study PRJNA574797) | sludge metagenome | isolation source: wastewater treatment of pH11 | place: China:Beijing | collected 2019-05-20
CGCGAGGCGTCACGCACGCCTAGCGGGACAGGTCAGTTCCTTTGTTGATGATGCGGTTGTTGGCATCCACGTGGACTATTGCTGGCTGTGCAGTCCGAGCAACCTCATCTGGAAGGTGTCCGTAAGCAATGATGATGACGAGGTCGGTGGGGTTGACCAGGTGTGCTGCTGCCCCATTGAGTTGAATAGTTCCGGAGCCAGCAGGAGCCGGGATGGTGTAGGTGGATAGTCGCGCACCATTCGTGACATCGACAACGTCAACCTTCTGCCCCACAAGAATGTTGGCGGCTTCAAGAAGATCAGTGTCGACGGAGATGGACCCCACATAGTCGATGTCCGCGCCGGTCACGGTAGCGCGGTGGATCTTCCCGGTTACCATTTCCCTGTAAACCGGCCAGTTCGATGCCAGAGTCTCAACCATCAGCCCCCACCTTCACAATCACATTGTCGATGAGCCGCGCCGGGCCAACCTGCGCAGCTACTAGCAAGTATGCCCTCTGACCGGGGTCCAAGTCAGTGAGATTTTCAACGCCCATCATCTCTGCATCCGGTGTCCATAGGGCCGCCACCGCGAATGATTCGGCATCTGCTAGCGCGACATACTGAGGAGCGACACCTGACGCAGATGCAAGGATGTTGGCAACCTCGGTGACAATCTGCTCCGGGGAACCCCCCTGATCGGCTACGGCAAGCCCAGCTTTGAGACTGTGGCTCAGCGCCAATGCCTCCTGTTTCTGGTGATCATTGAGATACTCGTTGCGGCTGGAGAGCGCCAAACCCTCCGCACTTCGCACGATCGGTGCCTCCAGAAGTTCCAGCGGGATATCGAGGTCCTCTACCATCTGGCTAATGTTGACGAACTGTTGAGCGTCCTTCTGACCAAAAATTGCTATGTCAGGACGGATTAGGTTCATCATCTTTCCCACGACCTGCAGGACGCCCGGGAAGTGACCCGGCCGCAGGTAGCCTTCCAACACACTTGCTGCCGGGCCCGGGGTGACGTGAACACGAGGAGCGTGGGGATAAACGTCCTTGGGGCTCGGAGCATAAACGATGTCCACCCCACCGTTTGCTAGTGCCTCCACATCGCTCTCAAGAGTCCTGGGGTAGCTGTCAAAGTCCTCTCCTGGGCCAAACTGCTCCGGGTTCACGAAAATCGTTACAACCGTCTTGAATCCGGGGCGTCGCACCTGCTCGACCAGTGAGAGATGGCCTTTGTGGAGAGCACCCATTGTCATGACAAGGCTTGTTGGACGAGGATCATCGGCGAGGGCGGCGCGCAGCTCCGCAGGCGTATGGACCACAAGCGGTTCGCTGGCCGACATGAAGGATGCTACGCGTGTCGCCCGCGATAGTGCGCGATAGGTCCGTGCTGCTTCCGTCAGTTCGGGATGCTCGCCCAATGAAGCGAGATGGGAGTCTACGGTTGCGTAGTCCTTCCTGGCGACGGGACCCGTCAGTGCCTGCATTCCCTCTTCGAGGGCGCGGTCCAGGGCCGCAGTCACCAGGGGACGCATAGCGTCAGCCGGGTCTTCGATACCTGCAGTGCTGAGGATGTCCTGCGCTTGCGCAATCAGTGTCACAAGATGATTTGCCGAATGCGTCAGGCCTGCATGGTAGAGCGTTCGATCTTCCTCTGCTATTGGGAGCGGCACGCCACCGAGGTACTCGATGAGAGCCAGCGCAATCGGTTCCGCTAGGGCAGGAGCTGTGTATGCGATGGGGCAACCGGTGAGGCGGCGAACGTCCAAAGAGGTGCCTGAGAAGGTCATCGCAGGGTGGAGGGCTAGAGGTATTGCCCCAATCCGAGTTGCTGCTAAAAGCGATTTGATTCCTGTTGCTCCGCCCAGGTGGACGACAACCATTCCAGGTCGTATGCTCCCTCTCTCAACAAGCCCTTCGGTGAGGGGAATGATCTGGGAATCTGGCACTGCCAAGAACAGTATCTCTGCGTCTCTTGCGACCTGATCCTCCCCGACGATGGGAACATCCGGCAGCATCGCATCAGCGCGATCACGCGCCGCATCCGACCTAGCGGCAACCCCGATAATCTGGGCTCCTGATGCTCGCATGGCTGAAGCAATAGCCGGACCGACATTGCCCATTCCTATTACGCCTACACGTACCCCTGAAGTCACTGTGTTTCCTCACTTTGTGGCAGCTGCTCGGGTGGCTTGAAACTGTCTTCGGGCAACGGTGCAGGGTTCACTACGGGTGCTGCCGCAGTGAGATCCGCAGGATCCACATTCACCTCACCGTTGAACGTAGGTTCGTTAACACGCCTGAACCAACGTTCTGGCGGTTCGCTTCCGCGTAGTTGCCGACTCATCTTGACTAGTTCGTCACTCACCGCTATGGAGTCGCCTCCAGAGAGGTGAGAGATCGTCAGGTTGACCGGGCCCGGAACCAAGCAAGCGGTAACGGAAGCCAGATCCATCGCCTTCGCAATCGGACCTTCTGCAACGAGGACGGACTGGATCCTTTCGTATGGCGCGAAGGCAGCGGTGCGGACTACCCAGCCATCGCGAACAACCATGCAGGTGCGCGTCAGTGCCACGCCTCGACGGTTTTTCACGAGGGGATCCAGAATACGAGCATTGGGGGGGATCCCAATAAACTGTTTTGTGGGCGATCGACCTCGAACGGCTTCATCGAAGAACTGCACCGGGTCGTCAACACCGAGGTCTGGCAACACCAGCCATAGCGCCAGCATTGCCTCTTCACGCGTACCCACCGGTAGCAATGCGTGCGATTCTGTGCCTCCACCCGAGGAGTCCTGCGTACCCCTTGTGGCCTGCGTTATTAGAACGCGGTACCAGTCACGGCGCCTCCACAGCAATGGTTGATGGATCTCTACAGCGTGAATGCGTCTGGGGGGAATGGTCTCTGCACGCTGCTCGAGCAGTCCACGGCGTACACGAATCCCATCCGGGGATACGGCAGCTTGGAAATTGAACTCTTTTGAGAAACGTGACCACAAGAGGGATCCCACGACGAGGACGATTGGAATCCACGTGGGGAAGAAAGACAGCGCAATACCCCAGCCTGCGGCAAACCCAACGATGACGATTGCGACAAGAGAAGCCGCAAGAGCAAGCAGTCCCAACATGAATGACATGCTCAAAGCCAAGGATGTCACCAGGGTCCGGGTATTGACTGAATAGAGGAGATTCTCATCGGCCTCTACGACACGCTTTACCGGCTCTTGTGTAGCTGCTCCATAGGTCTCACTGTCGATGTCTGAGTTTCCTTCAGTGATGCCCGCAGCACGTGCCAAGATGTCGGCGCGCAGCCCAAAGAGGTCGTCACTGCGGAGGAAGCCGATCGTCAGGGAAGAGTTGGCACCTCCCGCTGCATCAACTCTGAGGCGACCCAGCCCAAAGATTCGCCCGAGAAGGGGATGCGAAACGTCAACTGCCTGGATGCGCTCCAGCCGGACATGGCGCTGCTGACGGAACAAGATCCCCCGCCTCAGCCAGACCGCCTGGTCTGTGACCGCATACGTCATGGCGCGCCACGACATATATGAGTAGACACCTACGACCAACAGAATCAGTAACAGTGCACCAATGGCAACAAGCAGAATTAGTCCGAATCCGAATGAGTCAGCAAGCTTCCCAAGATCACCAACGAACTCGATGTTCTGGAAAAGCACAACGGCAATCAGGACTGCAATTACCTGCCACCCGTTGAAAACTGGGGTAAGTGGGTGGACCCTTTGCCACGCATGCTGAGGTACGCCCTCTTCGACAACTCCCTTTCGCTGAGCCATCTTCACAACCCAGACAGGTTGGAGACGCCGTTGGCTACCAGAAGGTCACGTAGTTCTGCTGCCTGATTTGCGGGTAGCCCATCCAATGACGCGTCCGTATCCGCAGCCGCTGTGTGCAATTGGATCGCGGCGACCCCGAGTTTGCGGGCAATCGGACCTTCATGCACATCCACGTACTGGATGCGGCCATATGGAACAATATCCAGTCTGCGGAACATGATCCCTTTGCGTACCAGGAAGTCAGTTTCAGTTGTCGCAAACTGGATCGCACGTACCTGACGTGGAATGAGCCACAGGAGCCAAAGGAAGATCAGGGCCGCAAGTCCCGCACCCACATAGAACCACGGCGAGAAGACGATCCCCAAGACCACAAACGCAACCGCTGGGATACCAAGAGATAGCACGGCCGCGATCAGCCGAACCGTTGCCAACGATTTTGAGACATGGCGGAAGTCCACCCCTGCTGGTGTGAGCGCATCTGGCATTCTCACCCTCCTTCACTCATCCGCAATCGTGACACATTCCTCCGACAAGTAGAAAATACTCCCACAGTGACCTTCAGTGCTTGCAGGGCTAACATGAAGGGTCAGACAGTTGACCAGCTCCTGGTATGCGGGGCGACGGCACGCTAGCTTAAGTGGTGGAGGAAATGGGGTCTAATACGCCCAGTTGGTTGTACTCAGCGCTCGACGAAGCGCTCGTTGCAGCGGGGGCCACCGCACCGGAGAACCAGCGTCGCGAGGTGATCGATCGAGTAATTGCCGCCTGGAACCTTGAGGGGCGCCGCTTCCACAACGGGAAGTATCTTGGGTACCTTTTTGAGCGTATCGATGAGCTAGAGGGTGCAACTACCGAACCGGAGATGCTTCGGCTGGCTGCAGCATTTCGTGGCGCACTTGAGGAACCTGGGTGGGAAGAGCTCGCGTCAGCCCATGAGCTTGGAGCCATCCCCGCAATGGTTAGTATTGAAGATCTCACGACGCTCGGCATCCCAGAGGAACGCACGCAGCGCATTGTGTCGCTCATCAACCAGTTGGCGTACCACACCCCCGACAGGAGTGACCTGGGTGCGCGGCTCTTGGTTGATGCCGACCTCGCAGCTCTGGCGGCCTCACCCCAGCAGTACCGAGAGTTTCTCTCGCACTTTCGTGCAGAGGCTTTGCACCTGTCCGAGGTGGATTTCTTGCGTGCTCGCAGACACGTTCTCCAGCGGCTGGTCAACAGAACCCACATCTTCTCGACACCAATTGCATCTCAGTGGGAAGACGCTGCGCGGGAGAATCTCGAGGCAGAACTGGGAGCTACGGAACGGAAACTCCGCAGCCTCCAAGTGGAGATACCCGAGGTCGAGAGCGAGCCTGACTACTTTCAGGATCGGGCCCGCGACGTCGTCCTAGCAGAGAAGTCCAGCGGGGAGTCGAAGGTACTCCGAATTTCGCGCGCTCAGAAAGTCAAGTGCCTCGAGGACGACCAAGAAGCTGCGGGGATCTCGGCTGACACCACCGACGCCCGTCCGCCCTCGTCCGACCCCACGGGTCCACCCCCGCCCTCAGTCCACCCCACCTCTTTAGGTGGACGGGAAAGGCCTTCCGACGTGGCCGACGCCCACGAAACATCATCCACCAGATCCACAGTCGCAGACACATCAACTCTTGAGACTGTTGCCGACTTTATTGAGAACCGACAATCCCGTTCTCGGAGGCAGAAGTAGAAGCAGAGTCACCAAGTCCCACTTCTACGCTCCGCCTCTCACCCTAGGCTCCGCTAAATGCATAAGCTGGCAGTGCACGGCCGATCACTATCCCCATCGCCGCAATCATGGCGATATCCCCAGCTGGCACGAATCAGTCAACTACCGCCCCCGAAACTAGGGCACATTGGACCCACCAACTAGTGAAGGGATCAGATAGTGACAATCTATAACGTTGATGCCGTGCAGATCAGTGCAGCATCCGCAGCGGCAAACCAAACTGCAGACAACATCCGGGCTTCTGTCGCGACAATGATGACCCAGTTGCTCGGTCTAGAAGCCTCTTGGGGAGGTGCGGCAGCGTCATCATTTCAGGGTGTAATTGCACAGTGGCAGGCAACGCAAGTGCAGGTTGAGAGCTCGTTAGAAGCAGTAGGAGCCGCGCTAAGTCAAGCCTCCGCCACGTACACCGAAGCAGAAAGCGCTGCCGCCTCGCTGTTCGCGGGCACGTAGAGCAATATGTCCAAACCTCGCTGTTCGCGGGTCCTTGGGGACAGCGTTTGGTGGCTCTTCTGTAAGTTGTTTATTGGCTGGTCGCCGAACAGGCTGTGGGCATCCTTCCCGCCTCTACGACCGGTCACCGTTGCCGTCGCTACCTACAGCCCCCTCTAGGAGGAGCCCGTATGATCCCCGTGTTTGCAGATACGCAAACGAATGGGCCCAACCGCAAAAAACTGCGGCTGGGCCCATAGAACGCCTCTGGTCTTGCGACCTTGATGCTTCCTAGTACATGCCACCCATGTCATCACCGGCGCCTGCTGGAGCCGCTGGCTCTGGCTTATCGGCCACAACGGCTTCGGTGGTCAGGAACATTGCTGCGATCGATGCAGCGTTCTGAAGTGCGGAACGCGTAACCTTCACCGGGTCGGCAATACCCTCAGCAAGGAGGTCCCCGTACTCACCGGTTGCCGCATTCAGTCCCTCGCCTGCTGGCAGATGACGGACACGGTCGACAACAACGCCTGCTTCGAAGCCCGCATTGGCAGCAATCTGACGCAGTGGTTCTGCAACTGCGGCCCGAACGATTGCCATGCCGGTCTCTTCGTCACCCTCGAGGCCGAGGTTGGAAAGAACCTTCTCTGCAGCCTGAAGCAGAGCGACGCCACCACCGGCAACGATGCCCTCTTCCGATGCAGCGCGAGCATTGCGGATAGCATCCTCAATGCGGTGCTTACGTTCCTTCAACTCAACTTCAGTGGCAGCGCCCGACTTGATGATGGCAACGCCACCGGAGAGCTTGGCAAGACGCTCCGAAAGCTTCTCCTTGTCGTACTCAGAGTCAGAGTTCTCAATCTCTGCGCGGATCTGCTTGACACGAGCCTCCAGCGCGTCCTTGTCACCGCCACCGTCAACGATGGTGGTTTCATCCTTGGTGACAACAACCTTGCGTGCGGTGCCAAGTGAATCCAAGTCGGCAGTCTCAAGAGACAGGCCAACGGTCTCTGAGATAACCGTTGCACCCGTCAGGATGGCGATGTCCTGCAAGATGGCCTTGCGACGATCACCAAAGCCCGGAGCCTTCACGGCAACTGACTTGAAGATGCCACGAATTCTGTTCACAACCAGGGTCGCAAGGGCTTCACCCTCAACGTCCTCAGCAATGATCAGCAGCGGCTTTGAAGTCTGCATGACCTTCTCAAGGAGAGGGAGCAGATCCTTGATCGAGGAGATCTTTCCTTCAACAAGCAGGATGTAGGCATCCTCAAGGACTGCCTCCTGACGCTCAGCATCAGTCACAAAGTATGCCGAGAGGAAACCCTTGTCGAAACGCATACCTTCTGTGGTCTCCAGCGTTGTGTCAAAAGAGTTGGTCTCTTCAACCGTCACAACGCCCTCAGCCCCGACCTTCTCAAACGCCTCAGCGATCAATGCGCCAATCTCTGTGTCATTTGCCGAAATTGATGCTGTCGCTGCGATCTGATCCGTGGTTTCAATCGGTGTTGCGCCCTTGTGGAGTTCTTCCACGACCGCGTCGACAGAAACCTCAATGCCCTTCTTCAGAGCTAGGGGGTTAGCACCAGCAGCCACGTTGCGCAGCCCTTCACGCACCAGTGCCTGAGCGAGGACGGTAGCCGTCGTGGTTCCATCGCCAGCAACATCATCTGTACGCTTGGCAACTTCCTTAACCAGTTCAGCACCAATGCGCTCAAACGGATCGTCAAGTTCGATCTCTTTCGCGACCGACACGCCATCTTTTGTGATGGTCGGTGCGCCCCACTTCTTATCGAGGACGACGTTACGACCACGCGGGCCGAGGGTCACCTTGACGGTGTCGGCAAGCTGGTTGAGTCCACGCTCCATACCACGGCGTGCTTCTTCATTATAAGAAATGATCTTTGCCATTTACTGTGTCCTTCCGGAAAATTCACGGTTGGCTTCGGTGCCCGCGACGGACAAGACACGCCATTCCAGGCCGTTCCTGGTCAAACGCGCCTCTCACCAAAACCAGAGGTTTTCACTCCCTACGGGAGAGTGCTAAGACCAAGCTTGGCACTCGACGCCATAGAGTGCAAGATGAAGTCCCTCATGATTGATGAGACCACGGTCACGCAGCTAGTTGATCAGGAACACCACAACTGAACCCGGGGCTTCTTCAAAGCCACCTTCAACCACGTTCGCAATGCCAGCAGCTGCCGCAACGGCTTCTGCAGTAGCGCGAAGTTCAGCAGAAGGATAGAACACAGTGTTCTGATCTGTCGGCCACGTGGATGCATTTGTGGCAGACACATTCGTAAAGCCTGCATTCGTCACATGGCCCGCAAACTCAGCCGCATAGCCAGAGATTGTGGTCCCATTGAGCACCGTCACCGCCGCCGCGAAATCCACCGTGCCTTCGGGCTCAGTTGTGCCTGCCGGTTCGTCAGGGGTTGCACTGGGATCGTCAGGAGCCGCCGTGGGGACGTTTGAATCCGGAATCACAACGTCACTTTGGGCTTGATCCACGGTGGACTGGGCCTGCTGCGACTGCGGCTGTGACTGCGACTGCGCAGCCCCGACCTCGGCCTCAGGTACGTTTCGTTGTATCAGTGTTGCAACGCCCCATGCAAGCAACGGGACAAGGACCAACACCAGCAAGAACGGCACGACTGGAGCCCACGGGTTACGGGTTCGTCGGTGGACGCCAACAGGGTTTCCTTCAGGAACGCCGTCAAAGTCATCTCTTGGATACGTTTCGCTCACGTAGGCAGCCTACCGCCCTCGCACGCTTTCACGACACTGCAACTGCGAGAGTCATAAGATCAGTGCAGGAATTTGATTGGAAAAGGGAAGGAAACTCCATGCCGCCACCCCTGGAGAACGTGATCGACCCCGGATGGGCGCGTGCGCTGCGACCTGTTGAGGACGATATTCACTCCATGGGGATGATGCTCCGCCAGGAGACTGCGAGCGGGCGAACGTATCTGCCGGAACCCGAGAACATTCTGCGTGCGTTTTGCTACCCGTTCGAGGACGTCAAGGTCCTCATTGTCGGTCAGGACCCGTATCCGACAGTCGGAAATGCCATTGGACTATCCTTCGCGGTCGCACCCGACATGCCTCTTCCAGCATCGCTGCGCAACATCTACCAAGAACTGACCAGTGACCTGGGCTGTTCACCCCCCGGGAATGGCGATCTTTCCAAGTGGGCCGACCAGGGGGTGTGTCTTCTCAATCGAGTTCTCACCGTGGAACCCGGCAGACCTGGCTCACATCGAGGCAGAGGGTGGGAGAAAATAACGGAGCAGGCAATCACATCCCTGGTCGCGCGGAACAAACCACTGGTGGCAGTTCTCTGGGGACGCGACGCGGCTTCCCTGAAACCCCTCCTCGGTTCCACGGCAACCATCGAGTCACCCCACCCATCACCGCTATCCGCCTACCGTGGCTTCTTCGGTTCCAAACCGTTCTCTACCGCGAACCGCATTCTTGAGGACGAGGGCGCCTCACCGATCGAATGGTGTTGAAGAATCGTTTGAGGTCGGCGTGTCGTCGAGACCCTCTTCGTCGAGACCCTCTTCGTCCTCGCCTTCTTCGTCATCAAAACGGCTGCTCATGTCGTCGTACCCGGCTAGGACTTCATCGGCTGGACCGCTGAGGAGCACGGCCTCATCCCGCTTCGTTGGCATGACGTTCTCAAGGTAGTCAGCAATCACTTCATCGAGAGGGACGTCACTCTGCCGCTGCTGGCCCAGGTACCAGCGGTGTTCAAGTATCTCGTGAAAGACCTGAGCGGGCTCAAGCTTTCCGGAAAGCTCCGGGGGGATCGCATCGATAACATGCTCGTACACGTCGTTGGTCCACGCTCTTGCGACATGCTCAAGACTCTGACGCCACATGCCGTTCACAGCCCGGTACGTTTCAATGTCTTCAAGCATTCGTCGCGCTTGAAGCTCCTCTACATCCATGCCCGTGAGACGCATAATTTGACGGTGATAGTGCCCCGCATCAACCACCTTGGGTTGGATGATGAGCCGGTCTCCCTCAGGCGCAGAGGTCATAGTTAGCTCACCAACACTGAAGCCCAGCGCGGCAAGCCGATCAATCCGCTCCTGCACACGCCAGTGCTCATCAGCATCAATGAGCTCCGCACCTGTGAGCTCTTCCCACAGCTGGTTATACCGCTCCTGGATCCTGTTGCCGACCTCGATAGGGTCTTCATCGTCGGGGAGGAAGCCTCCGGCTTGGAGGTCCATGAGCTCACCAATTATGTTGGTGCGAGCAAGATCAACATCGTAGTTTCGTTGTCCGTCAGTCAGTTTTGTCTGCAAATCACCGGTCTCAGCATCCACCAGGTAGGCAGAATAGGAACCCGCATCACGCCTAAACAGTGTGTTGGAGAGTGAGACGTCACCCCAGTAGAAACCCAGTAGGTGCAGGCGGACCAAGAGCACGGCGAGGGCGTCCAGTAGTCGACCGACCGTCTCAGCCGCAATTTTCCTGCTGAACAGTGCCCTGTACGGAAGTGAGAACTCGAGGTGCTCAGTGACGAGCACCGCGTTCAGTTCGTCACCCTGCGCGTTTCGACGTCCAGTGACAACCGCTGTCGGCTGGACCGATGGCGCCTCCATACGTGACAGATCACGCAGCATTTCGTACTCGTGGTACGCAACGCTCTCACCAATCTCCTTTACAGCGATAACCCTGCCTGACAGGTTCACAAACCGGACGACGTGCCGAGAAATACCTCGAGGAAGAGCAGCTAAGACGTCCTCGGGCCACTCTTCAAGGGGAATATCCCACGGCAATTCCAGCAACGCAGGATCCACGTTGGCAGCAGTGATCTGCATACTCTTTGGCACAGCACCCCCCTTCCAGTTCAGCAAACCTAGAACATAGTAGCGGCATACGCTGCATACAACGAAGGGCCGAGGAAAACCCCGACCCTTCGCCTAATGCAATACGCGGAAACTACTATGCCGGCAGGCGGACACCCGTCGCATGGGAGAAGCAGTGCTGCTGACCCTCAATGATCTCTACGCGCATGTTCGAACCTGCAACCGGTGCCGAGTTCGGAGCCACGCGCACCACGATCTGCTGTGCGCCAACATCAACAATGCCCTCACCGGTTCCTGCAAGGTGAGCGTAAACGTAGGCGTCTGATCCCAGCTCTTCAACCAGGTCCACAACGATCGGGATTCCGGTGGTCGAGTTGTTGTCGATTGGACGCAACCCTTCAGGACGGAAACCAACAACAATCTTGCCGTCGTCCTCTGGCGTTACTGCTGCCAGGGTTGCTGCCGATAGCGGAACAACTGCACCAGCAAGCTTTGCGTGGGTGCCTTCAATGGTGAAGGTGCCCAAGTTCATGGCGGGTGAGCCAATGAACCCTGCAACGAACCTGTTGGCCGGCTCGTCATACATTTCACGAGGGGTGCCAACCTGCTGAAGCAAGCCATCCTTCATGACAGCGATACGGTCACCCATGGTGAGGGCTTCCGTCTGGTCGTGGGTGACGTAGACGGTTGTTACACCGAGCGAACGCTGTAGCGACGCAATCTGCGTACGCGTCTGGACACGGAGCTTCGCGTCAAGGTTCGACAGCGGCTCATCCATCAGGAAGACCTGGGGCTTACGAACGATTGCGCGCCCCATTGCAACACGCTGACGCTGACCACCGGAGAGCGCCTTTGGCTTGCGCTCCAAGTAGGGCTCAAGGTCAAGAATCTTCGCGGCCTCATCAACGCGCTTCTTGATTTCCGCCTTGGGTTCACCAGCAATTTTCAGAGCAAAGCCCATGTTGTCACGCACGGTCATGTGCGGGTACAGGGCGTAGTTCTGGAAAACCATCGCGATGTCGCGGTTCTTGGGCTGAACGTCCGTTACATCACGGTCGCCAATGAAGATGCGTCCGGAGTTTACGTCTTCGAGTCCGGCCAGCATACGAAGTGAGGTTGACTTGCCACAGCCCGAGGGACCAACTAGAACCAGGAACTCGCCATCCGCGATTTCGAGATTCAGCTTGTCAACAGCCGGGTGGTCAGATCCGGGGTAGATTCGCGTCGCGTGATCAAAAGTTACACTTGCCATTTTTCCTCCACCGGCAGGTACGTGCCGGACGATCCTTAGTAGAGATTCTTTAGTGTCGACTTCGGCACTAGGACCCGCAACGGTGCGCACGTGGTCCGCTTGGTACTTTAGCACGCACCGCTCTCAGTCCGTCCTAAGATTGATCAAATGGTGGCGCACAATGCAGTTTCCGCGCAGGGAGATGGTCCTGAGCAGGGTTCAGGCTGGGTTGGCGGCTACCTGTTACGGACTGAGATCGGTCGTGGTGGAACTGGCACGGTCTGGTCTGCCGAGGACGGGGGCGGCAACCGTGTGGCACTAAAGCTCCTCCATCCTTCCCTTGCCTCCACGGAGGAAGCGCGACTCAGACTCCTTCGCGAGGCCCGTCTTGTCAACCAAGTCCGCTCACCTCGCGTGGCGCGCGTCCTCGACGTCGAGGCCGATGCATACGCCCCTTTTGTTGTCACCGAGTTGATTGAGGGCCCAACTCTAGAGAGCGAACTACGCAGGCTCTCCTACAACCCTGCCGACGCAGCACAGCTCGGTAGCGAACTTGCAGATGCACTCGACTCAATCCACGTCGCGGGCATCGCACACCGTGACCTCAAACCTTCAAACGTAATCCTCACGTCAACGGGCCCAACACTGATTGATTTTGGGATTGCTCACGGCGAGGGCGACAACCACCTGACACAGACCGGTTCAATCACCGGAACCCCGGGCTATGTTGCCCCCGAGCTTCTCACCACGGCGAAACCCTCTCTCGAGCAGCTGCAGAATGGTGACTGGTTTGCCTGGGCGGCCACCCTGCTCAAGGCAACCACTGGCCGTCCGCCCTTCGGAAAGGGGCGGACAGACGTAATCCTTCAGCGAGTATTTGAAGGTCGACCCGACACCGAGGGGCTAAGCGATCAGATTGCGCAAGCCTTTCTCTGGGCACTGAGGCCTGATGCTGATGAAAGGCTGGCACCGGATGACCTGCTGCGTTGCCTCCAAGGTGCGCGCCTGGTGTTTCCAGAGGTGCCTGTCAGCGCGGGTAGCGACAGCCTGGAAGCAATGACCGTCGAGCCGCCCCCTGCCACAGTGGCTCCGGCGCCCGCACTCATTCCCGAAGGCTCGCCCTACGCCGTCCCTCCCGCGGCTCTGGTAGATCTGGTAAATCCCCCACCAACAGGTCCGAGCGGAACTCTGGGTCTGTTTCTGACAGTCGGCTCTGTGGGATCCCTCGCGTGGCTTCCCGCATTTTGGCA
>WPCK01047298.1_pt1 | contig 13255 bp, 12 predicted proteins | sample 5399851 | NCBI WGS metagenome assembly WPCK01 (sample SAMN12869471, study PRJNA574797) | sludge metagenome | isolation source: wastewater treatment of pH11 | place: China:Beijing | collected 2019-05-20
GGAATCAGTGCAACAGAAAATCCTGAAGCTAATACAGTGGGTATAATCGTCAACTTTATGGTATTGTAGGAAATCATTGAATATAAAAGCTTAATCATCACCTCATCCTGGCTGATTAAGAACATGGAACGATTAAATAGCAGAAGATTTACAATAGACACACTATTTCCAAGAAGTGTTGATAAAAAGTACGGTACAGAAAAGTACAGAAGTTCTTTAATAACTAATGTAGAGTCTGCAGATGCTGAAGTTTGGATACTAGCACCTTCAAGAATCGGCTGATACGCTCTTTTATCGATAAACAGTAAATGAATAATGGACAATAGTGCTGAAAACCCTGCAGAACCAACAGCAAAATAAACAGCCCACATCGAATCTTTCTGAAAAACAACCACAAACAAAAATCCCATGGATAAAAGGAACAGTATCCGTGATAACTGTTCCAGAACCTGAGAAAAGGCATAGGTAGACATATCCTTAAGACCTTGATAAAATCCTCTAAACGAACCTAAAACAGGTACAAGAAATACAGCCAAACTGATAATAATAAGGACTGATTTTGTTTTCTCGATGGAAACAGCACTGACATCTTCTGTAAGAACAAAGCGAGCAATTGGCTCAGCAAAGACAAGAAGTAAAAGTGCAGTTACAAACCCCATAAATGCAAGTATACCCGTTGAAATTTTTCGAATAAGAACAACCGTAACATAGTCTTCCTTCGCCATATATTTCGCCACAAGTGCGGCGATTGCAAAAGGTATTCCAGCCAGTGAGATCTGCAACATCACATCATATACTGAATAGGCATATGCATAATACGAGACATTTGCCTCAGTTGCCATCTGTTGAAAAGGAGTTACGTACAAAATACCTAACGCCTTGGAAATAAACATGCCGGCAGAGCTTGTCAGTCCACCAGCAATCATTGAACGATTTTTATTCGGTTTCATCTTCATCATCCATATCTACATCGTTATCAACATCCCCAGGAATTTCTGTAGGAGCATTAAAATCGCGTTGAATCAGAAAGAACTCTCGGGTTGAATTTACTTTGGCATAATCTTTCCAGGCAACCATCACACGAAGAGTTACCACAGGTTGATCCACGATACCACTGAGCGCAATTCCTTTACGATATCCTTTATCAGAATTAAATTGAAATGGCACAAGATTATACTCAGCATCCTCAAAAATGCCTGCATTTGGCATCATTTTGTCTATATCCTCAGGGTCTGTATCATTTTCAACAATCATAACCTCAACATCATACATGGCGATGCGTGGATTATCAATAATCAAATCATATCGGTATGTACGATCCGGTAGTTCATTTAGAAAAAATTCAATATCATAAAAATCTGAATAGTCAATAAATCGGTCATTATCAAAAATCGATGTATAGTACGCCTGATACCTCTGCATTTTTTGTGTTAAAACCTTGTCTTCCTGATCAAAAAGTGTACATCCACCTAATGTAAAAATAACAAGAATGATCATCCATTTTTTAAGCATAGATTCACCTCTTGACTATTATAACACAACTGTATAAAATGGGATATATTGAGATTAAGAGGTGATATTATGAATTCAAGACAAAAATTCGGGATCATTGTCGTATTATTCGGAGTTCTGCTTTTACTTGAGCGACTCTTCCCATCCTGGATGAAATTGCTCACACAACAGTTTTTTCTACCCATTGTCATCATTGTCTTCGGACTTTATCTGCTAACATCAAAAAAATGAGGAAAATTTTCCTCATTTTTAATTGAACATTAAAACTGTGTAATGTTTCTTCCCTTTACGAATTACTGTAATCGACTGATGCAAGGCATCAGACTTCGTACACTCAAATTCAAGATCCACAACCTTTGAACCGTTGACACTAATAGACCCCTGCTGGATTAGTTCACGTGCTTCGCGCTTGCTTTTAACTGTCTGACTGATTACAAGTGCATCAATCAGTAGTATCGATGAGTCAACGGATGTTTTTGTGGCATCCGCAAAAGCCATCTCAAGCTCCTTCTTACTCAAAGTTTCAAAAGCCATTGAGAAAAGAACCGCAGTAATTTTCATTGCGGATTCAAGCGCTTCCTTACCAAACACCAGCTCAGTCAACTCAGCCGCGAGCATTTTCTGAGCCTCACGCAAGTGAGGTGCTTCAGCTGTCTTTACCACTAGCTCTTCAATTTCCTCAACCGTCTTGAATGACAAACGTTTGATGTAATCAATAATATCGGCATCGGACACATTAATCCAGAACTGATAGAACGTATAGCCATCTGTCTTCTCAGCATCCAGCCAAATGTTTTTTCCTTCGCTTTTTCCAAACTTACTTCCATCCGACTTGGTAATAAGTGGCGATGTCACACCATAGACCTTAACTTTGTCACCCAAAACTTTTCGAATGAGTTCAGAACCACTTAACAGATTCCCCCACTGATCACTTCCACCGATTTGCATCTGACAATCATAAGTCCTGTAAAGATGAAGCCAGTCAGCTGCCTGAAGGATCGTATAGGTAAACTCAGTAAACGAAATTCCTGTAGCCAATCGTGACGCCACAATGTCCTTGGAAATCATGTAATTAACATTAAAATGTTTCCCATAATCTCGTAAGAATGTCAAAATATTCAGCTTACTAAGCCAATCATAGTTATTAACCACTGTGACCGGAAGCCCTTTCTGGCTCAAAATAGCTTCAATTTGCTTTTTAAGCCCTAAAACATTGTGATTAATCTCGTCAAGAGTCTGCAAAGAACGTTCTGTCGTTGGTCTTGGATCACCAATCATACCGGTAGCCCCACCAATCAAGGCAATCGGATGATGCCCCTGCAACTGATAACGACGTAAAAGCAATAACTGTTGCAAATGGCCGATATGCAAAGAGTCAGCAGTTGGATCAAAGCCACAATACACAGTCATCGGCTCGTTAATTCTTTCCTTCAGACTTTCCAAATCTGTTACATCCTTGATAAGTCCTCTATAAGCTAATTCATCTAAAAAATTCATATGTTTGTTCCTCCCATAATAAAAGCGCCCTTAATGCTAAGGACGCTTGTTGCGCGGTACCACCTTACTTCATGTATAAAACATACATGCGCTTGAAGCGTTAACGCCGCGATACGTCTTTACTTTTCATAAAGATGCAAGAAGGTGTATTCCCATATTTTACGCAGCGATTTTCACCAGCCATCGCCTCTCTACATTGTTCCATAAGGTACTCAATCTTCTTTTTGCAATATCGAAATTATAACAGACTCAAAATTATTTTCAAGTCCTGCAACTTACTTTGTTGACTGGCGCGGTGAGTAAAGATAACTCAACTCGATTTCTTTGTCTTCAAAATCTTCCTGATGAAGCATTTTAGTCATAATTCTCATCGCCACAGCTCCTAAATCATATGAAGGAATTGAGAAGCTTGATAAACGTGGACGAACCATTGCGTTATATTTTGTATCAATAACGCAGACAACTTCCATGTCATCAGGTACTTTAATGTTATTTTCATTCGCCGCATTAATCGCAGCCAATGCTTGAGAATCACGATGAGCAATAATCAGATCATGCTTCTTGCCCTTAAAGTAATTCGTCAAAAACTCATAAGAACTACGATAATGCGAAGGAATTTCAACATACTGATCAAACTCAGCGCCTACTTCATTAAATGCACGTGTAACACCTTTGATTAATTGATCAATGGCATATGGGTTTTTGCGGTCCTGAATAATCGCAATATCCTGTTTCCCTTTTTCAATATACTCTTTGGTTAGTTCATAAATGGCTTTTTCAATATCCACATAGACACATGCCAAATTCTCATTTGACATCCGATTACCAATAAGAACGATAGGCACCTGATACTTCGTCAGTTCAACGAGCTCTTCGTACAGCAGTTTGTCATTATAAATGACAACGCCATCAACACGTGACTTAATGATATTTTCTATGATTTCATTAATTTCCGTGATACCTTCTGTGGTTGTATGGAGCATGATGTTGTACTTGTAAATTTTGGCAACATCAAGTAGACCATTGATAATTTGACCTGTATAGTTAAAACTTGCTTCAGGTACAACCAGTGCAATGGAAGTTGTTTTTTGTAATGCTAAACCTTGTGCTATCGCATTCGGTTTGTATCCTAATTTTTCAATCGCGTTTTCAACACGAATACGGGTATCTTCCCGGACAATTTCCAGTCCGTTAATTACCCGTGATACGGTTGCCAGTGATACTTTGGCTTCATTTGCCACATCATAAATTGTTACACGTTTCATTCTTTCACCTACTCATCTTCTGATGTATGTTCATCTGTCTTAGGTTTCAATAACTTTTTTAAACCTTCAACAGCTTTTTCTGCTACTTTAATCGTAGTGGCTTTAGCACTTTCGACTTTCTCGACAACTTCCGGCTTAGCAAAGAACTCTTCTACTTTTTCTTTTGTTGCCTCGAAGGTTTCCTTCGTCGCTTCAAACGCTTTTGAACCGACATCCTCTGCCTTATCCATAAACTCATCTACTTTCTCGTTCTCACGTGCTTTGGACATAAGATTAGCTGATGTCTTACCAGCTACATCTGCTACTTTTTCACCAGCTTCTACCGTAACTTCCTTGGCATGCTCAAATCGTTGCTGCCACACAGGATCATCCTTTAGTCCTTTCACTTTTATGATACCCTCATTGATTAACTCCGTTGATTTAACTCGGAAATCATGAAGTTTTTCCTTCAGATCCTCATCCTCTTTTAAGTCCTTGGCAATCTTTCCGATAGCACTCACGACAGTGTCTACCGCATGTTTTACATCTTTTTTAATTTTATTGATTTTTTCTTTGCCTTCATCATCTGTTTCTTTTGCAGCTTTTGTCAGCTCTTCTTCAAATCCTTCGACTTCTTTTTGAATTACTTCAATCGTTTCATCCACAAAATCGTTGGCATTTTCAACGACATCTTCGACTTCTTCCAAAAGTTCATCTTTGATCTCGCTGATGTTATCTTTCACATCATTCATCACTGTTTCCTCCTGTTTCTTTCTTGTCTTTCTTTATTTTTGATACAACTGAAGTAGCAGAATCCTTGATCCATTCAAAATTATCCGCCACAATTCGAACTGCTGATTTCACAGCTGATTCAGTTGCTGTTTGGACCAAATCTATGGAATGAGACACCCTTGTCAGCGTCGAAAGCGGAGCCTTCAACTCATCAAGGCTGTTGTTCACCTTATCCATGGCTGTGTTCACTTTACTTACTGTCACTTGTGCATCCGTTAAAATGTGAAGTACCTTTCTTAAAACTAGAACAAGAAAAATCAGAACAATGACTCCCAAAAATGGCAGTAACTGCTCTGAAACATTTTGTAATGCAACTAATAGCTCATCCATAATTTATCACCTCAGAACTATTGTACACAATATTGAAACAATTTTCAAGATTGATGATAGCGCTTAACACGATCACTGAGCGAATAGATGTCTTTTGAACTCATAAAAAGGTAAACAGCAGGTTTAAAGGAATCTAAAACCTTCGCATCTTCTTCATTATCATCCACAATGATGCTGCCTTCGATAAACCCCTGCAAGTAACTGATGTCAATATCATACCCTTCTTCTGCATCATCAATGCTGGTGAACGGACATAAAGCAACCACATCCGCCATTTTTAAGGCATCTGCAAATGGCTTCGCAAAATTAAATACCCTGGAGACACGATGCGGTTTGAAAATGGCAATCAGAGGTAAATGTGGGTAACGTTTCTTTGCTGCTTCGATCGTTACTTTAACTTCAGTTGGATGATGAGCATAATCATCAATAAATACACTCCCCATCACTTCCTCAACAACGAATCGACGTTTGGCTCCTTTGAACTGACCTAGACCAAGTTCTATCTGCGTGGCACTTAATCCTTCCAGATAACCAACCCCAATGACCGCCAGGCTGTTTTGAAGCATATGAGAACCCACAAAAGGTAGAATAAAATGGCCGAAAATTTCACCTGAAATCAGACAGTCAAACTCAGTATGAGTTGATGATTCAATGACATTTTTTGCAACGATATCATTGTCTTCATGTAAACCATAGTACAATGCTTCGGATGATACAGACAGCAAGCGGCTTCGGGGATCATCACCATAAATAATCGCTGTACCCTTGATGTTGGTGCTGAACTGCTCATATGCACTGGCATAATCTTCTTCACTTTTAAAATAGTCAACATGATCAATGTCAACATTGGTTATAATCGCGATATCTGGATGATATGCCAAAAAATGACGACGATACTCACAGGCTTCAACCGCCAGATGCGTCGAATGTTTCTCCAAATGACCCTGACCATCCCCAATGAGATAGCCTGTATCAAAGAATGGAGATAACATGTAAGCCACCATGGTGGTTGTGGTTGTTTTCCCATGTGAACCCGCAATCGCAATACTTTTATACTGGTTCATCAACGTGCCTAAAAAGTCATGATATCGAATAATATGGAGCGATGAATTTTTGCGTGCTGATACCACCTCGCCGAAATCATCGCCAAAAGCATTTCCGACAACCACTGTGGCATGATCTTCAATCTTGACTTCATTAAACTTATAAATAGGTATCTGACGCTTTCTGAGTTCGTCCTCCGTGAAAATGTGCTTATCTATATCAGATCCCGCGACCTTTTCACCTATATCATTCAGCATGCAGGCCAAAGAAGCCATCCCAGCCCCTTTTATTCCAATAAAGTAAATCATAGTGACTCCTTCGAATCAACCTCTGAAAGCTCACTAAAGAGGTTTAAATCGGATGTTGGTTCATCCAAGGGCAGTTGCTTCTGCTCAAATTCTTCTTCAACACTAAGACCCATCAAATCCTCAAGAGATAAATGTTCAACACTCTTGGCAACTGGTGGTTCAGGTTTTTTAACTTTGTCTTTTTTATTAATCCCATAAATCGGACTGATAATGGTCCCCAAAACACTTTTTTCACTCTCAACAGGAAGTTCTGGCTGAATACTTTTACCAACAGGTGCTTCCTTATGACTCTTACCAAAAATCGGACTGATCACATCCTGAAACTCGTAAGGTTTTACCTCTTTAATTACAACAGCGGATTTTTTTACTGGTTTAACTTCAGGTTCAATATCAATTCGCTTAAGTACAGGCTTAACTTCCTCAACAACTTCCGGTTGAACAGGTTCCATCTTTTTCTCAGGCTTCAACTGAACCATAGGCTCTTGTTGGGCAATGACTTTTTTTACCGGAGGCAATGGTGGTTTAACAATTTCTTCCTCTTCGATGATTTCCTCTTCTTCAAACAATAGCGACATAATTTTCTTTAGCATAACCAATCCTCCAATTGTAACAGATTCACAATGCTCCCATTTTCATACTTCGATTTGACCGAAACTATTCCTTTAGCACTTGGGCGGTTGGTTAGTTCGGATAATGAGCACAACATGCCCATAGACATCACACCACCCACATCTCCTTCGCGAATCAGTGTGCCATCGGGTAGCACTGAATTGTTCAATGCTACAACCGTCTTTTGATTCAAATGAAGATTCGCTGCGCCACAAACAATGGAAACCACCTGATTTCCTATATTTACTTTAGCCAGTTGAAAACGCTGCAAAGGTTCTATTTCGACTACCTGACCCACAACAAAATCACGTGCATCAACCCAAGGAATCTTTATTTGCACATAAGACTCAACTTTCGCCTTTAACTCATCGGTCAGATGTTGAAGCCCAGGGGTAGCATATTCCATATCAACATTCAGCAAGTGAATCCATGTGATGTACCCCTTCTCATCAACTCCATAGGCTAGCGTGTCATTTTTAACGATATCCACTGTTAGTTTACTTGAAAAGATAGCTAAAAGTACCTTTGGAAAATCAGGAAGATAAAATATGCGTGTCGCTTCAAGGTTATTGAATATCATCGGTAGGCTCCTCTGGTTCTAAATCATTAAAATAATCATCAAGAAAATCCTGGTTGAAGTTCATATTCCCCTCAACAATACTAATCATATCAGCAACTCGACCGGACTCAGGAGCAATTTGCTCAAATAGTTCAAGTGTCTGACGCTGATAATTAATAATCTGCTTGTTTGAATACATGGATACAACGGTCTCACGATTCACTTTCGTGGATTTGGCTACGGTCATCATATCAAAAACGATAGTTTCAACAAGTGCAAGTGGTGTTACGGCAGATAGCAATACTGCATCACTCTGCAAAACGATACTATAAAGATGCTCATCGACTTGACTGACAATCAGACGATAATTAAGTGTCACTTGATTGCTACTTAAATACTGTCCACTTTGATCAAAGACAACCTGAGCATACGTTGGAATATTTCTTAACTGATTTGAGTTAAGTGAAGTGCGATAAAAGCGTTGCATGATGATGTTCGCTGCATCGATGCTCATGACAATATCCACATCGTTTGACTGAAGCAAAACGGATGTGGAATTGGATGCTTTTTTACCCATATGAAACGGCAGATAAAACTGATACAACTTCGTCGTATGATTCACGATAGTCACAGGTTTTGCCTCGATTGAACTGTTTAATGAGCCTTCAATGCGATCTGACAGTGATTCTGCACTTACGTTGCAGCCCACAAGCAATACCATCAAAAAGATAATCATCCATTTGCGCATAAACAACCTCCTTACTGATTACAGGAAATCATATCACTAATCAGTTGTTCATTCAACCCACTGACATAATGTCTTGCGGCGTTAAATGCTGAAACAATATCATTGACATCCACAATTGAACTGTTTGTATGAATGTTCCGGGCGCAAATACACATAGTCACAGTTGGAACACCGGACGCATGTTTATGAATAGCACCTGCATCTGTTCCACCCATAGAAACATAGAACTGATAAGGTATTTCATGTTCTTCGCAGACTTGTTCAAGACGATTCATCATGCATCGGTTCGGCAGCATGTTGGCATCCACAAAACGAATGAGCACACCCTTGCCGAGTTGGCCAAAAGCATTTTCATCACCAGAAGCATCATTGGCTGGTGAGCAATCAAAAACAATAGCTAGATCCGGAGAAACCAGACTGGCTGAAGTTGTAGCTCCACGCAGACCGACTTCTTCCTGCACCGTTGCACCCACAATTAAATCAAAATCCAGTTCAACGTCCTTTAAAGATTCAAGCAAGGCAATACCCATCGCACAGCCATATCGGTTATCAAAGGCCTTTCCTAACAGGCGGTTTTGTCCATGCAATTGACGGAACTGTCCATCGAGAACCATCATATCACCCACGCAAATACCCCATGATTCAGCTTCTTGTTTACTTGTGGCGCCAATGTCCACAAGCATACTTTTGATTTCCATTGGTTTTTTACGGTCTTCTTCCGTCAGTAAATGTGGTGGAATACTGGCAATGGCCCCTTTGAAAACATCACCATTTCGATTGATAACTGAAATTCTTTGACCCAGCAAGGTTTGTGAAAACCAGCCGCCAACCGGATGCATGGTTAAACAACCCGTTTTCGTTATCGTTTTGACCATAAACCCAACTTCGTCCATATGACCAGCCACCATGACTTTTTTAGCATGTTCCTTTTTGCTTCGTTTGATGGCAAATATACTTCCCAGCTGATCATAAACAATTTCATCTGTATAGGTTTTGTATACTTCATGCAAATATTTAGCAACAAGGTATTCCTGACCACTAATACCGTAAATCTCGCTCAGTGGCTCTAAATGTTTTAATATAAATTCCTTATTCATTGATTTTCCTCCATACACCTCGATAAATCGGCGTGTTCAAGTCCATAAAGCGCTGTTCATATTCTGTGATGGCATCTTCAGGATGCTCATCTCTACGAAAATCAACTGACATTTCCATCAACTTCCATGGATGCTGAGCCATGGATACACACGTAAACTCAAATAATTGGGAATTATCCGTCTTCATACGGATTTCTCCATCTGAAACAAGTGCACGATGATAACCTGTCAAAAACTCCCCGTGACTAAGTCGACGTTTTGAGTGACCTTTCTTTGGCCACGGATCACTGAAGTTCAGATGTATCACATCGATTTCACCCGCAGAAAACCACTGATCAAATCCTTTCGCATCCCCAACAATTAATCTCATATTTTTTAGAGGATGCTCCAGCATTTTTCTTAACGCAACTGCAGCCACATTATAGTCCTTCTCAATCGCAATCCATCCACGTTCGGGATGCTTCTTTGCCATTGAAATCCAGTAATCGCCTTTGCCACAACCAATCTCAACAGAGATTTCATTCACCCCAAGTAGCTCTTTCCATTGACCACAAAGCTGTTCAGGATGCTCAACAACAATATCAGGATGACTTTGCAAAAGTGGCAAAGCCCATGTTTTTTTACGCATTCTCATAAGCTAAACGTTTTAATGCCTCCGCATAAATGGCTGTTGCCAAAACTAAATCCTCTACAAAAATTCCCTCATCCTTTTGATGAGCATCTCCGACAAAATCCGGACGATTTCTTTTTGGAAATTGCATACCAAACGCAACAAAATTAGGTAATGTCCGAGCATAAGTACCTCCACCCATCGTAAGTGCAGGTGTAAAGGTATCCCCGGTCATTTCCTGATAGACGTTCATAAGTGTTGAAACAAGTTCACTTTGCGGATCGACAAACATCGGTTCCTTGTGTGCAATCACATCTATAGACAACCAAGGTGCAACTTGCAGCACACGACGATTCAATTTATCCATAATCATATCAAAAGATACATCATTCGGATAACGAATATCCAACGTCAGTTCGACCATTCCATTTTCAATACTTACAATCCCCAGATTGCTTGTCAGATTACCCATGTGAGCTCCTTCAACAAAGTTATTGATCGCACGGCCATGATAATCAAAGACAAGCTGGCTCATCTGTGCAGCCGCGGTATCATTGTAAGCCACACCCACAAAGTTTAGAGCATGCACAGCAGCATTGAGACCATGTTGTGGAGTGGAAGCGTGAGAATATGTTCCCATAAAAGTGTAGGTCACCAAGTTTTCATTGACAGTGTAGTTTGCAAACGTACGGGTAGCTTGAGCATAAAAATCAAGTTCATCCTTTTTTACCGGACCATCGATGGTCACACTGGCTTTACCAATGACAATATTCGGACGTTCACCCGCATGAAACGATGATATTACGCTCGGATGTTTCCCACTCAATTTAACATTTAAAATCCCTTTTTCACCATAAATGACCGGAAATCCTGCGTCTGGAACAAATCCCATCGTTGGAATTTCTCCAACCTCCAGGTAGTGCTTCATACATCTCATTCCGGTTTCTTCATCACAACCAACAATCAGCATAATCTTACGCTTTGGATTTGGATCTATATCTTTCAGCATTTTCATCGCTGTATAAGCCGCCATTGTCGGTCCTTTGTCATCCCCAGTACCGCGACCATACATGATTCCATCCACGATTTCGCCACCAAAAGGATCTTTGGTCCATCCCTCACCAATCGGTACGATGTCAAGGTGTCCTAACACACCAACACTTTCTTCTCCTTGACCAAAAGAAATAACACCGGCATATCCATCGATATCCAGAACATCAAATCCATCCGCTTTTGCTTTTTCCAGCATCCAATCCAGCGACTTACGAACATTAACACCAAAAGGTGCGTGTTCAGTTGCACTTTGGAGGTCCAGTAACGAAGGTATAGCAATCAGCTGTCGCAAATCTTCGATCATTGAATCTGTATATTTTTCACTAAGTTCTTTAAAGTTCATGTTATTACCACCTTTTCTTCTATTATTTTATCACAGCCACAACAGATAGACAAAGTAACCTTGAAAAAAAAGCTGGCGAACCAGCTTTCTGCTTATAGATTAATCTCTTTTTGGACGACGGTTGCGATCAAATGGTTTTCTCTCACGTTTTGGCTCCTCAACAAAACCTTCAGGTTTTTCAAGCAAGTCACGGCGAGACACATTGACACGACCCTTATCATCGATTTCAACAACTTTAACCTTGACGATATCTCCAATTTTCAGAACATCTTCCGGATTTTCAACTCGTTCCCAAGCAATTTTGGAAACATGTAGTAATCCATCGGTTCCTGGAAATAATTCAACAAATGCACCAAACTTCTCAACACGAACAACCTTACCATCATAAATCTCTCCAACTTTCGCAACTTTGATGATCGTTTCAATCATGTTAGCTGCTTTCTGAATGGATTCATAATCCGTATGATAGATAACCACGCGTCCATCATCTTCGATATCAATCTTGACATCGTTGCAATCAGCGATAATCTGATTAATGATTTTCCCGCCGGTACCAATAATTTCACGAATCTTATCAACAGGCACTTTCATTGAGAACATCTTCGGAGCATACTTACTTACCTGCTCACGTGGAGTATCAATAGTAGCAAGCATATTTTCCATAATCAATACTCGAGCTGTTTTAGCCTGAGCCAAAGCTTCCGTCAGGATTTCAGTCGTCAGACCCTCGATTTTAATATCCATCTGCAAGGCAGTAATTCCATCTTTGGTTCCAGCAACTTTAAAGTCCATGTCCCCAAAGTGATCTTCCATACCCTGAATGTCCGTTAACACAGTGTAATGATCGCCCCAGGTCACAAGACCCATCGCAATACCGGACACAGGCGCTTTAATTGGAACACCTGCAGCCATCAGCGCCATAGAACCGGCACAAATAGACGCTTGTGAGGATGATCCATTGGATTCCAGTGTTTCAGCCACTAAGCGGATTGCATATGGGAACTCTTCCTCTGAAGGAAGAACTTGAGCCAATGCACGCTCACCTAAAGCTCCATGCCCAATCTCACGACGACCAGGTGCACCCATTCGTCCTGTTTCACCAACAGAATATGGTGGGAAGTTGTAATGATGCATAAACCGCTTGGATTCAACAAGGGATAAATCATCAATAATTTGGGTATCACCCATAGCTCCTAAGGTACACACGGATAAGATTTGTGTCTCACCACGGGTGAACAAAGCGGAACCATGTACCCGAGGCAGCAAGTCAATTTGTGAATTCAATGCACGTAACTCATCGATCGCACGACCATCCGGACGAATTTTTTCAACTGAGATTAAACGACGCACTTCATTGGCAACGATATCATGACAAACTTCCTTGACTTGTTTGATTGTCTTATCCTTTATTTTTTCACTAGCATACTCTTTTGCACTGAAATGTTCAATCATCTCAGCTTCAATATCATCGATAGCACCATAACGAACCAGTTTTTCCTTGATTCTTAC
>WPCK01383161.1_pt1 | contig 13224 bp, 6 predicted proteins | sample 5399851 | NCBI WGS metagenome assembly WPCK01 (sample SAMN12869471, study PRJNA574797) | sludge metagenome | isolation source: wastewater treatment of pH11 | place: China:Beijing | collected 2019-05-20
CAGTTGTCGCGGATACGAGTTCGCGAGGAACAGGTTCCACAAGCGCTGCCGCCTTCGCAAGCGCCGGCAGACATTGATCGTGATGCCTCCAAGCCAGGTGCTGACCGGGCAGTCGCCACGAAACTTGTCCCTCTGGCTCCATGCCTGGACAAAAACTTCCTGCACGACATCGTCGATGTCCCCTCGCCACAACATCAATCGGCCAGCCAGCCGTTCCACGCGCGGCGCTTCACGAACCACCATTGCATCAAACGCGGCGGGTTCGCGGTAAAGTTCGCGCTGCAGGGGAGCGACGTGTCCCGAACGGGATTCAGCCATGTCCGAACCGTTGCCTGACGAGACTGCCGTTCGCAAGAGTTCTGTCCTTTCGTGTTTCGCGCGTCGCAGGGTCCGGGGGGTTTCGATCCTTCTTATATCAGTGAGTGCCACGGACAGGACATTCCCTACAGGATTTCCGGGCAATTCAGGCCAGGAAGTTGAAAGAACTGCCGAGGGGCGGGAAATGCCCGCAAAGCAGTGAGAATCGGGCCTCTCCATGCCAGTAGCCGGTTCTGGCTACCTTGGGCCGAATGCGTATAATCTTCGATCTGGTCCAGTTCGTGTCATGCCCGCCGACATCGGCGGGTTTTGTTTTTGAATCCCGCTTTTTCCGCGATGCATTCATCGTCGAAGCTATGACAATTCCCTCCCGGTCGCGAGTGGCCGAGCAACGTGTCCTGGTGCTGGACTTCGGGTCGCAATATGCCCAGTTGATCGCCAGGCGCATTCGCGAGCAAAACGTCTATTGTGAAATCGTCCGACACGACTTGACCGCCGCGAGGATCCGCGAGATATCACCGCACGGCATCGTTCTTTCCGGCGGCCCGAACAGCGTCTATGAAAACGGGGCACCGCATTGCGATCCCGAGATATTCCGGATGGGAATTCCGGTTCTGGGAATTTGCTACGGCATGCAACTGATGTGCGAGGCGCTGGGGGGCAATGTTCAGAGTTCGCCCAGCCGGGAGTACGGGCGAGCGCGTTGCTCGGTAGTCGAGGAAGGAGGGTTGCTTGACGGTTGGCCCCGGGAAACCCAGGTCTGGATGAGCCACGGAGACCAGGTGAGTTCCGTCCCCGACGGTTTCATCAAGATTGCCAGTACAGAAACCTGTCCCTATGCAGCTGTTCGGCACAAGGACCGCGCCTTGTACGGCCTGCAGTTCCATCCGGAGGTCACTCATACGCCGCTCGGCAGCCGTCTGATCGGCAACTTTGTGCGAACGATTTGCAAATGCGACGGGACGTGGACGATCACCGGATTTGCCGACGCCGCCATCGCCGATATCCGCCAGCGTGTTGGCAAGGACCGCGTGATTTGCGGCTTGTCGGGGGGGGTCGATTCGTCGGTGGTCGCAGCGCTTCTTTACAGGGCGATCGGCGATCAGCTCACTTGCATTCTCGTCGACAATGGTCTGCTCCGCAAAAGCGAACAGGAAATTGTCGTGGACGAATTCTCCCGTCACTTCCAGACGGACTTGCATGTCGTCGACGCCAAAGACAGGTTTCTCGATGCGCTGGCCGGCATCACCGATCCACAGGCCAAGCGGAGAAGGATCGGGCATCTGTTCATCGATTGCTTTCGCGATGCGACGCATCATGTCGAAAAGGCCCGCTTTCTGGCCCAGGGTACACTTTATCCCGATGTGATTGAAAGCGGTGCCGCGGCCGACGGCCCGGCGGCGAACATCAAGATACACCACAACGTCGGCGGTCTTCCGGCGGAAACCGGATTCGAACTTGTCGAGCCGCTGCGCGACTTGTTCAAGGACGAGGTCCGGCAACTGGGCAAGGAGCTGGGTTTGCCGGACTCGATTGTCTGGCGGCACCCGTTTCCCGGTCCCGGACTTGCCGTGCGGTGCCTCGGTGAAGTCACTGAGAAGCGCCTCGAAATCCTGCGGGAAGCGGACGCAATCCTGCTGGAAGAAATCCGGCGGGCGGGATTGTATCGCCAGACAGCCCAGGTGTTTGCCGTTCTTTTGCCGGTTCAGAGCGTCGGCGTGATGGGTGACCAGCGGACCTACGAAAACGTCTGTGCCATCCGTTGCGTCGATACGGAAGACTTCATGACCGCCGACTGGAGCCGATTGCCCTACGATCTGCTCGCGACGATCTCCACCCGGATCATCAATCAGGTCGCCGGAATCAACCGCGTTTGCTACGACATCAGCAGCAAACCACCAGCCACCATCGAATGGGAATAATGAGCAGACAATACATTTTTACGATGACCGGTCTGACCAAAAAAATCGGACCGCGAACGGTGTTGAACAATATCTGGCTTTCGTTTTATCCGGGGGCCAAGATTGGGGTGCTCGGACGAAACGGATCGGGCAAAAGTACCCTGCTGCGCATCATGGCGGGCGTCGACAAGCAATTCGACGGAGAGGCCAGGCTGACCGACGGATTCACTTGCGGGTATCTGCCGCAAGAACCCGAGCTCGATACATCGACCGATGTCTGGGGCAATGTGCAACAGGCCGTTGCCGACCGCCGGGGATTGATTGACGAATACTACGCCCTGACCGCGAAATGCGCTGAAGATCTCGATCCGGATGCCATGCAAAAAGTCTACGACCGCATGGCGCGGGTTCAGGACAAGATCGATGCCACCAATGCGTGGGAACTGGATCGGGAGATCGAAATCGCTTTCGATGTCATGGGCCTTCCGCCGCGCGAGTCGGCCATCCAGACCCTCTCGGGGGGCGAAAAACGGCGTGTGGCGCTTTGCAAACTGTTGTTGCAAAAACCCGACCTGCTCCTGCTGGACGAGCCCACCAACCATCTCGATGCCGACAGCGTCCAATGGCTGGAACGAACCTTGCAGGACTATCACGGAACGGTCGTAGCCGTGACTCACGACCGGTACTTCCTCGACAATGTGGCCGGATGGATTCTGGAGCTGGACCGCGGCGAGGGACATCCGTTCGAAGGAAACTATTCCTCCTGGCTGGAGCAAAAACAGGCGCGGCTGGCGATCGAGGAACGACAAAACGAAGCGCGCCGGAAAACTCTTGCCCGCGAACTGGAGTGGATCCGCATGGCGCCGAAGGCCCGGCAGACAAAAAGCAAGGCCCGCATTTCGGCTTACGAGAAAATGGCCGCTGAATCGTTTCGGGAACAGGCCGACGAGTTCGAACTGCAGATCCCGCCCGGCAAACACCTTGGCGATACCGTGATCGTCGCGGAAAACCTCTGCAAGGGCTACGGGGAACGGACGCTGATCGAGAATCTGAACTTCAATCTGCCGCCGGGAGGAATCATCGGCGTGATCGGCGCCAACGGTGCGGGAAAAACGACCTTGTTCCGCATGATCATCGGTCAGGAGAAGCCGGACAGCGGAGTGTTGCGAGTCGGCCAGACCGTCGAGCTTGGCTACGTCGATCAATCACGCGAATCGCTCGATGACGCCAAAACCGTCTACGAAGAAATCTCCGGGGGCCTCGACAACCTGGAAATGGGTGGCCGCAAGATCAACTCCCGTGCCTATGTGAACCGCTTCAATTTTCGGGGACCCGATCAGGAAAAGAAAGTCGGTGTACTCTCCGGTGGCGAAAGAAACCGTGTGCATCTGGCCAAGCTGCTCCGGCGCGGATCCAACGTCCTCCTGCTCGACGAACCCACCAATGACCTCGATGTCGACACCTTGCGGGCGCTGGAAGAAGCGATTCTCAACTATGTCGGCTGCGTGATCGTGATCAGCCACGATCGCTGGTTCCTCGACCGCATCGCAACGCACATCCTGGCCTTTGAGGGTGACGCCTATGTGCACTGGTGCGAAGGGAATTACCAGACCTACGAAACCCAAAGACGGGAACGGCTGGGTATCAAGGAAGGGGACCCGGTACGCTTCCGGTACAAGAAGCTGAAACAGGTGTAGTGAGTACCTGGTTTTGAGTACTCAGGCCGCCGCGCGAACAGCGGAATGTTGCAAAAGGTACTCGATGGCCCTTTGCAACGGCAAATCGAGTTCCAGCCATCGCTGGTAGTTCCCTTCCTTTTCCAGTTCGTCGAGGCGGACGGGCCCGCTGCCGTTCAAGGGAGACGTCTCATTGCTTCCGGAACGGATGATCACCATGGTGTCCCGGCGATTTCGGGAAAGCCGAATTTCATCCTGCCTCTCGGGTTCGAGTTCCACCAGAAAACCTGCATCGGGGAGAACGCCGTAGGCATTCGGATCCGTCAACTCCAGGACCGTCCGGTCGATGTTTTTGCCGGATGGCCTCCAGTAGCTCGCTGTGGTCAGCCGCAACATGCTCTTGTTCGGCTCGAGACTGATCAAGTCCTGGACGGTCCCTTTTCCAAAAGTTTGCTGGCCCACAATCACTGCCCGATGATGGTCCTGCAGACAAGCGGCGACAATTTCCGACGCGCTTGCCGACCGGTCATTGACCAGAACCACCAGCGGCGTGCTCTCGGGAAAACCCGTTTTGCTGGTAGCGAACCGGCGATCGCTGATCGAATTGTCGCGCCGCCGAACCTGGACAATCAGGGCCTCGCGCCCGATGAACAAATCGCAAACTTCGACGGCCGCATCCAGCAAACCGCCTGGATTGTCGCGCAGATCGAGGATCAGCGAATCGACATCTCCCTGAATCCCCTCCAGAGCCGTCCGCATTTCTTCCGCGGTCTTGCGACCAAACTCCATCAGGCGGATGTAACCGATCCGCGGGTGTCCCTCGAGGCGGAAATCCCATTTGCCGTCGGCCGTTCGCGTGTCGCCATAGATCGAATCGATCTCAATCCGCTCCCGAACGACTGCGATCTGCAAAAGGTCGGGGGAGTGCGAACGTTCGATTCCGAAAACGACAGTCTCCCCGACGGGGCCGCGAATCATCGCGATGGCATCGGCTGAACCAAGCCCCCGGGTCGATTCACCATCAATTTCGCGGATCAGGTCGCCGACCTGAATGCCCGCCTTCCATGCCGGCTTGCCGGGCAACGGCGCCACCACAATCAGGCATTCGTTTTCGGCGTCGGGCAGAAAGTGCATCCCGACGCCGGTAAATTCCTGGTTCAGGTCGTCCTCAACGACACTTCGCTCATCCCGTGAAACAAAAGACGAGTTCACATCGAGTTGTTTCACCATGCCATTCATGGCGCCATCAAAAAGGTTGCGGGGAGGTATCTCCCGCAAGGCTTCGCGGCGGATGATGTCCATCGCTTCGCCAAAAATGCTGGCATATCGATTGCGCGTGGCGATCGAATAACTCGCCATACTGATTGCCAGGGCAACGAATATGGTCAGGAAATTCCGGATGGGCATGTTTTCGCATTCCCCTGCCTGGCGGCACTCTGGATGACGATTGCACGAAGGGCTTGGTACGAACTGGGCACTCAACAACCGGTTATCGTACTTTCGTGAGGAGCAATCGCCAACAGCAGGTATAAAAGAAAGGCCGGACCAATAAGGTCCGGCCTCTGGAATTTGAAACTCGGCAGCAATGCCGCAAAGTGCAGAATTGGCCTAGCCCCCTGGAGGTGCGCCGGAACCGCCGGCACCTGCACCGCCGGCACCTGCACCGCCAGCGCCACCGGCTCCACCGGCTCCAGCTGCACCCGTATTGCCGGTGACAAAGTTGAATGTCGAAACCGACGTGATGTCGCTGAACAGCTGGCCCGGCGAGTTGACGATGACGTAAAGCCGGTCAGCCGTCGTTGCGGTCACGCTGATGCCGCGCCCGACCTGAAAAGTCGAGATCTCCGGACGGAAACCGGATTCCTGATCCAGCGGTTGCCGTGCCCGTGCGCGAGCGGCTGCAGCTTGCGGATTTTCGCCGCGAAACTTGCGAGACGCGGAAGACCACTGCCAGGATTCGGCGCGTTGGGCAAGATCCCCGCGGTCGACGACGAACTCGACAGTCTGGGCAATCTGAACTTTCCGGGGATCCAGTTTTTCATTGCGGCGACCCGAATCGAGTGCGAAGTAGACAACTGCACCCTTTTCATCCAGGGGCACCTGGCGCTTCATGCTGGACTGGTTGGCAGAGCGAAAGTTGCGAAAGATCTCGACGGTAACCTTGCCGGTGGGAACTTCGCCCCATACCCGGCGGATGGCCATGCGGTAATCGCCGGAAAAACCTTTTGGAGCGATATAGTATTCCGAAACGGTGCCGGGCTCGTTGGAACGCGAAGCATTGTCGCCCATGAAAATCCCGCCGCTCAATGAGCGACGCAAGTCGCGGGAGCAGACAGTGCCGCCTGGTTCTTCGACGAAAAGGTCGAGATCCGCGTCACCGGTCCAGCTCACGACGATAACGACATCGCGTGCCAGGGCCTCTTCCAGTTCCGCATTGAACTGTTTCAGTTCGTCCTGCTTTCCAGCCTTTTGCAAGTCAACCAAAATCTCTTTTGCTGCGGCAAAGGCGTTTTTGCGCTCTTGGGGAAACTCGGGCCACTCCTGGCTGATCGCGCCGAGAACCGCCCATTTCATCGCATCGGTATCGCCGACGGACCGGGCGGCCCGGATAGCAATGGCGTAGGGTTCATGGCGAACCGGATCTGTCTCGGTCACATATTTGAGGATCTTCAGCGCCCTTTTTTCCATGCCGTTTTTGGTCATGAAGATCGCCGCACTGATCAGGTCGTCGGTGTCGTCGCTGTAGTCGATGGCCGACATGACCGTTCGCTCGATTTCCTCCACAGGGGAACCGGAAATCTGCATGGCCAGCATGATCGACTCGTACATCCAGTCGTGTGCCTGACCATTCCGGATGCAGCCTTCCAGCATCGCGACGATTTCATCTGTCCGTTTTTCCTTCATCAGCGCCAGCGCCGTCTCGCGAACATCTTCGGGAGCGGCTTGCCACGTGGCAAAATACCTGTTCCAGGCATGTCGCAAGTCTTCGCCTTCGCCGGGTTCCACGACAAGAACCTTTGCTTTCGCTTCCGGTCTGCTGATCAAGCTGACGGTGTCCTGGACGCAGAACACGCCGCCGCCTCGTCCGCCGCCGAAGCCACCACCGCCGCCGCCGAATCCTCCACCACCGCCGCCGAATCCTCCACCACCCTGGCCGCCGCCGCCGAATCCCCCGCCGAACGAAGTTCGCGGAGCGACAAGGTCGCCGACGTTGTAGATGTAGGTCTGCGGGTTTTCGATGGCGTAATCATCGGAAACGATCATCAGAACTTCATTTTTGATGATGTACGTGCACTCATAGGCATCGAGAATGATCCGCAACAGGGAGCGGAGCGAGATCCCGCTGAGTTTCTTGGTAATCAGGGTATCGAGGTCGAGGTTGTTATCGATTGCCGACTCGTGAAGTTCGATCTGGATACCATAGTTTTCCCGCAATTCATCGAGAATCTCGCCAAATCGCTCATCGAGATAGTCAACTCCCGCCTCTTTGGCCAGCGCTGCGATGATCTTGTCGGTGTTTTTGCCACCTTCGACGGGGAAGGCAATGTTCTGCCATTTCTGGCGACGGAGTTTCTTCTCAACCCACTCGTCGGCATCCGGGAAGACGAGCGGTGGATTCCCCGAGAAGGGCACCGCTGACTTTTCAACTTCGTAGAGGTTGGCCAGGAAGTTGCGGTTCTTCTGGTTGCGAAGTTCCCAATAAAGCTCATAGTTCGTTTCCATGATGGAAACTTCTTCAGCCGCCGTAGCGTCCGGCGAGCGGGGATGAAGATCGACTGCGCTTTTCACGGTCTCGAGGGCACCGTTGAAATTTCTTTCTTCCAGCAACGAATTGAACTGGTTGATCAATTGCGAAACTTTTTCTTCGCGGTCTTGCAAGGTATTCAACAGGCTGATCCGCGATTCGGCGTTGGCCCTCGATTCAGTGGCCAGCGCGATGCGGGTATCGAATTCCTGTTTCTGGGCAGATGCCGATCGAAGAGCCGACGTCAGCCGCCGACGCAATTCGTCCCGCAATGCCGGATCGATATCCGGAGCCCGTTCCACCGTATCGAGCATCGCTTTCAGCCGATCGATCCCGAGGTCGGGATTGGTGGAAAGGTATTCACGGGAAATACGCATTTCGTTATTGACATAGGCTTCAAGCCGTTTTTCTGCAGCCTGCTGGCGAGCCTTGACCGAGTCGACGAATTCGCTGCTTCCCTGCACTTCCTGCTGGAATCCGGATTGATTGAAATCCTGGTCGACCAGATTCAGGCCACCATCCGCCGGTGGCAAAGCCTCGTTCGCAGCCGGAGGATTGCCAAGGACCAGTCCTTCCTGCGGCTGTTCAGCGCCGTCCTGGGGCTGATCCTGTCCGCCTTCTTGCGGATTCGCCGGATCGTTCGCATCTTCCTGGAGTTCGCCGGTTTTAGCACTGGCAAGAACGGCCGATCCAAGCTGGGTGATATGACGAGAACTCGACAGAATTAACCGGGCTGCTTCGCGCAGTCCTGGTGATCCCACCGTCGGCAAGCTCATTCCGCGATCATTGCGGGCATCGCCGATCAGGTCCGGCAGAAAACGGAATTCGTCATCGGATGCCTCGGGAGCAGCCGTCCAGGTGTATTGTTCCGCCGCGCCGTTGATTTCGCCATGCAAGGTAATCGAAACCGGTTCCCGCTGATTGAGCGAGCCAACCAGAATCGAATCGCGGTCGCTGCGAAGCGGCGGCGGGGCAGCCGGGAAAATCTCCGCGACGGACTCGCCTGTTTCCATCCGGTTGGGCCAGAACACCGTGCCGCGAATGGTCGCCACCAGTCCGGCAGCGGCTTCATCGGTCGAGTTGACTTCATCGGTATCCACGAAAACGTTGCCACCCGTCCGGTTGGCAAGCGTTGCAAGGAATTCGACATCGCGTTCCGGTCCGATCGCAAAGCTGGAGATCGAGATCTGGTTGTCGATCACGTTCTTCAACAAGGCCTGGAGCTTTTCCGGCGCCATTCCCGCGCCGCGACTGATCCCGTCACCGATATATATGACATCTTTCTTTCCAGAAACTCCATCGAAGGTTGCGGGAATCGAGCGGAGCATCTCGGCCATGTCCGTGGAACCAAGCGGAAGCCGCTCGGCAAGTTTCTCAACACTGAGGTCGATCTCGCTCCCCTGCGGACCCACAAAGCCATCGCTCACCGCGACCGACTCCAGGTCCACGGCAAACAACCGGACCTGATCGGCCGGATCGAGCCCCTGGAGAACGCTTTTCAGCACCTTCAGCGAGTCGTCCCGGAAAAGGCCGATTTGGCTGGCCGAGGTGTCAACCAGTATCACGACATGCCCAGTCTGCACCTCGCCGCGAGAAGCCATCTCCGGCTGAAGGCTCAACGCAAACGTGATCTCGCCGGTGGCCGACTCAAACGTCGCCAGACGGGCACTCCCCTCCTGGGCTGCCAGCGAATTCGGCAAGGTCATCAACGCGACGCAAGCCATGGCCCACCGGTATCGAAGACCGTAACGGCTGCCTTTGGACATATTAGACACTCCAAATGGAAAATTCTGTGCAAACGTCCCCGTTTAAAGTCGATACCGGGAGCGCTACATCCCCTGCCTGTGTTTCTTCAGTGATCGGCACTGTCTGTGCCTTTCACGCATATTCTATTTTGACCAATTTCCAAACGCTACAGAAAAAAAGCGAAATTGCCCTGAGCGACCGGCAAACTCACCGTCTTTTGCGTCCGGGACACGACCGACACCAGCCGTAAAGGTTGACTTGTTGCAATCGGCGTACCGAAACCGCCAACATTTTCGGCTGTTTGCCCAGAAAGAAAGGGCTGGCCTCCCGAATTCAACTGTTTTCCCGAAAAAACGAGCCTTTTGCCGGTATTGTCGCCCCGAAGACTTCTCGATCGACGTCTGAAAAGTCTCTCGTTTCCATCGACGAATCCCCAAAACGATGCAGGTGTTGCGTTTTTCCACAATCGAACAAACGCCGGCAGTCAGCAGAAAAGACCGTTTCACCTGACGATTCAGCGGATCCAGATGCCAGTTTGCATATAGCCGGCGATCGCCGGAATCCTCGACAAATCATTGGCAGAAGGCCCATTCACCTCGATACTCATCGCATCGCCCACCTGGGGTGGCGCTGCCGAGATCCGCAGCAAAGGGGCAAGAAACCGGGCAACAGAGTGAAACAGGGCATCGCAACCTTCCAGGAAACGATCAACCAATGACTTCGCGATGACCGGCTCACCTTTCCGTGAATCGCCGGCAGCCCGGCTTGCGGAAAACGCAGGGACTGAGCTGGAAACCTTGATGGCGCTTCCGCCCCTGATCGTGAAGCATTTGCCGTCGAAGCAGAACTTTCCCTCGTCCTTTGACGTCAAGGCTGTTCCTTCGGGCCTGCGCGAGAATTCCGAAATGACATATCCGTGCGTCGCAGGTTTCGACAAAGCCTTCCGATCGCGCAGCCCCGGAAGTTTCTCGAACGACCACGGGCTGGTGGAAAGGTTTTTCAGCAAGGGCGAGTACCGGATCGGGTCGAGTGCCGCAGGAACCGAAAGCAATTTCTCAACTCGCCTCGATTCGGAAGACAACCACGACCAGAGTTCGCTTGCCAGCCGGCCGGCCCACAAGCCACCTTGAATGGTGAACTGGTTTGCACGGGCGAAAAAGCATGCTTTGTTATTGCTCCCCACAATCACAATCGCTGCCGAGTTTTTTATCGGCGGCACGCTCCTCTTTAACGCATCGCCCGCCTCTTTCGCCGCCAGCGGGCTTTTGGTTAACGCAGATGCCGAATACCTCGGCTCAAACGCTGGCGCATGGATCCTCGCGCTTGCCGCAGACTGTTTGGCCAAGGGCAAATCCAGTTCGTTCTGCCCGAGGCGATAAATTGCCGATCGGGTTTCAACCTCCGGCCACAAAAAAGTCGGTGTCGTCCAACCGGCGGACGCGGCCGCAGCGCCGTCACGTGTCGACCCGTCACGCAATGGATTGATAATCTTGTTCTCGTCGCCAACGTTCCGCCGCGAAAAAATGGTCGTTGTCCGCGCCCACCCGAGATAGCGTTTGCTGTCCAACCCGTCGTGCGCCGTCAAGGATTCCCACTTGCCGCCCAAGGCAATCAACAAGGCACAAAAAAACGTCAACCCGCGAAAAGCGCAACATTTCATATACGTGGACTCCTGGAACAGTAGGCCTGGCACGCGGTCTGAGCGGCACAAAAGGAAGAGTTTCCGGACTCTCCCGGCCGCAAGGCGTCCCTGCTCCAGCGCGTATTCTCCATCGCGAAAGCCGGTCGCGACGGGTTAACACACCTGTTATCGGACCTTGAGGATCATCGGGCCTGGCCAATCGGGGAAAAAAATGACGGCCGGTCAGGAGCTTGCCGTAAAAACCGTCAAGCGAAACGGGAAAGGAGGATCCGGTCGTGCGGAATCTTCACTTTCCCGGGGGAAGGCCCCTCCGGCCTGTTCACTTTGACAAGGAGTTCATTTTTGAAACCAGGTTGTTGATGTCGTCCCGGTATTGTTCCAGGAATTGCCGCGGGTCGACCCGGTGGTTGCCGCTTTCCAGGCGGAAGACATTGAGTCCTTCCTCCATGAGACGGGTCGCCGCCAGGTCAAAACGGGACGCGGAAGGCAAGAGCACCAAAACATTCTCCGCTGCCAGTGACTTCCATCCTTCCGTTAATGATGGAGTCTCACCCTGTTTCCCGACCGCTTCCAGGAATTTCGCCAGTTCGCGACTGGCCGCCGAGTCGACTGAACCTCCGGCTGCCCGAATCAGGTAGTTGAATTTCCCCGCAGGATCGAGCCATTTCATTCGAGCGCCCGAAGGGCGAGAGTCGTGCATCGACTTTGCAAGGGCAGAGAGTTCCCCGGTGACTTCCGAATAACCGGCATCGATATCGGCCTTGAAGTCAGGATACAAGGCGAGCAGCCGATTTCGAATTTCCAAAGCCTGCCGGTTCAACAACGACGGATCCCAAAACACGCCGCCGTGCCATTCCATCCCGGATTTCGCCCCGCCGGGTCCGTGCTGGTGCGCCTGTTCGCTTTCCAGCGGAATCAACTCGCCCTGAACGATCGCCGAGAGGTCAACGAGACGACGCTCAGGAATGGTAACGCCCTGCAACCAGCCTTCTTCGCCCGCACCGGCAAGGAATACAACATCGGCCTGTTGCATTCGCCTGATGGACCCGGCCGCGGGAGTCCATACGTTGTCACCCGGCTCATCCTGGCACTCGAGCGTTGCCGGAATCCGATCGTTCAACATGCGGCTGGTCATCCAGAAAACGGCCGGAGCGGTCGCCGCGACTCCCGATGGTTTCGCTTCGGCCGTGCCCCCGCGCCCGGTTTCCGGTTCGGCGTGACATCCGGCAATACATAATGCAGCCGCAACGAGAAGCAGTGTGGCCGGCACATTCCATCGACGGCAATCAATCGTCATCGTCTTCGGATGCCTTCTTTTCATCGGAGTCCGCGCCCTCCGCCGGAGCTTCGGCGTCGGCTTCCTTCTTTTCATCTCCCGCCGCGACGCCATGGACTTTCCGGTACTGGGCGTGAATCGTCCGAAGCGGCAAGGTCCAGATGCCCCGCCCGTGCGTAGCGGCAACGAGGACTTTGTCCCGTTGTTGAAGGGCGAGGTCGTGGACAAAAGTGATCGGCAATGCCGAACCGGCCACGTTCCAGGAGTTGCCGTCATCCAGTGAAACGTACACTCCCATGTCTGAGCCGAGATAGAGCAGTCCCTTGTACAGGGGATCCTCAAAAATCACATTGACCGGACCTCCCGGGATCGATCCGATATCCTCCCACGTTTCGCCGAAATCCCTCGAACGATAGACGTATGCCTGGAAGTCATCGTCGCACTTGCCGTTGAGAGTTGCATACACGGTTCCCTCATCGAATCGCGATGCCACGACTCGCGAGACCCACTTTTTGGGGAGCGCTGTGATCTCTTTCCAGTGGGCCCCGCCGTCGCGAGTCACATGCAGTCGCCCATCATCGGTTCCGGCATACAACAGCCCGAACCGCAAGGGGGACTCGGACAATGCGAACAGTGTCGAATAGGAAATATTGCCCTGTTTATCCGGGTCCAGCGCCGTCAAATCCTCGCTGATTCGATGCCAGGTATTGCCGCGATCGAGGGATCGATACACATATTGCATGCCATGATAAATGACCTGCGGATTGTGGGGCGAAAGGATAAACGGAGCGAGCCATTGGCCGCGAAGAGGGGGCTCTCCTTCGCCGACTTTTGGCAAAATGCTTTCTGTTTCACCCGTCTCCAGATTGGATCGCTGGATCCTGCCGTAAAAACCGCAACTGTAGAAAGTGTTCTCGTCT
>WPCK01030892.1_pt1 | contig 13216 bp, 22 predicted proteins | sample 5399851 | NCBI WGS metagenome assembly WPCK01 (sample SAMN12869471, study PRJNA574797) | sludge metagenome | isolation source: wastewater treatment of pH11 | place: China:Beijing | collected 2019-05-20
GGCTTCTACAACAGCCGACGACGCCACTCCGCACTCAATTATCAATACCCCAACGACGTCCACTACAGTTACCAACAGTCAACACTGGCAGCATAAGAAAACCCATCAAACCGCTGTCCGAAATCCACACAGCTGCCCACAGTGCAGTTAGCGGAAATGCCTGCTGGCCCAGCCCACCCCCATCTCTCGTCCCCCTGCGCCACCCACGTCCCGTCCTCTGCGCGGCTCCTCGGTCCCCTCCCGGCCCCTCGGTCCCCCGCAGGTCGGAAAAACGACTCAAACTGCAACCAGATACGACCTCCGCGGGACCGAGGCGCCTGGACAGGGCCAAACTCAAGTGACCGAGGGCTGCCAGGCTGTTTGGAGTCGGCGGGTTGTTGTTTGCTGCTTGTTGAGGGCTGGTACAGGCACTACCCCTTTCATAAGAGTGCGAGTTACGCCTTACGGAGCGAGTCTGGCTTGCATAACGGTGTGATCTTAGGGAAAAGAGAGCCAAACTCGCTCCGTAAGGCGTAACCCGCACCCTAAGGCGTCACAGCCGCAGCTCCCTATCCCCCATCCCAAAACCACAGACGGTCTCATGCACACGGGACTTTGACGAGTTGGGAGATGGACGCCACCAAATGTATACGTTGAGAGAGCGCTGGCTGGGTTGGGCTGAGGCCGACGCGCTGCGCGGCGGCGCAGACACAAAGAAGCCACCCCGGCAATCCATAGCGGATACGGGGTGGCTTCCTAGTGAAACGACTTACTTGGTGTCGTCCTCGTCGGAGGTCTCGTCAGCAACCTCTTCGGCCTCAACGGCCTCTTCGGCTTCTTCGAGAACTTCCTCAACCTCTTCGACCACAGGTTCGGCAACGGCAGCAGCCGCAACCTTTTCTGCAGTCTTGACGGTTGCCTTCTTGACGACAGGTTCAAGGACAATCTCAATCACGCACATCGGGGCGTTGTCACCCTTGCGGTTACCGATACGGGTAATCCGGGTGTAACCGCCATTGCGCTCTGGATCGAGTTCCGGTGCGATGACATCGAACAGCTCGTAAACGGCGTCGCGATCAGTGATCTTGCGCGATACGACGCGGCGATCGTGGATGGTGCCGCTCTTCGCCTTCGTGACAAGCTTTTCGAAGTATGGCTGGAGGGTTTTGGCCTTGGCTTCAGTTGTCTTCAACGAGCGGTTGAAGATTAGCTGAGACGAAAGGTTCGCAAGAATCTTCCGCTGATGTGACGCGCTAGCGCCGAGCCGGGGGCCCTTCTTCGGAGTGGGCATGAATGCTCCTGGATAACTTAGGTTGGATCAGAAAAGTTGGTTGGGCTATAAGCCCAGGTCATCGCTGAAGATTGACTCTCCGGATTCGCCACCCTCACCGGGCAGAGGTGAATCCTTCAAAGCCATTCCCAGAGTCGCAAGGGACTCCTTGATCTCTTCAATCGACTTGGTGCCGAAGTTGCGGATGTCAAGCAGGTCGGCCTCGCTGTGTGCCACCAACTCACCAACGGTGAGGATGCCACGACGACGCAGCGCGTTGTACGAGCGTGACTGCAGGTTCAAGCTTTCGATCGGCAGTGCTAGGTCCGCAGCAAGAGTCTCGTCAGTGGCAGCAACGCCGATTTCGATTCCCTCTGCTTCTACGTTCAAGTCACGTGCCAAACCGAAGAGCTCAACCAGTGTCTTCCCTGCAGATGCAACAGCATCGCGAGGAGCAATGGACGGCTTTGTCTCCACGTCGAGGACGAGGCGGTCAAAGTCGGTACGTTGCTCAACACGTGTTGCTTCCACGCGGTAGGTCACCTTCAGCACCGGAGAGTAGATCGAGTCCACCGGGATCTCGTCGTACGTAGCGTCGAAGTGCTTGTTCTGAGCAGCCGGAACGTAGCCACGGCCACGCTCCACAGTCAGCTCAGCCTCCAACTTCCCATTCTCGTTGAGCGTCGCAATAACGAGATCCGGGTTGTGGATCTCCACGCCAGCGGGAGGTGTGATGTCAGACGCTAGGACGACACCGGGGCCTGACTTACGCAGGTACATCACGACAGGCTCGTCGTTGTCCGAAGCCAACACCAGAGCCTTGATGCTCAGAATGATCTCAGCAACATCTTCCTTTACGCCCTCGATCGTCTCGAATTCGTGCGGAACACCTTCGATACGAAGCGATGTGACTGCAGCGCCCGGAATAGAGGACAGCAGAGTACGGCGCAAAGAGTTACCAAGCGTGTAGCCAAAACCAGGCTCCAGAGGCTCAAGGGTGAAGCGTGAACGGTTATCAGAAATGACTTCTTCAGTCAGGATTGGTCGCTGTGCAATGAGCACGTTGATTCCTTTCTTCCCGGTGCCCGCTATATGACACCGAGGGCGGATCCGCCCCACCGGGCGGGAAATAACCTGTGAAATATGCGCTTGGGCGAGCTCTTACCCGCCCAAGCAGAAGTCAATTAGCCGCGTCGACGCTTAGGAGGACGGCAACCATTGAAAGCCTGTGGTGTGACATCCTGAATGGTGCCAACCTCAAGACCAGCGGCCTGCAGCGAACGGATAGCTGTCTCGCGTCCAGAGCCGGGGCCCTTTACGAAGACATCAACCTTCTTCATGCCTTGTTCCTGCGCACGTCGAGCGGCAGCCTCTGCAGCCAGCTGCGCCGCAAATGGTGTCGACTTACGCGACCCCTTGAAGCCGACCTGACCCGAAGAGCACTGAGCAATGACAGCGCCTGTGGTATCGGTGATCGAAATGATCGTGTTGTTGAAAGTCGAACGGATATGAGCTTGGCCGTTCGTTACATTGCGCCGTTCTTTCCGTCGCGGCTTACGCGAGGTTGTGGCGCGGGTCTTCTGTGCCATATTCCCTACCTACCCGTCTACTTCTTCTTACCGGCGACCGTACGCTTCGGACCCTTACGGGTGCGGGCGTTAGTCTTTGTGCGCTGGCCGCGAACCGGAAGGCCACGACGGTGACGCATGCCCTGGTAGCTGCCGATTTCGATCTTGCGACGGATATCCGCCTGGACCTCACGTCGTAGATCGCCCTCCACCTCAAAGTGGGTTTCGATGTACTGACGTAGGGCAACCATGTCTTCTTCTGTGGCGTCCTTTACGCGCAGGTCGGGGCTAATGCCCGTGGCCTGCAGCGTCTCTTTAGAACGGGTGCGTCCAATGCCATAAATGTAGGTAAGCGCAACCTCAAGCCGCTTGTCGCGGGGGAGGTCGACGCCGGCGATACGTGCCATGTTCCTCTATGCTCCATTGTTTTCGAAGGTCTTGCCTTCCCTACTGACGCTGTCCTTTCAGACTGCCGCCAGCCTCGGCCTCCGAACCGAGGGTCCAGGACATCCGTCCTGTTCGGGAGAGCTTTTCCGATACCACCCGAATCTCTTCGGGCGCCTATCTGACTGGTGTCAGCCCTGGCGCTGCTTGTGGCGGGGGTTCTCGCAAATCACCATGACGGTGCCGTGGCGACGAATCACCTTGCACTTGTCACAGATCCGCTTGACGCTTGGTTTTACTTTCATTGCTGTTCCTTTGTTGCAAGTCGCAACTGTCGAGGCCGTCTACGAGGATCCCTTGCGTTCCCCACGAAGATTAACCAACCGAACCTTACTTGTAGCGGTAGACAATCCGTCCACGTGACAAGTCATACGGGCTTAGTTCAACAACCACGCGGTCGTCAGGCAGAATTCGGATGTAGTGCTGCCGCATCTTGCCTGAGATGTGTGCGAGCACGATGTGTCCGTTTTCAAGTTCGACACGAAACATCGCATTTGGGAGCGCCTCAACGACACTGCCCTCGACTTCGATTACGCCGTCCTTTTTTGCCATATATTCCGCTGGTCCTTACGCTTAGCCAGTGGCACCCGAAATGAGTATGCCCGACTGTTTAGCCTAGTGCAGACTTAGTTGTTGACAAAGGGCCAGCAGCAGGTAGTTATGGAACTCACGAAAACTTCTGCTAGATGAAGCTGCGAATCGGCGTAATCCCAAATGGGGCTAGGCCTGCGGCTCCAGCATCGGAAGCAGTCAGCACGGAAATTCCATGTTTACCGATCGCCACGGTGTGTTCCCAGTGAGCGGCATCAGTACCCTCGACTGTGACAACAGTCCACTCGTCATCGAGGACGGCCGAGGTCGAGTCCCCTGCAATGACCATCGGCTCAATACAAATCGCCATCCCGGCGACCAGCTTGCCGCTCCTACCCCGGGTCCGATAGTTGTAGACCGTCGGGTCTTCATGCAGGTGGGTGCCGATTCCATGACCCGTGTAGCCTTCGATAATCTCGGGGGACCACCCTTGATCGGCCTGGATTGCTGCGCCCTCGGCTTCCACGAAGTCCTCGATAGCCGCGGCAACGTCATTGGTCCGCTTTGCTTTGGCTGCTGCTGCAATACCAGCCCACATAGATCCCCGGGTTACGGAAGAGAGTGTGCGGCGCCGCGACAAAGTCACCGGGCTCACTCCGCCAACTTCCCCCTCGGGACGAATCCCCTGCACGAACTGAGCATCCGGAATGTGAGTGTCTCCAACGACCACCGTGACTGCAGCGTCACCATGCCACTTCTTGCCAGCACGAACCACGTATGCACCGCAGTCGTATGACACGATATCGCCGAGCTGAAGTGCGCGCTGCCCTGGAATACCGTGCACGACCTCGTCATTAACTGAGATGCACACCGTCGCAGGAAACCCCTGATAGTGAAGAAAGTTGGGCTTTGCGCCCGCATCGGCTACAACTTTTGCTACAACCTGGTCGAGCTGAGCGGTCGTAACCCCGGGTTTCGTCGCATCAATGAGGGCCCGATGGATGGCCGCTACAACCAGACCTGCTTCACGCATGTACTCAAGTTCGGTTGGCGACTTGATGGTTGGACGTTCCACTACTTGCAGAGACCTTTGTCTTTCAGCACTGCCATGATGGCGTCATGGACGCCTTCACGATCTTGGTTTGCATCGATGACTTCGAGGAGGTCTTGATCTGCGTAATAGGTAGCGATTGGCTCCGTTAGCTCGTGGTAGTCCTTGAGCCGCTGAATGAAAACATCAACTTTGTCGTCGCTGCGGTGTTCCACCCCAGCCCGGTTCTGAAGGCGTTGTACTACAACGCCCTCGGGGGCCTCCAGTTCGAGGACGATGTCCAGTTTGACCCCCCGACTCGCAAGCAAGTCACGTAAGGCGTGCGCCTGATCCAAGTTGCGGGGGAAGCCATCGAGAATAAAACCGCCCACGACGTCCGGGGCGGAGAGTCGAGCGTCCACCATCGGTACCGTTATCGAATCAGGAACGAACTTACCCTTAGAAATATAGGAGTCCGCGAGTCGACCTAACTCAGTGCCGTCCTCGATGTTGCTCCTGAAGATCTGCCCCGTCGAAATTGTCGGAACACCCAGGCACTGTGCAAGCCAGACAGCCTGTGTCCCCTTCCCAACGGCGGGCGGACCGAGCAGGATCATCGCGGTCATTTCAAGAATCCCTCATAGTGGTGCTGTTGTAGTTGAGAGTTTACTTCCTTGACGGTCTGCAGGCCGACACCAACCATGATCAATAGGGTTGTTCCGCCAAATGGCATCTGGTTCGGACCGAGGTTCAGCGGGATCATGATTATCGAAGGCAGAATCGCAACAATCACCAGGTAGATCGACCCGACAGTGGTGATGCGGTTGATGACGTAACGCAGGTAGTCAGCGGTGGGCTTGCCTGCCCTGTACCCAGGAATGAAACCGCCGTAACGCTTCATATTGTCAGAGACTTCATCAGGGTTGAAGGTAATGGAGGTGTAGAAGAAGGCAAACGCCAGGATCAGCACAGCATTCGTCAACATGTACCAACCGCTCTGATGAGAGAAGTTTCGTCCAATCCACTGCACCCAGCCAGATGCGGGATCTCCAAACTGTGCAATCAACGGCGGTAGACCCAGGATGGAAGTGGAGAAGATAACGGGGATAACACCCGCCATGTTGATCTTCAGTGGGATGTAGGTAGTGGTCCCACCGTAGGTGCGTCGACCGACCATGCGCTTAGCGTACTGAACGGGGATTCGTCTCTGCGCTTGTTCAACGTAAACGACCGCAACCGTTACTGCCAAGATGATGACCAGAATGGCCAAGACGGTCAGCCAGCCTCTGGTCATTCCGATGTCCCACAGCTGCATGGGCATAGTTGCGACGATCGAAGTGAAGATCAGCAGGGACATTCCGTTGCCGACTCCGCGCTCCGTAATGAGTTCGCCGAACCACATGATGACGGACGTCCCCGCGGTCATAACCACAACCATGAATAGGTAGGTCGCGAATGTTGCATTCGGGATGACCTCATTGGGGCAGTTGGGGAACATCTGCCCGGACGCTGCCATTGTGATCATCGTTGTCGACTGCAAGATCGCCAGGAAGATTGTCAGATAGCGGGTGTACTGAGTCAGCTTTGACTGTCCCGACTGTCCCTCAAGATGTAGATCCTGCAACCTTGGCACTGCGACCCTGAGAACCTGGATGATGATCGACGCCGTAATGTAGGGCATGATTCCGAGGGCGAAGATGGACAGCTGCATCAAAGCGCCGCCCGAGAACAGGTTGAACATGTCGAGCACAGAAGTTGATTCCTGCTGGGCGAGACACGCATTTACGTTCGAAGCCGACACTCCCGGCGTGGGAATAAAGGTTCCAAGGCGGTACAGAGCCATGATTAGCAACGAAAAGAGAATCTTTCGTCGCAGATCAGGCGTACGGAATGCCTGTGCGAAAGCCTTGAACACACTTCCTCCAAACCCCGGGGGGCATTAGCCATCTGGACAAGCTTTGAGACTAGCCCAGACTACTTCCTAAGTCGGGTTGCGGTGCCCACATTCGATGAGCAAGCACAAATTTGATGTAAGAAAAAGGGAGGGCACCGAGTTTCGGTACCCTCCACTCTTACTAGCGAGCGGAGATTGAGCCGCCCGCCTCCTTGATTTTCGCCTCTGCCGAAGCCGACCACTTGTCGACCTCAACTTCCAGTGCCACTGCGATTTCGCCGCCACCGAGAACCTTGACCGGCTCTCCCTTACGTACAAGACGCTTGGCGACAAGATCCTCAACCGTGACTGAACCACCCTCAGGGTAAGCACCAGCCAGAGTGTCCAGATTTACAACCTGGTACTCGACACGGAAGGGGTTTGTGAACCCACGCAGTTTCGGAAGACGCATGTGGATGGGCATCTGGCCACCCTCGAATCCGAGGGGAACCTGATAGCGTGCCTTGGTTCCCTTGGTGCCGCGACCCGCGGTCTTACCCTTGGAACCTTCACCACGACCCACACGGGTGCGATCCTTCTTGGCACCGGGTGCGGGCGCCAAGTGATGTAGCCTCAACACCTCGCCCTCGGCGGGCAGATTGGCGTTCTTCTTGTTAGTAGCCATACCTACTTCGCCTCCTCTACTTCTACCAGGTGCTTGATTGTTTGAATTTGGCCTCGAACAACCGCGGTGTCCTCACGGACAGTCTTTTGACCAATCTTCTTCAGACCCAGGGACTTCGCGGACTCGCGAATGTTCTCTTTCTGGCCGGAAAGTGACTTCTTCAGAGTGATTTCGACCTTCGCCATCAGTTGCTCACCCCCGCTGCTGCCTTGTCTGCTTCAGCGGCTTCCGCCGCTGCCTTCTTGTCAGCAACACCTTCTGCACGTGCACGAAGCATTGCTGCCGGTGCTACACGCTCCAGTGGGAGGCCACGACGAGCAGCCACTGCCTCAGGCTCATCAAGCTGCTTGAGCGCTGCAACTGTTGCACGCACGATGTTGATTGCGTTTGAAGATCCAAGTGACTTCGTCAGCACATCGTGAATGCCAGCGCATTCCAGTACGGCGCGCACAGGACCACCGGCGATTACACCGGTACCCGGAGAGGCAGGACGCAACATTACTACGCCCGCTGCATCTTCACCTTGAACCTTGTGGGGAATCGACCTGCGAATCATGGGAACGCGGAAGAAGCTCTTCTTTGCTTCCTCAACACCCTTGGCAATAGCCGCTGGAACTTCCTTGGCCTTGCCGTAACCGATCCCGACCATACCTTCGCCATCGCCGACAACGACGAGGGCGGTGAAGGAAAAGCGTCGGCCACCCTTCACAACCTTCGACACACGGTTGATAGCGACAACACGCTCCAGATACTGATTGCGATCTTGTTCGCGACGGTTGTCGCGACGGTCACCACCGCGGCCACCACGACCACGGCCCTGGCCTTGACCCTGACCTGCCCCATCGCGGCTCTGGCGCGCGGAACTGTCCTGATCGTTACTACCTCGCTGCTGTGCAGCCATCAGATACTCTCTCTTCCTTTTCTCGCGCCTACAGCTTCAGGCCGCCCTCACGGGCGCCTTCCGCTACTGCCGCAACTCGGCCGTGGTAGACGTTGCCACCGCGGTCAAATACGACCTCTTCAATGCCGGCCTCTTTGGCACGCTGAGCGATGAGCTCACCGACCTTACGAGCCTTGTCCGTCTTCTTCGCATCGTCACTGCGCAGCTCTGGCTCCATGGTGGACGCCCACACTACGGTGTTGCCCTCAGCATCGTTGACAACCTGCGCGAACATGTGACGGTTCGAGCGGGTGACGACCAGCCGAGGACGACTGGCGGTGCCATTGACCTTCTGACGCACACGCTGGTGGCGGCGCTTACGAGCAATAACCTTGCCCTTACCTTTGACCGCGTAAGCCATCACTTACCCGCCTTTCCGACCTTGCGACGTACGACTTCGCCTTCGTAGCGAATACCCTTGCCCTTGTAAGGCTCTGGTTTGCGCAGCTTGCGTATGTTCGCCGCGACTTCGCCTACCTGCTGCTTGTCGATTCCGCTCACCACGACCTTGGTCTGTGAAGGGACCGCAAGTTCAATACCGGCTTCTGGTTCCACCGTGATCGAGTGCGAGTACCCAAGCGCAAACTCGACATTCGCGCCCTTCTGAGTTGCACGATAACCGGTACCGACAATCTCAAGTGTCTTCGAGTACCCGTTGGTGACACCCTCCACCATGTTCGCGACGAGGGTCCGGTACAGGCCGTGCAATGCGCGCGCCTCACGGGTATCCACGGGCCGCTCAAGAACAACCTCGCCACCCTCAACCTTCGCGGTGATGGGGGCACGCAGTTCCTGAGTGAGAGTCCCCTTCGGGCCCACAACGGTGACGACGTTTCCGTCAATCTTTACTTCTACACCGGCGGGAATAACCACCGGCTGCTTACCGATACGTGACATTCGCTCTTCCCTTACCAGACGTAGGCGACAACTTCGCCGCCCACGGCTTTGTCGGCCGCCTGGCGATCTGTCAGCAATCCGGACGAGGTCGAAAGAATCGCCACGCCTAGACCACCGCGGACCTGCGGGAGGTTTGTGGACTTCGCGTATACACGCAGCCCCGGCTTGGAAATGCGCCGCAGGCCGGTGATGGCCCTTTCGCGCTTGTTTCCGTACTTCAGGCTGAGTACCAGAGTCTTGCCCACACGGGCATCCTCAACAGAAATCGCCTTGATGTAGCCCTCACTGAGGAGAATCTGCGCAATGGCATTCTTCAGTTTGGAGTACGGCATCGACACAGACTCATGGTGAGCCTGGTTCGCGTTGCGCAGACGCGTTAGCATATCTGCGATTGGATCAGTCATTGTCATTTTGGGGCGGACCCCTTCCTCGACGCGGTTTCCGCTATCGGGCGTAATGCCCGTAGACCTACGTCGTAAGTGTTACCAGCTGCTCTTCGTTACGCCCGGGAGGTCACCCTTAAGGGCGAGTTCACGCAGGCAGATGCGGCACAGGCCGAACTTACGGTAGACCGACTTGGGTCGACCGCAACGGTTGCACCGGGTGTAGGCACGCACAGCAAACTTGGGCTTGCGGCTAGCCTTGATTTTCAGCGATGTTTTTGCCATCGGTTACGCCTCCTTGAAAGGGAAACCGAGTTTACGCAAGAGCTCACGCCCCTGCTCATCGGTATCTGCAGACGTAACAATGGTGACGTCCATACCGCGAACACGGTCAATGTTGTCAACGTTGATTTCGTGGAACATGGACTGTTCTGTCAAACCAAAAGTGTAGTTACCATGTCCGTCAAACTGCTTGGGAGACAAGCCGCGGAAGTCGCGAATACGGGGCAGCGAAACCGACAGCAGTCGATCCAGGAACTCCCACATGCGATCGCCACGTAGCGTTACGGACGCACCGATTGCCTGGCCCTCGCGAAGCTTGAACTGGGCAATGGACTTCTTGGCGCGGTTGATGCGCGGCTTCTGACCTGTGATCGCCTGGAGGTCGGCAATAGCACCATCGAGAGCCTTCGCATCTCGAGCTGCTTCGCCCACACCCATGTTGACGACAACCTTTACCGGCTTGCCAACCTGCATGACGTTCTCAAGATTGAACTGTTCAATCAGTTCCGCCTTGACCTTGTCCTCGTACTTTTCCTTCAAACGCGGGCTCATGCGTCAAGCTCCTTACCCGGTGTGATGCCACGGCGGCTGCCACCACGGGCAACGCGAACACGGATGGTCTTCTTCTTGCCATCGCGCTCCACGACGTCCTCACGGAACCCGACGCGAACTGGCTTGCCAGTCGAAGGGTCGACGAGGGCGAGCTTTGCCAGGGAAATTGGCGCTTCGCTTGTCACGATGCCCCCCTGATCGCCGGACTGTCCGGGACGAACGTGGCGCGTCTTCAGGTTTACACCTTCGACCAGTGCTGTGCCATCCTCAGGGAAAACCTTGATGACACGACCCTGCTTGCCTTTGTCCCCCGCTGCCAATGGCTCAAGACCCTCGGCGTCGCGGCGAGCATTGCGCGCATTCATCTTCTTCGAGTCCGATGTACGTCCTCGAACGACCTCTACGAGGTCACCCTTTTTGATCTTCGCGGCCATCAGATTACCTCCGGTGCTAGCGAGACGATGCGCATGAACTTCTTGTCACGCAGTTCACGGCCGACAGGGCCGAAAATGCGCGTGCCACGCGGTTCGCTACCGTCAGCTTTCAAGATAACGGCCGAGTTTTCGTCGAAACGGATGTATGAGCCATCCAACCGACGGGATGGTTTCTTCGTGCGGACTATGACAGCCTTGACGACTTCACCCTTCTTGACGTTGCCGCCTGGGATCGCGTCCTTGACCGAGGCGACAATCGTGTCGCCAATGCCCGCGTAGCGCCGACCCGAGCCGCCCAAAACACGGATGCAAAGAAGTTCCTTTGCGCCCGTGTTATCAGCGACCTTGAGTCGTGACTCCTGCTGGATCATTCCTTATGACTCCTGTCGTCGTGCTGGTTCTCTCTGGCGAGCCAGAGAGCCTGGCCGAACGGATTTGGTTGCTTGGAAATGCTAGTGGAATGTTGGGCCAAAGGAGTGATCCTTTGGCCCAACTCACTACTTCGCCTTTTCCAGGATCTCGACTACGCGCCAGTGCTTTGTCGCTGACAGCGGACGAGTCTCCATGATGCGCACGAGGTCACCCACGCCGCATTCGTTATTTTCATCGTGTGCCTTGACCTTGACGGCCTTGCGAAGCACCTTGCCGTACAGCGGGTGCTTGATGCGGTCCTCAAGGACCACCACGACGGTCTTATCCATCTTGTCGCTCGAGACATAGCCTCGGCGCGTCTTGCGCTGATTACGCTCGGGAGCAGTTGAATCTGCCATCTCTTCTAATCCTCGCTACCGGGCGCAGTACGGAAACCAAGTTCACGTTCACGCGCAATCGTGTAAATGCGGGCAATGTTCTTGCGAACTGCCTTCATGCGACCCGAATCCTCAAGACCGCCGACAGCCTGCGAAAAACGCAAGTTGAACAGTTCGGCCTTAGCGCGCTCCAGCTCCTTGCGGAGTGCAGCGTCATCCATTGCATCTAGATCCGCTGTGGTCAATACGTTGTCTGCCATCAGTTCTCCACACCCTCACGGACCACAAATCGGGTCTTAATCGGAAGCTTGTGACGGGCGCGGCGCATAGCCTCACGTGCCAAAGGCTCCGGGACACCACCAAGCTCAAACAGAATGCGTCCGGGCTTAATCGGGGCAACCCACCATTCAGGAGCACCCTTACCCGAACCCATGCGGGTCTCGGCAGGCTTCTTTGTTAGCGGGCGGTCCGGGAACACAGTGATCCAAACCTTACCGCCACGCTTGATGTGACGGGTCATGGCGATACGAGCTGCCTCAATCTGACGGTTGGTCAGGTAAGTGGGCTCAAGTGCCTGGATGCCGTAGTCGCCGAACGCAAGTTCGGTGCCGCCCTTAGCCATGCCGCCACGCTTCGGACGGTGCTGCTTACGGTACTTAACTCGGCGGGGAATGAGCATGGACTCAGGCCTCCGTTCCGCTGGTCGCAGTTGAGGGTGCCTCCACCGGAGCCTCGACTGCTACCACTGCATCTTCTGCAACCGGTGCGCTATCGACGCTCTCGGTGTCACGACCGCGCTGTCCGCCGCGTGAGTCACGACGGGGTCCGCCACGACGCTCACCACGACGAGGAGCTCCGCCGCGGCCAGACTGCTCGGCCTGCTGACGCGCGAACTCACGTTCGGTCATGTCACCCTTGTAAATCCAAACCTTCACGCCAATGCGGCCGAAGGTAGTACGGGCTTCGTGGAAGCCGTAGTCAATGTTCGCGCGCAGGGTCTGCAGCGGAACTCGACCTTCACGGTAGAACTCGCTACGCGACATTTCTGCGCCGCCCAAACGACCTGAGCACTGGACACGAATACCCTTCGCGCCAGCGCGCTGCGCCGACTGCATCGCCTTGCGCATTGCGCGACGGAACGATACACGTGCTGCAAGCTGCTCGGCAACGCCCTGAGCGACAAGCTGAGCGTCAATCTCGGGGTTCTTGACCTCAAGAATGTTCAGCTGAACCTGTTTGCCCGTGAGCTTCTCAAGGTCCTGGCGCAGGCGATCGGCCTCGGCTCCGCGACGACCAATAACAATGCCCGGACGTGCGGTGTGTAGGTCCACGCGAACGCGGTCGCGGGTGCGCTCGATTTCGACGCGGGAAATACCCGCACGCTCGAGTCCCTCTTGAAGTACCTCGCGGATCTTCACGTCTTCCGCAACGTAGTCGCGGTAACGCTGATTCTCAGTCGTCGAATCCGCGAACCAACGCGAGCGATGATCGGTGGTGATCCCCAGGCGGAAACCAGTGGGGTTGACCTTCTGGCCCATCTAGCGATCCCCCTCCTCTTCTTCATCGGTGCCAACAATCACGGTGATGTGGCTGGTGCGC
>WPCK01379150.1_pt1 | contig 13208 bp, 13 predicted proteins | sample 5399851 | NCBI WGS metagenome assembly WPCK01 (sample SAMN12869471, study PRJNA574797) | sludge metagenome | isolation source: wastewater treatment of pH11 | place: China:Beijing | collected 2019-05-20
CCAAACCGATCCGCCAAGTACTCAAAGTACACCAGCATGCCCTCGGACGGGAAGATACCAGTTTCATTGATAGGGTCGACCAACTGGTCCTGCAATGCTTGCGATATGACCATCGCATTGCTGTATGCGTTTCGTCCGGCACCGTTGCCTTCGGGAGCGAGCCTAGGAATGATATGCCCAACGACAGCCGTGTTGTCGTTGCCGCTGCTGAGCGTCAGTTCATCGCCATCGTAATCGATAGGGATGTCACCTGCGTATTGAGGAAATTGATCCAAGAAATCGTTGACAAGTTCAGCCCGCAGATCGGATCGCAACTTTCCGTCCTCATCGCGATCTTGACTCCATTCAAATATTTTTTCAACTTGGTATTCACTGAAAACGCCGCCCATTTTTCGAAATAGGCCTTTGAACGCGACCCAAGGAAATCCTTCGATGTAGCCTACAAACGTTGGGTTGTCTTGGATATTGCAGTACGGACCCAACAACGATTCAAAACACCGTTGGTCGAGTTGAGCGTAGGGGATCGCATCGACCTGGCAGTCGTATTCGCCGTTGCTCGGATAATAGTTGCCATCCCATTCGAGCCACACTCGACAGGTATCGTTGTCGATATGCAAAAGGTGCGCCGTACCACTTTGTTTGGTGTCGTCGATAAACGCGTAGTAGTCTTTCTGCTTTTGCGAAAGAATTTGGCTGCTTGGGACGTACAGCGTTTGACCTTGAAGTACCGAATCGGGCAAGTCGGGATCCAACCAATTGGGATTAAAATCCCAGACAGGGTTGGGCCAAGCTTTTGGAAAAAGGATATCCACCAGAAGGGGGCCTCCCTGAGCCTTGCCCAGTTGTGTACATAGCATTGCAAGTAAAAGCGACTGGATGATGGTCTTTGCGGTCATGTTGGCCTCGAAATCGAATTGGAACTACGTCAGTTTAGGTGGACTTGCAACGTGCAAGTGCTTGGTTAGTAACAGATCGAGAGTCCAGCGGAACGGCGGCCAAAAAACGAAATAACTTCTTTGCTGGCGCACGTTCGATTAGCTGCGGTCCGAGCGGATTTGCGGAATTTTGGCCGCAATGCCCCCATTCTTACGATTAAGAGTTCATATCGCCTTAGGGATTTCTTGAGCCTAAACGCATTTTGGCTCAGCACTTCGGCGTGGCAAAAAGGCCCGGTGACCCACCCGCACAGTGTTCCCGTCGGTCGGATATCATCTTTGGATGCACTACCGAACAAACGAACTGGAAGAATGTGCATCTGAATATGTACGCAAGCGACATCGAGATTAAACCCCACCAAGGTTGGGCCAACATTCAACTGGGCTGTACGATTGCAGAAGTCCGCGCCGCCTTGGCGACCAATGGACATGCCTACGACCTGGATGACGATGAATTCTTCATCGATATCTACAGCCCGAACGTCACCTTTTACTTCGACGATACTCAGCCCAAGCGACTGGTTCAAATCGCCTTCTACGACAAAGACCATCGCATCGACGCTCAACCGGTCATCGGATTGACCTTGGCCGAAGCTCTTCTGGCCGTTCAGCCGCAATCCTTCGAAGACTCGCTCTGGTCGCTCGTCAGCATCGAAGAAGAATATCAGCGCGGCAAGCCCCTAGCGGATTCAGAGAGACTGCGCCGAAGTTCACCCGAGCAGAATCTCCAGTGCGGAACGCTTTGGGTTCTCAGTCGAGACGTCGGCATTGTCATGTTGGACAGTTATGTCCATGCCCTGGCGATCCGAATGCACGGCGAAGCCCCTTGCGTCGGCTGCGGTCGATTGGATGCTGAAACGATGGAGATGGCTCTCGATGCCAAGCCGATTCTGAAAGACCCGCGCGCGGAAAAAACCTTTCCGGATTGGCTGAAGATGCCAGCGCCCATTCCGATTCCATCCGGATCGCGAAAGCCGCACAGCTTTTTCACGCAGGCGTTCCTGGTGCTGCTTGCAATCGGCTTTCTTGCTGTACCGCTCGTCATTGTCTATCGCGATCTGACCGCTTGGAAAGGCTCGCTGCCTGTCGTCGGTATCGTGGTGGAAACCAAGTCAGAAGGTCCATTTGTGGAAGAGGTCGTCGTCCAGTACACATTCCAGGGTAGCACAGGCAGTCACCGAGTTGCAATCCCAGCGACCTACACGACAGTCCGTGAGGTTGGCCAAGAAGTCGAACTGCTCTATCTACCCGACGAACCTCATCGCGCCATGACGCGAATTCAAATTCGCGATGAAGGTTGGTCCCTGTCGCCTTATTACCTGTTCGGAAGCATTGGGCTTTCCACGCTGTTCTTGCACCTTGCATTTCCCAACCACATTCGGCTCAACTCGCGCAAAAGATAGTACGCGTTAAAGATCGCAGCTTGGCGTGCAATCGAGCGGGCTTTTGCCTCCAATGGAATTTTCTGTGGAATGAGTTAGCATAACTCAATCCAAAGAGAATCCCCTTGACCATAGCATTTAGAAGTTTCACAGCCGAACAGTGCGTCCACGCAGTTCGTTGGCGTCTTAATTTCAAAGTACCTCGCTTGCAATGCATCTGCGGGCGAGCAACTACCAGTTGGTACGCATTTCATCGAAGATCCACGCATGAACAGCTTTGATCCAAAACGAATCGAACGCCCTGATCCTTCCTTGTTTTGGTACTACGTGTTCTACGCGCTGCTGTCCGGTCCTCTCATTCCGGTCGTACTGTTGCCGCTATGGTTTCGTTACATAACGCTTAGATACAAATTCGACGATGATGGCGTCTCCATGTGTTGGGGTATAATCTTTCGACGTGAGATCTATTTGACTTATCGCCGAATTCAGGATATCCACCTGACCCGCAATCTCCTTCAGCGCTGGATGGGGCTGGCTACGATTAGCGTCCAGACCGCGTCGGGAAGCAGTCGAGCCGAGATGTCGATCGAGGGCATTCTGGAAGCCGAACAGCTACGGGATTATTTGTACAACCGCATGCGCGGAGCTCGAGTAGACGGTGTTGCGCGTTCGGCCTTGGTGAGTGATCATGCCACGCCAGCCGGTCTATCCGACGAAAGCAAAAGCGATCTTGTGGTTAACACTTCACGCGCTTGTCAGCTTCTCGAAGAGATTCGGGACGCCATGGCAGCGCTGGCAAGTTCACGCAATTCTCAAGTCGGAACCCAATCTGACGGGAGTGACCCGTAGCCGCCGACTCTGATGAGACCCCTCATTCAAAATGCAAGGCATTTTTAGACAATTCAGTATCACTCTGATCAGAGAAGTCTTTTCATGATGATTCCCGAGAAAGCTGTCCTGCGAGCCAGCCGTTGGTGTTATCAAGGCACCTGGGCAATGCTGACCCGGTGGTTGCTTGTGCCAGAAGAGCCACCAAGTATCCAAGGAGCCGACGACGCGGACGTTCGCAGCTTTCGTCCTGCCGAGGGATACCTAAGATACCAAAAGCTCATTTTCTGGATCAAGCTCTTCGTAATTGATATCGCATTGACGATCGCTTGGATTGCCATTGGCGTTTGGAATCCGATCGTCGGCGTGCTGATTACTCCGCTGGCGCTGGCCTTGATCGTCTTGCCCGATATCGTTGCCTATATTGTCATCCACCTGCGGTACGATACGACCTGGTACGTGGTCAGCGATCGAAGCATGCGGATTCGCCGCGGAATTTGGACGATTCACGAGACGAACATCACTTACGCCAACATTCAGAATGTTTCGGTCCGTCAAGGTCCTATGCAAAGGTTCTTTGGCATCGCCAATGTCTTGGTGGAAACTGCGGGGGGCGGTGCGAGCTCAGGCGAAGGTGAGGGAATTACGGTCGTTGGACATCATGGTTTGCTCGAAGGCATCGACAATGCGGAAGAAGTGCGCAACCTCATACTCGCCAAGTGGAAGCTTTCAACCGACGCTGGCCTGGGAGACGATCATTTGGTTACGGCATCTATCGGCGAACTTCGAAGCCACCAGTACGGAACCGGGTTCTCAGCATCTGAGATCAAATTGTTGGAGCAGATTCGCGATCTGGCCGTCCGGCTTTCGGCAAAGGCGTGATGCAATTCGAGCAAATCGCGGCTTGCATAAAAGAAACGAACGCGATTTCAAATCGTTCTATAATGATTTGCCACGAAATTCCGCGAACCTCAGGTATGCATTCGGTGGTCCCTTGAAAGTCGGTGGGCTTATGTTCTTGTTCTGTCGCTTTCTTCTCTTATCAGCTTTTCTATCGTGGCCCACCATTTCGCCGATTGCTATCTGTTTCGCTGGTGATTCAGTCCAACCATTGCTGCCCGATTCGGATAGGCCGCCAGTGCCGGTGGATCATTTTCCGGATCCATTGCACGCGGTGGTGTTTCGCAATTGGGGATTGGTTCGCGTCGAGCGACTAGCTCAGGTGCTGCAAACCACACCGGCTAATGTCACGGCCATGGCCACATCGATGGGTTTACCCGAAACAGTTCAGGTGCCGCCCGAAATGCTGACTCGCGGGTACATCACACTCGTACGCCGCAACTGGCATCTGCTACCTTATGCGCAACTGCTAATGCTGCTCGGCTTATCGCCCGAAGAGTTTTCGCGCCGCTTGCAGGAGGATGATTTTCTTTGGGTCAAACTTGGGCTGGTCAAACCGAATTGCCCGGCGGTGGTCTATCACGAACCGAGTGCGGCTGCGAAGGCCAGAGCCGCTGAAATCAAGTCGCTGGTCTATGCGCATTTCGGCAAGCTCTTGCAGGAACCCGCAGAACCGCGCTTCGATTTCATTCGCAAACTGAGCGAATTGCCTGCTCAGGCCGAAGTGACGCCGAGTAGAAATGGTTCAACCTCAAGCGAAAAATTGCGTTTCGTCTATTCGTATTTCGCCATGTTTGGCGATCCACTGATCGATCCGGCTCTCGATCCATTCCCTGATGGGCTGCTGGCGCGGCTGCGGGACTGTGGGGTCAACGGAGTATGGCTGCACATCGTCTTGCGTGAGCTTGCACCTCCAACCGACACCTTTCCGCAGTTCGGCCAAGGCCACCAGCAGCGTCTGGACAACCTGAAGCGGCTCGTCCAGCGAGCTAGTCGTTACGGTATTAAGATCTATCTCTATCTCAACGAGCCTCGGTCGATGCCGGAGAGTTTCTTTGAACGCCGATCTCAGATGCGAGGCGTACCCGACACCGAATCACCAACGCCACATTTTGCGCTCTGCACGAGCTCTCCCGAAGTCCGCCAATGGATTCAGGACAGCCTGACTCACATTTTTACTGAAGTTCCCGACCTGGGCGGAGTTTTCACGATCACGGCTTCGGAGAACCTGACGAATTGCTCGTCCAAGTTCACGCGATCGATGTGCCCTCACTGCAAAGATCGTTCAGACTCCGACATTCTGGTCGAGATCAATCGCACGATTGCCGATGGCGTTCATCGCGCGGCGCCCCAAGCCAAAGTCATCGCCTGGGATTGGGGTTGGGCCAAACATGGAGACGCCAGTGAAACAATTGCACGTTTGCCCCAAGATGTCTGGCTGATGTCCGTCAGCGAATGGGACGTGGTGATCAACCGAGGCGGTGTTGCGGCAACCGTCGGCGAGTATTCCATCACGGCTGTTGGTCCAGGCCCGCGAGCCATTCGGCACTGGCAAGTCGCTCAGCAACACGGCCTGAAAACGGCGGCCAAGATGCAACTCAACGTGACCTGGGAATTGGCGGCCGTACCCTATATTCCAGCCATGCGGCTCGTTGCACAGCACAACGCGAATCTGGCCCAGCTTCACCTCGATGGTCAAATGCTCAGTTGGTCGTTGGGCGGCTATCCATCGGCCAATCTCGAACTGGCCAGCTATTTTGACGATGACCCTGATTTGACGGTTGACGGAGCATTGGAGCGCCTTGCCAAGAACACTTATGGGGATGCTGCGGTGGATGAAGTTCTGAAAGCCTGGCAGTTATTTAGCAATGCGTATTCCGAGTATCCCTATGCAGGCATGTACAGCGGGCCGCAACATGTCGGTCCTGCAAATCTGCTGTACCAGAATGCGACCGGATACCAACCGAGCATGGTGTGTTTTCCCTACGACGGTTTGAACGCTTGGTGCGGGCCATTTCCTCCTGGGGTTTACGCCGCACAATTCCAAAAGGTTGCCAGTGGTTTTGCCGAGGGGCTAGAACATTTGGAGTCGGCAGCTGCGCTTGCGCCGCCGGAGAAGCAGGCTTATGTCACCGAAGACATGAGCGTAGCCCGAGCTGCTTGGTCGCATTTTCAAACCGTTGCCAACCAAGTGCGTTACCTAATTGCGCGAGACCGATTGAAACAGACAAGCAGTCCGCCGGAGCGAGCACAATTGACCATCGAGATTCAGCAGTTGTTGGAAGACGAAATTGCTGCGGCCGTCAGCTTGTATCCCACAGTCGCTGCGGATTCGCGGATCGGCTACGAAGCGTCTAACCACTACTTCTACGTGCCCCAAGACCTGATCGAGAAAGTAATCAACTGCGAGCATTTGAAACACTGCTTTGCCGACTGAAGCCAAACCCCATCAACGGTTCGTTGTCGCACGTCGGCCCGGTCGCTTACGCTCGCGGCTCGTCGGGCACAACGCACACAACGAACACAACGAGCCGGACGCGTTAGCGACTGCTTCCCTTCCCTTCCCTTCCCTTCCTACCGCCCTCCTTCCCTACTCCCGGCAACAACCCCCATGAGGACGCCATGAGTGACCCGCTCGCCTACTTCTTGACATTCACGACCTACGGCACCTGGTTACACGGCCGTGGCCCCGGTTCGGTCGACCGCGATCACAATGTTCCGGGAACTGAATTCTTGCCACCCAACCCTGCACTCGAAGCGGCGCGACGGGCCTCGATGCGACAGGAACCTTACCTGCTCGATCAGCCTCGGCGCGGGGTCGTGCTCAGTACGTTGATCGAGGTCTGTTCTCATCGGAAGTGGCAACTCTGGGCAGCCCACGTGCGAAGCAACCACGTCCATGTGGTAGTGACCTCACCTGACCTGCCGGAGAAAGTGATGAGCGATCTCAAGGCGTGGGCCAGTCGACGACTGCGGGAGGCGTTTGCGGAGAGCGCCGATCGCGACCGGTGGACGCAGCATGGCAGTACACGGTGGATCAATGATGAGTCATCGTTCGTGAGAGCGATTCAGTACGTTTTGGATGAACAGGGAGAGCCGATGGCGGTCTATTGCGCGGAAGGTCTTCGCGAACAATTGTTAAGGAAGGATACCGGGGGGTGATTCCGGGAGAGATTCCGGGAACGATTCCGTCGCTGACGCTTCCGGCTCGTAAGAACTTCGGCGGACGCGCTACGGAAGACGGGCGACTCGCGCCCGGCATGTGCATGGATGCTCAGTTCATAGCGAACAAATTCAGTTGTGTCGCTTAACGCCAGCCGACCCTGCTGTCGGAGCCTATCTGAGGGCGGTGCAGCGGTGCAAAATTAACGGCTCTCGCCGCTTTGTTTTGAAATCATAGCCGCGACATAGGCTTCAGCGGCCTCGAAACGGGCTGCGTAGGATCCGACGATCAGTCGCCAGGGCGTGGGACCACTAGCGAGTTGTTCCCTGAATCTCTCGTGCATCCAGTCTCGAATTCGCTCGCCGTCGCGAAAGCCGTCCTGGACAAACGGTACATCGGGTGCCGTGAGCAGGTACAGATCCACTTTGTCGACAGCACCGATGGCATCCACGCGTGCGTCACGCGATTGAAAATAACGCTCATACCAGGTGCCAGTCGCAAAAGCGTTCGTATCGCAGATGAGCACGCGATTGGCTTGGCGAGCTAACTGGTTTTCGCGTGTCTGCTGCTCGGTGGCAATGTGAACAAACTCGTCGCGGCTCCAACTGGGCGAGGGATCACTGCTGGTCAGACCAGCAACCTTCTGCTCCCAATGCTGGCGGCCGTATTCGGGAACCCAATTCGTATCGAATCGTTTCGCCAACTGCTCAGCCAGGGTTGTCTTACCCGTCGATTCCGCTCCGATCAAGACAACGCGTCGAACGAAGTACGCTCGGACGCAGGGTTCGAGAAAATTAAGGTATTCGAGCGGTGCATGGCGAATGAGCGTTCCCGATACCGGTACGACTGTTCTCGCGTGGTCGACCATAACATGCCGAGCGCCCATGAGCCGGGCGTACTCTGACCCGTAGTCTTCACTCGTGAACACGACATCCGGCGGCCTGCCGAGATAACGCAGTGTGAACTGGGCCCACTGGTTACTGTCATTGTCCAGTTCGTCGGGTACGAGGTGGATTTCGCAATCGGGATGGATTTCTTCCATCCACGCCCGCCGCAACTCCCCGGGAATTGTCTGCGATGGATGATATGCGATCATCACGATCAAGCGGTCGACTTGGTGTCTAGCGGTGTCGATAAGGTGTTTATGTCCGCGGTGAGGTGGATAGAACTTGCCGACGATGAAGCCTAGTGTCACGGGGCGAATCCTTTCAAGATGCTTTCGGTATCGTCTTTTTCTGCGCTCCGTTGCCACGCGGCATGCCAAGCCGTTAGACCCATAACGGCCATCAGAAGAAATAGCCCATAGAGAACCGCTGTCAAATAGAGTGTTTTGTACAGATAGAGAGGGACGTAGATGATGTCGACGACGATCCATCCTATCCAGCTCTCAAGGCGCTTGCGAATCAGAAGCCACTGCGACGCGAGGCTGATGGAAGTTGTCAGAGCGTCCCAGAAAGAGGCGGAGCCTCCCACCATGGACAGCGATTTCCACAATCCGAGCGTCGACGCCGCTACGAAAAGAAAAATCAGCGTCAGTTCCCTTGCCGATGCTCGCGAGACTTTCAAAGGCGAATGGTTCTTTCCGCCATACAGCCAAAGGTACCAACCAGCAACGCCCAGCCCAAAGTAGACAACTTGCAGACCTGCGTCGGCAAACAATCGAGCTTGAAAGAACACGACGCAGAACGTCACGACGTTGAGTAGCCCAAGTGGAAAGTTCCAAACATTCTGCTTGACCGTCAGCAAAACGCACATCGCTCCTGTGATAAACGAAATAGCTTCAAGCAAGCTTGCCAAACGCAGCAGCGTCATTGCCGTAGCGAGAAGGGTTACGGCAACAAGCAGAAAAAGTTCCGCGTTCGATTTGTTCGTCTTCATCAAGAAGTTGTCTGCCAGTGCATCGAAGTGAGTTACCCATCAATCAAGGACAGGTACTTTGGTGGAACGCGATCGGTAAGCCAAACATTATTCCCAGTCAAGTAAAAAATGTGACCATCCTCCAGCATCTGCTTAGCATCGATCGCCAGCAGCACGGGCTTGCCATGTTGCGTTGCACCTTGGAGCATCGCCTCTTTGTTGGTCGACGAATGAACGTGAAGCCGGCTGCCCTTGAGCAGGCCCTCATCAAGGATCGATGCGAGAAAGCGAGTTGCAGTACCATGGTAGAGCACATCCGGGGGCACCGATCTTTGGTAGCCGAGATCGACTTGGACGGAGTGACTTTGACGGGCTCGAATTCGAAGTCCGTCATCAGAGAACTCGAATCGCTGCTTGTCGTTTTCCGCAATGACCTGCTGAAAGACTGTTTTGGAAATGGTCTGACCGTGACTGGCCAAGGCTGCAAGCAGATCGTCGACGTTGATCCATCCTCCTTCGGCCAACTTGAGCCCGATCGAATCGGGACGAAGCATCAGCAGAAAACTAAGCTGACAACTGATCTTCGCAGTAGTACGTTTGTCCATTTCAGTCCTCGATTCTATTGTTGATAGCTTCCCTCGCGGCAAAGAGTCCTGCCAAGAATTTGAGGTCTGCCATCGCCCCGAGTGTTCGCAGCCATAGTAGAACACCCTTCAGCGGTACTTCGTGAACGATAATGTTTTCGCTCGCATCGCGTCCGCTGTAACTGTCGATCGAGCGGCCCGTTCTCTTGCGAACGAAATGCGCGATGCCCTGAGTGGCGATGACTAGATCGTACTGTGGTATCAAGTGATTGGCCACGGGTACGACTTCGTCAGCAGGAGGTTCCCGTCGAACCTTTGGTTCAGCAAGAGCTTCGCCCTGCCTGCCTTTTGGCTCAACAGGAGTTTCGTCACTGCGTATTTCACGTCTCGCTTGTTCAGGCATGTCTTCGTCCTCCATTCGCCTTGCAATCGTTTGGGCGGTCGCAAGCATCGAAAAAAATTTGAAAGCCACAATCAAATTTGTAGGGTTTCACTGGAATATCCGCGTGGGCCGAATTTCCATGTCGACTACTTTCGAATCACCTATCGAACTATAATTTGCCATGGAAGTGTCTCCAAAGTACGGTCCGCATACGATCGTTGAGGCATAAGCTTGTACAACCAAGATTTTATCGGTCAGCGGTTCGTGTTTTAACGGCGAAGAGCGCTGATGGGTTGTCAAAATTCTGATGGGTAGGGCAAAGGTTTTCGGGTAAAGGGTGTAGCGATGGTGGGCGTAACGATTGGCGGTAAGCCGTTGGCGGGTTTCGATCAACCGATTGAGTTGCTCAAAGATTGCCATCGGCGGATCGAGCACTTCCTAGGAGTGCTTCGCAAGGTCGTCGAACTTTTTGGCCAGGGCGAGTTAACCGAGGAAGGAAGGCGGGCCTTGCAGACAGCCCTCGACTATTTCGCACATGCGGCTCCGCGTCACACGGCGGACGAAGAGCAATCGCTGTTTCCGCGACTCCGCCAAAGCGATCATGCCGAGGTTCGGGCGGTTATGGCCGAGATGGATCGGCTCGAAGACGATCATCGCGCCGCAGACGAGCGTCATGCGCGGGTCGAAGAGCTGGGTCGGCAGTGGTTAGAGACGGGCTCGATCGACGATCAAAATCGCGAGGCCCTGCGCGAGCAACTCGATGCGCTGGCTACTCTTTACACGGCCCACATCCGACTGGAAGAAGATCGCGTGTTCGAAGCCGCAGCCAGGACGATGGACCGAGTTGCTTTAGACGCAGTAGGCTCGGAAATGCGGAAGCGGCGGATCGGAAGTTGATGCTTTAGGCTGTAGCGAATCACCATGAGTTCGAGTTTCAATGTAATAACTGCGAGCCCTTTGGTGGCAACGTCCGTGGCGGTCGACCTGAAGCCAAGGGAGCACGGGGCTTATGCCATCTTGTTGATCCCTTTAGCCACAGCAATCCTAAACATCATCCTATCAGGCTCTGGAATCAGCATCGTGGGTTTATTGGTCTTGGTGGCTTCCTTGGCCGGTTTCTTCGCACATGAACCACTACTGGTTGCATTGGGGCATCGCGGCGGGAAAGCTCAGCGCGACGCATCGGGTGCTCGCGGCCGAACGATCGGCCTGTTGTTGCTCGGCAGCATTGCAGGCGTGGCGGCGGTCGCTTTGGCATCGACGCTGGTCCGTCTCGGGCTACTTGCGTGTTTGATCGCGGCGATTGTGAGCCTTGCGCTGGCCGCTGCAAGACTCCATCGAACGCTGGGCGGTCAGTTGTTCGGCGTGGTCGGGCTCTCGCTGCCATGTGTCCCCATATTGCTGGCTGCGGAAGTTCCTTGGCAGCCCACATTGCTAGTGTGGCTGGCTTGGTTGATGGGATTTGTGTCGACGACTCTTGCTGTTCGTGGAGTCATCGCAGCTCAGAAAGGCCAGCCACGAACGACTCATTGGTTGGTTCTTAGTATCGTGACAGCCTCGGCGGGTATGTTCATGCTGCTGGGAAAATGGTTGCCACTGGCGGCGCTGCCGATGGTCCTGGCCAGTTGGATTCTGATGCTGTGGCCACCGCCTGCCAAACATCTTCGCCGAGTCGGGTGGACCTTGGTTGCGGTCACGTCGCTGACGGCCGGTCTCCTGCTCATCGCGACTCAGCTTGTCTAGATCGCGAGTGGAACGTTTACGGCGGCGTCCAAATTCAAACTGATGCCTCTGGCTTTCATCGGGCTCCAGCAAACATCGTCTCAAAGTTCGGTGATTGAGACAGGAACTCAATGGGATTGTCAAAGGTGACTTTGTCGATCAGGCATTCCGAATGTCCGCGCCGGCGCATTTCAAGCCGAGCTTTGGGAACGGCCAAGGGATCGCTGCAACCCCAATCGCCGGCGGAGTTCATCCAGATTCGCTCGTGACCATACATTTCGATGATGTCCGCGGCTCGTTGGGGCGTAACTTTGGTGTCAGGGTAGAGTGTCATGCCAGCCCAAAAGCCTCGGTCGAGAACTTCCTGAACCGTGTGCTCTTCGACATGATCAATCAGCACTCGGCCCGGTTCGATCGAGCCTGCCGTCAGGGCATCCATGATCAATCGGGTTCCCTTGAGCTTGTCTTCTAAGTGCGGCGTGTGCACCAGAATCAATTGCTGATGTTCTTTGGCCAGCGAGATTTGTTCTTCGAGGATGATCAGTTCATTGCGAGTATTTTTGTTTAACCCAATCTCACCGATGCCCAGCACGGTGTCTCGACTGAGAAAATCAGGGATCAGCGAGATCACTTCGCGAGCGAAGCCTGGATCGTCCGCCTCTTTGGGATTGATGCACAGCCAAGTGAAATGTTGGATACCAAATTGGGCTGCCCGTTTGGGTTCGTATTCGGTCAATTGTCGAAAATAATCGTAAAATCCTTGCGGTGAGGACCGATCAAAACCTGCCCAGAACGCCGGCTCCGTCACGGCGACGCAGCCCGCCTGGGCCATGCGTTGGTAGTCGTCGGTGGTCCGCGAGACCATGTGAATGTGGGGATCAATGTACTTCATGTTAAGGCTGCTCCAATGGAACTGCACCGCTGGCTCCTTTGAGTCCGTCGGCGGATTGTGGAATCGCGCTATCGGTCACGCTGAACAGCTCGAGGATCCGCTTGGCGCGATGCGGCTGATCAGAGGCCAAGATATTCAGTGCTTTGATAAATGCCGCATGTCGGAAATCGGCTGGACCAGGAATGCCGCGATCGACGCGATCCAAATAAGCTGCGATGTCAATCAGTTTAGCCCGGTGCTCCATGAAATAGGCGTCGATGATTTCGCGTTGATGCTGAGGACATGTTTGCAGAATGGATTTGGCCATGAATTCGATGTTTTCGAGGATTGGATTCCACGCGCGACGCGATTCGCCATACGTGAGAACTTGAGGCCTACAAAGGATGCGACTCGGTAAAACTCACATGCACACCGCGCGACGTTCCACACAAACGCAGGTTGCATTTCACGGCTGTTTTCCAATGAGATTCGCCTAACCTTTTTTAAGCCTATAGCTTTGTGCAAGCAGAAAAGTGGCATAGGCTTCCAGCCTGTGGATCTCATCCGAAAGACAGGCTGGAAGC
>WPCK01068001.1_pt1 | contig 13169 bp, 9 predicted proteins | sample 5399851 | NCBI WGS metagenome assembly WPCK01 (sample SAMN12869471, study PRJNA574797) | sludge metagenome | isolation source: wastewater treatment of pH11 | place: China:Beijing | collected 2019-05-20
CCATGATGTTCCTGGGCTGGGAAGGCGTGGGCCTCTGCTCGTACCTGCTGATCGGCTTTTGGAACCAGGTGCCTCAATACGCCACGGCGGCCAAGAAGGCCTTCGTCATGAACCGGATCGGTGACGTCGGCTTCCTCATCGCCATGATGGCAATGGTTGCCAACATCGGATCCGTGAACTTCAACGCGGTGAATGCGGGCGTGGCGGGCCTTCCTGAGGCTCAGGCCACCATCATCGGCCTGTTCCTGCTTCTAGCCGCAACGTCTAAGTCTGCTCAGTTCCCGCTGCAGGCGTGGCTTGGCGATGCAATGGCGGGACCCACACCGGTGTCAGCTCTTATCCACGCGGCAACCATGGTTACCGCTGGTGTCTACCTCATTGTCCGTTCAGGCGTCATCTTTGTCGCCACCCCGGTCGCCATGACAGCGGTGGCTGTTGTCGGTCTGATCACCCTGCTGATGGGTGCCATCATCGGTACCGCGAAGGACGACATCAAGAAGGTCCTGGCAGCATCCACCATGTCCCAGATTGGGTACATGATGCTGGGTGCGGGTCTGGGGCCGATCGGCTGGGCGTTCGCGATCTTCCACCTTCTGGCTCACGGCTTCTTTAAGTCCCTGATGTTCCTGGGCGCAGGGTCCGTGATGCATGGAATGAACGACCAGGTGAACATGCGTCGCTTTGGTGGCCTGAACAAGGTCATGAAGATCACCTGGATCACGTTTATGGCCGGCTGGTTGGCAATTCTTGGGATTGTCCCCTTCTCCGGGTACTGGACGAAGGATCGAATCATCGAGGCTGCTTTTGCTACGGGTAACTTCGGGCACGCGGCGACCCCCTGGATGGGGTGGGTTTACGGTTCTATCGCTCTTCTTGCTGCTGGCATTACCTCGTTCTACATGTCCCGACTGTTTTTCATGACGTTCTATGGGAAGGCACGTTGGACCACAGAAGCGGAAGGCGATGCAGTGCACCCGCACGAATCGAAGCCAATCATGACGGTGCCGCTGATCATTTTGGCACTGTTTTCCATCTTCCTGGGAGGCATCCTTGCCGGGGGACGCTTCACTTCCTGGCTGGCACCTTCCGTTGGGGACACCCCCCACGCGGAGCCGGTCCTGCCGGTTTTGGCCATTGAGGTGGTAAGCACCGTGCTGATTGTTGCCGCCGCCGTAACGGCATGGTTCCTTTACGCTAAGCGTCCGGTGCCAATCGCGGTCCCGGAAGGAAACACGCTGGTTCAGGCCGCACGTCAGGACTTCTACCAGGATCAAATCAACGAAGCACTGTTCATGGCTCCCAGCGCGGAAATCATGAAGGGCGTTACCGCCGCCGACAAGTACGGCATCGACGGAGCGGTACAGGGAGTTGGGAAGCTTACCGTTTGGTTTGGCCGCATCGTGGCCTGGACCGAAAGTGGATACGTACGGGCCTACGCCGGTTACATCCTGGGTGGCGTAGTCATTGCGCTAGCCGTCGTCCTTGGATTTAGGCTCTGAGGGCCGGAGGGGAATCATGGAATTACAAATGATTGAGGGATCCTTCCCGCTGCTGAGCGTGCTGGTCGCGGTTCCCGCGTTTGCGGCGCTGGTGCTTTGGCTGGTGCCAGGGCTTCGTGCCCGCGGCCGACAGGTCGCCCTGGCGGTTTCAGGTGTGGAAGCCATCCTGGTGCTCTTGGTAGCCTTCCAGTTTGACTGGTCGGCATCCGCTTCCTATCAGCTTTTTGAAAGTGCGCAGTGGATTCCCGCTGTGGGCATTAGCTGGTCCCTGGCAGTGAACGCTCTGGGCCTGGTTATGATCCTGCTCACCGCGCTGCTGGTGCCTCTGGTTCTACTGGCCTCCCCGCGCGGAGAAGACGCTCAGCAGCAGGAGACGGAGGGTGGCTACGCTGCCCTAATCATGCTGCTGTACGCGTTTATCATCGTGATCTTCGCGGCCTTTGACGTTGTCGTGTTCTACCTGGCATTCGAAGCGATGCTGCTGCCGCTGTTCTTCATGATTGGCAGCTATGGACACGGCGAAAATCGTCGTCAAGCCGCCATGAAGTTCCTCATCTACTCCCTGGTGGGTGGTTTGGCCATGCTGGGAGGGTTGGTCACCATTTACGGTGTGGCCGGAAACGGGTTCGATGGGATCCTGTTCCGCTACGACACGCTTGCTATGATCCTTCCATCCGCTACTTTTGCGGTGCAGATGGCCGTGTTTGTCACCTTCTTCATCGCCTTTGCAATCAAGGCCCCAATGGTTCCCGTGCACACCTGGCTGCCGGACACGGCGGCTGCGGCGCGGCCGGGAACTTCCGTGCTGCTGGTGGGTGTTCTGGATAAAATCGGCACCTTCGGGATGATTATCCTGTGCCTCACGTTTGTGCCTGAAGCGGCCTACGCGGCACGCTGGACCATTTTGATCCTGGCGGTCATCTCAATCCTGTGGGGTGGCTTTGCCGCTAACGGTCAAAAGGACCTGCTGCGCCTGGTGTCTTTCACTTCGGTGTCACACTTTGGGTTCATTGTCATGGGTATTTTCATTGGGTCCGAGGTGGCCCTGACCGGAGCGATGTTCTACATGGTGGCCCACGGGTTCTCAATTGCGGGTCTGTTCCTCATCTCTGGCTTCCTCATTGAACGTGGGGAAAGCCAGGAGATTTCCCGTTACAGGGGAATGCAGCGCATCACTCCCGTGATTGCCGGCACCTGGCTGTTCGCGGGAATGGCTTCCATCGCGCTTCCGGGCCTGTCGGGTTTTGTCCCCGAATACCTGGTGCTGATCGGGACTTACAGTGTTAGTGTTCCGCTGGCTCTCTTCGCTGTCCCGGGCATTGTGCTGGCAGCCATGTATATTTTGTGGCCGTACCAGAAGATGTTCACCGGACCGAAGGAACCCTCCCTTGAGGGCGTGCCCGACATGACTGGCATTGAAAAGGTTGTGGTCACGCCACTGCTGGTGGGCATGCTGGTACTTGGTATCTGGTCGGCACCGCTAGTGGGATCCATGACGCAGGTGTCCGAAGCTAATGTCGCGAACTATACGTGGCAGGCGTCGCAACAGAACATTGCGGACGAAGGGAACTGAAAGTGAGCTTATTGACTTCACAGGTGGGGACCTTTACCGCACCGCAGGTTGACTGGGCAGTGTTGCTACCCGTAATTATCGTGCTGGGTGGCGGCGTCATTGGTGTACTGATTGAAGCGTTTGCGCCCAGGGCTTCCAGGCGGAAGATCAACGTGGGTTGGTCTTTGCTAGTGCTGGCGGCCGCGCTGATAGCATCCATCACCCAGTGGGTGCCGGCACTCTTGGCGCCCGTGCAAACCGGTCAGTACATTGCAGACCCGTGGACCGTGGCAATCCAGGTCATTTTGCTCCTGGTTTCGCTGCTGGCGCTTCTTGTCATGGCGGATAGGACCGAGGTTGGGGACGGCGACTTTGCCGCACAACCCGCAGATAGGCCAGGTTCCGGCGAAGAGGCTCTGAGCATCGCGAAAAAGTATCACCGCTCAGAAATTTTCCCGCTGCTTCTTTTCAGCGTCGGCGGCATGATGGTTTTTCCCGCCACTGAATCGCTGCTCACCATGTTTGTAGCATTGGAAGTCATGTCACTTCCCCTGTACATCCTGGTAGCCACCTCACGGAGGCGCCGCGGGCAGTCCCATGAGGCCGCCCTGAAGTACTTCATTCTGGGGGCATTTGCTTCCGGCTTCTTCCTGATGGGTGCGGCGCTGCTGTTCGGCTATTCGGGTGGTTCGCTGGACTTCTCCAGGATCGCGACCGGCATTCCCGCGTTGAACAACATGGAGTGGTTGCTGCTGGTAGGCGTATTCATGGTGATGGTGGGGCTGCTGTTCAAGGTGGCGGCCGTCCCATTCCACGCCTGGACTCCCGATGTCTACACGGGTGCACCCACATCCGTTACGGGTTTCATGGCGGCTGGGGTGAAGATAGCCGCTTTTGGCGCCATGCTGCGTTTCTACCAGTCGGTTGCCGCCTACTTGCAGTGGGATTTCCGCCTGATCTTCGGGGTTATTGCCGCACTGACCATTGTGGTGGGTACGGTGGCGGCCCTGGTGCAGAAGGATATTAAGCGCCTGCTGGCCTACTCTTCCATTGCACACGCCGGTTTCCTCCTTATTGGGGTTTTGTCACTGGCGGTTGGTTCCGCTGGTTCCATTGCGTTCTACCTGCTTTCCTACGGCGTTGCCACGGTCGGTGCGTTTGGCATCGTGACGCTGGTCCGCTACCAGAGCGCGGACGGAGTGACCGGTGGGCAGGCCACTGCAATTGAGAACTGGAAGGGCTTGGGAAAGCGGTCTCCTCTGACGGCGACGGCCATGCTGATCTTCCTGCTGTCGTTCGCGGGAATTCCTCTTACTTCAGGATTCGTTGGTAAGTTCCTGGTCTTCTCAGACGGTATCACCGGCGGTTTGGGCTGGCTGGTCGGGATAGCACTGGCTGCCTCTGCGGCCACGGCGGTGTTCTACTTCCGCGTGGTTTCCTACATGTTCCTGCAAGAACCTACGCCCGGGGTGACGGTGGTGAGCTCTGAAGGGTTCTCCGCGGCAGCCATAGCTATTGCGGCGGTCCTAACCGTCCTGCTGGGCGTTTTCCCGGGGCCGGTTATCGAAGTTCTGTCGCAGGTAGTAGTCTTGGTGCCGTGACACGAAGCGAAGACCACAGTGCAGGAAGCCTTGAACAGCGGGTAGTGGACGGACTTCAGCAGGTCGAGGATCTGCTGGACCGTTCACTCCAGGCCGACCGCAGCTCCGTTACGGAGCTCATTGGCCACCTGAGTGCAGCCGGCGGCAAACGATTACGTCCGGTGCTTGCGCTGGTGAGCGCGAACCTAGGCGACCCGGAAACCAATGCGGATGATGTCCTCAAGGTTGCTGCAGTGGTTGAAATGACGCACCTGGCTTCTCTTTACCATGACGACGTCATGGACTCCGCCCCAACTAGGAGGGGCGTCGACTCAGCGCAGCACCTGTGGGGCAATAATCGGGCAATCCTTGCGGGCGATGTGCTGTTCGCCAGGGCTTCACGGCTCACCGCCCAGTTGGGCGCCGAAACGGTTTACTACCATGCGGGTGTTTTTGAGCGCATGTGTCAGGGCCAGTTGAATGAGAGTTTCGGGCCGGAAGGGGAAGAGGACCCGGTTGAGTTCTACCTGCAGGTCCTTGCAGATAAGACGGGCGCACTGGTAGCGGCCTCTGCCTACCTTGGTGCAGTGCACGGCGGGGCCACCCGGGAGCAAGCCGTGGTTGTCGAACAGTTTGGTGAACTGATCGGTGTGGCCTTCCAGATTGCCGATGACGTTTTGGATCTGACTTCTCCGGGTGAACTTTCAGGAAAGACTCCCGGAACAGACCTTAGGGAAGGTGTCGATACGCTTCCCGTGCTCCTGTTGAAGCAGCAGCAGGCAGAGGGAACTCTTGATGCGGCGGGTGAGGAAATTCTGGCCGCATTGCAGCAGGACCTTGATGATGACGCTGCCCTGGCTGAAGTGGTCGCCCTCATTGGAAGACACCCGGTGCTGACGCAAACGCAGCGCATGGCGGAACAGTGGGCGGACGCGGCGGTGGAAGCCCTGGACGGCCTGCCTGACGGAGACGTAAAAGATGCGCTGAGTGAGTTCGCGGGGCAGATGGTGGACCGCTCAGTTTAGGTGCTTGGTGTGATTCTGGTGACCATGCACCCGGCCGCGCTCGCAGGCTGGATATAATTACGTGAGCTTTTAGTTAGTTAAATATGTGAGTGAATCGAGTATCGTGACCGAGTCTTTGAAAGTAGCCGTTGTCGGAGCCGGACCGGCAGGCATTTATGCTTCTGACATTCTCTCCAAGTCGGGTTTAGACGTGTCCATCGACCTGTATGAGCGCCTTCCCGCACCGTACGGGTTGGTGCGTTACGGGGTAGCTCCGGATCACCCTCGGATCAAACAGATTATCGTGGCTCTCTACAAGATTCTGCAGCGCGGAGACATTCACCTGCAGGGCAACGTTGAGGTGGGCCTGGATGTGAGCTTCGAGGAACTTGAAGCGAATTACGACGCGGTCATTATTGCTACCGGTGCGGACCGGGATGCGCCCCTGGACATAGCTGGCGTGGATCTGCCGCAGTCTTACGGAGCGGCTGATTTTGTTTCCTGGTACGACGGTAACCCGGACTACCCGCGCACGTGGCCCCTGGAAGCTAAAGAAGTGGCCGTGCTGGGTGTGGGGAACGTAGCTTTGGATATTTCGCGCGTACTGGCGAAGCATCCGGATGACATGCTGGCCACGGAGATTCCAGATAACGTTTACCGGGGTTTGAAGGAAAACCCAGCTACCGACGTGCATATCTTTGGTCGTCGCGGTCCCGCCCAGGTGAAGTTCACCCCCCTCGAATTGCGGGAGCTGGGGAAGACTCGAGGCGTAGATATCATCGTTTCGGAAGAAGACTTCGACTTTGATGAGGGGTCCGAGGAAGCCCTGCGCACCTCGAACCAGCAGCGTCAGGTCGTGAAGACCCTCACCCAATATGCCTCCGCCGATCCGGAGAAGCAGACCGCGGATCGCCGCATCTACCTGCACCTGTTTGAGTCTCCCGTAGAGATCCTGGCCGATGAGCAGGGGAATGTGGCCGGCCTCCGGACGGAACGGACGGAACTGGTGGGGGACGGAAACGTGCGGGGTACCGGAGTGTTCCGCGACTGGCCTGTTCAGGCTGTTTACCGGGCTGTCGGCTACTACTCTTCTCCCATTGAAGGTGCTCCGTTCGATCCGGTGAGGGGCGTCGTCCCCAACGTGGGCGGGCGGGTTCTAGAGCATCCCGGTGCTGACCGGTTCATTCCCGGGCTGTATGCGACCGGGTGGATTAAGCGAGGTCCGGTGGGACTCATCGGATCCACCAAGTCCGACGCCCAGGAAACCATCGGCAACCTGGTTGCCGACGCTGACAGTGGCCTGCTCACCAGGGAAGGATCCCCAGAGCAGTTGCTGGCGCTTCTGCGTGAGCGGGGAGTGCCGGTTACCACCTGGGACGGTTGGGAAATGCTGGATGCCTATGAGAAGGAACTGGGTACCAGTTACGGTGAGCTTCCCGATGAGCGGGGGCTTCGCGAGCGCGTCAAAGTAGTTTCCCGGGAAGCCATGACGAGGATTTCCCGCGGGGAGGGCGCCGCCGGCGCCATAGACGACCACATTGGGATGCCCGGTGAACTGGGGAAACCCGCAGCGCCGGAACGATTCGCAGACTATACGGGACACAGAGACTGAGGGGTAGGTTTTGCGCGGGCGACGGATAGCTAACAGCGCGAAAACGCTTGGACTGTTTATTTTCCTCTGGATAATTATCCTGGGGTTGGGAGCGATAGTTGCGGGAAGCACCCGCAACCCCACGTGGCTGTGGATTTTTGCGGGGCTGGGCGTGGTATCCACGTTTTATAGCTACTGGAATTCCGCCACGATGGCCCTGAAGCAGATGAGGGCCTATCCCGTCACGGCTCAGCAGGCTCCGGAACTTCACAGGGTGGTGGATGAGCTGTCGCGAAAAGCGGGCATGCCCAAACCGTCCGTGTGGGTGGCGCCCACCAGAACCCCAAATGCGTTTGCCACTGGACGCAACCCGAAGAACGCCGCGGTGTGCTGCACCGAGGGGATCCTGCAGCTGCTGGATGAGCGGGAGCTTCGAGGCGTCCTGGGTCATGAACTGATGCACGTCTATAACCGTGACATTCTCACCGCTTCAGTTGCCGCAGCAATTAGCGGCATGATCGCGTCGCTGGCTCAGTTTGCCTTCATGTTCGGTGGGCGGGGCAGCAACGGTAGGAACGGTGGGGGAGCCCTTTCCGGCCTGCTGATGCTGATTCTGGCGCCTCTGGCGGCCGGCGTGGTGCAGATGGGTATTTCCCGGACTCGCGAGTACTCCGCGGACGCGGACGGTGCTGAGCTGACGGGGGACCCCATGGCTTTGGCGCGCGCACTGCAGAAAATATCCGGGGGAGTGAGCGCGGCCCCGCTGGCTCCCAGTCCGGAGCGGGACACAGTGTCCGCCATGATGATTGCAAACCCTTTTAGGGGCGGAGGGATGCAGAAGCTGTTCTCAACGCACCCGCCCATGGAAAGCAGGGTGCAGCGGCTGCGTGAGCAGGCCAGCGCGCTGGGCCTGGACCCAACGCACTGAGGCTGTGGGGGCGGCTACCTGTAGTTAACGAACTGGAGGGCGACGTCCAGATCCGCGCCTTTCACCAGGGTAATTACCTGCTGCAGGGCATCCCGAGATTTCGAAGAAACGCGCACCTCATCCCCCTGGATTTGTGCTTTCACACCCTTGGGTGCCTCATCCCGAATCAACTTTGTGATCTTCTTCGCGTTGGCAGAGTCGATTCCCTCACGAAGGGGGACGGCCAGTCGGTAGATCTTGCCGCTCACCTGGGGTTCCCGGCCTTCCAGGTCTAAGACCTTTAGGGACAGGCCTCGGCGCACCAGTTTTGTTTGCAGCACGTCCAGAACGGCGTTGACGCGTTCAGCCGTGTTTGCCTCCAGTGTGATTACCTCACCCTTTTGTGCGATGGAGGCATCCACGCCGCGAAAGTCGTAGCGCTGCGCTACTTCTTTTGCGGTCTGGTTGACCGCGTTGTCCACCTCTTGCTGGTCAATTTTGGAAACAATGTCGAACGAAGAATCAGCCACAGCTACCCCTTTACGTAAAGTGTGCAGACTTTCACAGTGCCCCAATCTTAGCCCCGACGGCCAAGGCCCCCCAAAACTGAGCGGCGCCCGCTGGTGCAATCGCGCGGAAAACGGGCGTTGCGTCCAGGTTGAGGGTCGGGCAGTATCCGCTCCGCTCATCCCTCTCTCAGTTTGGGGCCACCTGTGATCCGAATATCAGTGCATCCAAGTGGAAGTCTCACCGGCTTATTTGGTACGCTCACTGAGCACCGGTAATCCTGGTGCGCATGGCGGAATGCCCGAGCGGCCAAAGGGAGCTGACTGTAAATCAGCCGCGTTACGCTTCGTGGGTTCAAATCCCTCTTCCGCCACAGGGCCTCCGGGTCCTAGAGATGTGAGTTGTTTGCAGTTCACACCGGCAGGTTTGCACTTGTCAGGTTTGACCGGTAGAGTTCTCACGTCGCCCCGATAGCTCAGTCGGCAGAGCGTCTCCATGGTAAGGAGAAGGTCAAGGGTTCAATTCCCTTTCGGGGCTCTGGTTAGCCCGGTAGGTCGCCGGGGTTGCCGCGGCGGGGTAGCTCAGCCGGTTAGAGCGTACGACTCATAATCGTAAGGCCGCGGGTTCGAGTCCCGCCCCCGCTACCAAACATAGTCACCGATTAGTAAACGTGAGGAACCACAGTGGCAAGCAATTCGAAGGACATTCGTCCAAAGATCACCCTGGCCTGCACGCAGTGCAAAGAACGCAACTACATCACCAAGAAGAACCGTCGGAATACTCCCGACCGCTTGGAAATGAAGAAGTTCTGCCCCAGGTGCAACGCATCCACGGTGCACCGCGAAACCCGCTAGTACTGCGGTCCTGAAACCCCGACTTCCTGGTCGGGGTTTTTTGCAACCCCAAAAACGGTCATCCTTGGTGGTGGCGTGGGGGGATAATGAAAGAGGGGCGAATGCCCGCACCTGAATTTAGGGGGTTCTCATGACGACACTGGCGCAACTAACGACTCTGCGGGTGGGCGGGCCAGCCGCTCGAATTCAAGACGTGCTGGGCCCCCAGGAACTGGCGCAGGCCGTCAAGGAAGCGGATGCTGAGGAGCTGCCGGTCCTGGTGCTGGGAGGCGGTTCAAACCTGGTGGCCGCGGATGGTACCTTCCCCGGAGTGGTGATCAGGGACCGAAGCGACGCCATGTCCCTGGTGGAATCCTCCGGGTGTGGTGGGAACTCCGTCCGGGTGGCCGCGGGGGTCAACTGGGATGAGTTCGTGGCATTCTGCGTGGAAAACGACTGGATGGGGGTTGAAGCACTGTCGGGCATCCCCGGCTCCGTGGGGGCTGCGCCCATCCAAAATATTGGTGCTTACGGTCAGGAGGTAGCTGAAACCCTGGCCTCTGTCAGCGCTTTGGACCGGCTGACCGGCAGGGTCGTGCACCTGCCGCTCTTCGATTTGCATCTGGGTTACAGGAATTCAATTATAAAGCGTTCCCTTCATCAGGAACGTGATGGCGGGGGACGCACCTGGGGGCCGACCGGCCGGTGGGTGGTGCTAGAGGTGGAGTTTCAGTTCCGGAATGCTTCACTTTCTTCCCCCATTCGCTATGCGGAGCTGGCCCGGAAGCTTGACGTAGAGCTGGGCCAGAGGGTCTCCAGTGCAGAGGTGCGTCAGGCCGTGTTGGAGCTACGCAGGGGGAAGGGCATGGTTCTGGACCCGTCCGATCACGATACGTGGTCAGCCGGCTCTTTCTTCACGAATCCCATTTTGGAAGAAGGCGGTCAGGTGGACAGGCTGCTGCCCGAGGGTGCCCCCCGCTTCCCGGTGGAGAACAGGTCGTTGGTGAACTCCATCCGAGGTGAGGCGCCTTCCGTGCCGGGTCGCGTGAAAACCTCGGCCGCTTGGCTCATTTCTCAGGCGGGGTTTCCCAAGGGGTACCGGGTGAGCCCGGAGTCGAACGCGTCTTTGTCCACCAAGCACGTGTTGGCAATTACCAACCGGGGTGGGGCCACCGCAGCAGAAATAATGGAACTGGCACGTACCGTGCAGGCTGGCGTGAAAGAGAAGTTTGGGGTCACTCTGGTTCCAGAACCAGTCCTGGAAGGCCTGTCACTGTAGTTCCCAGAGGGTTTCCCCCAGGTAGGATGGTTACGGTAACCAAACTGCGATGGTGAGGGTAAATGGAACGTTCTGAGCGGCTCTCCGCACTTCTTGACCTGGTGATTGAGCGCGGAAATGTCAGGGTGGATGAGCTGGTCGCTCAGCTGGGGGTCTCACCCGCCACGGTGCGCAGGGACCTGGATCACTTGGCGTCGCAGCAGCTGCTACAACGGACGCGCGGCGGCGCTGTCCCCAACCCATCCACGTCCAACCTTCCGTTTCGATACAAGAAGGCCGACGACAAGGATCCGCTGCTGCGGATTGCCCAAGCAGCGGCAGACCTGGTCTCCCCCGGTGACGTGGTGGGCCTCAACGGGGGGCGGACCACCACGGAGGTGGCCAGGGCCCTGGCCAGCAGGGAGGAACTGGCTGAACCGGATGACCACCAGCAGCTTGTCGTGGTTACCAATGCTGTGAACATAGCCAACGAGCTGGCAATCCGGAAGAATATTCGTCTGGTCCTTACAGGCGGCGTGGTGAGGGCACTCAGCTATGAACTAACGGGTCCTCTAGCGGCGCGCGTCCTGGAGGACATCGTGATTGACACCCTGTTTCTGGGGGTGAACGCCATTGGTGAGGACGGGTGCTTCACACACCACGATGGGGAAGCTGAAATCAACGCTCTTCTGGTGCGCCGCTCACACAGGGTGGTTGTTACCGCTGCCTCGCAAAAAATAGGGGCCCGCTCATTCGTGCGGATCTGCAACTTGGATAAGATTGATGCCCTGATTACCGACCGGGACGCGCCCGCGCGGGCAGTTAGAGAACTGGAGCGGGAAGGCGTCAGCGTTACGCTGGTCTAGCTGACTAGTTTCACCACAATGTGGACTCCCACGCCCCGCTAAATGACTCTGTGGGGCCTGGGTGCGCCCTTGGATCAAACTTCACCTGCGGGCTGGCTACGACACGTTTGCGGGCTGTGGGATGTCCTGGGGTCGATACTTGGGCAGCCGGCTGGCAGGAATGATGGCGGTGGCGCTCACGGCTGCCAGAACCAAAAGACCGGTCCGCAGTGCTGAGAGGCGAGCTTTCTCATTGAGCGTCTGAGCCGCGGACTTCTGTTCCGCAGTGGCATCCGTTTCAGCCAGAACCTCAGCGAGCCGTTCGTTCGATTCAAAGTTTGTTGAATCCAAGTTCACCTTAGAAACCAGTTCATCTGGCAGTTCGGGAATGCCGGCTAACGAAGAGGTGATACTGGTGGAAAGTAGACCTACCAGCAGGGCCCCAGCGATTGCGGTTCCCACCGCAGAGGCCAGATTTTGAGTGGTTCCCCGCACCGATCCAACGTCCCCCGCCAGGCTCTTGGGGACGGAGGTGACGAGGACGTTGAAAACCAGCGTAACCAGGGCGCCCTGGCCAACACCGAATACAAAGAGCCCCAGAATGGTCGGCAGAGTTTCGCAGTTATTGGTAACCACGAATGAGAGCCAAATCAGGGCGGCAGTAGTCAAAACAAATGAGAACATGCCGATTTGGCGGGGACTGAAACGTCCGTATACCCGCACAACCAGCATGGCGGTAAAGAAAACGGTCAGGTTGAACGGCAGCATCGCTAAAGAAGTGTCAAAAGGGGTTCGTCCCTGCACAATTTGGATGTAGAGAGGAACGGTGAAATTTAGGGCGGCTTCCAGAGCTACAACTATGAACATGGCGTAGATTACTGCGCGTTCGCGCGAGGATCTAATAATGCTGAGACTGACCAGGGGTGCCTCACCCCGCCTGGTGCGGCGCCAGCTCCACATGAAGAAGGCCTGGACCAAGACGACTCCAAACACCACCAGAATGGGGGCAGGCGAGAGCCCACCAATCGCGAAGGAAGCGCCGTTGCCTGCACGCAGGATGCCCCAACCGTTCAGATTGTTCACCCCCAGAGTGAGCGTCATAATGCCGGCACCGATCAGAAGTGCCCCGAGAGCGTCGATAGAGATCGAACTATCGCCGTGATCTCCACGCAGGCGGAAGCTAAAAATGAAAACAATCAGAGCTATCCCCAGGACAATCATGAAGACGGGACGCCAACCCACCACGGTTGCCAAGGTACCTCCAATGAGGAATGCACTCACCCCTGAAAGTGCCCTGGCTGACCCTGGGGATCCAATTGCGGTAGCCTGCTGAGGCCCCTGGTAGTTCTCTGCTATGAGAGCCACCAGTGAGGGCATAATGATCGCAGCAGATGCGCCCGCTAGGCCCTGCACCGCGATCACCCAGGTGTGACGGTTGGGGCTAGGATCACCATGGTTGCTGAGGCCGCGAATAGGACCACGACGACGCGGAAAACCAGCACCCAGCCCAGCCGCTGACCGATCTTAGCCCCGACCATCACCAGTGCTGCCACCACCAAACCGTAGGTCACAATGGCAGTGGATACGTCGGTG
>WPCK01410451.1_pt1 | contig 13166 bp, 10 predicted proteins | sample 5399851 | NCBI WGS metagenome assembly WPCK01 (sample SAMN12869471, study PRJNA574797) | sludge metagenome | isolation source: wastewater treatment of pH11 | place: China:Beijing | collected 2019-05-20
AAGTGTCTGCGAAAGGACTTGCCGGCCGGGATCTTCGCCCAGTTCACCATCTGGACCCGTCCGGCATTCAACAGGTGTTTCGGGCACAGAACGCGTTTGAGAACACCAGGGTCCAGCGGACTCTCGTGGGAAGCGGGTTCAAAGGGAATCTGGTCGCCGCGGATGACTTGCATGCAATCAGGGAACTCCACCGGACGAAGACTTTTCGTCTTCAGGTTTCTTGTCCTTCGTTTGTTCCTTGTCATCAGCCGGCTTGAGGGCATCCCGCATTGGATTACCTTGTTGCCTGCGAACTTCTTCTCCGCCACGGCCCAGAGCCGGCACGACAGTCATGTCCTTTTCGTCAATTCGTGGTGGATAAAGATTGTTCGTCAAATCTGCATCGGCCGTTTCCCGCCTTGGGTCGAGTGAAATGCCGGCGATGGCACGATCGGTAACCAGCAACTTGCGGACTTTTTGATTGTCGTGCCGCCAGATTTCTGCGGGGATCCGGCGGATTTCCGTCGTTCCGTCTTCGTAACGGATCTCGAGGATCACCGGCATGACAAGCCCCCCCACATTTTCCAGTTCGATCAGCCATGCCATTGGCAAATTGTCGAGGGCTTTCCGTTGTTCCGGTGTGAGGCCCTCGACAAACCGCGCCCAGGCTTTTTCGTCGTCGGCGGTAATGCCGAGTTCATCGTAATCGTTGTAGAAATCGCGGAGTTCGGGGAAGCGGTCGATTCTCTTTGGCAATTCCCTGTTGCGTTCTTTCGTCATCGACTCGGGAATCTCGCTGCGCTCTGCCGCTTCCCGGGGCTTGTTGAGATAGGCGTTTCCGGTATCAAACGAGATTCTGGAGACGCCGGCAATCGCCAGATCGACATGGTCCGTCGAATAGAACCAGCCACGCCAGAACCAGTCCAGATCAACTCCCGAGGCATCTTCCATGGTGCGAAAGAAATCCGCGGGCATCGGCCGGCGGAATTTCCATCGATTGGCGTATTCGCGAAAGGCGAAATCGAACAGTTCCCTTCCCATCACCGTCTCGCGGAGAATATTGAGTGCCGTCGCCGGCTTGGCGTACGCGTTGGCGCCGAACTGGAGCAGGGAATCGCTGTTGGTCATCACGGGAACCTGATCCGGGCTGATCATGTACTCCACGATATCGCCCGGTTCACCGCGATGCGAAGGGTATTTCTCTTCCCATTCCTGTTCCGCGAGGAATTGCAGAAATGTATTGAGACCCTCGTCCATCCATGTCCATTGTCGTTCATCGTTATTCACGATCATCGGAAACCAGTTGTGGCCGACTTCGTGAATGACAACGGAAATCAGCCCGTACTTGGTCCGCGCGGAATAGGTGCCGTCCTCCTCCGGCCTCGGACCGTTGAAGCAGATCATCGGATATTCCATCCCGCCAACCGGCCCATTGACGGAAATGGCGACTGGCCACGGATAGTCGAAAGTGAATTTCGAGTAGACCTCCAGTGTGTGGGCGACCGCCTGTGTCGAATACTTGCTCCAAAGGGGTTCCCCCTCGTTGGGATAAAAACTCATCGCCATGACTGTTTTGTCACCGATGGGAACACCCATGGCGTCCCAGGCGAATTTACGCGACGTGGCGAAGGCGAAATCCCGGACGTTTTCCGCCTCAAAAATCCAGGTTCGGGTTCCCTCCGCCGGCGTCGCCTGGTTTTCGAGGGCTTCAGCGGGAGTGACCACAAAACAGGGAACGGATGAAGTCCGGGCCTCCTCAAGGCGCTTGCGCTGCTCTTCGCTGAGGACTTCTCCGGCATTGCGAAGCTCTCCTGTGGCGGCAACGAAATGATCGTCCGGCACCGTGATGCGCACTTCGTAGTTGCCGAATTCGAGCGTGAATTCGCCGCTGCCCAGATACTGCTTGTGCTGCCATCCGTTCACATCTGTGTAGGCGCATGCGCGGGGAAACCATTGCGCCATCTCGAAGATGCAATTGCCGTCCTTTTCAAAAAACTCGTACCCGGTCCGGCCCCCCACGTCGTCGGAATTATTGATCGCGTAGCTCCAGTCGACACGGAATGTCGTCGTATCGCCACTCGCCAGCTTCGCGGGCAGATCGATTCGCATCATCGTCTGAACGATCGTGAAAGGAAGCGAATTCCCTTTTTCATCGACCAGACTCTTTATCTTGATCCCGCCATCAAACCGTTCGCGGACCTGAATCCGACGAATGGCGTCCAGCGACGTTCGACCTGAATCGCGGAATGTCTGGGTCTGCCAGGCATCGGAATGCGGCGAATTGATATTGGCATCGAGCTGAAGCCAGACATAGCTCAGCGGGTCGGGCGAGCTGTTGCGATAGGTGACAAGCGCTGATCCCGCCAGTGTCCGCTCTTTTTCGTCGATACTGACGTCGATCAAGTAGTCGACGGATTGCTGCCAGTAGCGGTAGCCGGGCGACCCGGAAGCTGTCCGGTAGTCATTGGGAGTCGGCAAGATCTCCTCAAGCTGCCGAAACTTGTCCTGCTGGTCGAACTTCGAGTTGGTTATCTGCCCGGAAGCGGAGCCCGCCCAGCCGGCCATGCTGCTCCAACACGCCAACAGAATGACAAACCGGACCATCAGGGCAGGGGAGGAACGCGGTGTCGTGGAACAGGCGGAGTACAACATGTGACTTTCCTCGCGACGGTATCGTTATTCACGGGCAAACCACCATTTAAGTAGTCGCCCCATGAAATAGCAAGCTGCCTCGCCCGCCGTGGCGACCCTGGATCGCACGTATGCCCGGCATCCATCGGGCCTTCCCCGGGCACCGTTCAGAGGCGACTCTCCGGAGCAATTGTGACCCGATACAAGGACTGCAGCGTTTTTTCGACCTGTATCCGGACATCCAGAAACTTCCGGATAGTATCGATCTGTGAAAACGAATGCCCGTTCAGCGGTCCGGTGACGTACTGACTGGTTTTCCCGTTGATCGCTGCCAGTGCGCACGGCAACATCAATTGATCGCAAAGGTGGGGACCAACGGGAGCTGCCAATTCCAGGTAATCTCGCGCCTCGCTCCATGCTTCTTCCGCGACATTTTCTGCGCTGACGCCCCGCTTTCCAAAGCCGGTAAAAATCTCGGTGACTTCGGGATACTCCAGCCGGATCATCACCACATTTCCCGGACCAGGCGAGTTCTTGATGTCGATGATTTCGCACTGGGATTCCTGCCATTGCGTATGTTTTCGAATGACCCGGCACTCCCGCTCTCCGACAGAGCGGGGCAAACGGCTGACAAGGGCCTGCACTATCGCCTTTGCCTTTCCTCCCCGCTCAACCAGAGTCAGCCCGTTCAGTCCCTTGACCGGCTCAACGGTGACGTCCACCCGACCTCCACCCGCCGGAAAGAAACCATAGCTGTGAATGGCGTGACTGAATCCAGGCCCCATGCGCCCGACAATTGGCAAATAACAACCGGTGATGAATTCCCATGGAGGAGCGGCCATATTGTGCGTCCCGCCTTCAATAATCAGGCGAGAGCTTCCGCCGGCCACCATCAACGGAACGAGGACAGTCTGCAGGACCAGTGTCGTGCTTCCTGCTGTTCCGATCGAGAAATGAAATTCGCTCGGGCGAACTGGCCCAGGGGCAAAGATCAGGCTGGTTGAGCCTTCATGTGCTCCGCTCATTGCACCGTCGCAAATTTCGCGCGCGGCCTTGACTGCCGTGAGGTGCTGTCGCAAGAGTCCTGGCGCCTTTCTGCCAGCCCTCACGTTGACCATTTCAACGCGCCGGCCGGTAAGCACGGAAAGCGAAAGTGCGGTTCGGAGGATCTGCCCGCCGCCTTCTCCCTGAGAGCCATCAATTTGAACAAGGTCTGACATAGTCGCGCCTGAATAGCCCTGGATAGTGATACTCTGAATCGAGAGTTTCCTGAATAACAACATGTTGCCATGGCCGAAATGGCCCACGTATAGGACTCCCGTCAGACAGGCAAGATTTCGCGAGGTTCCCGAAGCGTCCCAAAAACTGCGATAAAAAGAGACAGCGGACCCGAATCTGGAGCGATCGCAAACTAAACTGCCCAAGCGTTGACCACGACAAGGGGGCCAGATAATCTTGATAAAGAACGTCGGACGGACAGTTTCCATGTCGTTGCCGACGGGATCGCTTCCCTTCCCTGCTCGTTTCGAAACTCCACGGCATTGCCATGTCCTGTCCGACAACTGTCCTGTCACTTTCCGGAATGTCGCCAACGTTTCCACGTCGCTTCAGGTATCGCGGTTTTCTGTTTTCACTGATGACGCTGATTCTGATTTCCCTGCCACCGTGGCTGGGCGCCCAGGAGGCAAAGGGCGATGCTCAAAATCAAACCGGGGAAGCGGAAGAGGCAGGGGACGAGGACAAGGTTACCGTTTCGGGACAGTTTGTACCTCCGGCGATGAAGTTTCCGGACTTTGATCTTCACAAGCTGAATTCGCGAATGATCGAGATTGTCGAGTTCCGGCAGCCGGAGCTTCCCGGTAACTGGAGTGACATGACACCCGCGGAGCGACAAAAGTGGATTTCCGAATTCGAACAATCCGATGCCGGCAAGGCCCTGATCGAGGCCAACAATGCCATCGATGCAGGTCGTCTCATAGTTGAGCTGGTTTTGGATAACGATGGAAAATTCGTCGCCTACGACGTTCGACGCGGACGCTTTGTTCTGGAAGCGTCCATGGATGCCGAAGTCGACGGAAAGGTTTTCAAAATCCAGACGTCGCGGCAATTTGAAATCGGCGCGGTGGACGAAGTCAACCTTGGAACAATCGATCTGGAGGCCGTTCGCTTTTTGCGGATGGGCGATGCCGCTCCCGAAATCACGGGGACCGACCAGGCCGGCAAGCCGGTGAGCCTTGGGGAGAAGAAGGGAAAATTTGTCTTGTTGAATTTCGTGGTGATGGACGCTCCCGGATTTCCAAACCTGGCAAAGGCGCTGAAAGATACGGCTTCATCCGCCGAGAACGCCGGAAAATTGTCGGTATTTACGATAGCACTCGATAACGACAAGACAGTAATCGGGAAAAGTACTAACGAGAACAGTGTCGACTGGCCTTGTCTCGATGTTGGGGGCTGGAATTCCACGACGCTTGCCGATTACGGTGTCCGGACCGTTCCGTCCCTTTGGCTGATTGACACAGAAGGCAAGATCGTGCTGACCGGGCAGCAGTTCATGTATGAGCTGTCCCGCACCGGGAGCACCATTGGCAAACTGACCGAAGAGATCCTGTCGGGTCGGATGAAGATCGGACAGGATGCCGCTTCCGGCGATAGCAGCGGAATCAAATAGCCACGTTTCGATGGGGAAATCCCGCCGGCAGCCTACTTGTTTTTTCCGGAACGCGGATGCGCGCGAAGGTACGCTTCCCGCAATGTTGCCGTGCTGACATGGGTGTAGATCTGCGTTGTCATCAGATTCTTGTGTCCGAGAAGTTCCTGAACACTGCGGATATCGGCTCCGGCATCGAGCAGATGGGTCGCAAAGCTGTGCCGGAGGGTATGGGGTGACGTCCTCAGATCGAGACCGGTCCCTTTCAGGTGTTTTTCAAGCATGCGGCCGATGCTGCGCGTGGTGAGTCTGCCGCCGAACTTGTTGACAAACACGGGGGCGTTGTGGGCGGCCGATGCTTTTGGAAAACTTTTTCGGGCGGAGAACCAGCGTTTCAATGCATCGATGGCAAAGCGGCCGAGCGGTGCAAGGCGTTCCCGCTTCCCCTTTCCCCTGACCCTGACCAGTCCCTGTTCGATGTCGAGGTCGGCAAGATTGAGTCCCACAAGTTCGCTGACGCGCAAGCCGGCGGAGTACATGGTCTCCAGAATGGCCCGGTCGCGGAGCCCGGCGGGTTCCGAACGGTGAGGCGCCGCCAGGAGCTGCCCGATCTCCCTGGTGGTCAGGAAGTGCGGAAGCTTGCGTTCCTTTCGCGGATTGCGCAAAGGCTTGGCCGGATTGGCGCGGGCGATTCCTTCCCGCTGGGCAAATCGGTAGAAACTGCGAAGGGAGGCAAGGCGTCTGGCAATGGACGTCGGCGCATACCCGGCGTCGTGCAAGGCAGACACATACTCCCGCAAACGGACCGGAGTGAGCTGGTCGGGATCCGGTGCCGAATCGGCGCCACCAAGAAAATCCACCAGCCCTTCCAGATCTTCGCGGTAGGACTTGATGGTCAGTTGCGATGCGTTTCGTTCGACCGCAAGATAGCGGAGGAACCTGGCAATGGCCGCTTGCATCTCTGGTCAGACGTCGGGTTCGTCGCCAACGAATGGATCGTCGGCACTCCACAAATCGATGCCGGGAAACAACTCGTGACTGGCCGAAGGGTTACCCGAGTCCTGCAACGTCTGGCGACGAAAAATCGTTGCGGGCTCCGCAGCAACCGCCGATTTGCGAATTTTCTGGCTCAGGACCGCTGCGTCGTACCAGGAGAAGCTCAGTTCCGGATTGGACGCATATCGGCCAAGCGTGCGCAGGGCTTCGGCCCTGGAGTCATCGTCAAACATGAAGACGTAACGTTCGTCGCCTTTGACGATCGCAACGATGTTGATGTCGCCTGCCATCAAGTGGCCGCCTGGTGGTCTAAGGTGCCTGTCCGCAGATCCTTGCGAATTGGCGGATCAGATTCGGTGCCCGGAAGGAGGACTTGCGTCCCTGCGAAACCGTATCGGGATGGCGAAGGGCAGGTCATGAACCGGGCTGACCGCCACATGACATAATTGGCTCGGGCAGGCGGTTGAGTCGCGACAAACGGCACGACCGGTCCCTGTCGCCATCACCGGGAATGCATCTGCTGAAATGCCACCTTGTCAGTGACATCGCACGTGTTGCCGCCAGATTACGAACTGCCTTTGGAGAGGAAGCCGAACAGACGCTTCCTTTCCTTCTTTTCCGGAACCTCCTCGGAATCGCCGGCGTTGTCCGCGCTGGCAACCAGTTTATTGGCCAGACCGATGATGTTCTGGGTGATGGACGATCCGGGATTGGCCTCGATGAGGGGTATACCGTTGTTGCGGCTTTCGGAAACCGCCGAGAAGTTGTTGGGAATCTGCCAGAAGATCTTGCGGCCGATGTGTTCCTCAGCCTTTTTCAGGCTGATCTGCTTGTTGTCCAGACCCGTCCGGTTGATCACGATCTTGATCTTTTCCGAGACATTTTCGAGCCGGTCAAGCGAGGTCAAGAGGCGCACGACATTGCGAAGGCAGGGGAGATCTAGCTGGGTAAACAGCAGAATCTCGTCCGCGGCCTGCATCGTTGTAATGTCGAGATGGTTATACGACTTGGACAAATCGACGATCAGGTGCGTGAACGACGCCCGCAACAGCTTGAGGACACGCGAAAAGTCGCTCGAACTTACGGCTTCAATTTCCTGCAGGCTGACCGGACGGGGGAGGAGATACACGCCCGAGCTGTGTTTTGTAAGGCTTTTGCGCAACAGCGACAGATCGAGCCGTGAAACGTTTTCCGCGACATCGAGGATTGTGTATTCCGGAATCGTGTCGAGAAAAACGTCGGCATCCCCCAGGCTCAGATCGAGGTCGATCAGGGCGACGCTCAGTTGCGGCATCTGGGCAATACAGCACGCCAGATTGACGGCGATGGAAGTGGTTCCAACTCCTCCCGACGCACCGGCAATCGCAATCATCCTGCCACTGCGCGGCCGGCTGCCCCCCGAGCCCGTCGATTCTCCAATGCGTTCGAGGGCCGTGACCAGTTCCTGGAAATCGACCGGGGCGTTGACAAACTCGCGCGCACCCGAACGCATCAATCGCAAGATCGTCTGCCCGTCGCTGTTGGCGCTGACCGCGATAATGCCACAGGCGGGAAACTCGGTTCGAATCCGCTCGATCATGGTGACGGCAACACCCGTGTTGCCGTCGATGTTCACAATAACTACTTCCGGACTGGTTTGTTTGATAACGTCCGGAAAGAACTCGTAGCGCGAGCAGTCTGCTTCCAGGCAGACGCGGTCTATCCCCATGACCATCTTTTTCAATGAACCACGCGATCGTTCATCAGGATCGCAAATGGCGAGTCGCATTGCCGAGGACATTGTGGTTCCAGTCAGTAAGCGCAAAATACGTACGGCATCCATCGGGCATGCCACGATCGGCCCCATTGGGGAAAATTGCCTGGCATGCCTTGCACATTTATTTAGGTCACGGTTACGGAAAGTGCAAAAAATCAACGTCACCCGAAGCGATTCCCCTGGTCAGCTCCAGGCGGGCCCGGATCGAATGAAGGGATCTTCCGGCTTTGCCGGATTTGTCGGTTGGGCTGCCGCGATCCGGAACGGGGAACGAAAAGAAAAAAGGCTACCCCTGGACAGGGGTAGCCCGAATTTTCAGCCTGTTTGCCGATCGAATCTTAACGTCGAATCGGGTTCAGTTGGTACCAGTTTGTGCCCGTACGTGGCGCGGGCGATGTCGAGTTGCCTTTCGGGAAGCCGAAGCCTGAGACATCGCCGGGTGCGACGATCGGCGGGGCAGGTGCCGACGATGGCTGTGTGACGGGTGCCTGGCCCGGCGCTGGCATGTTCGGAACAAACTGCGGGCCATCATGCGGGCCATTGCCATTGGCGTTGCCATAGTAGTTCAGGAATGTCGGACCATAGTTCGACAAACCGCCGCAATCGGGTCCGCAACGAGGAACTTCGATATGGCCGTTCTGGTAGAGTTCGCAGTCGGAAGGAGATGTGCTTTGCGAACCGGGATAGTGGACCGGCAACAGCGCTGGATCAACTTCTCCGATGTACCGCGGGGTCAACAGGATGACCGTTTCAATCTCCCTGCGCTCTTCCTGAACCCTGCGGAAAAAGGCGCCGATATAGGGCGTGTTTTTCAGCCCCGGAATGCCCGACGAGCGGGTTTCAACTTCCTCGCGAATGTCTCCGGCAAGGGCAAGTGTGTGCCCGACCTTCATGTCGACACCGGTGTTGACCCGTCGGACGCGGAAACCGGATACGCCGGATGCGTTGGCAAGGTCAGCCGATGGTTCAGAAACCTCGGCCCGGACCTCGAGGCGAACGACACCCTCTCCCTGGACGATCGGCACGATGTCCAGCTTTGTACCGAACGGGCGAAACTCGATCGTGGAAGTGCCGAGGCCGTTTGCCACGAGGAACGGCAGTTCACCCCCCTGGAGAAACTCCGCCGGACGGCCGTTCTGCGATACAAGCGTCGGCTTGTCGAGCAGCTTGGCAAGGTTCTGCGACTCCAGTGCCTGAAGGAACATGTTCAGGCTGTTGCCGTTATTCACAACGCTGAAAGCGATGTTGTTCGTCGGATTGTTCGCACCGGCCACGTTAAGGGTGATTTCATCGGTGGCGATCTGCCAGTCGATACCCAGCTCGCGAACCTTCGAACGGGCAACTTCGTAAACCTGCACCTCGATGGCAATCAGTTGCGAATCGGGGAACTTCAGGTGATTGTGTGCCTGGGGAAAATACTCGCTGGCAATGTTCATCACATTTTGTGCATCGGCAGCGCGTGCGAGAGTCCCGTTAAGCACGACTCCGGTTTCCAGGGCAATCGCCCGGATGTTGGAGTTGGGATACAGTTGCTTCAGTGTGCTCTCAAGGGCGCGAACGTCGCCTCCGACCAGAACGTCGATCGTCTGAAGCTGCTTGTCGGCACTGCTGACGGTCAGCGTGGCAAATCCAGGCTTCAATCCCGTCAACAGGATCTTGTCGGCCGAGACCGGCGTCGCGCGGACAATCGCCTGATTGTCGACGAACAGCTCCGGAACCGCGTAGTCAAAATGTAGCAACCGGCTTGTCTTCGAGATCATCTCGATCCGGTTCATGCTCCGGTCAACCTTGATCGGAGTGTTGGTCTGCTGTGCGGTGGCGTTTTCAGCGAAGGCACAGCACAAGGCTGCCGCCATGAACGCAACTATCCGACCGGGATAACGGCTTTGAGGTCGCTGGATTATCATCCTTGAAGTCCTTTTCTGGGATTACGAGCCTGATGCGAAAGTTGGACCCCGACTCGTCAAACGACAGTCCCTGGCCGACGGACTCGGGGTTTCCAGTTCCCTTTGACACGACCGTTGCTGTCATGTGCACCGCTATCAAACGGAAAAGGCGAACAGTCGTTGGAATACGCACTGCTCGCCTTAGTTAATTCGATCGGCTTCGGCGGGAATTTGATTGCATTACGATCCTGGCTCAGAATCGATATCATCCTCCGAATCGGAAGAACCCGCATTGTCCAGCCCATCGGCAGCGTCATCCTGCTTCGGCGGTGTCTGCCCGGATTTGCTGGCGTTTGAAGCCGGCTCGGTGGAGTTCCCCGTTTTGACCGGAACGTTGCTGTTGACACGAGCGGGCGCTGCCGGGTCTTTGCAATCAAACTGGTATTGAGTGGAACCTTCCGACGTGTGGACAACCATCGTGTAATGCTCAGGCTGTTTTGGTTCGGCGGGTTCGACATATTTCGGTTCCGAATCTTCCGGCTGGGCCTGGGTTTCTTCCTCGGGCTTGCTGTTCATGAGAAACGAAAGAAGACCATTGACACCGCTGTCTTCGCCGGCGTTGGCTGCTGTCACATCTTCATCCGAGTCCTGGTCAGAGCGAAGAGCGATCTTCAAATCAGCATACTTCTTGACCAGCAGGATCTGCTCTGACTGCTTTTCGGTTACCAGCAACCCGACGACGGCGTTTCCCTTGGCGACATTGCGTCCTTCGAGGTCCTTGGTGGTGTTGGCACCGACATTGTAAATACGGATTTTTCGCAGGAACGTCTGGGAAGTCGGCGCTGCATTTCGCGTTTGGCGAACTACAGCGATCAGGTCGACAAGGTCGCCCGGCTGAAGGAGTCCAACCAGATGGTCTTCACTCCCCAGCTCAACACCGATCAACTTGAAACCGGCGGGGATTTTCTTGTTTCTGAGGTCTGTCTTGTTGGCCATGTTTGAGAGGACGACCGAGCCCCCTTTTACCGCCCGGGCCAGCAGGACTTTTCCCTCTATTTCCTCAAGTTTCGTGACGGTGCCTTCGGCGATCAGGTTGGCCGGCCATTGCTCAACGGCAAACATATCCGCTGTCAGCTCGGTGTCGATGTCGAGGTCCTTCTTGGCGATCAACACAGGTTTTTTGGGAACTTCAGCTACGCCAGTACCCTTGTTGCGTCCCATGACCTGGGTAATGCCGATAGCGGCAATCAGCCCGAAACCGAGCGAAATTGCAATCAGGACGATGGACTTGGATTTCATTTTGGCTTCCCTTGATCGAACATTTGAGGGTGCGGATTACGCCGGCTGTAGCAGACAGGTCCACAATGGCGGCGCGGCTTCGTTTATTCTTGCTGTCGTTATTCCTGACAGCATCGTCTTGGGAACGGGCTGTCATTCACAGGTTTCAAGCGGCGCGGGAAACGACAAACATCCCGCACAGTCGCATGTTTCGTTGGCAACCCGCTGGGCGGGTTGCCCTGGCGGTCCGCACACGGAATTCTCTCATTCCTCTGCGAAGGCCAGCGTAGTGGGTTGTCTTGATTTTGTTTTTTCAGATCAGCAGTCCGGTCCAGGCGAAATACGCGATGGTGCCGATGCAGATCGGAATGCCATAGGGGAGCAGCATCATCGTACTTTTCCGTTCGGCCGCGATGGTGGCCAGTGTTTCGGGGTTTCGTACGGTCATGATTTCGTTGACGATGCTGACAAACTGGCTTTTGTGTTTTTTGGTCTTCCCGGCAATAACGACCATGCCGATGGCGATGATCGCACCGATGATGGCGGAGAGGCAAAACGCATAGAACGTGATCCAGCAGTGCACCCAGGCGCCGATGCCGGCCATGAGCTTGACATCGCCGGCACCCATTCCGCCGATGGCGTAAGCAGGCAGGAGCAGTGCAAGTCCGATAGCCGTACCAGCCAGGCTCCAGCCCAGCCCGACATACCAGCCTTCGCCAGCCATGCCGTAGGTAATGGCACTGAAAATCCAGCCAGAGAAGATCATGGGGAATGTCAGCCAGTTAGGTACCTTGAGCTGGATTCCGTCGATAACGGCTGCCACGATCAAAACAATGCTGACGAGCCAATACTGCCAGTTTTCAATCATTCCGTTGAATAACATTTCGGGGAAGCTCATTCCATCATCTCCGTGATATTTGCCGCCGGACGGATTCGCCGCGTGGCCAGGGTTTCTATAAACTGTCTTGTTTCAAATAAGGCTGCGGCGGGCCGGGGGTCAGAACCGGATTGTCAAAACGTAGCTTGCGAATACGGCGATGACGGTAAAAAAAACGCAAACGAGCTGAAATGCGTCTGCCCAGGCCTCTGCAGGGATTACCGAGTACATTTTTTGGCTCTTTTATGAGCGGGATGAGACGGGTACCAAAAAAAAGCCCGCTTCGGCACGTTGGGCCGAAGGGGCTTTTGAAAGCTTGATGCTCGATCGACTAGTTGACGTTGCCAGAACGGGCTTCGTCGAGGTCATCGGCAATGTCCTGGAATGCCGAGCTGGCATTCTGGCCAATGGCCTGAATCGCGGTCAAACAGACGATCACGATCAGGGCGAGCATAATCGCATACTCAACAGCCGTCGGGCCGTCTTCTGATTTCAGAAAGCGCTGGACTTTCAAAGCAAAATTTTTCATGTCTTCCTCCGACAGGAGCAAAAAGGGATAAACGCCTCTCGCGAGGCAAGAGCCAAACACGCGCCTGACTCAAACCAAAAACCCATGGGTCCGCTGAGTTCATTGCATTTGCAATGCCGGCCTGCCCGAGTTCAGCGATTCCCTACGCGTCGATTGTGGTCCCATACCGGATCACCACCGACCTGCAGGCTGAAAGAAAATCCGGCGTTCGTTCCGGCGAATCAACCGTCATCGCTTGACCGAACAGGAAATTCCTCATTCGTCTGAAACCTATGACACGCTTGCAACATGTCAAACTTTGCGGGCTGAGGAAAAAAGAAAAACTATTCAGATTCCGCCGGCCTGAGATATCAGCACGTGGGGCAACCGTCTTTTCAGGCACAATCGTTTTATATGGACCGGCGTTTGATGCTGTAACGCCTCAACCATCCGCTTTGGTCATCAGGAGGACTTTCATAGCCCGACCTACCGGAACCGGCTCACGGTCCGTAATGCCGCTGCCCCGCCTGACTGCCCGTCCTTCGCAGGACGTCCGCCAGTCCGGTCGCCAGATAAACTGCCGCCGTGGCGATGCCACAAAGCATGGT
>WPCK01244068.1_pt1 | contig 13158 bp, 9 predicted proteins | sample 5399851 | NCBI WGS metagenome assembly WPCK01 (sample SAMN12869471, study PRJNA574797) | sludge metagenome | isolation source: wastewater treatment of pH11 | place: China:Beijing | collected 2019-05-20
TGCATCGACCCCAATCCTCAACTCGTTTCGCCATATGCCGATTTCAGGCCTCGCGACACCTTCGTCAACTGTGCCATCGGGTGCCGATCGGCCGACTTTCGGTACTACATGCTGAGCGATGCGAATAGCTCCATGAACACAATGGACTTGGAGTTCTTGAGGAACCGCGACCTCGATGATGACATCCAAGAGGTAGTCGATGTCCCCACTCGGACTTTGGCAGAGGTTCTCGCCACACATATCGAGGAGGGTGAGCGAATCGACTTCTTCGATATTGATGTGGAGGGCTTCGACCTAGAGGTTCTAAGATCGAATGACTGGATAAGGTTCCGACCGAAAGTCGTCCTCGTGGAGAGCGACCTTCCCCTAGAGGGCGACCTTGACTCCGACTGCACTCGCTACCTCACCGAGAGGAGCTATCGACTCCTGGGAAAGTCGGTCATATCGGGCAGCCTGGGCAACCTGCTCTTCGTCGATGACACACGCTGACCATGCAGACGGGTCAGTCCTGAGGAAAGCAGGGGCGGAGTTGGACCGAGCATCGGAGAAAGGGAATAATTCACCCACATGGAAGGGAGTCCTTGGGATGACCTCACCGAAACGCCGACCCTGCGGCTTGAGCACAAGAACCAACGTCCTACTTCAATCATGCGATGACCAGAACGAGCCGACGCTTGCGGGGCGCCCGCACCGCTTGGCCCGACACCTGAGGGGCGGAGGATTGTGGAGTAGGGCATCGCAGAAGCTCCAGAACCGCGCTGCCGCTTGGATTCTGGGGGGCGAGGGACGCTTCGAGTACTGGCAGTCACGCGGGTACCACGTGTTGCCAATGCACTTCTACCAGCCGGTCCCCGACACACGAGAGTTGTCGCTGAGCTTGTGGGAGGAAATCCACGAACCTGTGGGGATCGATCTGGCTGTCGAGGACCAGCTTGAGCGGCTCGAGACCTTCCGTAGCCGGTTCTCTGCCGAGTACAGGCGCTTTCCGATCAGCCCGAACCCTAGTCAACCAGGCTTCTGGGTAATGAACGGGTCGTTCGGTCCTGGCGACGCAGAGGCCCTCTACTGCATGGTCCGGGACATGAATCCGGCGCGTATCATCGAGGTGGGTTCTGGCATGTCAACCTACGTCATCGACCTCGCTCTGACCGCTAATCGCGCCGACGGTGCCCCAGGCTGCTCATTCACTGTAATCGATCCGTTTGCATCGAAATCTGTCGATTCTATCCGCACAGTGACCGAGATGCGAGCTGAGCGGATTCAGGATGTCGAGATAGATGCATTCGAGAGACTTGAATCGCGTGACATATTGTTCATTGACTCCAGCCATGTCGTGGCCACCGGGAGCGATGTCGTGTTCGAGTACCTCGAAATACTCCCACGCCTACGTCCTGGCGTTGTAGTGCACGCGCACGACATATTCATACCTTATGAGTACCCCAGATCGTGGCTTGTCGATCGACACCTCTTCTGGACCGAGCAGTACATCTTGACCGCTTTCCTGATGCTCAACCCGTCGTTCCGCGTACTCTGGGCTGGCCAGTATCTCTACCGCTGTCACCTTGACGCTCTGCTAGCGACAATCCCCAGTGTGGCAATGGCAACTCCCGTTCCGTATGGCGGCCCAGCGAGCTTCTGGTTCATGAGAGGCCACTGATTCCCATTCGCCTGCCGATAAGCCTCAGGAACGAGCTCACGGATGCTGAGGAACGCCCTGCCGATCGTCGGTCCCCACGATGATCGGCTCGAGGTGATCCCAGATGGCAGACGCCTGGACCCCCGCGCCGAACTCGTTGCAGTGCGCCCAGTCGAAGAACACCGGCTGATCCACTTCATCGAACAGGTCCGTGAGATCGATCGGATCGACGCCTGATCGATCGGCCACAGCGTCGATCATGACCTCCTGCTGGCCGCCCCACGAGAGGTCGAGGTCGAGGTTGTTGTAGGCGGTAGCCACCCCAGGACGGTCCGTGGGCATCGTCGCCAACATCGGTTGCCAGAGGTGGACCATCGGAACGCCGTAGCGAACGCCGAGTGACCTTGCCCGCCGAACGCCGGCCGCGTACTGCTCTGCCGCGAGGCGCTCTTGGCGACGTGGATCATGGTCTTCCTCCCAGCCCCTCGCCTGGGCGTCGGCAAGCCGTTCGCGGCGCACCGCCTGATCGGCGGTGAGGGCAAGCGGCTGGGAGGCGTCGAGAAGGCCATAGACCTCGCGTTCGAACGCAAGAGTGACTTCGTTTGCCCCATCGAGGAACACGGCGACGTCAGGTGCCGGCCCTGCCTGAAGCTCATCGGCGAAGACCTTGGTCTCCTGCCAGTTGACGTAACCTGAGGCGCCATAGTTCACCACTCGCAGCCGGCGGCCCTCCCTTGCGGCCTCCCGCACCAGATGCGACGCGATGGTGTGATGGTCACGTTGGCCGATCCCGTAGACGGTCGATCCTCCGAACAACCACACCGTTGCTTCCGGGTCATCGATGGAGAGCGTCTCGCGTTGACCATTGACGACATTGACGAACTGGCCTGCAGTGTCGGCGTTGGTCGAGCCATAGCGGGGATGCCACCTACCGATCAGGCGCTGTTCGCGCAACACGCTCGCACCCCAGGGTTCACCGGGGAACAGGGTCTCGGACACCCGCACCCCTTCGTTGGTGACGACCCAGCGATCCTCAGCCACCGGTTGGGATGGCGGCGCAACAGCTCGCAGGCCGAACTGGTTGTAGTCGGCGTCGGCAACCTGCGGCGTGGTGACTCGGTGATACATGGGAATCGCCAGCGCCGCCACCATCAAGACGGGGACCGCGGCGCATGCGACCCGGCGAGTCGCCAGACCACCGAGCTGGGCTCAGCACCGAATGGCCGCCGGTCCGAGCGAGCACGTGCGGTATCAGGACGCGCTCGCCACTCGCCGGCTGTATGGCAACCCTCGAGCAGGTCGAGGCCGAGGGCCCTGTTGAGCGTTGCGACCGGCACCAGCACGACGAGCCACAGCGCGCCGAGCAAGGACGCAGCCAGCACACGACCGAAGGTGTGCGAGGCTCGCTTGGCCACCTGCTCGAGCGCCCGACCCACCTGCGGGGCGACGAGGCCGAGAAGCAGCAGCGATGCCGCTGCTGCGATCAGCAGCATGGGGAGCCGAAGGTGCCCCCGCCAGCGGAGAAGGACGGCCGCGAACGAGAGGCCGACTGCGCCAGGCAGAGCTGCCCGGAGCCGACCCCAGGTGCCGTTCGGCGACCGTGCTGCGCTCGGCGTCACAGTCGCCCGACACGGCCACTCGGCGCGGCGACGAGCGGTGACCCCGGGTGGAGGACCGGTCATCCCAGTGCCAAGTAGAGCCTGGTGCCGACTGGTCTTCCGCGATCGTCGAGACGAGGCGCGCTGAGCGTCGAGATCACTCTTCCATCGACCAGCACCGCCGAGAACCGCTGGAGATTCCATTCGAGTCGGACCAGCTCGCGCCCGGCCCGTTCGAATCGCACCGTCTCTGCAGGCCCTTCCTCCAAGCGTTCGAGCGCCCCGAGATGTGGCAGCAGGACCTCGTACAACTCGTTCACCGTGTGCCCGCGGAGCACATCGGCATCGATGCCCCCGGGCAGCTGCGACCCTCCGATTGCCTCGATGTGATGGTCGGCGTCGACGTCCAGCCAGCTCAGCGCCCCGGACAACTCAGTCTCGATGATCGACCGGATGCGCTGTTCGACCCACTCCGGCTCGGTTGCTGTCACGGCGGGCAGCTCGACTTGGCGCTCGGGATTCTCTGGTGAGGTCAGGGTCGACCGCACGGCCGGGTCCCGCACTGCCACGATCGCGCCGTTGCGGAGATCGCTCGGATCGCTGTCCCGCTTCTCGATCATCTCGAGCGTGACACCGGCCAGCAGCGACTGTCGATGACGGCGGAGCCGGTCCACCTCGGCCTCGAATACCTCCACGTTCTGCCCGAACCCACCCTCACCCGCCTGGCCCTCGAGGCCCGAGATGACCGCGTCCAGGTCGTCGAGCGGAAGCCGGAGCAGGCTCATCTCGGCTGGGTGGGTGACCGTGTTGACGGAAAGCTCGAGACCGCGCCTGGCGGCGAGGCGGCAGAGGTCACCGAACTCCCGCCAGTTGAGCGTCATGAGGCACGAGACCAGGAACACCGAGGTGCCGTTGGCGGCTGCCCTCGCCTGGAAACGATCCAGGTTGGCCTGGAGCTCGTCCCAATCAGCCCCTTTGCGAACGGACTGGTAGGTCTCGCGGGTGGCGCCATCCACCGAGACCGTGACATCGATAGGCAAACGATCGAGCATGCGCTCGACCCTCGGCGACCACTGCGTGCCGTTCGTGGTCACGCTCACCTTCGCGTTGCTGTCCGCCTCGATCAACAAGTCGATGACCCGGAGGGTCTCCGAGGCCAGGAACGGCTCGCCACCAAGGAGGTTCACTCGACGCAGATGCGGCACGAAGGCGCGCAGATCCTCGAAGAACGCATCGTCGTACACCGGTTCAAGCGGCGGACGATGCTCGCGATGCGCACGGATCGACGACGACCAGTCCCCGTTGCACATGACGCACTGCAGGTTGCACGTGTTGGACAGCGACAACTCGAGCATCTGCGGCCAGTCGGGCTCGGGCCCGTGAACGGGCAAGTCGTCGTACCACCGGGCGTAGGCGCGCTCGGGATGCCCATCATCGACCTGCCACGCACAAAACTCGCACCCGAATCCGAAGTCATGGCCTTCAAGGGCGCGACGAAGCCGATGGGCACGCACCCCGCGCCAGATCTCCGAGAGTGGCCGCTCGGTGACGTACCCCAGTGGGTAGTGGGCGTTCTGGCAACACGCCCGCACACCGCCGTGCTGATCGAGGAACAACGACACGAACGGCGCGTGGCACGCCGGGCGGTACGATTTGCCACCTGTGACGACAGCCGAGCGTGAAGACACCTTGACGGGAACCGCTGTGAAACCCTCGCTGCTCGCGTCAGACACCGCCACAGCGACATGCTACTGGTAGCCCGGTTGAGCCGAGGGAGACCTTGAGGGCGGAGAGCACGACGCAGATGAGGGCCGATCCGACCGTCGATCAGGCCATTGCGTGGCTTCGGTCTGTCCAGCAACCGTCCGGGGAATTCACCTCCGTGGCCAGCCCGCTGGGTGCCGGCGAGCCCGTGTGGCTCCCCGATTCCCTGAAGTTCATCACCGCACTCGTCGTGCTCGCGCTGGACGAGATTCCCCATCCGCAAGCCGTGGAGTCAGTCGACCGCGCCGTCGCGTTCCTCTGGCACGAGCGCGAGACGATGGCCCAATGGCGCTACTGGGCCGTCACGAATCCGCAGTACGACTTCACCCCACCGGATGCCGACGACACGGCATGCTGCTCGCTCGCCGTGGCGACCCGTGGCCGCCACACAGCCCGCAACCACGCCGTCCTGCTGGCCAACCGAGACCCGGAAGGGCGGTTCTACACCTGGCTCCTCCCACGAACCCTGGGGCACGATCCACGCTGGTGGTGGGCCACCCGCGACGAACGACGAGCCATCGTCCGCCGGCGCCGCGCCGAACTCTGGTCGACCACCGAGGCGAAGCCTGACGACGTGGACGGCGTGGTGAACACCAACGTGATCCGCTACCTCGGCCCCCATGCACCGCGTGCTGCCGTGAACTGGATCCGGTCGATCGTCGAGCGGGGCATCGAGGACGACTGCGACTCGTGGCACCGAAACCGGTACAGCCTGTATGCATCGGTGGCCGATGCACACCGCCGCGGCGTTCGCGGGCTCGCCCCGATCGCTCCCACCATCGTGGATCGCATCGCGGCGCGCGTCGACGCCGACGGGACGGTGGGACCACCGCTCGACACCGCCATGGCCCTCCTTGCCCTCGGCGTCTTCCACGGTGACCCGGCCACCCGAACGACCATGGCAACGGCCTTGCGCGACTCCCAGCGGCACGACGGGTCCTGGCAGGGCTCGGTCTTCTACTACGGCGGACCCGATGAGGTCTTCGGTTGGGCGTCCGAGGCGCTCACCACGGCGATCGCGGTGCAGGCGTTGGCCCGAGAAGCACGACCAGTGTGACCACCCAGGGCGTGAACCGCCATCTGCTCACCGTGCTGCACGCCGCGGAGCGGACCGGTCCTCCCGTGTTCGCACTGCGGTTTCTCCGCTGGATGCGCGAGGTTCGGCCCGGATGGCGAACCGACACGCTCTTTCTCGATGCCGGCGGCGAACTGGTCGATGACTTCGAAGCCCTGGGGCGAGTGATCGTCCGCGACCAGGCCACGTCGTCCGCGCGCCCGTGGCTCGGTGGGCGGATCAGCGACCGCAGGCTGCGTGCGGAGTTGCGCGATCTGGGACCGCTCGATCTTGTCCACGTCCACTGCGCCGGATCGATGTGGGTCCTCCCCCTGCTGCCTGATGCGCCAGTTCTGTGCCACCTTCACGAGCTCTCCGTCGGCCTGGACTACCACCTGGACCCTGGAGCCCGCCGCCACCTCGTCCGGGCCGACCGGTACGTCGCCGTCGCCGACGCAGTTCGGACCGAGTTCCTCCGCCGGTTCGACGTTCCCGCCGACAGAGTCGAGCGGCAATGGGGCTTCGTCGATCGGGACGCGCTACGGGTCCAGCCGGACCGGGCGGCCGCCTGTGCCGATAGCGACGACTTCCTGGTCATCGCGTCGGGGGTCCGCCACTGGCGCAAGGCCCCCGAGCTCTTCATCCGGGTGGCGCACAGGGCACGCATGCGGTTCCCGGATCGCCCCTGGCGGTTCGTATGGATCGGCGGTGGGAGCGCCGGCAGCCCGGATGCCTACGTAGCGTCGACGGACAACGGATCGGCGATCGCGCCCGTCGCATTCATCGACCACATGGACGAGCCGCTCCCGCTCATCGCCGCCGCGGACGCGTTCGTGTTGACCGCACGTGAGGACGCCTTCCCGCTCGTGTGCGTCGAGGCTGCCGCACTCGGGCGCCCGATCGTCACCTTCGACAACGGTGGCACCACCGAGCTGCTGCGAGCCGGCGGGTGCGGGCAGGTGATCCCGTACCCCGACGTCGACGCGATGGTGGACGCCTTGGAGCACCTCGCCGGTGACGCCGACGAACGGAAGCGGCTCGGTGACGCGGCGGTGGCGTTCGCCTCCGAGCACCTCCTGCTCGACGCACGGGGACCCGAGCTCCTGGCCACCCTCGAGTCAACGATGACGCACGGTCGGCGAGGGTGACCACGACCGACGCGGTGCCATCGGCTCCGGGTCGTCCGACGCGGGTGATCGTGCTGGTCTGGCGGACGGATCTGCACGACGGGAACGACCGCATCCTCCTCCTGGTCGCCTACCTGCGACGCCGTGGCATTGACGCCAGTGTGCTCGCGGTCACGGGCGGGCCTGAACGCCGACGGTTTCGCCGGACCGCCCCCACCTTCGTCGCGAACCGGTGGGAGCGACTCGTCGCGATTGCACGAACGCTCCACCTTGCGGCGATCACCACGGCGATCAAGCGGGTGCGACTCCGCCGTTGGCTGCGGGCGCGAGCCGATGCCGTGTTCCTCGTCCACCATCCCGGTGCCATGGGTTTGCTCGCCTACCTGCCCGGCGGGGCCGACCGACTCGTTGCGTCACTCCCCACAGCGGGTTGGACCTTGGACGACCTCCCCCCAGCGACCGTCCCGGCGTTCCGCGCCGCCCGTGCGTGGCTCGTGGCATCGTCCGACCAGCGGGAAGCGATCCGCCACCGATTCGAGGTGCCCGTCGAGGAGCTCGGCGCGGTCGTCGACCCCGAAGCCCTTCCGCACGTGCACCGAGGCCCACCGGGTCGTGGCGCCGTCGTCCTCGTCGGTGCCACGGACGCGTGGACGAGGGTCGACCCGACCGTCGAGGTCTTGTACCAACTTCGCCGGCGCCGTCCGGACCTACCGCTGCGCTGGTTGGTCACGGGCGACGACGCCCGATGGCTGGCCCGTCACGACATCGAACATGCCGGATTGGAGATCGACGTGGTCACGGTCGATGAGCCGTCCGCTCTCGATGGCATCGGCGTTCTCGTGCGCGCCGTCGACGAGGCCGCCAACGAACCCGCAGTAATCGCCGCCACGCTCGCACGGGTACCACTGATCGACCGTCACGGACCGGACCGTCCGGCGTCCGATGGTGCGCAGCTCGACGTGGAAGGTCTGGTGACTGATGTCGACAGGCTGCTCACGGACCCCGCTGGCGCAGCCAGGCGGGCGGAGGCGGCTCTGGCCGGGCTCGCCACGATCGACCTCGAGAATCGAGGCGCCGCCGTACTGGCGATGCTCAGCGAGGTCGATGCCACGTCCCCCCGCCGGGCCGTCGACGCACCCGTACAGCGACTCCGCTTGCTCGTGCGAGCGCCGCTGTGGTTCACCGCCAAGCTCCTCCCACTGGTCGCCGCCGCGGAACTGGCCGCGCTCACCGCAGGTACTCCGGCCGCCCTGGGCCTCCCCCGTATGGCCGCGATGCTGACCTCCGCCGTAGCCGTCGCCGCGGGCGCCCACCTCGTGAACGATCTTGCCGATCGAGCGAGCGACCGCGCAGCCGGCAAGCGGAACCAGCTCGAGCACACCTCACCGGCAGCGCCGCTCGCATTGCTGGCGCTCTGCGCCATCGGCACCGTCGCTCCGTGGCTCGTGGTGCCGCTCGAACCGGCCGCGGCGGCGATCCTGGGAGCTCTCGTACTGCTTTCCGTGGCGTACTCCGTGCCGCCGACCCGCCTCAAGGGCCGGGCTGGGGTTGGTATCGCCGCCGACGCGTTCGTAGCTCACACCCTGCCCATCGCGTTCGCATTCGTGGAGCTCGGGGGCGGGGGCCAGTACACGAGCGCATGGTGGTTCGCCGCTGCCGCCGCTGCCACGTGGGCCACCGGCTTCGGCATCCGCAACATCGTCGTCCACCAGGTACTCGATGCCGCAGGCGACCGTGCCGCGGGGGTACAGACCTTCGTCGTCGCCCGTGGCATCCCTTGGACGGTTCGGAAGGGCCGAGACGCCTTCGGCGTCGAGGTCGCCGGTCTCATCGCCCTGTGGTTCGTCACCCTGACGGTCGCGTGGGGCGCGGCCGCGTTCTTCCTCGTCCACCTGGCCCTCTGGCTACACCATCGGCGCTTCGACCACCGGCCCATCGACACCGTCCCCTCCACGGCCGGCGCGTGGCTCCCACTGGCCGAGTTCTACGAGGTGTGGCCGGCGCTGGCCTTCGGCGTGGCCCTCGCCAACCGTGAACCACAGTGGGGTCTGGTCGTGATGCTGGTTGCGGTGGTGTTCTGGCCGGCCGTCCACAAGCAACTCCTCGACGAGCTCGCCTTAATCGGCGAGTTGGTGCCAGACGTCTGGCGACGCTGGGTGGTTCAAGGCGTCGCCCCACGGGTCGTCTCGTTCTGGCGCGGCCCGGTGCACCGAACGAGTTGGCGTTTGTGGTCCCTGATCATCGCCGGGGGGTGGAGAGCACGGAACGCGATCACACGCTCGTGGTGGACCCTCTACCGCGCCGGTTGGAGAGCATGGAACGCCGTCACCCGATCGTGGTGGGCGGTGTACCGGGCCCACTGGCACGCGCGCCACGCCGTCGCCGATCCGATCGTCAACTTCTCCCGCCGCCAGGGGCGCCGTGTCCGGTGGCACTTCGCGCAGCGGTGGCGAGCACGGTGAGGCGCCGTCAGTGCGAGGAGCCCTCGTCAGCCTCCTGCTCTTTCCCGAGCTCAGGACCGCGCACGCCGACGCCGAACCGGTAGGTCAGGGACGAGCCGAGCCACACCCCGGCAGCTAGTGCCCCCACGCCGACGAGCGAGAGAACCAGGGCCGCAACCGAGGCAGTCTCATGGAAGCCGAACTCTGACTGCGTGCGCACGACGAAGGACAGGGCGAAGGCCACGATGGCGAGATCCATCGCAAGGAGGTGGCGCATCCCCGTACGCAACGCAGGCGATGAACGGTCGATCCCCTGCAAGTCGATGGCGCCGAGTTGTGCGGCCACCAAGCCAACACCCACGCCGAGGCCTGTGAGCAGCCACGCACCCCGCGCGTACGCCCACTCGGTGCTGCTCACCCACGAAACCACGTCGAAGACCAGCGCCGCCAGCCACGAGCCGACGGCCAGCGACGCCACGACCGGGTGAACGGGCCTACCGCGCACCGCGAGCGGGCGCACGAAGCGCTGGACTTGCTCCGCGGGCCTTGCCGAGCCACGCACCCGGTCGCCGGGCGAGGTCGTCTGATGCGCCTCTGCCCCGTGGCCGACCATCGAGGCAGCGTAGACCTCGCCGGGCGTCCCCGCCCCCTCCCTGGACCGGCGCCAACGACGGTTCCAGCGAATCATGGGCCCTGCGCCCGGGGGCCGCTAAACCAGGTCGTCGGCGATGGATCGCCAAAGCGCCGCGCCGACGAGGCGGGCCCCTTCCTCGTTGGTGAGCACGCCGTCCAAGTAGACCCCGTCTGCCTCGTCGTCCAGGGCGGAACGGAGATCGAGCGAAGCGACATCGGACGACACGCTCTCCGGGAGGAGCGCGGCATCGAGGCCCCGGTACGCCCCGCCGTCGCCTGGTACGCCTGCAGAGGCCTGCAGCGCGAACACCACCGGCACGCCATGTCGCAGGGCCACGGACGACGCCAGGTCAAGGCTTCGCATCCGGATGCTCGACACCCGACCCTCGAGCCCGGCCTCGTCCGCAGCGGCGGGTTGCACGGCGAAGACACCTCGCAGACCCTGGGCCAGGCGATTCACGGCACTTGTCTCCCGATACTCCTCCATCCACTCCTGAAGCTGCTCTCGGGCGCTGTCTCGGCCCTCGAGGAGGCCACTCACCGCCCGGCTGTTGTAGTGGGACGGGTCGTCGTACCGACGCTCGACCTGGACGGCGACATCGTCGGCACCGTCGTAGAAGACCACGAGGTCGGGCGGCGGGCGCACCGCAAGCTGCTGTTCGAGGAGGAGGGCCGACTGCCACGTCGTGTAGCCCGGCTGGCCGAAGTTGGCGACTCGGAGCGGTGTACCGGCTATTTCTGCTCGGCGGGCGACCACCGACGGAATGGTCTGGAGATCGCGTTGGCCTTGCCCCCACAGGGCCGAGCCACCGAAGAACCACACCTCGAGCGACGACGACGTCACCTGGTCGGGGACGTAGCTCCGACGCTCTCCTCCCACCGACGTGATGTAGCGCCCGTCGACATCGGCCACCCGGCTGTTGAGGAATGGGACGTAGTCGTACTCGAGCGCCAAGTACTCTCGCCAGTACTCCTCGCGCCAGGCGGCAGCCGCCATCTGGGGCGCGGCTCCGAGCGCATCGACGGACAACGGGGCCGCCGAGGGGATCGGCGTGTCATGGTCACCCCAAAGCTCATCCCACGTCCAACCGACCACGTAGTTCGAGACGATCAGCAAGACCACGACCCCCGCAGTCCAGGCGATGCCGAACACCGCTCGTCGAACCGGTCCGCGGCGCAACACACGCTCGGGCTCGACGCCATATGCCCGTTCGGGGCGCGCCGTCCCTCGCCCGCGGCGCTCCCACCGGCCGTGACCGAAGGGGCTCAGCCGGAACACGAGGGCCACGGAGGCGACTGGCAGGAAGACCAGGACCTCGACAATGGACAGGAGCACCACCGTGAGGACCCGGGCCACCAGCCTCCCGAACCCGGCCAGTCCGTGTTCGACCCAACGGCCGAAACGCGGCCAGGCCCTAGTCGCAACGGCGATCGTGACACCCACCAGCAGAACAAGGACGGCGGCCCGACGCCATCCGACGAGGGCCAGCGCCGCCGCCGCCGCGACCGGTGGGAGCAACGAGCCCCACATGGTTCCCGTCCTGAGGGACACGCGCTCAGCAGCGGGAGACACTTCCCGCCAGGCACTCAAGGGGGGCTCCCACGATCGAGGCGGGGCCCCAGGTGTTCCCAGATCGCTGCCGCCACGATCCGGGCACCGACCTCGTTCGTGTGGCCGCCGTCGATGAAGATCGGAGCATCGGGATCGTCGAGCGCGTCGGAGATGTCGATACCTTCCGAGACGTTCGCAACGAGGCGCGTCAGGCGGTCGTACCCGGTCAGCCCTCCAGCCGGCTGCCAGAAGACCGTGGTGGGGACATCGTGAAGGTCGGCCACGTGGTCGATCATGGCCATGGTTCGCCGATAGATGTCGGCGGCATAGCCGATGGCCAAGTCCAGGTCCTCCGGAGGCGGCACGTAGTAGCCCTCCTGGGCGACCGCCGGGGCGACGAGCACCGCTCCCACCGATCGGAGCACGCGGTGCACCACGCTCGTGTCTCGGTAGTCCCTGGCGACGGTCGGTTCGACCTCCCGGGGCTGTGCCAGCCCCGGGAGGGTCGGCGCTTGATTGAACGTGCGTTCGAGCATTTTCAGCTGGTAGAGGGTGGGCTGCGGGCCGAGGTTCTCGGGGGCCTCGATCTGTGTAGAGAGCTCGTTGAACCCGTGATAGAAGACGGCGAGGTCGGGCGGCGCCTGGTGGGCCAGCGCTCGCTCGAAGGCATGGAACTCCTGCATTGCCGAGAACCCTCGCCGGCCGAAGTTCAGCGCCCTGATGGCGAGGCCCTCACGCTCAGCCAAGCGAACCACCTCGGACGGGATGGTGTGCAGGTCCCGCTGGCCCTCCCCCCAGAGGGTCGAGCCCCCGAAGAACCAGACCTCGAGAGCGTCGGGGTCGTCCACCCCCTCGGGGCGGTACGAAGCGCGTACGCCGTTGGCAGTGGTGATGTATCGACCGCGCGTCGGCACCTCCTCGTAGCCGACGTAGGGGAGGTAGCGGTTCTCGATGGCCTTCAACTCGGCGAAGTAGCGATCCGCCCACTCGACCCCCGCCATCGCCTCCGACTCGACTCGGGGATCGCCGGACGGGGGCAGCTCCTCCGCGGCGAGGTCGAGCAACGTCGTGACCTCGTGTCCTCGAGGGGGGCCGATGAGCGTGCCCACACCCCAATCGCAGGCCACGACGAGCACCACCGCACCGACGGTGAAGGGAAGCACCCGGGTGGTGAACGATCGCAGCGAACGCTCGACCACGTCGGCGAGCGCCGGTACACGGCCGCGCCGCCGGAGAACGAGCAGCTGACCGGCGAACCCAAGCAGCACAGCGGTCAGGATGCCGGCACCCGCGGAGGCGCACACCACGCACCCGACCAGCACCAAGACGACGACGGCACCGAGCGCCCAGGGG
>WPCK01277877.1_pt1 | contig 13156 bp, 12 predicted proteins | sample 5399851 | NCBI WGS metagenome assembly WPCK01 (sample SAMN12869471, study PRJNA574797) | sludge metagenome | isolation source: wastewater treatment of pH11 | place: China:Beijing | collected 2019-05-20
TCGACGACAGTGAGGATACGGAACCGCCGCCCGTCGGTGAACTGATCCGATACAAAATCGAGGCTCCAGCGCTCGTTGGGAAGAAGCGGCAGGAGCATCGGTGATCGTGTGCCGATCGCCCGTTTGCGCCCACCTCGCCGCGCAGGCCTTCCAGCACCATGCGGATCTTCTCTTCAGCCGAACGCTGTTTGCGGGTCGCGCGGCGGATGTCCTTGATGACCTGCTTCGCTGGCGTTTTCCCCGTTCCGGATTTCCGTTCCATCTTCGCTCCTTTGAAAGGCTACGATGAACCAGAAATCCTCCATTCCAACTTAAGCCGATTTGGTCCCATCAGTGCTGACGCCGGACAAGCGGGACCGGCAGGGTTCGGGCCCGAAATGCACCGTCTTACATCGGAGGGAATTCCGGCAACTGTGCGTACGCCGATGCAACGAACCCGCTCCACTTCTCCATCATCAGCCTGCGAGCGTCCAGCAAGTCAGTGCGATGGTAGGCGGCTTCCGTGGCGTTCCTGATGGTATGAGCGAGCGCTCTTTCGCAAAGATCGTGCGTGTACCCGTTTTCGGATGCCCAGTCGCGGAACGACGAGCGGAAGCCATGGGCGGTGGCGAAGCGCCCCGGCGTGTCGCTCGGGATCGCGGCACCGCGCAGGACCTTCGTCAGGGTCATGTCGCTGACGGACGTGTTCCGGCGCGACGGAAAGACGAGCGGGCTGGCGCCGCGTTGCGCGGCTTGGGCTTGTAGGATCTCAAGGGCCCGGCGCGAGAGCGGAATCCGGTGAGCTGCCTTTGCCTTCATTCGTTTGGCCGGAATGGTCCAGATTCCGCTCTCAAGATCGACTTCGTCCCAGGTCATTCCGCGAACTTCGCCTGAACGTGTCGCCGTGAGGATAAGGAACTCCAGCATCGTCCGCCCGACTGTCGAAGGCTGCTCATGGAACAGGGTCTTGGCCACCGTCGGCAACATGCGCCACGGAACGGCTGGATGATGCTCGACCCTGTCCCTTTTCCCCGGCTGGCGGGGAAGCAGCGCATCGATTGCGCTAAGCGGACTGGCGGTAATCAGGTCACGCGCCGCGCACCACTTCATCACCGTATCGCAGCGTTGGCGCACCCGTGAGGCGGTCTCGGGCTTGGCAAGCCAGATCGGCCGCAGTGCATCGGCGAAGTCTCTCGCCCTCAACTCGGTAACAAGCCGGTCGCCGATTGCCGGGAAGACATGGTCGGCAAGCGAGTTGATCCACTGGTCGGCGTGCTTGGCGTTGCGAAACCCGGGCCTCACCGCCGCATGGACGCGCTCGGCGGCTTGCCGGAAAGACGGAACCGCCATTCGGGTCCTTGCCTCATCCTCGGCTTGTCTGCGCACCTCGATTGGATCGAAACCGGAAGCGATCAGTTCATGCGCCTCAATGGCGGCCTTTCGCGCGGCCGCGATTCCTAGCGCGGGATAAGTCCCCAGGCCCATGTCGCGGCGCTTTCCGGTGACTGGAGAAACGAAGCGCAGGATCCACTTGCCTTGGCCCGGCTGCGAAGACGGAAACAGGAACAAGCCCGACACACCACCGGCCGCGATGGGCTTGTCTTTCGGCCCGATCCGTCGTGCGCGAGCGTCAGATAGCATCATTGCTAAAACCCTCAGGTCTAGTCAGCCCCACATTCAGCCCCACACGACGAATGCGATGAGGTGCGACTGCATGAAACGCCACATGGTGAGAATGTCAATCAACATATTGAAAATACGTTGATATGCGAAAAATTCGCGACGATTTGAGGCTGCCTGCAACGCTTAGTTGGCGGACATCCTCTCCGCCAGCATGGGCGCAGGCCGCGGCAGTCAGGAAAACCGCGCCGGCTCGCCCCCTCCACAGCCATTGCGGCGGTTGCTTCGCCCCGTGGCCGGACTAACATGCTCGTCCTGCGGGCTTGCGACGGCCCGGTCACTGCGAGGTCCGGTGTGGAACTGACGATTGAATCGGCGCTGTCGCCGGCCGGTCTGCTCGGCCATTCGACCTATGTGCTGCTGGTCGTGTCGATGCTCATGCGCCGCATGCTGTGGCTGCGCCTGTTCGTGATCGCCTCGGCGATTGCCGGCATCCTCTATGCCTCGCTGATCCTGACCGATCCGGTGGGAACGTTCTGGGAAACGCTGCTGATCGCCGTCAACATCTGCCAGCTTTGCCTGACCTGGTGGCTCGACCGCACCACCCAGTTCGACGAGCGCGATGCCGGGATGCGCCTGCTCCACTTCGAGCACCTGTCGCCCAGCCGGTTCCGCCGGCTGCTTTCGGCCGGCGAATGGCAGGCGCTGCCGTCGGGCACCGCGCTGACGGCCGAGGGAACGCCGGTGCCGGCGCTCTGGTTCCTGCGCAGCGGCACCGCCGAGGTCCGGGTGGCCGGCCGCAGGGTCGCGCTCTGCGAGCCCGGCACCTTCGTCGGGGAAATGACGGTCTCGACCGGCGAGCCGGCCAATGCCAGCGTTCGCCTGGTCGAGGACGCCGAGATCTGGCGCATCGACGCAGCCCGCCTGCGGGCGATCGCCGGGCGCCATGGCGATGTGCGCGAGGCGCTGGAAGCGGCGTTCTTCCGGACATTGCGGCTGCGCGTCATCGAGCGGAACAGGCGCGATGCCGCGGCGGCGCGCGATCACGCCGACGGGATCGACAGCCAGGTGTCGAGTTCGCCATAGCCGCGCAGCGGCGTCGGGCCGCGGGCTTTGAGCCCGCCGCCGCCGCTTGCCTCGAACACGGCGCGGGTGACCTGCGTCCGCCCCTCCGGCGCCGTTTCCTCCATCCGCGCGGCAAGGTTGACCGTTTCGCCCCACAGATCATAGGCGATGCGACCGGAGCCGATCACCCCCGCCATCACCGGCCCGGTGTGGATGCCGATGCGCAGGCGAACCGGCATGCCGGCAAGCTGCAAATCCCGGACTGCCGCGTGCATTGCCGCCGCCAGCGCCAGCGCCTCCGCCGCATGGCGCGGCGCGTCGGCGGCATTGCCGCCCTCATACAGCCCGCCGGCCGCCATGTAGGCGTCCCCCATGGTCTTGATGGTCTCGAAGCGGTGCGCGGCGGCCAGCCGGTCGAACCGGCCAAACAGCGTCTCGAGGAAATCCAGCAACCCGGCCGGCGGCAGCCGGGCGGATCGGGTGCTGAACGAGACCACGTCGGCAATGAGGATGGTCGCGGCGGGCAGGGCCTCGGCCACCGCGCGATCGGGCGCCGCCTTCAGCGTCTCCGCCACGCGCCGCGGCAGGATGCCGAGCAGCAGCGCCTCGGACCGCTGGTGCTCGCGCTCCAGCGCATCCTCGGCGCGCCCGGCCTCGAGGAAGGCATGGAGAACCGTCACGAACACCAGGAGGAAGGCAAAAGGCGCCGACAGCGCGAACATCAGGTTGGTGAACCCCGGTGTCACATGGATGAACGGGGCAGGGCCGACGAAGACACGCTCGGCGACGACGAAGCCGGCAAGCGAGGTAAGCGCGATCAGCGCCGAATGGCGCAGCTTGTCGGCGCCACAGACCAGCATCGACGCCGCCGCGCCGGGCAGGAAATAATAGTGCAGGCCGCTCTCGCGCCCGAAGTACCAGGTGTAGAGAAAGGCAAACACCACCCAGACCAGCGACAGGTAGATGGCCGAGGCATAGGGCCCGGCGCGATTCCACAGCGGCGTCACGGCATAGAGCGCGATCTGCGGCGAGAGCGTGACGATGGGGATCCACAGGCCGCGCCAATCGTGCACGCCATAGAGTACGATGTAGGGGATCGTCATCAGCGCCACCATCAGCGACAGGATGTTGATGACGGCCAGTCGCCGCGCCGTGCGTGGCGGGTGGCGGCCCGCACCGATTGCCGCCCAGAAACGGATGAAGCGCGCGGGGATGCCGTCGGTGTCGCGTGGTCGGCCCAGCATGAGGGATTCCCGATCTCAAGCCTGCCCCGGCGGCGCGACCATGCCACAGGCCGGCGGCCGGGCCAATGCCTCCCGGTCACCGATGCCGGATCGGCGCGCGCAGGGGGAAAAGGGTCAGTGATCCGGCCTGGCGGCGAGCTTGTCGATGAAGGCCAGCAGCAGGGCGGAAATGACGAACGCGATATGGATGATCGTGTACCACATCAGCTTGTCGTTGGCGTATTCGCTGGCCTTGAGGAAGACCTGGAGCAGGTGGATCGACGAGATCAGCACGATGGTCGCGGCGACCTTGATCTTGAGCGAGCCGGCATCGATCTTGCCGAGCCAGTGAACCTCCGCGCCGGCCTCGTCCTCGAAGCGCGACACGAAGTTCTCGTAGCCCGAGATGATCACCATGACGACGAGGCTGGCCACCAGCGCTGCGTCGATGAGGCCGAGCAGCCGCAGGATCGCCGAAGCATCGTCGAGCGTCAGCACGTTCATGACGAACTCGGCCAGCTTGCCGGCGAACGCCGCCACGTAGACGATCAGCGCCGCAAGCAGCCCTAGATAGAACGCCACCAGCAGCCAGCGCGACGCCAGGATGATGTTTTCGACGGCGATCTCGAGGCGCTTCATGGCAGGCTCCGCATGCCGACCAGTCGCGGGCCGGCTGTTCCGGCGCGGAAACTGGCAAAACGGCGCATGCAAGGCAAGGCGCCGATCCGCGGCACTTTCGCCGTTGGTCAGGCCGGCGCCGGCGCGGTCGAGCGGCGCAGGACCAGCTCCACCGGCCACACCTCGCTGAGGTCGGCCGGCGCCGCGCCGCCAAGCAGGCCGAGCGTCAGTTCCGCGATGCGCTCGCCGGCCGCGCGCATCGAGGATCGCGTCGTCGTCAGGGTCGGCACGAGATTGTCCGGACTGATGTAGGAAAACACGTCGTCATGGGCGATCAGCGACAGGTCCGCGCCGATCGACCGGCCGGCGACGCGGGCGGCGCGAATGGCGCCGAGCGCCGACATCATCGAACCGGCCAGCACCGCGGTCGGCGGCTCCGGATGGTCGAGGAACCGGCTCATCAGCCGGAAACCCATCTCCTCGGTGAACTCGCCGCCGCCGGTCAGGCTCTCGTCGAAGTCGATGCCGGCATCGGCGAGCGCATCGCGGAAGCCGGCGAGGCGATGCTCGGCGAAGGTGCGGCCGGCGTACCCGTTGATGAGCGCGATGCGCCGGTGCCCGAGGTCGACCAGATGCGAGGTCGCCAACTGCGTCGCGCCGTAATTGTCGATGTCGAGATAGGCGTGGGCATGGCGGGTGGCCGCGCGGCCGTGCAACACGAACGGCAGGCCGAGCGCATTGAGCGTCTCGATCCGCTCGTCGGCCACCGACGGCGAGTGCAGGATGACGGCGTCCACGCGCTTGCTGGCGGCAAAACGGCGATAGACGGCGATCTCGGCCTCGCGCGATTCGACCGTGGTCACCAGGATGTCGACATCGTCCCTGGTCAGCCTGGCGCCGAGTCCGCCGAGGAACTCGGTCATGTGCGGGCCGTAATTGCCGCCGCCGATGAGCACGATGCCGATGGCGCCAACCCGTCCGGTCGCCAGGCCGATGGCCGACGTGTTGGGCCGATAGCCGAGCGTGCGCGCCGCTTCCAGCACGCGTTCGCGCGTCGCCGGCTTGACCTCCGGATAGCCGCTCAGCGCGCGACTGACCGTGGTTTGCGACAGGCCGATTTTTTGTGCAAACTCCCTCAGATTCATGGCGATCGGGGTCCACCCGTTCCATACCGCCGGGAAGCCTGGGCTTTCCGGGCCGGAATTGCACCGCTATTTGAAAGCGGTATCAATTCGAAGGATGCACGAAATTCCGTGGCATTCAAGCGTAATGCAGTGCAAAAAAGTTGCTGCGTTGCAGCGGAAAGATTCCGGTGCTTTGCTTTAATTCATTGCAATTGCTGGATTAAATTGATCGAAGCCTGGCCGCCACGCCCAAACGACGCCCGAAAAACCCTGCTGCCGCCGCTTGACTTTGAATCGGGGCAGTCGCTTAATCAATTTAAAGCGCTTTCAAATCCCTTTGCGGGTTTGGGTCTTGTTCCGCCGGGCAGTTCGGGAGGACGCGTTGCGGTCCGTGCGGTTTAGGCATCCGTGCAATGCGTCCACGGAGGATTGTCCATGTCGATGAAGACCCTCATTGCCGGCCTTCTGGCCGGAACGGCGTTCGTGGTCGCCGCGCAGGCCGCTGACCTGAAGTACAAGCCCGGCGAAGGCCCGTTCCGCTGGGCCGATTTCGAGACCCTGAAGGCGGTCGACCTGAAAGGCGAGACGCTGACGATCTTCGGACCGTGGCGCGGCGATGACGAAGCCCACATCCAGGTCGTGCTGGAGTATTTCCGCCAGGCCACCGGCGCCGACGTGAAATACTCTTCCTCGGAGAACTACGAGCAGCAGGCCGTCATCGACACGGAAGCCGGCAGCCCGGCCAACATCACCATCCTGCCGCAGCCCGGCCTGCTCGCCGATCTCGCCGCCAAGGGCTATCTGGCGCCGCTGACCGAAGGCGATGCGTCCTACGTCTCCGACAATTACGGCGCCGGCAAGTCGTGGGTCGAACTCGGCACCTACAAGGGCAAGGACGGCGCGTCGAGCTTCTACGCCTTCCCCTACAAGGCCGACCTGAAGTCGCTGGTCTGGTACGTTCCGGAGAACTTCAAGGACGCCGGCTACGAAATCCCGCAGTCCATGGAAGATCTGGTCGCGCTCTCCGACCAGATCGTCAAGGACGGCGGCAAGCCCTGGTGCATCGGCCTGGGCTCGGGCGGCGCGACCGGCTGGCCGGCGACCGACTGGGTCGAGGACCTGATGCTGCGCACGCAGACGCCGGAGGTCTATGACGGCTGGGTCAAGAACGAGATCAAGTTCGACGATCCGCGCGTCGTCAATGCCATCGAGGTGTTCGGCTCGTTCGCCAAGAACGATGCCTGGGTCGATGGCGGCGCCGCCGGTGTCGCCTCCACCGACTTCCGCGACAGCCCGAAGGGCATGTTTGCCTCACCTCCCAAGTGCTACATGCACCGCCAGGCCTCCTTCATCCCGTCCTTCTTCCCGGAAGGCACGAAGGTCGGCTCCGACGCGGACTTCTTCTACTTCCCGCCCTACAAGGCCAACGAGGCGCTCGGCCGCCCGGTGCTCGGCGCCGGCACGCTCGTCGCCATCACCAAGGACTCCAAGGCCGCGCGCGCCTTCATCGACTTCCTGAAGCTGCCGCTCGCCCACGAGATCTTCATGGCCGACGGCGGGTTCCTGACGCCGCTGAAGTCGGTCAACCCCGAGGCCTACATCAACGACGCGGCGCGCAAGCAGGGCGACATTCTCGCCACAGCGACGACGTTCCGCTTCGACGGCTCCGACCTGATGCCCGGCAAGATCGGCGCCGGCGCGTTCTGGACCGGCATGGTGGACTTCGTTGGCGGCAAGTCGGCCGCCGATACGGCTGCCGCCATCCAGAAGTCGTGGGACGAAATCAAGTGATCCTCCCGTTCCGGTCGCTCCCTCCCGGGGGCGGCCGGAACACCCGCACTTGACGCAAGATCGTTGTCCGGCATGCTCCGGGCAGCAGGGTCCGTGCCGTTTCGGGGCGGCCCGGCCGCGATGCCCGGCGGTGCCCGCGGGCACCAGGGGAAGGGAGGTTTGCCGTGACAGCCCAGTTGCTCTCCGCACTGCTGACCGTGCTCATCGGCGTCGGCGGCTGCGTGGCCTATTTCTTCGGGGCCAACCTGCTTCTGGACCGGTTGCTGCCGGCCGATGCCTCCAACGACGCCCGCACGATCCGCAATCTGCGCCTGCAGTCGTCGATCCGGCCCTGGCTGTTCCTGGCGCCGGCGCTTCTGCTTCTTGTCATCTATCTCGTCTATCCGGTGTTCCAGACGCTGTGGCTGTCGTTCCACGACAAGACCGGCCGCCAGTTCGTCGGCATCGACAATTTCGCCTGGGCTTTGCGCGACAGCCAGTTCCAGACCTCGATCTTCAACAACCTGATGTGGCTGCTGGTCGTTCCGGCGCTGTGCACGGTGCTGGGGCTGGTGATCGCCGTCCTGACCGACCGCATCTGGTGGGGCGCGATCGCCAAGAGCCTGATCTTCCTGCCGATGGCGATCTCCTTCGTCGGCGCCTCGGTGATCTGGAAGTTCGTCTATGATTATCGCGAAAAGGGCCAGGAGCAGATCGGCCTGCTGAACGCCGTCGTGGAATTCTTCGGCGGTTCGCCACAGGTCTGGATCGCGCTGCCGTTCTGGAACAATTTCTTCCTGATGGCGATCCTCATCTGGATCCAGACCGGATTCGCCACGGTGATCCTCGGCGCCGCGCTGCGCGGCGTGCCGGAAGACACGCTGGAAGCAGCCCTCATCGATGGCGCCGGACCGTTCAAGATCTTCTGGCGCATCATGGTGCCGCAGATCATGTCGACCATCATCGTCGTGTGGACGACGATCACCGTGCTGGTGCTCAAGGTTTTCGACATCGTCCTCACCATGACCAACGGCCAGTGGGACACCCAGGTGCTGGCCAACCTGATGTTCGACTGGATGTTCCGCGGCGGCGGCGATTTCGGCCGCGGCGCCGCCATTGCCCTGGTGATCATGCTGGCGGTGCTGCCGATCATGATCTGGAACATCCGCCAGGCCAACGCCGAGCGGAAGGGAGGGCACTGACATGCTGGAGCGCATCCGCCTGCAGCCGTCGCGGTTCTTCCTCCATCTGGCCGTGCTCCTGATCGTGGCGATCTGGACGCTGCCGACCGCAGGCATCCTCGTCTCTTCGCTCAGGGACAAGAACCTGATTGCCTCGTCGGGCTGGTGGACGGCGCTGACCACCACCGTGCGCTCGGCGCAGGGGCGCACCGCGGAAGCGGCCGCCCAGGTGGAGACGGACGGCCGGTACGTGATTGCCGGCACCCTGTTCGCCGAGGGCGAAAAAGGCGTAGTCGTCGCCTTCGGCACGCGCGTGCAGAAACCCGACGAGTTTCCCGCCGGCACCACCGCCGACTATGGCGACGGCCGCACGCTGACGGTGAACGGTGATGGTTCCTATGCCTACGCCTCGCCGCAGCCATTCACCGAAGGCAAGGGCCAGCGCGTCTTCTACATGACGCAGGTGCCGCCGAAATTCACCACGGAGAACTATGGGACGGTGCTGTTTTCCGAAGGCGTCGGGCGCTCATTCGTCAACTCGCTGACCGTCACCATCCCGTCCACCATCATCCCGATCCTCATCGCCGCCTTCGCTGCCTATGCGCTGGCCTGGATGAAGCTGCCCGGGCGCGGCTTCTTCATCGCCGCGATCGTCGGCCTGCTCGTCGTGCCGCTGCAGATGTCGCTCATCCCGCTGCTGAAGCTCTACAACGCGACCGGGGTCCTGCCGAAGACCTATCTCGGCATCTGGCTGGCACATACCGGCTTCGGCCTGCCGTTCGCGATCTACCTCTTGCGCAGCTACATTGCCGGCCTGCCGCGCGACCTGATCGAATCGGCCTATGTCGACGGGGCAAGCGACTTCACCATCTTCCTCAGGATCGTGCTGCCGCTGTCTTTTCCCGCGCTCGCCTCGTTCGCCATCTTCCAGTTCCTGTGGGTGTGGAACGACCTGCTCGTCGCCATGGTGTTCCTGGGCACCGAGAAGGACAAGGCGGTTCTGACCTACTCGTTGAATTCACTGCTCGGCTCGCGCGGCGGCAATTGGGAAATCCTGACGGCTTCGGCCTTCATCACCATCATCGTGCCGCTGGTCGTGTTCTTCTCGCTGCAGCGTTATTTTGTCCGCGGCCTGCTGGCCGGCTCTGTGAAGGGAGGCTGAGATGGCCGACATCAGGATGACGGACCTGAACAAGTCCTATGGTTCGGTCCATATCCTCAAGGACGTCAACCTCGACATCAAGGCCGGCGAATTCATCGTCTTTGTCGGCCCGTCCGGGTGCGGAAAGTCGACGCTGCTGCGCTGCATCTGCGGTCTGGAGTCGATCAGCTCGGGCACGCTGGAAATCGATGGCGCGATGGTCAACGACGTGCCGCCATCCAAGCGCGGCATCGCCATGGTGTTCCAGTCCTATGCGCTCTATCCGCACATGAGCGTCTACGAGAACATCTCCTTCGCGCTCGAGAACCAGCGCGTGCCGAAGGCGGAAATCAAGGAGCGCGTCGAGAAGGTCGCCGCGATGCTGCAGCTGACGCCATACCTGGCGCGCCTGCCCAAGGCGCTGTCGGGCGGCCAGCGCCAACGCGTCGCCATCGGCCGCGCCATCGTGCGCGGCGCCAAGGTGTTCCTGTTCGACGAGCCGTTGTCGAACCTCGATGCCGCGCTTCGCGTCGCCACGCGCATGGAGATCGCCAAGCTCAAGCGCGACATGCCCGACACCACGATGATCTACGTCACCCACGATCAGGTCGAGGCGATGACGCTCGCCGACCGCATCGTCGTCCTGCAGGCGGGGCGCGTGGAGCAGGTCGGCACCCCGATGGACCTCTACGAGCGGCCGGCCAACCTGTTCGTCGCCGGTTTCATCGGTTCGCCGAAGATGAATTTCCTCAAGGGCGCGTTCGCCCGCCACTATGATGCCGATGTGATCGGCATCCGCTCCGAGCATATCGAGATCGCCGCCTATGGCGAATGGAAGGGGCCGGTGGTGCATGCCGAGGTGCTCGGCTCCGACTCCTACATCTTCGTCGATATCGGGTCGGAAGAGCCGGTGATCGTGCGCCAGAACGGCGTTTCGAAGATTGCCGTCGGCGATGTCGTGGCGATCGCCCCGATGGAGGGGCGCATTCACCGGTTCAACGCGAACGGCAGGCCGGTCGGCTGAGCTGAAGCGACCGATCCGGCGCGCCGGGTCTATCGCCAGGGGGCGGGATCGTGGTATGATGAATTGGTGAATTCGTCATACCGGGTGTCCAGATGATCCAGACCCTGATTCGGGCCCTCGTCCTGTCGGTGGCCGCGGGATTGGCGCCGGCGCCGGCCTTCGCGCATTTCCTCGAACTCATCCCGTCGGCCGATGTGTTGCCGCAGGGCGGCGACGTCACCCTCGACATGCGCTTCACGCATCCCTTCGATGGCGGGCCGATCATGCGCCTCGACCGCCCTGTCCGCGTCGGCGTCGCGGCCAACGGCCAGCGCACCGACCTGACGGCTACCCTTTCCGAGCCTGGCGCACCGGGGGAAGGATTTCGGGCCACCCACCGCCTGGCCGAGCCGGGCGCGGCCGTCTTCTTCGTCGAGCCGACGCCCTATTTCGAGCCGGCCGAGGACAAGTTCATCGTCCAGTTCACCAAGGTGATCGTCGACTCCTGGGCGTCCGGCGAGGGCTGGGATGCCCTGATCGGACTGCCGGTTGAAATCGTCCCGCTGACCCGTCCGACCGGGCTGTGGAGCGGAAACCTGTTCCAGGGCCGGGTTCTGCGCGATGGCCAACCGGTGCCGGGCGTGCCGGTGGAGGTGGAGTACCGCAACGACGACCGAATCGTGGCTCCCGACGATTCCTTTGTCACGCAGGTCACCACCACGGATGGCGACGGCGTGTTCACCTGGGCGATGCCGCGCGCCGGCTGGTGGGGGTTCGCCGCGCTCACCGAATCGCCGACCCGGCTCGCAGCGCCCGATGGCCGCGAGGTTCCCGTCGAGGCCGGCGCGGTGATCTGGGTCAAGGCCACGGCCATGCCGGCGCAATAGGAGGCGGTCATGGCGCACATACCCGATGGCGTGCTTTCGCTTCCCGTCCTTGCGGCCGGCTGGACCGTGGCGGTCGCCGGCGTCGGCTATGGCCTTCGCCGCATCGCCGACGAGGAGATCCCGCGCGTGGCGCTGTTTGCGTCCGCCTTCTTCGTGGTGTCGCTGTTTGCCGTTCCGATCGGGCCGACCAGCATCCACCTGCTGCTGGGCGGGCTGATGGGGATCGTGCTCGGACCGGCGATCTTTCCAGCCGCCCTGATCGCGCTCCTGTTGCAGGCCGCCCTGTTCGGGTTCGGCGGCCTGACCGCTCTCGGCTTCAACACGGCGGCGCTGGCGCTTCCGGGCTGGCTCGCCGGCATCGCCTTTTCGGCCACCGCGCGGGCGCCGGCGGGGCTGTCCATCCGCGCTTCGCTCGCCGCCGCGCTTTCGGTCGGCCTGACGGGGGTGATCGTTGCCGCCGGCCTGGCGTTGTCCGCCAGCGCTTTTCGCCCGGCAGCGGCGGTCATGTTTGCCGCCTATGTGCCGCTTGCCGTGATCGAAGCCGTGGTGACCGGCGTCGCCGTGGCCTTCCTCGTCCGTGTGCGGCCGGAATTCCTGGCCGCGCGGCCGGTCCTGACGCCATGATCGCGCGCCTCGCCCTGGCGATTGTCGCGGCGGCGCTGGCCATCACGCCGGCGGCGGCGCATCGGCTGCGCCTGTTCGTCGACGCATCGGCGAGCCAGATCAGCGGCCATGCCTTCTTCGTCGGGGGAGGCCGCCCGGCCGGCGCGACCATTGTCGTGCGCGATGGCGAGGGACGGGAACTGATGAGGCTTGATGCCGGCAAGGACGGCGCATTTTCGTTCCCCCGTCCGCAGCCGGGCCCGCTTGTGGTCGCCGCCGGTGTCGGCGACGGCCATGTGGCGGAGGTCGAAGTCGCGGCCGCCGATGCCACCGTCGGTTCCGCTTCGCAGACGGCCGCGCCGGCCACCACCGGCGCACCACTTGAAGAGGCGATCGACGCCGTGGTCGCCCGCCGGCTGCTTCCGCTTCAGGAGCGCGTCGAGGCGATCGATTCACGCCTGCGCCTTGCCGACATCATTGCCGGTCTCGGCTTCATCGTTGGCCTTGCCGGCACCGCGCTGTGGATCAGAAGCCGGAGGCCCGCGCGCCAATGACCGCGCGCGCGCTTCATCCGATCGACGACCGGGTGCGCCTTGCCGCGGGGGGCCTTCTCGTCGCGGCCGCATCCTTCGCCCCGAACCTGTGGGCCGTGGCCGCCATCGCCCTGTCTGTGCCGGCGATGGCGCTGGCCTGGCGCGTGCCGATGGGTGCCTGGTTGCGCCGCGCGCTGCACCTTGAAGGCGCCATGCTGGCGTTGCTCGTGATCCTGCCATTTTCGACGCCAGGACATGCCATCCTTGCCATCGGGCCGCTGACGGCCAGCCGGGAGGGGCTGGCGCATGCGCTCGAGATCGCGCTTCGCGCCAACGCGGCGCTTGCGGCAGCCGGGCTGTTTGTCGCCGGCATCGGCCCCGAACGACTGGCCGGCGCGCTTGCCGGCCT
>WPCK01182388.1_pt1 | contig 13108 bp, 13 predicted proteins | sample 5399851 | NCBI WGS metagenome assembly WPCK01 (sample SAMN12869471, study PRJNA574797) | sludge metagenome | isolation source: wastewater treatment of pH11 | place: China:Beijing | collected 2019-05-20
GATCGGCTTCAAAGCCTCCAGCGGCGACCGCGATTTATTGGTAGTCGAAACCAATCGCGGTGCGCAGAAGACCATTTCCACCGCCAAGTACCGAGTCACCTCGCGCGGCGGTCGTGGAATCGAAATTCAAAAGAACGGAAAGATCGCCAATATCGTTACTCAAGCACCCAACGCGCCCGAAGCGATTCCAGAGGGGTAAACAATGTCAACAATAAACCGAAATAAATACTCCGCCGACGACATCGTAGCACTCGAAGGATTGGACCCGGTACGCAAACGTCCAGGAATGTACATTGGGGGCGTCGGTGCGTCGGGCCTGCACCACCTTGTGTGGGAAATCATCGACAACTCGGTCGACGAAGCCATGAATGGGCACGCCACCGAGATCACTGTGACGTTGCACAAAGACGGTCGCACTGTGACGGTGGCCGACAACGGTCGCGGCATTCCCGTCGAAAAACATTCCAAGACCAAAAAGAGTGCTCTGGAAATGGTACTGACCATGCTGCACGCAGGCGGCAAATTCGAGGGCAAGAACTACAAGACATCCGGTGGACTTCACGGTGTTGGGGCGTCGGCTGTCAACGCGCTATCGAAGCATTTGATCGCTGTCGTTCGCCGCGATGGCGAGCAGTACAAGATGGAGTTCGCGCAAGGCAAGCCGACCACCAATTTGCAAAAGGCCAAAGGTGTGTTTCGAGGTTCCGGCACGACCATTACCTTTACGCCCGATCCAACCATTTTTCCCAAGACGGATTTCAACTCCGAGACGATCCTTCAACGCTTGGAAACGACCAGCTTCCTGCATCGCGGTCTAAAAATCATCTACGTCGACGAAACCTCGAATCAACGGACCACCTTTCAGCACGACAATGGCATCCTGGACTACCTCGACAAAGTCATCAAAGATCGAACGGCCAGCCCGATTCACGACCAGGCATTTAGCGGTTACAAGGATGGCGACGACCGCGTGGAGATTGTGCTCAAGTGGACTGAATCGACCGACGAGCATGTGCGAAGTTACGTCAACGGCATCCCGACCGGCAGCGGCGGCACCCACGAAAACGGTTTTCGGGCTGGCCTTGGAAAAGCCGTTCGCAATTTCATCGAGACGCATAATTTGACTCCGCGCGGAGTCAAAATCACTCCCGAGGATATTCGAGAAGGCTTGGTGGCCATCGTTTCAATTTTCATCGCCGACCCGCAGTTTCAGGGTCAGACCAAAGATCGGCTGAACAATCCTGATGCTCAGGCTGTGGTGGATGGAGCAATCCGAGCGAACCTCGAACAGTGGCTCAACAACAATCGCACCGTCGCCGAATCAATTGTCGCCCGAATCATTGCTGCTTCACGAGCCCGTGCTGCTTCACGAGCTGCCTCCGAGTCGATCTCGCGCAAGAGTGCTACCTCGCGCGGAACCATGTTGCCAGGCAAGCTGAGCGATTGCTTGGGTGCGGGCCGAGATCGATCGGAACTGTTCATTGTCGAAGGTGATTCGGCTGGCGGTACGGCTAAACAAGGTCGCGATCGCAACTATCAAGCCATTTTGCCGTTGCGTGGAAAAGTGCTAAACACCGAAAGCGCAAGCTTGAAGAAAATCATGGAGAACAAAGAGATTCAAGACATGGTGACCGCGCTGGGCTGCGGTATCGGCAGCCATTTCGACATTGGACGCCTGCGGTATGAGCGAATCATCTTGCTGGCCGATGCCGATTCGGATGGTCATCACATTACGACGTTGCTGCTGACATTTTTCTATCGACACATGCCGGGCCTGATTTCGGGTGGCAAGCTCTTTATCGCCGTGCCGCCGCTTTACCGTATCGATATCGGCAAAGAAACGTTTTGGGCTATCGACGACGCGGATCGCCAGCGTATCCTGGCCAAAGCCGACGGACGATCCAAACCCGAGATCACTCGATTCAAAGGGCTTGGCGAGATGATGCCCAAAGTCCTGTGGGATACGACGCTCAACCCAGCCACGCGGCGGCTGGTTCGCGTCGAAGTCGATGATCAATTGGAAACCGATCGCGTCATAGCCGACCTAATGGGACGCGACGCATCCGCGCGCTTTCATTTCATTATGGAGCGAGCCGAGGATGCAGAAGAAATCGACGTCTAGGTCGCCCGTGATACGCCGTTGAGTGGCCCGCCGCATACAACTGAAATTCCATTTAGCTTTTTGAGTCTCCAAGATGAACAATCCACTCGATCGATTGCAAATCGATAATGCACTGCTTCTTGTCGTCGACGTTCAAGGTAAACTCGCCCGGTTGATGTTCCAAAGCGATTCGGTGATTAAGCAATTGTCGATCTTGATTGAAGCTTGCCGCATGTTAGACGTTCCAATTCTGTGGGCGGAGCAACTTCCAGATAAACTTGGACCGACGGTTCCCGAGCTTGCTGACAAGTTGGAAGGGCTTAGCCCGTTTGTGAAGTCGAGTTTTGGTTGCTGCGACGACGCGAGAATCGATCAAGCAATAGAGACCACAGGTCGCCGACAAATTCTGTTGGGCGGCATTGAAACGCACGTCTGCGTCTGGCAGACAGCCGCTGCGCTGCTAAGCAAAGAATACGAAGTGCATCTGATCTGCGACGCGGCAACGTCGCGTTCGGAGCTGAACCGTGAAGTTGGGTTCAAGCGTATGGCAACTGCCGGAGTCCATCTAAGCAACGTCGAGATGGCCCTCTTCGAACTGCTTGGCAACGCCTGCCATCCCAAATTCCGCGACGTGACGAAATTGTTGAAGTAGTAAGCAGTAAGGTGTGAGCGGTGAGGGGTAAGCAGTAAGGAAAGACCTGCGTACGCTGTAAGCGTAAAACGTTGATATAGACGGAAAGTTAAGGTGCTGCACAACAATTGGCGTTGCGAGAAAGCAATGTCGCTCGACGCTCCGCGTCGAGAAATCACGGCACGCAGTGCCGCGCGACGTGAAACTATTCATTCCCATCGTCTTCTAACGTCGGCGCGTCCTTTCCAAGTCCCAACTGTTCGATTCTTCGAAGCAATCGTGGGCGGCTGATGCCCAACATCCGTGCGGCTTGGGCTCGATTTCGAGGCGACAGCTTGAGCGCTCGACTCAAAAGCGTGCGTTCGACCTCCAGCAGCACTTCATCCAAATGGATAGGCGAGATCGCCGTGGGCTGGGTTGCAATGCTGGCCCCAGGCAAGGTGCGAATGGCAAGCGGCAAATGCGCAACTTGAATCGTCGAGGTCAAGACGGCCTGTGCATTGGCAACTTTAAGGGTCTCACGCAATTGCCGCACATTACCGGGCCATGAATAGGCCACCAAGCGATCGGAGGCGTCCGCCGCTAGCGTCAATTGAGCGCGGTCTGCCGCCTTGCATTCTTCCGCCAAGGCTTGCAGCGCCAGCGGAGGAATATCTTCGCGGCGCTCAGCCAAGGCTGGCATGTGAATTTCGATCGCAGCGATACGGCTTACCAGCTTCGGCCAGGCCGGTCCACGCGATACAAGTTCGACCGATGGCATAGAACTGGTCGCGCTCACCCAGCACAAGCTGCGGTATTGATCCATCCACTCCTGTACGTGGCCGAGAGCGGCATCCGACAATCGATCGACGCCGGTCAAAACCAATTGTTGAGCCGCGCGAGGCAAATCGGATTGCAGTCGCCCGGCGAATATCTCCAACATGCTTTGAACTAGCTCGGCATCGAGCACCCGGCAGTCCACGGGAAAGAACTGGCCCTTGGCCGTATGCACTCCGGCGGCCTTCAGTCGACCGAGAAAGATACCTTGAGCGACTTCCAACTTGCCGACGCCCGCCGGACCGTGGATGAGTGTATTGCACGGATGGCTGACGGCAAGTTGTGATCGCCACATGGCGAGTTCGATGCTGGGGCTGCTGCCGACTAGAGCCAACAACCGATCGAGCGTCTTCCAACGGCTTCGAATGTGCACGAGAATTTGATCGGGTGCGGCTTTCAATTCGCTGGCTCGTCGCTCGACGGGTAACGTTTCTAGAATCTGATCGAAATCTCCCAGCACCACGATCGTCCACTGAGCGACGCCTTGGGCGTCGGACAGCGGGATGAAGAGTTGCCCGGTTTCCTTCGATCCAAAAACGACGGGCGCCGTGAGTTGCCGAATCGCGATTCGACCTTCCAGCGCACTCGATGGCGGAGCCAGCCCAGTCAGGATCGATGCATTTGGGCCATCGGAGGCGACTTGCCAACTGCATTGATGGCCGACTAGGCTTGTTGCTTCTGTCTTGGCTAGCCGGCACAATGCGACGTTGACGAAAACGATCTGCCCTCGTCGATCGAGTATGGCCGTCGGCAAATCGAACTGATCGACTAGCCGGGCCAGCAAACGACCGTTGCCTCCACGAACCGGTTCACTCATGGTCCGCTTGTTCGCGCGTGAGTCATCGGTATGCTATACCTATTCATTTCCATGAGACCTATTCGGCTGACCCTCAAAGCATGACGACGTTGCAAACCCCTGCACCTGGTTCCGACCAAACGGCTGACCCCTATTTTCAACAGCTCTTTGCACAGCGGATCGGCGGGGCGAATTACGGCAAGAGTACCGAAATTTACAAGTTTGAGAAGATCAAGCGAGCCAAACGCCAGGCGATCGCCGATTTTCCCGATCGCCCGTTGATCGACTTTGGAATTGGCGAAAACGATTCCATGGCCGACCAACTGGTTCGTCAAGAACTGTCCGACCAGGTCGATCGCCCCGCCAATCGCGGCTATGCCGACAACGGGATCGCAGAGTTCAAATCGGCGGTTGCAAGATTCATGGATCGACGTTTCGGTGTCTCGCTCGATGAGACTCGGGAGGTTAATCACTGCATTGGCAGCAAGACGGCACTGGCGATGCTGCCGGCTTGCTTGATCGATCCAGGCGATATTACCCTGATGACCGTACCCGGCTATCCGGTCGCCGGAACACATACGAAATACTTTGGCGGCAGCGTTCACCCCTTGCCGCTGCGAGCTGAAAACGACTTTTTTCCGGACTTCGATTCGATTAGCCCTGACGTTTGGCAGCGTACCAAGCTGCTCGTGCTCAACTACCCCAACAGCCCGACTGGAAAAACGGCCACCGTCGAATTTTACCAGCAGGTGATTGAGCTAGCCCGCCAGCACCAGTTCGTGGTCGTCCAAGATGCAGCTCACGTCATGCTGTCCTACGATAGCCCGCCGCTGAGTTTTCTGAGCGTGCCTGGTGCAAGCGATGTCGGCGTGGAAGTCCATTCGATGAGCAAGGGATTCAACATGATCGGCTGGCGGATCGGTTGGGTTTGTGGCAACGCGCGGCTGGTCAGCGCTTTTGCGGATGTGAAGGATAATTGCGACAGCGGACAGTTCATGGCGATTCAGAGGGCAGCCGCTAAAGCTCTAGAAAACGACTGGATCGCCGACGCGGTTCGCGAAAAGTATCACCGTCGTCTGACTAAGCTCGTGGCGGCACTCAAAGCTTGCGGCTTCGATTGCAAAATGCCTGGCGGCACGTATTTCCTCTATGCTCGATCGCCGGTAGCGTCTGGGTCAACGGTATTTGAAACATCCGAAGCAGCCAGTCAAACGCTCATTCGTGAGCAATCGATCGTAACCGTCCCCTGGAACGAAGCCGGGCCGTATTTGCGTTTTTCGGTAACCTACGAAGCCGCAGACGAAGCCGCTGAGGATGCGCTGATGGCCGAAACGCAGAAGCGACTAGCAGCGCTCAAACTGGTATTTTCTTAAGAACAAATTGGCTCCGTCTACTTGGCCTAACTTCACCCCGCGCGAATACGAATCTTGCTTTCGTCAACGATCCACAATCGTCCAACAAGTGGTTCAACATTCAACGATGAAATAGTGCGACTGAGGACATTCAAAACAGAACGCCGACTTTGATCGGTCAGCCGAAACACGATAATGCCAAAATATTTCGCGGGTGGAAATGCTCGAACGTCCGCAAAATCGAGATCTAACGTGACGATGACTCGTCTTTCTAACTGACAAACGGCCGCAATATCTTGATCGCCTTTTCCTTGAAGAGTTTGTTCAAAAACCGTTAGGGCGTCATGTCCATGTTGCCTAAGCAAATTGGCGGCATCGACATGCAGGTTCTCATCGACTTTGAAACGCATTATCGGCCCGGAATAGGCAAAATTGCAAATCGATCTCGTGCCAGTTCCGCCGCATAGTGGAGTGCCGCTTGGATGTCTGCGTCATCAATGTTATACCCGTGCCGAATCGATTCGTGGCTCTCGCCCGCAGCTAGGTTGTCGATGATGACTGAAACTAAGACTCGAGTCCCTGAGATGCAAGGCTGACCGTGGCAAACTTGTGGATTTATACTAATGCGATCTTGCCATTCCATTTGTCGCCCTTCGTGATACGTAAGAAAAATGTTGTTAAATGAGTTCACGTGATAATGGTAACTTTCCTGAGTCTCCAACTGTCTATTCATTGTATTCACCGCCCACAACAAATTGTAGGCTGGAATGAGCACGCACCGTAACGAATCTGTCACAACGACAACAATTGCTGCGTTTGCGATGACCCGGCTCTATTTGAAACTCGTGGAGTTCCCGACAGCTTTCGACCACGCTGACATCAACCTACTGAAGATTGGAAAAGTGGACTGACGTTTGATAGCTTGGCCATCGATAGTCGCTACGGGAAAAATGCACCAAGGCGTTGTCACCAAAAATACTTCATCGAAACGACAAAGCTCCGGGACGCTGAATTTTTGCTCGCTGACCCGCAAGCCCATTTCTTCGGCAAGCCCAGTCAAAAACTCGATCGAGATGCTATCGAATCGATCAAATTTTGGATGGACAATCAGGCCAGATTGGGAAGTGTATCCAGCGATACTTGCGATCGCAGAATCGGCTACCCAACCCTCTTGATCGAGCAGGATCGGGAATGCGCCAGGTTGCATGCCGTCTGCCGCTCGCTGGGCCAAAAAATAATGCAATCGACTGCGTATTTTGACAGACTTCGGCCAGCACTCGTCGGGTACATCGCGAATCGGCGTGGTGACCAGCGCTACCCCGCGCTCGTAGCTTGCCTGCCATCGTTCGATCGGCAATGGATACGTGTGCGCGAAAAACCTGGTGGTTGGAGTTTCTCTAGACCATAGTAACGAAGCTTGGTTGCCGGGAGTCGCAAAAAAGCAAATCCCCTGCTCGGCACCCTCAGGCAACAACCTAGCGTTGAGCCGCACGAGCTGCGTGATACGACGCTCCAGGTCCTCGAAACTGCACGGCGGATCAAGTCCGATCAGCTCAAGCCCACGCTGCCACCTAGCGTAGTGCCTATCGAGCAAGAACGGGCGGCTTCCAAACGTCCGCACTTGTTCGGCAACGCTGACGCCGTGAATGAAACCGGAATCGAATACTGGCACGCTCAGTTGGTCCAGTGGAACGAGAGAATCGTCGCAGTAGCCCAGCGGTCCTGGGCCAAGCGCTTTTGATGGTTGAACAGACAATTTTGAATACAACTCCTGATACGCTATGCGATTCAGCAAGATCTTCCGCTACCAGGCTCTCAATTCTCTGGCAGAGCTACCGTGAGCAAATAACATCGGCAGCTTTCCACAAGCTCAGCCACGCCCACCGCCGAGGCACATTCCCTAATAAGCTTTTGCGCAAACGCCCCATTGCACTCGGAAGCTGGTCCCCAAGTCTCATCCAAGTTGTCAACTCTGGCATCATCATTCTTCATCGCAACCGAACGGTCCTGAAAGCAATGTTCTTTTCTATCTCAGTCGGTCGTCGCGGGGTAGGCGGTGGTCGTCGAGCCATTGCCAATCTTGTTGGGCTTCGTCGGTTCGACCTAGGGCTTCGAGTATTCTTCCGCGATGAAATCTGAGGGCGCCTAAACTCCATAACTCGCGACCTACTTGGTGCTCGGTCAATGTGCCTTGAGTCGGACTCACGCGGGCCCTTCCAGAAAGCCACTTTTGGATTTTGGTGTCCCAATTTGCTTGGTAAGTATCGTATGCTCGAGTCGCCCGGTCGACGGCTTCGTTGGCATCATCGAGCGCCTCGGTTAAGCGGCCCATTTGAAATAAGACCCACGCCCGTGTGTCCAATAATCCTGCGTTGGTCGGATCTTTTTTGAGCGCCTCATCGATGTCGACAAGGGCCTGATCAAGGTCCTTCAGGCTGAGCGACCGCAAATAGGCAAGTTCATTCAGATCTTCAGATTCCAAGGGAGCAATTTGAGATTTGAGCTTGCAAATAAACTCCACCGCTTCGAGCGAATGCTGGTAGTCCGCGCGATCGTAAAAAGTTTGCTTTGCGATCAAAATAGGGTTGGTAAAACCGGGAATGGATACCAGGGCACGCTTAGCGACTTCGAGCGCCTCCTGTGGCGAATCGTTTTTTAGCGCAATCTTGAGTTTGACGAGCCAGTAGTCGCGGACTGCTTCGGGTTTGGGCAGCGTTTCAACGATTTTGGCTAACTCGGTCTCCGCGTCGGGATCGCCTTGGTCGGCTAAAACGGCAACCCGGGCCAACGCCCAGCGAGTCCTAAGCCCCTCGGAACGGTCGGCCGCAATCGGAGCCACGACTAGCCCGATTAGGGTAAGTATGGCAAGTGGTTTCGACCACTTCTTCAAGGTAAATCCTCCCGATAATTCAATTGATTAAGGCACGAATTGACAACTTTTTTCCGTTCCATTCGCTCAGGCCGCAAAGGGAATCATACGAATCGGCTATAATTCGGCGTGGGGCTGAGGTTGGTAGCCGTCCCTGGCCTAGTCGGCTAAAATCTAATGCCGATTGTTAAGTTCTGGTAAACCGCATATCTTACAGTACCGTAATAGCTCTGAGTACCTAGCCTCCATCCATCGATTCCATTAAGGACTTACGAAAATGCCGTTGTACGAAGTTGAAACCGACGCCCACATTATCATCACCTGGGCGGATGACGAACCCAAAGCCCGCGAAGTCGTGCGCGAGGCCTATCCCAGCGATCAAATGATTCGGTTAACTAAGCGTCCTCGCGACTCTTGGGTGATTTCCAAGGGTGTGCTGGGTTTGTCAACTCGAATGGATATTTGTTCGATCGCCCGTGAATGCCTTGCAAAGTCCGCCGGTGACAAACTCCACGCAATCCGCCTCTACATGCACGAGACCGGCAGCGATCTGGAGAAGGCTCGCAAGGTTATCGAAAGCAACATGGTTATGGGTTGGTGATTGACCAGCGCCGAAAGAAACGCTCGAGCATGGAATTGCGCGGACGTCCTATGGAAGTTGTTATTTTCTGATTCCGGTCGCAGGTGGGCTGTGATCCCTTCCAGGATCATTCGATTGCAAAATTCACAGCTTCTTAACAATCTATCATTTCGCTGGCGGCATTGCGTGCCTCCTGCACTTCGCGGCCGTGGCTGGCGATGTAATAGCCTACGCCTACGCCGGCGACGACCAGCGTAATGAGCCGATAGACCGCAGCGACCAAGACGGGTGAATAGCCGGGCGGAAGCGACGGCAACGACCGAAAAAGGCCGACGATCGCCCCTTCTTGAACGCCGAGTCCTCCTGGGGCTAGCGGTAACGCACCTGCGGCCATCCCGGGCGGTACGATCATGAAGTGCTGCTGCAACGTGGGAGCTTCTGGATAGATTCCCCAAGAAATCAAGTACACGCTGAACGTCAGCATTGCATGGACCGAGATCGAACTGAGCAACAGAATCGGAATCGAAGATGGTGATTTTTTCAGCAGTCGCACTGCGCGAGCCATGCGAGCCATGGGCGATCCAATCCAAGGAATGAGCCGTTCGAAGTAGTAGATCCACGTCTCAAACCAACTTCCCGCGTAGATGGCGACCAACAAACCTCCGATCGAGATGACCGACACGGCACCAGCGGCTCTGCCGATTTGAACGACCAAATTCGGAACATCCTGGTCGGCACTGATCAAAATCGCTAGCCAGGCCAGCAGGATCAGGCCGAGCAGTCCGAAGGCTCGGTCGAGCAGAATGCTAGCCACCGCTTCGGGCTTCTTCGATGGCTTTTGCTTGGCAACAATGATCGCTTTGAACAAATCGCCACCCACGCTTCCGAGCGAGACGAAGTTCAACAAGTTGCCAAGGAACCCAAGTCGCAAGGCTTCTTTGGTGGTAAATGGAATCTCGAAATAGGTTACCAATCGCTGCCAACGTAGAAAGCTGATGATGACCCCGAGCAAGGCGGCTCCTTGGGCCAGAACGAGTCGATCCCAGCGCTTGGGTTGATTCCAGAACGCCACATATTCCTGGCGATCGACGCTTGCGAGCAAATAGACGAGGATTGCCAGTGGCAACCCGAGTTTGATGCAATAGAGAAGAACTTTTTTCAACGCGGGTCAATCACCACAGGTTATGGGACAAATAGAGGCAAGAGTTTGTAGCCAACGGCAAAAATGAAAATCAGACGGACGATTGCGGGCGGTCTTGATGAAAATATTCGACCTGGGTTGCACATCGCTTAAAACAAATTAGCTGGGTCGGTTCGGAATAACTTTCGAATGGCTAGCGCTCCGCTGATGACGCACATGAGAATCGTCAAACCCCAAACCAGCAGGATGCGTTGCCAGGATAGCATCATGATCAATCCACTATAATTGGCGAGCACTTGGTACATGAGATACGATGCGGCCAACCCAGGCAAAAAACCGAGGCAAGCCAATAGGAGCGATTGCGTGAGAATGAATTTCCAGAAATATCGACCGCTGTAGCCCATGGCTCGAAGCGTAGCGAACTCAGACATGTGGTCGCTGATGTCTGTGAACTGAATCTGGTAGCAGATGATCGCTCCAACGATCAGCCCCATGAGCGTGCCGAGAAAGAAGATCTTGCCAACTGGAGTGCTTTGAGTCCAAAAGGTTTTCTCGCGCTGGACCAAAGCCGCCGTTGGCAGAACTTGAATTTCATTGGATGCCATCGTCTGAATTTGCCGGGCTACGTCTTCGAGTGTCGCATTTGGCCCGGGCTGTACGTTGAGCAGTGCGAGGTCCATGTTTTCACCTGGGCGACCGGTCACCCATCGCCACGGAAAGTACGCCGCGTGCTTGCGGTGGCTCATGAGCAGCGTTCCGTCGTTGGCGAAATCGGTCCCGAGACGAAATTGTCCGGCAACGGCGATCCGCCGGCCATTCAGCTCAATCGTTTGCTCTCGCAAGGCTTCATCCGTCTTTCCAAAACCGAAAAACGATTTGCTTTCGCTGTCGACCAGACAAGCATCGATCGCATCGGCGTCGAGCAATCGCTGGCGGAGCGTTGGATCGGAAAGCCACTCGATGGCCGCCTGATCGACCGAAACAACTCGAATCGGTTTGGCGGGCCAACCCGCGACGCGGACTTGTGAAGAACCGCGTTCGACGTTGATGGACGCCACGCGTTGCACTTCGGGGATCGATGCGATGCGTTCGAGTAGAACGCGCGAAAATCGCTGCTCGGTTCCGAGGCTGTATCGGGCGCGGCTAGTAACCGATATGTTGGCCTTGTTCAGGTCAAAAAGCGTGAAGAGCTGGACGTTGCTATCAACCAGCGCATTGCGGAAGCCGATTTGCATGAACATGAGCACGACGGCAAAACCGACCCCCACAGATGCCAGTACGCATTTGCTCCAACTCGACGTCAAGTTTTTCCAAGCTAGTGGAGTCCGCATGAGAGTTCAGTTTTCTCGGATACGTGCGAGTGTTTCGTTCACCGCGTCTAAAGTTCGTCAAAACAAATTCGCCGGTTCGGCTTTCCACAGTTTCCGCATGGCTAGCAGTCCACTCAAAGAGCACATCGCCAATCCAAGCAGGAAGACGATCGTAGTTCTGGAGGATTCCATCGACATCGCGATGCCTGAAAAGCTCGATGCAACTCGATAGAGAAACTCGGCGAACAACCAGGAACAGACAAAACCCAATACGGCCAGCAAGACGGCTTGAGTCATCACGATACCGGCCAGGAATATTCGCGGATAACCCATGGCCAACAGAGTTGCATACTCTGGAAGTTTTTCGGTGACATCGGTGGCCAGCACCATGTAGACAATCGTCGCGCCGACGAAGAACGAAATCACCACACCGAGCTGGAAAATCAAGCCGATGGGAGTCTGCCACAACCAACGGTGCCGTTCGGCATCCAGCACTTCATCGCGAGATAGAACGGCTACGGCTTGCGACGGAGAATCATAACGCGGGTCATCCAAATCGTTCGAAGATTTGAACGTGGAAGTCTGGAACTGCTGCATGAGCTTTTGCTGTACCGTGCCGGCATCTTGACCGGCATCCAAACGAATCAGGCCCAAGGATACGCTATCCTGCGGGTTCCACGGAGAAATCTTAGCAAAACCGCGGTCGTTAATAATCGCGGAACCGTTTGCAGCCAGACCGGTACCCAGTCTAAAGATGCCTGAGATTCGAAAGCGTCGCCCGCCGATTTCTGCTTCGGAGTTGATGTCTTGGGGGCCAAATCGCACACCGTCCGCTGGTCCGTATTCGGCATGGGTCAAATCGTCGATCAACATTTGATCATCGACCTGCAATCGCCCCGTTTCAACCATTTCAACGATGTCTTCGGAGCGGAACGCGGGTCGGTCCGGGTCGATCCCCATCACGGCAATGGGGCGAATCGGCGATGTATCGGAGGGCGAACCACCGAGAGTGGTGCGTTGCCAGTTGTGGACGATTGCCCAGAACGGCGCAACGTCGGCTACGCCCGGCGTGTTGCGTGCCAGCGTCAAATAGTTGCGATCGAATTGGTCGGGTTCAAAAATGTGGGCGTAGTGCATTGAACGAATCATCAAGTCAAAGTTCAATCGCTCAAGCGTGTTGGTAGCGGTGTTCGAAACGGCCCCTTGGAAACCGAGTTGAGCAAATACCAGTAAAAGCGCGAACGTCACACCGCTGGTCGATACGAACGTCCTAAACGGTTGATGCCAGAGATTGAGCAGCGCGACAGGCGTCTTCATAGCGGCTTAGCATCGTCGAGTTTGATCACGACTTCGACTTGCAACTGGAGCCACTGGCTGGCTGCTTTCGGATCGTCCAAATCGATGATGACGGGAACCGTTCGGTAGTCCGAAGCCGCCAACGGGTCGGGCGAACGAAGTTGCGGGCGACCGACCAATCGATTCTTTTCTCGAACCCTACCAGTCAGTTGAACA
>WPCK01393052.1_pt1 | contig 13075 bp, 8 predicted proteins | sample 5399851 | NCBI WGS metagenome assembly WPCK01 (sample SAMN12869471, study PRJNA574797) | sludge metagenome | isolation source: wastewater treatment of pH11 | place: China:Beijing | collected 2019-05-20
TGGCGTAGAAGTCGTGTTCGAGTTGGCGGCGGCGCTCGACGTCGGCGATGACGTAGGCCACGAAGTCCTCGTCGCGGTCGGTGATCGGGGTGTCTTCGATCGGTTCGGCCTCGTCCTCGCCAGGCCAGACAGTCTGGCGCGTGGGCCGGTCGCGGTCGAGGCGAGTGCCGCACGCGGCGACCCAATCGCGCAGCCGCTGCCTGGCGTCCGCGAAATCCCTGTGCCAGCCGATCGGTGCCGAACCGTTCTGCTGCGGGTCGAACGCGCACAGCCAATGGGTGTGAAGCGCTGAGAGTTCCCAGTGCACTTCGGGGTGACGGTGCCACATGGGAGGCACCACCGACGACGGCAGCCCGTAGGTCGTGCGAAGCCAGTTCACCCACTGATTCAACTCCAACCATGCGGCCTCGGCGTCGGCGGCGGTCAGCAGGTTCCAGTTGATCGGGCCGGGCGGTTCGTCGAGCATCGGCCCCGCCGCCCCAACCCGGTTGGTGGTGCCGTGGTTGATCTCGGGTTCTGGCTCGTCCTGCTCGGGTACGAAGTCCTCGTCGTCGTTCATGGTGTCGCCCTCGCCTAGTGAGACATGACGGCAGGCTCGCGCTGCTGCGCGGGCCGGTCGTCACGCTCGAACGCCTGGCTGCGGTCGAGACCCGGAGCCTCACGCTGCGGTGCCTCCTGCTGCGGAGCACGATCGACGGTGTAGGGCGTCCACATCATGTCGTGGCCGATCTTCGTGGCCACGAACTCTTCGCGCTCGTTGCCGTTCTGATCGGTGAACTCCCGCACGTACCCCTGCGCGACGAAGCGGTCGTCCTGCTGGAACTTCTCGCTCGCTTCCTCGGCGGTCTTGCGGAAGAGCACCATGTCGTGGAACGTGGTGCCGGTCTTGACGAATGAATCCTCGCCGTCACGACGGAAGTGCTCGACGCCCACTCGGGCGTACAGCCGTGGCACACCGCTCTGACCGTAGGTGAGCCTCGGCTCGGAGTCGATGTACCCCACCAGGGCCTGGCGCGGTCGGAGCTTCGCCCGTTCCTGCCTCTGCTCGTTCTGCTCGTCCATCAGCTTGCCTCCTACCTCGCGGTGCCCCGCCAGTAGGCGGCGCTGCTTGTGTGTGGCGGCAAGGTGCACGAAGCGGCCCGCGAGCCTTAGAACCCTCTCGCGGGCGTCTCCCGCGCCCACGGCTGAGCCGACACCCCGGCCCCGCTGGATACGGGGGTGCGTTCCGGGTTCGGGCGCACACCGAGCGCGGGTCGGTGTGCTCGCACGGTCTCGACGTTCAGCCCGCTTGGTGGGTTCTCCGGCGCGGGTTCGGGTTGTGCTGGGTGGTCGATGTCTTCTTGCATCGCAGCCAGCTGGGTCTCGATTCTGGCGAGGTCTTTCTCCGCGTCGGCGAGGGCCTGGGCATGGCGGAACGGCTGGCCGATGCGCTGCTCGGCGTCGTCGCGTTCGGTTTCGGCGCTGGCGAGGTCGCTGCGGGCTTGCTCGAGTAGCGAGGGGATGCCGGATGCGCGGTTCTCGATGCGCTGGATGAGTCCGACGCCGCCGTCGAGGAACGACTGGCGGGTCATGATGAACTCGCTGCGCGGCACCCCGTCGAGCCGGATGTTCACCACGGGTTCGGCCCCGAGTGCCGGGCTGGTCGAGACGATCACGTCGAAGCCGCTGATCTGGCCGATGACGCCGTAGTCGCGGGAGGCGTAGCGCGGTGCCCATTTCAGGTCGGAGTCGTGCGCCCACGACGCGAGTACGTGTGCGGCCTCGGCTCGGGAGGTGTAGGTGCTGCCGCGTAGTTCGATGCGGAACTTGTCGCCGGAGGTATCGGTGATGCGCGGCAGCACCGCTTCGAGGGCTTCGATGTCGGCTGCGGCACTCCGCGCGTGATCGCTGGCGCGGTCGCAGGCGTGGAAGAGCATCGACTCGTTGCGGTGATAGGCGCGTTCGAGGCGGCGGAGCCTGCTGACCTCGGTGTGCACGGTGGAGTGCTCCAGCAGGAGCGGGTTCCCCGACGAGATGGCCTTGGCTTCGGCGGCGGACAGCGCGGATGAGTCGATTTCCTCGATCTCACGCGAGTCGAGGTTTCCGCGCATGAGTTGCGCGATGAACGTGGCTTTGCGCTCGACACCCTGCCACATGTAGGAGTCGAATGACCGTTCGGTGACGAACCGGACGATGCCGATTTCAGCGTTCTGGTTGCCCTGCCTGAGAATCCTGCCCTCGCGCTGGGCGATGTCGCTGGGTCGCCACGGACAGTCCAGGTGATACAGCGCAACGGCTCGGGCTTGGACGTTCGTGCCGACGCCCATCTTCTGCGTGGAACCCATCAGCACCGCGACGTGCCCGGCACGCGCGGCAGCAAACAGGCGGGCTTTGTCCACGTCGGTCTTGGCTTCGTGCATGTACCGGATGGACTCGGGCGGCATCCCGCGCGCGATGAGCCCGGCCCGCAGTGCGTCGTAGGCGTTCCACTGGGTCGGGTTCGGGGTGCCGATGTCGGAGAACACCAGCTGCAACGCGCCGCGCACCGGCGACTCCTGCCCGGTGATCGGGTCGAGGTAGGTATTGTCTTTCGTCTGCTCCCAGACCCGGTGGATGCTGTCGGCAGCCATGTCTACCTTGGTCGGCCCGGAGGGGTCGGCGGATGCGATCATGCGAATGTCGAGCGCGGCCTTGCGTCCATCGGTGCTAATGGTGAGCATGTTGTCTTCGCTCGGCGACACCGACCGGGCGGCGACCTTTTCGGCGCGTCTACCGAGGGTCTCGATGAACTGCTCCAGCTCGACGGTGGGCTGAACAGCGACCGTGGCCGGTGCCCGCCTGCCATCGTCACGCTCGGCGATCTCGGGGGTGGGCAGTTGCAGATCCTCGGCGGTCTTCACATCGGCGAAGATCGACCAGAGTTTCAGCATCTCTGGCACGTTCTGGAACTTGGCGAACCGCGTCTTCATGCGGAACGTGTTGTTGCCGGTCGGGGCCATCTCCATCTGCGTGACCGTCTGCCCGAACGTCGCCGCCCACGCATCGAACGCGCCGATACCGGCGGCGTCGAGCAAGTCCGGGCGCAGGTACTTCTGCATCACGAACGCTTCGGTGACGCTGTTGGAGATCGGCGTCGCTGTCGCCCCGGTGACGACACGTTCGCGGCCTTGGGAGCGCAAGTATTCCAGCTTCATGTGCAGATCGCTGGCACGGTTGGAACCCTCGATCGCGGCGTCTTGGATGTTCGAGTCGGTGGCGAGGTTCTTGTACATGTGCATCTCGTCCACGACCACGTAGTCGATGCCGGTGTCCTCGAAGCACACCCCGGCATCCCGGCTGGTGTCGATGCGGGCTTTGACCTTGTTCTCCAGCTGGAGCAGCTTGCGCTGGATGCGCTTGACGCTCATCGCGTTCTCGCCCGTCGCGGTGGCGAGCACTTCCCGCATGTCGTCGACCTGGGCTTGGATGTACGCCTGCTGGGTCTCGGTGCGCAGCGGAATCTTCTCGAACGCGCCCTGCGTCATGAGCACGCCATCCCACTCGTTCGCCGAGGCCCGCCCGACGAACAGGCGGCGCTTGTCGGCGGTGAGGTCTTTCGACGAGGCGGCGAGAATCCTCGCCTGCGGATAGATTTGCAGCCACTCGCGGGAGAACTGTTCGAGCATGTGATTCGGAATCACGAGCACGGGCTTGTCGATCAGCCCCATGCGGCGCATCTCCATGACGCCCATGATCATTTCTGCCGTCTTGCCCGCCCCGACCTCGTGGAACAACCCGGCCGAGGGTTCGGCGATCATGCGCGCGACGGCGGAGCGTTGGTGCGGGCGCGGGGTGAAGTTCTCCGCCAGCCCCGGCAGGCTCAGGTACTCGCCCGCGTCGGTGTAGTCGCGCAGCACGATGGAGTTGAAGCGCCGGTTGTATTCGGCTACGAGCGTGCGGGCACGTTCCGGGTCTTCGAACACCCACTCGGCGAACCGCTCTTGTAGGGCGTCGGCTTTCTCCTGCGCGGCGGTGGTCTCCACCGGGTTGAGCACGCGACGCTTCTTGCCGTCGACGTCCTCGATCTCGTCGTAGACGAGCAGGGTCTTCTGTTCCATGATCGCCTGGGCGATGTCGGTTGTGGGGCGACGCTCGGTGCCCCACTCGCTGGTGGCCAGCAGCCCTTGGCAGCCTCCCCGCACTTCCCACATGCCCGGCAGCGGGTTCTCCACGTTCACGTCGCGGGTGCGTAGCAGTTCGTTCAAGAACTGCGCGTGCACGTCGGCGCTGATCCACACCGCACCCATGCGGGCGCTGATCTCTTCCACGCCGAGCGCGTTGGGTACGACCTCGGTGAGCGCGTCCACGTTGACCTGAAACGCCGGGTCGTCGGCGGCGCGCTCGGTGGCGTGCTCCAGCTTCACGCGAACGTCGCCGGAGAGATACGCGGGCGCGTGGATGAGCTCGTCGGTGATCGGGTCGGTGAACACCAGCCCGGTCAGCGAGGCGCGCGCCTCGGTCTCGTCCATGCCGAGCATGTCGGCGATCAGCGGCAGATCAATCCGGCCGGTGCGGTCGAGGCTGACCGCGATCGCATCGGCAGGGGTGTCCACGCCTTGGGGTTCGGTGCGCGGGGAGACGACGCGGCGCGTCATGATCGCCGCCGGGGTCGCCGTCTGGTCGGTGTCGTCGAACTGCTCCAGGGCGAGCACGAGCGCCCCGAACGGGTCGGAGCGCAGCAGCCTGATCGCGGTCGGCACCGTGCGGGCGTAGGTGTCTTCCCCGGCATCGTTGGTGCGTCCGGTGCGGCGCAGCGTGTAGCGGTTCAGCGCCTTGTACCTGCCGATGTAGCGCCGGTAGTCGCGGTACAGGCCCTCACGCGCCTGGTTGATCTCGTCGGTGTCATCGACGGTCGCGGCCTCCAGTTCGAGCAGCTGGTGCGCGCCGTCGCGCAACCCCAGCAGGGCGCGCAGTTCCGGCCTCGCCGACTTCGGCACCTCCAACGGTTCGACGGAACCTTGCACGACGGTGCCGAACCCGGTGTCGGTGGCGACGATGCTGCCATCCCACAACTGCGGCGGCGACGGCACCCGGGCGGCCTGCCGCGCCTGATACTCCGCCGTCGGCGCAGTGAACGTCAGCCCCGAGCGGCGGGCGCTGAAGGTGATCTGGTCGAGCACATCGGACAGGTCGGTTTCGAGCCGGTCGAGATCGCCGTCGACCGTGACCGCTGGCCTGCCGTACATGCCGTGCCGGATGCTCAAGGTGCCGAGCACATGCTCGGGGTGGTGGTCGAAGTAGGCATTGATCTTCGCCGCCTGCCCGTCCAGGCTGATCGGCGTGACCGTCTCCCACAGATCATCCGCCGGGGGCTGCCCGTCCTCGCGGCGGCGCAGGACGAGCAGATCGGTCACCACGTCGGTTCCCGCCGTGCGCCGGTGCGCCCCGGCGGGGAGCCTGACCGCGCCCACAAGGTCGGCAAGCATCGCCATTTCCCGGCGCGCGCCGGGATTCTGCGCGTCCATCGTGTACTGCGACGTCAGCACCGCGACCATCCCACCAGGCCGCGTCAATCTCAACGACTTGAGGATGAAGTGGTTATGCATCGACTGCCGGGTCGGGTTGTGCACCGGGTCGTGCAAGGTCACGTCGGAGAACGGCACGTTCCCGATCGCCGCATCGAACGACCCCTCGGGCAGGCGGGTGTCGGCGAACGACTCGCCGCGCACCTCGGCATGCGGATACAGGGCGCGGCTGATCGCCGCGGTCACCGGGTCGAGTTCCACCCCGGTCATGCGCGCTCGTTCGGGGGCCAGACCGAGGAACGTGCCCAGCCCTGAGCCGGGTTCGAGCACCCTGCCGCCGTCGAAGCCGAGCGCGGTCATGGCCCGCCACATCTGCCGCACGATCAACGGGTCGGTGTAGTGCGCGTTGATCGTCGTGCGCGCGGCAGCATCCCACTCGTCCGGGGTCAGCAGGCTCCGCAGCTGCTCACGCTCGGTTGTCCAGTCGGTCTTGGACTCGTCGAACACATCGGGCACCGCACCCCAACTCGACCAGCGCGCGAGCGTCTGCTGCTCATCGGCGGTCGCCGGGCGTTCCTGCTCGGCGAGCAGCCGGGCGGTTTCGATCGCGGCGATGTTCGCGCGGAAGCGGGCTTTCGCTCCCGAGGGAGCGAGGTCGTCGTGCGTGGCGGGCACGAACCGCAAGACCGGCGCGGCAGACCGTGGCTCCGGGTCGGTGTCGTCAGCAGTGGGGGTTAGCGGACTTCGCGCAGGAAGCGGATCGTCGCTGCCTCTGCCAGCAGGCTCTGGTGCTCTTCCAGATACCGCCTCGGGATCTCCGCTTCGACCAGACCCTCCAAGAACCAAGTCGGCACGGCCCAGTCTTTGGCTTTCTGCTCCAGATCGACCGTCGAAGGCATCAGATCGGGGGCGTCCTGCATCCGCTCGGCCCAGACGATCAGGTTCTCGTCGTTCGGCGTGGTCTGGTTCCACTCCTGCCGGGCCTCGTCCAGCGGCAGGCTCGGGTCGCTGACCCAGGCGAGTTGCTGCATCACGACCTCCTCCGCTATCCGTAGCGCCGTCATCCGGTGTGCCACGTCCTTGATATAAGTCTCTCTCGAAGAGGGCGTCTTGGCCAGCAACATCGGGCGGTTCGTCTCGATCTGTCGTGCCAGTTCGGTGATCTGGCCCTGCGCCTCCAGACCCAGCTCGGTGAAGAACCGGGTCGGGTTCTCGATCTGCTTGTACCGTTCCGGCGCGTGGGTCTTCCAGTGCTGCATCGCCTGCGCCCCGTACTTGTTCATGTGTCGCTCCCTCCACGCCGGTCGCGGTTGCGGCTGCTTCGTTGATCTGCTCGTCGGCGGTCTGCTCGGCCAGCCCCCACAGGTCGAACTCGAGCTGACCGGGCGGCGCTTTCCGGCTCCTGCGTCTGGCCATCAGCCATCACCTCCACCACACTCGTGCCGTTGTCGTTGCTGCCCGTGGCCGCAGGGTGCTGCCTGGGGTCAGCGGTCGGTGAGATAGGTGCGGTTCAGGTGCCATTCGTGCCTCGTTCCAGCAACGCCTCGATCTCGGCGCGATCAGCTTTGAGCCGGTCACCGTCGGGTCGTTTCGGCCACGCGCGCAGGTCGGTGATGATCGGCGGGGCCGAGCGCAGCATCGTGACGGCGGTGCCGAACGGGAGGGTGCGGATGCGGTCGGGTGGCATGATCGGCACGCGCCTGATCGAGCGCTGATTCGAGCGGGTGCCGTGATCGCCCAAGGTCACGCTGTCGGTGAACTCGTCGCGTTCGCCGATCAGAGCGGAGAGGTCTTGCAGATCGCGGGAGTTGGATGCGCCGCCGAGGATGATCTTGGTGATCGCCGCATCCCAGATCGCGTTGGCTTGGTTCTCGCTCCAGCGGTCACGCGCTTGGGCGAGGCTCTGGAGCACCGGCATGGTCGTGATGCCCGTGCCGCCGCCCTCGGCCATGAGGGTCGGCAGGCTCGGAAGTGGGCTGAGGTTGGCGATCTCATCCAAGGCGAGCAGCATGGGCGGGTCGAGGCGTGCGCCCGGTGAGCGTGCCGCCACGCGGCGGGCGGCTTCTACGAGGTCTTCCACGAACGCGGCCACGAGCGCGGCGCTGGCGCCTGCTCCGGCGCCTGTGGCGAGCAGGTAGAGGGTGCCGCGCGAGAGAATGAACTTCTCCGGGTCGAAGTCCTCGCCCTCACCGGGTGAGACCGCATCGAGCACGCGCGGGTCGGCCAGCGCGCTCAGCGACAGCGACACGCCTTGCCAGATCGAGTCGCGCGTCCTGGGGTCGGAGTCGATCATCGCCTCCAAGGACTCGGCCCAGCCGCCCGCCGCCAGCGGGCTGTTCGTCAAGATCGCCACCGCGTCGGCGGCGGCGGTCGGGTCGAGCGTCCACCGGAACAACTCAGCGGGCGGCCTGTGGTCGATCGCGGCCGCGTGCAGCAGGGCTTGCAGGGCGGAGCGGGTCTTGCCCTCCCAGAACCCGCCGCCCTCCACCCCGCCCGAGGACAGGCCGGTCGCTGACGCCAGGCCGGTGGCGCGGATCATCGCCGTCAGCGGGTCTTCGCAACCTCTGATCGGTGACCAGCGCAGCCCGGCGGGGATGCCCTCGGCCAGATGCTGCGGGTCGAACACCGCTGTCGGGCCGATGCGCTGCCTCGCGCGCAGGCTCGCAGTGAGGTTGTCCGGCCGGGTCGAGGTCACCACCACCGAGCCGGGCGCATCCAAAATCGACGGGATGACAATGTGCAGGCCCTTGCCCGAGCGGGGTGGGCCGATCAGCAAAATCGAGTCCTCGACGCTGGCCCACACGTCTCGCCCGTGGGAGGTGCCGAGCCGGTAACCCACATCGGCAGGTGCCGGGCGTGCCAGCGAGGGGCGCAGATTTGCAGCCCGCCCCAGCAGCGCCTTGGTCGACGCGGCCCCGGCGACGTCGTGTTTCGTGGCGATTCCGACGAGCCGGTGCGGGTCTTGCGCACTCTTGCGCGACTGGCGGCGCAGCAGCGTCCAGACCCAGGTGCTCGCCGCCGCCAGCATCCCCAGCAGCACGACCGCGACAATCCAGTACGCGACGACGTTCAGGCCCTCGGCCTCCAGAGCGGTCGCCGGGTCGCCGGGGTTGAACAGCACGCCGACACCGGCGGCGGGGCCGGCTACGGGCTGGGCGGTGCCGGTGAGGAACGCCGCCACAGACCCGGCCCCGCGCAGCAGCAGCGCGAGCGCGAACACTCCGATCAGGCCGATCATGGCGGCGTTGGTCAGCTCGTCACCGAACGAGCCGGTCTGCCTGCCCGGTGCCGGGGCGCTCATGACAGGCTCCGCACGACGAACGTGCCCGAGACCCGGCCCACGAGCACAACCTCGCAGCCAAGGTCGAGATGGTCATGGGTCAGGTCGATGAGCGCGCGGGCGGTGCCGGTCGGCGCGGCGTCGGTGTGCCGGATGATGCGGCACACCGCAATGTCCTCACCGGGCACGAAGCCATCCCCGGTCACTTCCAGCAACCGGGGCGCATCCGCCGCAGATTCGGGTTCCGGCAGGGCCAGAGCGGGAGGGTTCTTGCGGGCGGTGGCGGTGATGATGTCGGTGAACGTCGAACCGTCAGCCTCGGTGACCTCGACCCGCGCCGGAATCATCCGCTCGGCGGTGACCTGATCGACAATCCGCGCGAACGAACCGCGCCGCCACGCTCCCTCGGCGACCGGCGGGGCGAGGGGTTCCCCGTCGACGGTGGCGCTCATCGTGCCGTCGTCGCGCACGTCGAGGCGAATGACCGGCATCGACACCGGCGCGGGAACAGGGGCATGGGCAGGTACTTTTCTCATGCCGCCAGGTGCACGAGCCGCTTCCCGGCCAGGCGTCAGAGCCTCGGGGCGGGCGGTTCGTTCCCTCGCCGGTGACCGATGCCGAACTGTGCGTTCCGCGCGGTGCGGTTCTGCGTCCGCCGCGCCCAGTTCTCCGCTTCGACGAGCACCGGCCAGAAGTCCTCGGCGCGGGCCTCGCCGTTGCGCTCGACACCCCACACGTATCTGCCGTCCGGTTGGCGCACTTCACGTTCAGCCGTCCACGTCCACGAGGTCGGCAGCCGTTCGTCGTCCGACCAGTCGGTGCCGGTGTACTGCTCTTCGATCGCAAACCGTGAGCGGGTGTCGTTCTCCGGGTAGAACACGAAGTGCCCGGCACCGAACGTCTCGGGATCTTCGTAGAAGAACCGCACCGCGTCCTTGTACTTCTGCGTAATCCGCTTCAGTCCGTCATCGAGCGCCGTCATCGTCAGCGTGAGGCGTTCCCGGTCGGGGTCACTCTGGTTCACCGGGTGCTCCCGCCGGGAGTCAGCCCCGATGCTCTGGCGCTCGTGTCGAACAGTTCCAGCTCGGCAGGATGCAACTGCTGCTGCACGACGAAGCTGCGCTCCTTGATGCGCCACAGGCCCTGCCCGACGCCGAGCGAGGGCAACAGTTTCCGCTCGGTGGTCGTCAGGCCGAGAGTCTTGGCCGTGACGCCCAGCTGGTCGCTCTCTTGCCGGTAGATCACTCTCGTCTCGGCATTGGCCAGCAACGAGTTCGCCAGCGAGCGCATCGCAGAACCCGCGTCGCCGACGTTCTCCAAGTCGGTCAACTTGTGGAAGATCAAGGCGTTGGCGATGCCGTAGTGCCGAGCCAACCGCCAGTGCGCGTCCATCCTTTTCAGCAACGACGGGTGCGACATGAGACGCCACGCTTCGTCATAGATCACCCACCGTTGCCCGCCCGCCGGGTCGAGCAGCGCCGATTCCATCCATGCCGAGCAGCACGTCATGAGCGCGCTGATGAGCGTGCTGTTCTCGGTCACGCGGCTCAGGTCGAGGCTCATCATCGGCAGCGTCGGGTCGAACTGAACCGTCGAGGGGCCGTCGAACAATCCCGCGAGGTCACCGGCAACCAGACGCCGCAGCGCGTGACCGACGATGCGACCATCCTCGGTCAGTCTCCCGTCGCTGTCGTCGGACGGAGCGAGGATACGATTTACGACCATCGGCAGAATCGGCACCGCGTTCTCTCGCACGGTCGCGGTCAGTGCCGTGTCGATCGCGGTGTGCTCCAGCGGCGTGAGGGCACGATTCAGGACGACCTCGGCCAGCGCGCCGATGAGGTCACGGCGGCGCGCGGCCACGGTGCTCTCCCACTCGGCATCGGTGAAGTTGGAAGGCCGGTAGCCCTCGTCCAGAGGATTGAGCCTGTTCGCCATGCCGTGCCCGAGCGCGATAGCGCGCCCGCCGACAGCCTCAGCGACGGCGGTATGTTCCCCTTTCGGGTCGCCCGGCACATACACGCGCCTGCCGAACGGCAAGCTGCGGGTGTAGAGCGACTTGGCCAGCGAGGACTTGCCCGAGCCGACGATTCCCGCCAGCACGACATTCGGTGCGGTGATGACGCCGTTGGCGTACAGCACCCACGGGTCGTACACGAACGAGCCGCCACTGTAGAGGTCTTGGCCGACGAACACTCCGCTACTGCCGAGGCCGCCCTCGGCGACGAACGGGTACGCGCCGGACAAGGTGGCACTGGTGTCTTGGTGGCGGGGCAGGTGGAAGCGACCCGGTGTGCGCAGCATCGACGGGCCGGGTTCGCCTGCGCCGGGCAGATACTCGCGTGCGGCGCGCTCGGCTCTTTCCGCTTCGGCTCGGGCCTTGGCCTCGTCCATTCGCTGCTGCCGCTGCTCGCGGTGCAGCTGGTTCGCGGCCTGGCGCCGCTGCTTGCGATAACGTCGCCGCTCTTTCGCGGGGGCGACCAGTACCGACGCGTGCAGCTTCTCCTCATCGCTGCGGCTCATCGCTCCAACCCCCGGTTGCGCACGACGTCCGTGATGCGGTCAGGGGTGAACCATGACCCATCGCCGCGCACCCGGTTCCGGCGCTCATCGAGCGCACGCCGCGCGGCCTCGGCGTTCGCCGCCTCCTGCGCAGGCCCGGTGTTCTGCGGGCCGTCGCCTGCTGCTGTCGTGTCGTGGGGCGGTGGGGTGTAGGAGCGGTAGAGCGCAACGTGTACGAACGTCGGGCTGTAGGTCAGCGCGTACTCGCCCTCGGTGACCATTCGGGTGTTCGCGCTCGTGGGCGGCACGTCGTAGACATGCTCGTTCGCCAGCGCCGCGCTGGTGGTCTCGTCGCCGTAGTCGAAGCCGCGCAGATGCTCGATCGCCGCCCCAGTGCCGTCGCGGTCGATGAGATCAAGCACACGGTCGGCGTCCTCTCCCTGCAAGAACACCACTGTCACCCATTGCCGCTGCGGGGGATGCCAGGCGATGCGGCCCAAGTGCCCGGATGCCTGATCGAGCGCGCGCTCGGCGGCGCTGACGTGCCCTGCGGCCTGACGGAGTGCGTCAGCGGCGGCCCAGGCGTCGGCAGCGCCGAGGTTGCGGTCGCCATCATCGTGAGCGGCGCGGCCCTGATAGGTGAGGCTGGCCCCGCCGAGTTGGATGAGCGACTGTTCGAGCGAGCGGGTCGCACCGAGCAGTTCCCCGACGATGCCGTAGAGCTTGTCGGGGTCGTCGATGCGCATGGTCGCGTGCGCGAGACCCCGCAACGCTTGCCGGGCTTCCTCAGCGTCGGCGGTCGGGTCGTTGAACGTGGGCATGTCGGGCCTCCAGATGATCGGTGCGGATGGCTTCGAGGTGCGCCCGACGGCTCAGACCTTGCGGCACAGCGGCAGCGCTGCGGCGGTGAACGCCTGGGCCTGCTGGCCGACCAGCACGCGTGTCTCGCACGAGGCTTGGATGGCGGCCTGCTCGATCGCGGCGACCGCCGCTTCCAGTTCCTCGAGCGAGTCGGCAGACACCGAGATCAGGCCGGTGTAGCGGAGCACGCCGTGCCCAGCGGTGAGGTCTGCCTCCTGCTGCAAAACGTCGTGGTACTCAGCGGTTTGCGAAGCGTCTTCGATCTGCCCGATGCGAGCACGCTGGGCGGCGTCACTGATGTACTCGGTCTTCTTACGGCGAATGTCGCGCGCGGCCTGATCGGTGCGCAGCGGGGTACAGATCAGCGAGAACGCACGGTGGATGCCACTGGACAGCAGCACAGGTGAGAGGAACCCCGGATGCACCATCGAGCGCGGCCACTCCGAAATCCAAACGACGGTGTGAAAGGCCGAGTCGCTGCGCAGATACCCCCACGACTCGGTGACCGCAACCGGTCCGGCAGTGGCGAGGTCGTGCCCGAGCTCGCCGTGGCGTTCCAGCGTCGCGGCGATGGCAGGGTCATACGCCGAGCGCAGGATGACCGCGATCTGCCCGGCGCTGAGCCAGCCCTTGCTTGTCAGGTCTGCCGAGCGCAGCGCCGCCGACAGAGTGCCCATCTCCTGCCGCAGTACATTCGCCGCGCCCTTGATGCCGCCGCCTGCGGTGCGAATCTGGCGGGCGGCGGCGCGCATGTCCAGGCTCAGGCTGAGCGTGGTCGCGTGACGCTCCCCGGCAGGCCCGGCCCGGTCGATCAGCTCCTGATAGGTCGTCGCCGCCCACGAGCCGTCAGCGGTGCCGTGCGCGGCCCACCACTCGGCCAAGCCCTGCCCGGAGTCCGGCAGGGTGCGTTCGAGCACTTGCAGGGTGGCGATGCGCCCGGAGCGGCACA
>WPCK01283022.1_pt1 | contig 13053 bp, 10 predicted proteins | sample 5399851 | NCBI WGS metagenome assembly WPCK01 (sample SAMN12869471, study PRJNA574797) | sludge metagenome | isolation source: wastewater treatment of pH11 | place: China:Beijing | collected 2019-05-20
GCCAGTTATGATCCAGCCTTTGCAAGGCCTTGCGATCCCCATGAAACACCGCTAAACCCCCGAAGCTTTGTTGGGGTGTAGCCAAGTGGTAAGGCAGCGGATTTTGATTCCGCCATGCGGAGGTTCGAACCCTCCCACCCCAGCCACTGACTAACTCATTGATATTAAATAAAAAGTACGTTTTTTTTCATCGCGATTTTGTGCCAGATTTCCGACCGTTAGGGCGGTGTGCGAGAAGCTGAGCCGCGACGAGAGATATTCGTTCGCGAGATCTCTGGAGACGACGACCCATTTATCTCTTGAGGCCGTTTTCGTGCTGCGGGTTGACGGTGAAATCATGCGCAAAACGCCGGCCGTTTCCTGCTCTGCGTCGCGGCCGTCGATCGCGTGACGAAAGAAGGAGAGAGCGCCTCTGCAGCTTCAGAGGAAGCCCAGGTGTCGCCTCTGAAGAGACCATTCGCGCGGTAAGGTATGCGTCTTGGTGATGAAATTCCTCGCGGTCAACGTCGCGGGCTGACGACCGTCAAGAACGGCTGCGATGATATTTGGCGCGAGCAAGCTTATCCGCAGCAGTGCTGTGATGTAGTTGGCGTTCGTTTTGATCCGCCGTGCGGATGCTTCGATGCTTTCGCCGGTCCCGTTGAATATCTTATCGCGAATATCAAAAGCTTTGACGAACAGATTAATCAGCGTGGTGTTCGGGTTCGGCGATGGTGCATCGCGGACCACCAATCTCATACCCTGGCCTGCGCGTTTCAATACAGCATCCACTTTCAAGACGACCGGGTCACTACCGTCGTGTGTCCTAGCCTCTGGCGTTCCTGGCGGCGTTAGCTCATCGAGAACACGGGACCGGTCGAGGGCGACTTCGATGTGTTCGGGGTGAATGACCACCTTGTGGACGATCCTTCTGATCAGCAGTTTACGTTCTGTTGCTGGTCCATAGTCCCAATCCCGCGCGAGATCCGATGCTCTGCTAAGCAACTGTTGCTTTGTAATACCTTCAAAACCGCCGCCCGATAGTTCGGCGAACACCCTCATGTCCGACGCGAAGAAATCCTTGATGCTGTTGCCGACAAGCACTTCGATATCGCCGGCCGGGATACGCCGGCCGCGCGGCGCCGCGGACCTTGGTCCGGTGATCAGTGTGTTGGAGACGTAATAGCGGTAGCGCTTGCCGGTTTTGACGGCGTGGCTCGGCGTCAAGCGGGTACCATCTCCGTCATACAGCATGCCTGTGAGCAGGCTCGGTTCTTGAAAATCAACCCCGTTTTGACGGTCGTGCGTATTCTCGTCGAGTTGTTTGGCAACAGCGTCCCAGAGCGACCGATCGATGATCTGCGGGTGCTCGCCCGGATATGACACATTCTTATGGACTATCTCGCCGAGGTAAATCCGGTTTTTGAGCATGTGATAGAGCGCCCCGCGCGCAAAGGGCTTTCCACCCGTCGATTTGCCGTTTTTGTCGGTCCGCAGTTTTGAATGGATGCCGTTCTGTTTGAGATCCTCCCTCAACGCAGACACGGTGCCGAGTTCGAGGTAGCGCCGAAAGATGTGCCTGACGGTTTCCGCCTCTTGTGGCGTGATCACAAGCTTTCGGTCGCGCACATCATATCCGAGTGGCGGATAGCCGCCCATCCACATGCCCTTCTTTTTGGATGCCGCAATCTTGTCGCGAATGCGTTCACCGGCGCTTTCGCGCTCGAACTGCGCGAAGGAAAGAAGTACGTTGAGCGTTAGCCGCCCCATTGACGAGGTTGTGTTGAACTGCTGCGTTACCGACACGAAAGACACAGATGACCCGTCGAATATTTCGACGATTTTTGCAAAGTCGGCGAGTGAGCGGGTCAGTCGATCGACCTTGTACACGACGACACAATCAATCTTGCCATCACGGACATCTTTGAATAGTCGTTGGACGGATGGGCGTTCGAGGGTCGCACCTGAAATGCCTCCGTCATCATACATCTCAGGAAGGGCAATCCAACCGGCATGACGTTGGCTCAGAATATAGGCCTCACAAGCCTCTCGCTGAGCATCGAGCGAGTTGAAGTCTTGTTCAAGGCCATCTTCAGAAGACTTGCGCGTATAAATCGCGCACCGCAAACGCGGCACTTTCGTCGAGACCGTAGCGTTAGTCATCCTTACCCTCCCGCAAGCAGTCGCCGGTACTGCTTGCGCGTTCTCAATCCGAAGAAGCGCGGACCGGACCAATGCGCGCCGGTGATTGCCTCGGCGATCCCGCTCAAGGACGCGTATGTTTGTCCCCGCCATTCGAAGCCGTCAGCCAAGACGTGAACCTCATGCGTGGTGCCGTTCCATTCGCGCAGGAGCTTCGTTCCAGGCTTGAATGCGGATTGCCTTTCAAGCTTTCCGCGCGCGTCGGAAGCGCTTTGATCGGACAAGATTTTGAGCCGCCGAAGCGTTGGCTTTGAAAGCCCGCCGTGAACAGCCTCCTGGATCTTGTAGGCGATGCCGCGGATCAAAAGATCACGACTGAGCCTGTGTGGAGGCGGCTTTCGAAATAGCCGCCTCCATTCTGCTCGGAGTTCGGGGAGGCCGAGCTTTTCGATCGCGGCGAGTCTACGTTCGAGATCAGTGTGTGCCAAAACGTCCATCGCTAGCGACCACGCTTGGCATCGATACGGTAGCGCCGCAACTCGCCTGCGGTCTTCGACGAAGTAAGCATGAAGCCGAGCTTCTTTTTAACGGTCCCAGCCAGGAAGCCACGTACGCTATGCTGCTGCCAACCGGATGCTTCCATCATTTCAGTGACGGTCGCGCCTTCGCGCCGGCTAAGCAGGGTCAAGAGGCGATCGTGTTTAGTTACGCGCACCGCTTGTGGTCCGTTGCCGGCATGCGCCCTCTCTGCGGTTTGCTTTGGAGAAGGCCTATCAGCTCCCTTTGGTTTGTCGCTCTTGGCAGAGATGGAACACTTGGCTCGTTTGGTCCGGGTCGAGACGCAGGCTTCAGTTGTCGTCATATTGGGCTCCGTGGGTTACGGGGCGCCCTATCGGCGCTCCCACCACCCCAAGCCCCGCATTTCGCGAGGCGAGCCCGGAGAAATCGGCAACCGACGAACCGGCGCCTGTCACACCACCAATGCGTCCTTTGCGGCAGAAGTCGAATGGAAAGTGACAGCTGCGGTAAAGGTAGAGAAGCAGAGCTAAAGGGTGGCAACCGGCAAAGCGCAATCAATCGAAGATTTGCCGAGAAAATGATGGGCAGCAGTCAATCAATTCGCCATTTCCCAGTTCGAACCCTTTCATTTCAGCCATATAAATTATTGAAATAACACAATATTGTTTCATTACGTTCCCCGCACACGCGGGGCTGAACCGCCCCGGCGAATTTCGCGCGAGGCTCTACTGTTGCGATCCCCGCACACGATCTCCGTGGCCTTGTTGCGCCGATGGGCGACAGCTGCAAAGCTCTGGCCGGTATCCTTGAGCACGGCTTCGAGCTTGGCAATTTTGGCCAACTGGATCGATGAGGCTGGTGGCCCGACTTCGCTTACAATCCCGGTACAAAGGAGAACCTTGGACCGATGGGGCGCTGAATTGTGATAGCTTCCCACACCAAGGCTGCATCGTGGGGCATTTCTTGATTGAGGGGGCATCAGATGTTTACCGCTCGAAATCGAATGGCGCTGTTCGCCGTACTGGTGTCGATTACGGAACCGACCTTCGCACAGATGCCAACGCCGGCGCCCCTTCAAATCGAACCACTTTCTCCTTCGACAATCCCGTTCTCACCATCGCCGTCCCCGATGCCTATGCCGTCTCCGTCCCCAATGGACGTCATACCCCCGCCCATCCCCTCGCAGGATTACACAAGTGAGGAAGACGCCACCGCGCTCTACAAGCGCATCGTAGAACTCTACGGTGCCGGTCAATACGACGAGGCTGTGCCGCTCGCCGAGCAATATACGGGGCTAGTTGAGCAAACTGTCGGAAACAAACATCTCGCCTACGCAAGTGCGATCAATGTCCAAGCGCGCTTGTACCACTCTCAAGGTCAACTGGATCTGGCCGAGCCGTTGCTGCGGAGCGCTCTTGAAATTCACGAACGCGAGCGAGGACCCGACCATAGTGACGTTGCCAATGATTTGGATGGGCTGGCACAGATCTGTCAGGAGCAGGGTCGCCTGGATGAAGCGGAGCCCTTGTTCCAGCGCGCACTGGCCATCAACGAAAAGTCCGCCGCGACAGAGCCGGCCAACGTGGGGCGGTCCTTGAACAATTTAGCGTGGCTCTATCAGGAGCAGGGGCGGTTTGCAGAAGCTGAGCCGCTGATGAAAAGGGCGATTGTAATCATCGGCGATACGCTGGGGACCAAGGATGCCGACTACGGCCGCGCTCTGGACACGCTCGCAAAGATAAACGACGGACAGGGCCGCCTTGCCGAGGCCGCTCCGCTCTACCAGCAAGCTATGGTCATCCTGAGTGGATCTCTCGGACCCGGCCACGAAAGCGTGGCCGTCACCAGCGAAAATCTAGGCGGCCTCTTGAAGTCCCAGGGTCGTCTCGAAGAGGCCGAACCGCTACTCAAGCGCGCCCTCACCACCAAGGAGGCCGTTTTCGGACCCGTGCATCCCAGGGTCGCAAACGTTCTGGCGCAGCTGGGAGACCTCTATCGCCAGCAAGGTCGGGACAAGGAAGCCCAATCCATGTTCGAGCGCGCCCTGTCGATCCGCAAAACCACGATCCGCGAAATTCCAGTTTTCTTCGCGACGGACCGCAAACGCGAAGGCAAAGCGAAATCGATCGCCTTCGGCGGAGAGCGCACCCACACGTTGTCATTCGGACAGGCGACGGTCATGGTTTCCAAGCCAGAAGTCTCTCATGAGACGACGCCTCGCGTCGCCCTCCCACCTCAGGGCCAAGTAACAGTCAACGCATCGAGGCTGGAGACGACCGAAGTTGCCCGTCTTGCCATTCGCGAGGTTGAGCTAGCGGCGAGCTCACAAAGTCTTATGCAGTCGGCTCGACAAAGACTTGAAGGCGCCAAAGCCTTTCCAAGACAGGTCTTCGTTTTCGTGCATGGCTACAACGTGTCCTTCGAAAATGCCCTACGGCGCACCGCGCAGATCGCCTACGACCTGAATTTCGACGGTGCCTCCTTCCTCTTCAGCTGGCCCTCACGCAGCAGTCTTTGGAGTTACACATCTGATCGCGAGAGCGCAGAGATTGCGGTCAATCATCTCAAGGAATTTCTGGTATCTGTGATCGTTGAGGCGCAGGCCACGAAGGTGCACCTCATTGCCCACAGTATGGGGAACGTGGTCCTTCTCGGCGCACTGGAAAAGATTGCATTGAGCAGAGACCAGAACTCGCGCCTCAGGTTCTCCGAGATTGTCCTGCACTCTCCCGATGTGGATGAGGATCGGTTCGATCAGCTGATGCGAGAGCTCAAGGATCTCGGAGCGAATTTCACGCTCTACGCTTCAACGTCGGACCGTGCGCTTGGTGTCTCCGCTTGGCTGTGGGGAGTTGTTGGACGGGTCGGTGCTGTGCCGGCCTTCGTTCCCGGCGTGGAGACAATCGATGTCACCGAAGCTGGCTCCAGCCTACTGGGACTCAATCACGATCTCTACGCAACAAACCCCGCGATTTTCAACGATATGAGGCTCGTGCTCGAACTCGGGAAGCATCCCCCCGACAAACGATCTGCTGTCTTCGAGCCACGGACGACTGAAGGTGGAGTCTATTGGCACTACCGACGGCTCAAGGCAACGCCGCCACCCTAGAGTTTCGCAGACGAATTCCGTTCTGTGGTGGCCGCTGGACAAGAATTGGAGAAGTGTTTGGCCACGTCATCTACAGCAGAGAATCACGCATGGCCGCTAAGACGAAAAACGTGGCGGCGGATGCATCGACGGCATTGTGATTGCCCAGCGCGACACCGATGCGCTCAGACTTGGCTGGCACATCACCTTTTCTGGTCAGCCATCGGCAGCGACAGCAATTTTAAAGCCAGCGGCACAAAAGTAGCGGCGTGAACCCCGCCGTGCTCGCTGCGTGTGGCTTTGCCTATCCTGATCCAGAACCCGATGCAGGTGGTGTGCATCGGGGGGCTTCACTTGAAAGACATTGGTTTAGGCTATTGAATGGACGATGACCGGCCCTGCCACTGCAGAGGCGGGGCCTGCTAGTAGCGGGGCAAGCTCTGTCTCAATCCATGCGAGCGCGCGCTTGTTCGATTCTTGCGCGGCGGCGTAGTTGTCAAAGATGCTCACCGTCGTGACGGTATCGTCTGTAGCATAGATCACATAGTAGGCTTGGAAACCGGGCACATCGCTGATGAGCGGAATCGCGCCTTCCTTTATCCTGCGCGTGAGCTCTTCAGCCATTCCGCTCTTCGCTTTGGCCTGACGGATGCCTGCGTACATGATTTCCTCCTACTCTTAGAAGAGCCGTCTTTAAGTTAGCGTCACACCATATAAACCTATCACTCTTTGGCCCGGAATTCTGGGGAGCATGACATGAATGGTGCGGAAGCACTGGTCGCCGGCCGCCATAAAGAACGGCATCGAGATCTGTTTCGCCAACCCGGGTACCACCGAGATGCCTCTGGTCCAGGCGATGGATTCAGTCCCAGGTCTAAGGGGAATACTTTGCCTGCACGAGAACGTGGCGACTGGAGCGGCTGACGGCTACGGCCGCATGACGGGACATCCAGCCCTGTGCTTGCTGCATCTCGGTCCGGGTCTCGCCAACGGGCTCACCAATCTGCACAATGCGCGCCGCGCCTTCACGCCCGTGCTGAACGTGATTGGGGAACATGCCACCTGGCACCGGTCGGCCGATCCGCTTTTGGCGACTGATATCGAAGCAGTAGCCCGCACCGTGAGCGATTACATCAAGCGAAATCGAGGGACCGCAACGATCGCATCGGACCTGGCTGAAGCGATCACGGCCACGATGGAGAAAGGCGGACGCATCGCAACCCTGATCGTTCCACACGATTTCCAAATTAGCAACGTGGACGGCCAGATTCCAGAACGTAGGAATCTGCCCAAGGCCCCTCACTCAACTCGCCATGTCGCCAAGACAGCTCAAGCCCTGAAGGCGGGGAAGTCAGCGTTGCTACTGGGCGGAGCTGCGCTCTCGGAAAGGGGTATCAAGCTCGCGGGTAGGATAGCAGCGGCCAGTGGCGCGGATCTCCTTTGCGATACCTTTTTCGCCCGTATGGAACGGGGCGGCGACCTGCCCGCTCCTACGAGGCTGCCCTATTTCCCCGACCAGGCTGTGGAGATCGCGCGGCGCTATCAGCATGTCATCGTGGTCGGCACACGGCGACCCGTCGCCTTCTTTGGCTATCCGGGTCTCCCGAGCTATCTCATCACCGAAGAGCAGACCGTGATGCTGTCTGGCCCTCAGGACGATACACTTGGTGCGCTTGCCGCGCTGGCGGCCGAAGTGAACGCCCCCGAGGTTGTCGAGCCGAACGCCGGTGAACTTCCCATCATGCCCAAAGGCGCCCTGGACGCGCGATCCGTCAGCACCGTGATCGCGCGCCTGCAGCCGGCTAACTGTATCGTCATGGATGAGGCGCTGACCGTGGGCATGCCGTACTTCGATGCTTCACGGCACGCGCTCCGGTTCAGTCATCTGATGCTAACCGATGGTGCGATTGGGGAAGGACCAGGCGCGGCAACAGGAGCCGCCATTGCATGTTCCGATCGGAAAGTCATCAACTATCAATCCGATGGCTGTGGGGCCTCTTCCGTCCAGGCGTTCTGGACCCAGGCGCGCGAGAACCTGGACGTCGTGACGATCATCGGCTCCAACCGGAGCTACAACATTTTGCGGGTTGAGCTTCTGCGGGCGGGCGTCACGCGACCGGGCCTGATAGCTGGCTCCATGTCGAGCTTGGATCGTCCATTTCTCGACTGGGTAAAGATCGGAGAGGGCTTCGGCGTGCCCTCCGTTGCCGTCGACAGTGCAGAGGCCCTTGCGCGCGAGTTGGAGAGGGCCCTGATGCAAAAGGGCCCCCGTTTGATCGAAGCAATCATGGCCTAGTGCCCACCGACGCCCGCGCGTGGCATTGCTGCCCGCCGCCATGCGTTTCGCGGCCACATCGGCCTTACCTTTACATCGACATAGCCTCAATAGGTTTTGGCGCCAGCGCTATGCGCAAGGACGCCCGTGGACCCAGGATAACATCCGATCGCCCACGCGCACAATCCGATCGCCTACCCGCTGGAACAGGTGGTCGGTCCGTTGCACGGCCGTCGAGAGCGGCGTCCAAACCCGGTCGCCACTAAGACACTCACTGGCCTCGGCGCCGGAGGAAAGGCAGATAATGGAGAGGGCAGCCGAAGCCGCGAAGAACGCAGTGCGGGTCATTAGGGCCTCCACGAGATTTGGTCAGGGATGTCAAGAATGCACCCGGCCATTGACCGGTGCGAGGAGAACCGCCAGCCATCGAACGGCAGGCATAAGGATGTGTATGCGGCGATGAGAAAGTCGGCCACGGAAGCGGCGGCGCTATGCTGTCGTTGGGTGCCCCCGCGCGCCTTCGCTAAATGATCGATCGCTATCGCAGGTCGGATTTTTCCTCTCTGCAGTGACGGGTGGCGGCGCACCGACGCTTTCGGGCAACAGCGCCGTATGTGTGCAAGGCGGGCAAGTGCCCGTCGGTTCTTGAAATGTGCTTGTGGTGAACTCGCAGGCGCCTACGGTACGTAGCTCGGAAGTCACTCGGAGACGGGCTCCACGGTACCTTTGGGATGCGAAAATATAATGCCACTATTGGAAGCACGGCGCGTGCGGAAGTCCTACTCGACTGGCGAAGGCGGCCTTCATGTTCTGCAGGGTGTCGATCTCGAGCTCGAAGCTGGAGTCAGCCTTGCCCTATGCGGTGAATCGGGAAGCGGGAAGAGTACGCTTCTTCATCTTGTGGCCGGCCTCGATCGACCTGATGCCGGCGATATCCGGATTGATGGTCAAACGATCATTGGTCTCCGCGATGCAGACCTTGCGGCCGTAAGAAGGTCGACCGTCGGCATGGTCTTCCAACAATTCAACTTGATCCCGTCATTGGATGTAGCCTCAAACTTGTCTTTCCAAGCCCGACTAGCGGGAGCGGGGCGGGCTGATCCTGCTTGGCTTGAAACATTGGTAGCGGGGTTGGGATTGACCGAATGTCTCCGGCGCTATCCGGAACAACTCTCTGGTGGCCAGCAGCAGCGTGTGGCCATCGGCCGGGCTCTGGCTGTCCGTCCAAAGCTACTTTTAGCGGACGAACCGACCGGCAATTTGGATGAGGCGACAGGGGACGCGGTCCTAGATCTGATGCTTTCACTCATTGCAGAGACCGGGGCCGCTCTCCTGATGGTCACTCACTCGAGCCGACTTGCATGCAGGCTTGATCGGCAATTGCATTTGCATGCTGGGCGATTGACATGATGCTGCGCACCGCATTGTCGGCGCTTCTTTCCCACTGGCGGTGGCGCCCGGTCCAGCTATTGACCTTGGTCTTAGGTCTCGCGATGGCGACCGCTTTGTGGTCTGCTGTACAAACCATCAATAGCGAAGCTCGCGCCAGCTATGCCCGTGCCGCGGCGATCCTCGGTCAAAACCGGCTGAGCCAGTTGGTTCGAGAAGACGGCGCGCGTATAGACCAACAGGTGTTTGTAGCCCTGCGCAAGGGTGGCTGGCTGGTCTCGCCAATACTTGAAGGCGCACGGCGCTTCGGGGACGTTCGAATTCGGATCATTGGGTTAGATCCGCTATCGTCGCCACCTCAGGCCCAGCAGTTGGATCTGTCTGAACGTGGCGGTCTGCGCGACTTCATTACCGGTCCCGGCATTTTGTATGCAGCGCCCGAAACCGCAGCGAAGCTTCGCGGGCGTGTGACCCAAATTCTGCGGGAGACGGCTGATATTCCGCCAGGCATGGTGCTGACGGATATTGGGCAGGCGCAGGCCTTGCTAGATGCGCGGGGCCAGATCACGTCGCTCGTGTTATGGCCCGAGCAACCCCTGGGTCGGGCGTCGCTCAAGGATCTCGCCCCTGAACTCCGTCAGACAGATCCAAGCAGTGCGAACGACCTTGCCAGTCTGACAGATAGCTTTCATTTAAACCTGACAGCATTCGCCTTCCTCTCCTTTGCCGTCGGTCTTTTTATCGTTCACTCGACGATTGGCCTTGCGTTTGAGCAGCGGCGCCCCGTCTTTCGCACTCTCCGCGCGCTTGGACTGCCTGCGCATTCGCTGATGGGACTGTTGTTAGGCGAGCTTTTGATGTTTGCCCTCCTTGCGGGTCTCCTAGGCGTCGGTTTGGGCTACTTGATTGCGGCGACTCTCTTGCCTGATGTGGCCGCAACATTGCGGGGGCTCTACGGGGCGAGCGTCGAAGGATCGGTTGCGTTGCGAGGATCGGCAGTAGCCGCAGGGTTGGCGATTGCTGTCATCGGCACACTGATCGCGGCGAGCCAGGGACTCTGGAAGGTATGGTCCTTACCGCTCCTGGTATCAGCCCAGCCCCAGGCGTGGGTACGAGCGTCCGAACGCGCGTTGAGCGTCCAGTTTGGCGCAGCCGCCATTTTGTTTATGGCCGCGGCGGGAATTGCCTTTTTCGGCTCCGGCCTTGTCTGGGGCTTTATGCTCCTGGCGGCCCTACTTTTGGCATCCGCTCTGATGCTGCCGTTGCTGTTGATGGCCGTTTTGAACTTCGGCCAGCGATTTGCCCGTGGACCAATTTCAGAGTGGTTCTGGGCTGATAGCCGCCAGCAACTGTCGGGGCTCTCTCTGTCGCTGATGGCATTGCTTCTGGCCTTGGCCGCCAACATCGGCGTCGGAACAATGGTGTCAAGTTTCCGCCAAACCTTCGTTGGCTGGCTCGATCAGCGGCTTGCATCCGAACTCTACGTCACCGCGCGATCGGAAGACGAGGCGGCCACGATCAAGACATGGCTCGCTGCGAGAGCCGACGCGGTCCTACCCCTATGGAACATCGAGGCTGAGATCGGTGGCCTTCCTGCGACAATCTATGGCGTCGCAGATCATGCCACGTACCGGGACAACTGGCCCCTTCTGTCGTTCGAGTCGGGTGCCTGGGATCAATTAGCCCGAGGAGACGGAATTCTCGTCAATGAGCAATTGGCCCGCCGGCAGAGGTACCGCCTCGGCGATGCCATCACCCTCCCCGGTGGATGGCAAACGAGAATTGTGGGGGTCTACTCCGATTACGGTAACCCTACAGGCCAGGTCATGATTGGGATTGAGCAACTCCTGAAGCGCTATCCGGGAGCGTCGCGCCTGCGCTATGCGATCCGCGTCGATCCGGTGAAGGCCCAGGCATTGGCCGAGGAACTGCGCGCGACGTTCGGTGTTCCAGAACAAAGCCTGATCGATCAGGCCGCAGTCAAAAAGTTATCGCTGAGTACATTCGACCGCACGTTCACGGTTACGGCTGCGCTAAACATACTGACGCTCGGTGTTGCCGGGCTGGCCATGTTCGCGAGCCTGCTCACTTTGTCATCGATGCGGCTGACACAAGTCGCGCCTGTCTGGGCCGTCGGCGTTACGAGGTTCAAGTTAGCGACGCTGGAAGTTGGACGCAGTCTCCTGCTTGCAGCTCTGACCGCCGTTGCCGCGCTGCCTCTGGGACTAGGGCTTGCCTGGATCCTGCTTTCCGTCGTGAACGTTGAAGCGTTTGGGTGGCGCCTTCCCATGTACCTCTTTCCAAGCGAGTGGCTTCGCCTCGGCGGACTGGCGCTGTTGGCCGCTACGCTGGCAGCGGCATTGCCGGCAATGCGCCTGGCGCGTCTCACGCCAACCCAGCTTCTGAAAGTTTTTGCCGATGAGCGTTAGGGCCTTTCTCATCTACTTGTGGTTGACAAGTATTGCTTTGGCGCAGGGCTTCGCGGGCCTGGGAACCAGCAGCGAGGGTTATGCCGTTCCCAAGCCTGGATCCGTAATCACATTCCCTGCCGATCACGGACCTCATCCGGATTTCCGGATCGAATGGTGGTATCTCACCGCAAATCTGAGGAGTGTCGACGGGAAAGACTATGGTCTGCAATGGACCCTTTTCCGCTCGGCACTGGCACCTTCCGATCGAGCGGACTGGTCCAGTCCCCAAGTCTGGATGGGCCACGCGGCGATCACATCGCCAAAAAAGCACTTCGTGGCGGAGCGAATGGCACGGGGCGGAATTGGACAGGCGGGCGTAACGGCGGCCCCGTTCTCAGCCTGGATCGATAACTGGCAGATGATCAGTCAGGCCGATCAGGGAGCAGATCCGCTGTCGCGTCTTCGTGTCCGAGCGGCAGCGACTGATTTTTCATATGACATGACGCTATCGGCAGAAGGTCCGCTGGTTCTCCATGGAGAGGAAGGGTATTCGGTGAAGTCCGCGACGGGACAGGCTTCGTACTACTACTCTCAGCCGTTCTACCGTGTCACCGGCACGCTCAATCTGCCAGATGGTCCTGTGAACGTGACGGGCCATTCGTGGCTTGACCGGGAATGGTCGTCCCAGCCGCTCGCTGGGGATCAGACGGGATGGGATTGGTTCTCACTGCACTTTGATACGGGCGAAAAGCTAATGGGCTTCCGCCTGAGAGACAGTGGAGCAGGATTTAGTTCGGCGACATGGATCAAATCCGATGGCACGGCGGAGCCCCAGAAGCCCGGAGCCCTTCGCATTACCCCATTGGAAGAGACGACCGTCGCTGGCCATACCATGCCAGTCCGATGGCGCGTTGAATTGCCGGCCAAGGGCGTGGATCTGGAAACGCGGCCGCTCAATGCGCAGGCTTGGATGGCCACACAGTTTCCGTACTGGGAAGGCCCCATCTTTTTCAGGGGAACTCATAGCGGGCGCGGGTACCTGGAAATGACGGGGTACAACCAGCCATAGCGTGCACGAGCGCCTGACCAGCCCCCAATGAGTGACCCAGACGAACGGCGCCAGATACGACGACACTCACGCACTAGTGTTCCGACTCTAACGCTTGGTTCCCACCCTTGATAGTGCGCAGCTTGGCCAGGGCGCGGGCCTCTTTGTCGAGGATGACCTCGGCGGACTTGGTCCACACGAA
>WPCK01213609.1_pt1 | contig 13036 bp, 10 predicted proteins | sample 5399851 | NCBI WGS metagenome assembly WPCK01 (sample SAMN12869471, study PRJNA574797) | sludge metagenome | isolation source: wastewater treatment of pH11 | place: China:Beijing | collected 2019-05-20
TCGGCGTCGGGCTTACTTGACGGGCTCGACGCTGACCGCCAGGGCCTGCGTGTAGGTGACCTCGACCGTATCACCGACCTTGTAGCCCTGGAGGTTCTTCGCATCCTGCACGCGGAACGACAGCACCCGGCCCTCCGAGGACTTCACCGTCACCGACGGGACCTTGGGGTCCATCGCCTGAATGGTGACGGTGGCGGTGGTCTGCGTGGAGATGGTCCCGCCCGGACGGTTGCCGGGCGCGGCCACGACACCAGTCGACTCGGCCGGCCGGGCGGCCTGGCCGGGCCGACGCAGCGCCGACACCACCGACTCGTAGTAGCGGAACGTGACGCGGTCGCCGACCTTGAGGTTCTCGAACCGCGTCACCTCGGGGCCGACGAAGATCTCCTCCGTCTGCCCGTCCTTGTCCTTCAACGTGACGATACGGGCCGTGCGATCGATGGCCTCGATCGTGAACGTCTCGACGACGGCGTCGCTGACGCTGACGGGTTTCTGCGCGGCGACGGCGGAGGCGGCCCACACGAGCCCGGCCACCATCATCACGGTCAGTCTGTACATGTGCCTGCTCATGGAGCCGCTCCTTCCGACGATTAGAACCGGATCGTCACGCCGCCGTTGAACGTGAACTGGTTGGCGTACTTCGCGTCACCGACGACGTAGCAGCCCCAGTAGGGATCGCACCACCAGCCCTCGGAGTCGGTGGTGATGTAGGTGGGCGTCCACTGCACACCGGCGCGGAAGCCGATGTTGGAGCTGCCGTACACCTTCACGCCGGCGCCCCAGGTGGTGGAGAACTGCGTGTCGCTCTGGGTCGAGCGGGCGGTGCCGCCGGCGCCCGTGAAGTCGACGCTCCCGTAGTTCGTGGCGCCCATCCCGAACATGATGTACGGCCGGATGCGCGCGTCGACCGGCGCGAAGTTGTACGCGAAGTACGGGTGGTAGGTATTGACGCTGATGTCACCGACATCGACGGCCCGCGACCCGTCGATCGCCAGCGTGCTCATCTGCTGCCCGAAGAGGAACCCGACCTCCACGTTATCGGTAGCGTTGATGCCCACACCGAATCCCCAGGAGAACGAGTCCTTGATGTCGATGGTGTCGTACAGGTTGCCGTCGAGCGCGAGGACGGGGTCGCCCTCCACACCGTCAGAGAACGTCCAGCCGACGATGCCGCTCACTTCCACGCGCTGCGCCGCCACAGGGGTGGCCGAAATGAAGGCCGCCACAGCAGCCAGAATGATTGCTCGTTTCAACATGACTCGAACCTCCAAGTGGGGTGAAGACAAACCTCAATCATCTCACAGCTGATGAGTTACCGCCGTCCGTAGGGGTTACCGCCGAGCGCATTCGAGATCTCGGCAATCGCCCGCTGCGCGCGGACGCTGTTGCCGGCGTCGTCCAGGGGAGGGGACACGACGGCAATGCCGAACCGACCGGGGGAAACCGCGATGATACCCCCTCCCACACCACTCTTGGCCGGTAATCCGGTGTGGTACAGCCACTTGCCGGAATCGTCATACAGCCCGGCCGTGGCCATGACGGCCAGCACGCCCGGCACCTTCGACCCGTCCAGGACCTGCTTGCCCGTCACCGGGTTCTTCCCGGCAAAGGCCAGCGTGGACGCCATCACGGCCAGATCGCGCGCATTGACGCCAATGGAGCACTGCCGCGTGTAGAGGTCCACGGCCTGCTGCCAGTTCGCCTTGATGTACCCGTAGGCGAGCATCAGCGCCCCTATGGCCTGGTTGCGCTGATTGGTGTCCGACTCTGATTTGTAGACGTCCTGCAGCACGCTCAGGTTGCGTCCTGCGGCGTCGTTGTGGAACCCGATGATCTTCTGCCACACCTGATCGGCGGTGGTGCCGGTCACCATGCTGGTGGCCGAGATGGCGCCGGGATTGACCAGTGGGTTCATCTCGGGGGCGCCGGTGCCCACCACCGTGCGGACGCCCTCGATGGCGATGATCGAGTTGAACCGCGCACCCGTCGCGTCGACGCCGATGCGGCCCTCGATGCTCTCCAGCCCTTGCTCCTGAATCACCTGGGCCATCGTGAACACCTTGGAGATCGACTGAATCGAGACCTCGGTCTTCACGTCGCCGGCGGTATACACCTTGCCATCCGCCGTGACGACGGCAATGCCGAACAGGTTGGGATCAACCTTGGCCAGCGCCGGGATGTAGTCGGCGTTCTTCCCCTCCTGCAGTCCACGGAACTTCGCGTAGGCCGCGTCAACGGCCTTCTGCACGTCCGCCCCGGACTGGGCCCCGACGCCGCTCGTGGCCAGCGTGGCAATGGCTGCCGCCGCGGCCACACCCAGCATGCTGCGTGAAATGGTATTCATGACGACTAGCCTCCGATCCTGGCCGAGAAGTTGTACTTGAACGAGAACTGGACCTTGAACCCGTCGGACCTGAATCCGTCGAGGTAGTTCTCCCGTCGTCCCCACTGCAACTCGCCGCCAACGAGCACGTTCGGCGCCGGGTAGTACAGCAGGTTGGCGAGCGCGTAGTGGCCGCGCCGGAAGGCGTCGGGGTTCTGGCCCTCGCGGTTGTCGTTGTCCTGGAACGAATAACCGACGGCTGTGGTGAAGCGGCTGTCCCAGCGGTGGTCCACGAATGCCGTGACGCCGATGATGGGAATCGGGTCGGCGGTGACTGGGGTCAGCGTGTTCCCCGCCTGCCGCACGAGCCCGAGGTCCACGGGCGAGTCGTTCATGTAGTTCTGGATGCCCTCGCCGTACACGAGCCCCAGTCGCAGCGTGTCGTCAGGTGTCGCCTTCAACGCAGAGGTCAGGTTGATGCCCCACCCAACGGCGTCACCGCTCAGATCGAACTGGTCGTCGTTGCGGTCGTCCCAGGAGATCTTGCGGAGCATCCCGGCCGCCTGGAAATGGCCCCATCCACCCATCATCCGGTAGTGGCCCGAGAAGTCCGGCAGCGGAAACCGTCCGGTGACGTCTTCCAGCTCGATGCGGTCCTCCAACCGACCGGCGTCGTTGCTCGCGCCAGGGCGCTCGACGGCCAGCGTCAGCTGCCGGGTCGCGGTACGCACCGGCATCCAGCGCACGTGGACGTTGCGGAAGAGCACCATGCCCGTCGGCCCCCAGTACTCGAGCGAGTTGGGGAAGATGTCGATGTCCATGAACGGGCTCCAGTACTGCCCGGCCCCGACGGCCCCGAGCTCACCATAGGCATGGCGGAGGCGGATGGTCGTCTGCCCGGCATCCACGCCGACGCCGAACATTTCGAACTCGAACTGCGTCTTCAGCTCACCGACCGCCGTCGGCGACGAGGTCCGCACGCCGAGGCGGGACTGACGGACCCCGGCAAAGAAGCTGTTGTCGCTGCCGTACTGCCCGTCGAACGAGGGCAATTGGGTCACCCGCATGGTGTCGAACCAGTCGGGATTGATCTGATTGAAGTTCTGGCCGACGTCGAGCATCGCAAAGCCGTAGATCTCCATGCTCGGCTTCGCTTCGCCGGTGGCCGGCTGCTGCGCCCACGCCGGCGCCCCGATCACCACCATCGCCAGCAACAAGAGTATGCGTCTCACAACCGTTCTCCTTTGTGCCTTCTGCCTTCTGCCTTCTCACTTCTCACTCTTCACTTCTCACTTTTCACTTTCCACTTTTCACTTTTCACTTTTCCCAGCCTCCCAGGCCCGCACGCGCCGGCGGGCCGTGTCGAACAATCGCTCATAGGTGCCCTTCCGCACCGTGGCGCTGGCAGCGGGCGTGAGCCGGCTCCACACCGGCTGCCACATGTCGTAGACGGCGAAATACGGCCCGGGGCCGGCCGGGGCCACGGTATCGGTCCCGAACAGGAACCGGTCGGGATAGCGATTGAGCAGGGCCGCCACCCGCGTAATCGTCTCGGGCGTCGCCACGGCGTACTTCGCGACTTCGTCCCACGAAATGTCGAAATGGACGTGCGCCAGGGCCGGATCCGTGAGCATCCGTTCGAGCGTCTCGACGTGGAGCGGGCTCCGCTCGGCGGCGCCGACCGCCGCCGACACCTGCGCCGGCCGCACCACCCGGCCGAGCCCCGTGTGGGCCCAGATGATCGTCGTCCGGGGATGCCGCTTCAGGAGCGCCAGGGTCTGCGACAGGTAGATCGGCTCCGCATCGGTGCGGGCGAACGGCATGTCGATGTCGTTGTGCAGGATGACGACCAGACCGATCTCGGCGGCGGCGTCGAGAATCCGGTCCAGTGCCGGGTTGGTCAGGCTCGCGGTCTCCCCCGCCACTTTCGACGAGACGAACTCCTTGTGGATGCTGAACTCCCCGATGCCGCTGAACACCCCGGGGAAGGTCCGGAGCACGCGCTTGATGTGATCCGCGGCGTACATGTCCGCCGGGTTGAAGCCGGTGATCATCGGGTCGAAGCGGGCCTGCTGCTCCCGCGTCAGCCCGCGGTACACGCTCGCGATGTGGGCATCGGTGAAGGAGTAGTAGTAGAGCGGCGCGTCGCTGTGCAGGTAGTAGGTGGGTGCGTAGTCGCCGGAGTTGCCGTACGACCACGTCTGCTGCAGCGGGATGCCGAACAGCGTGGAGCGGCCCACTCGCGTGCCCATGATCTCCAGGAATCGCTGCACCGTGATGCCTTCCTGGATGTAGTTGGTCAGGTGAAAGTGCGAGTCGTGGAACTCGGCCGTCGCCCACGGATCGCGGTCTTGTGCCCCGGCCGCGACGGTACCCAGCAGGGCGGCGACGACTGCCGACTTCAACACGGTGCGCATGCGCGATTCCTGCTCAGAAGAAGACCGAGAAGCCGACCGACAGCGTCTGGCCGGTCTGGCCGCCGACGTAGTACCCGAAGGTGCTGCTGACCGGGGAGTTGTTGACGTCGATCAGCTGCACGTTGAGGCGGTGATTGCGCGTGTTCGCGGGGTAGTAGTTCATCCCCACGAGGTACTCGGAGCTGTTGCCGAACCCTGCGTCCGAGTCGCCAAAAACCTGGGACGTGGCGCCGTAGAGCTCGAGTTTCCTGGGCACCGGGAAGAACGCACCCTGCACGTAGAACCCCCGGTCGTGAATGGAGGTCACCGGCACCGGGCCATCGGTGACGAAGTTGTCGAGCCAGCGGTTGTAGATCTCGGTCTGCAGGAAAAAGCCCTTGTACTTGAGGCCGGCGTCGAACGACAGCACGCTGAAGTCCACCTCCTCGACCGTCACACCCTGCGCGAGCGCACCGATGTCGAACACGTTCACGCTGTCGGCAAGGCGGAGTGTGGTGTTGCCGGATGCGCCGTTATCGGCGTTCGTATAGCGCTGCTCGGTGCTGAACGAGCTGGAGAATCCGAACCTGGTGGCCACCTGCTGGTGAAACTCCCAATCGCCGTAGCCGCCCTTGGGTCCGAACTCCTTGGTGGTCGGCATCCACCACATCGACGCGCTCGGTGTGAAGCTGCGGTCGAGCTGCGTGGCCTTGATGTCCAGGGCGCTGTTGCTGTTGCCCAGCATCGCGTTGTACCAGAGCCCCGGGATCGGCTGGCCTTGCACCCACACGCCGGACCCGAAGTACGGGCGAAAGAACTCGTCGGCCATCACGCGATCGTGGCCGAGCCAGAACGGATGCGACCCCTGCAGCGACCGGGTCCCCGGATTGCCGTTGATGCCGGCGTACACGCTGACCGTGCGATTGAACTGATACCCAAGGTTGCCGAACAGGGCGACCTGGTTGGTCGTGTTCACGGTCCAGGCCGCGATGTTGTACACGAGCTGCGGTCGTCCCACCCATCCCTTGAACCAGATGATCACGCGGTGCGGGAAGATGTCGTTGCGTCCATCAACAGGGCGTTCCACGCCGAGATGATCCGTGAACGTGTCGCTGGCCGGCATCTGGTTCAGGTAACGAACCAGCGCGTAGGCGCTGATCGCCAGTTCTCCGGCATCCGAGCGGCCAACCAGGAATCCCTGTCCCGGATCGAACTCGCCCCAGGTTTCGATCCGACCGGATGGATCGCGTGGCGGAGCGGCAGGGGTTGCGGGCCCGGCTGCCGCCGGTCCCGTCAGGAACTCGCCCCCGCATCCGTCCCGCACCCACACCCCGGTGTCGTCGTAGCCCCAGGTCTTCCCCAGCAAACACGTGGCGGTCCCGGTGGACCGGGCCAGCACGACACCGGCCGACGTATCGGCCAGGCAATGCTGCCGCTCCCCAGGCTGGGACGTGCACGTGAGTGGTGGCGGCGAGAACGGCGGCGACGCGGGGGGTGCCTGCGCCGCGGGTGCGGCGATGACGACGGCGGTGAGCAGGCCGGTGGCCGCGGCTGTCTGCAGGAACCTATGCGCTGGCACTTCGGACATCCTCGACGTACTCGAGTCCCAGCACACGGGACACGAATGCGAATTCAACGGTCGGTGGCACTGTGGACTCCTCGAGCAACTGCAGCACGCTCGTAAACCCTTCTGACCGCACATGGGCCGCGAGGGCCTGCTCGGTGGCCCACCGCTCTTCGTAATGCACGTGCGTGGCGCAGGCCTCGTCCGATTCCTGGTGGGTCCAGACCTCGCAGGCCAGGCAGCCCGCCTCCAGCCGCGTTCGCCGGATCAGCGTCCAGAACGCACGGACGACGGCCTGTGCGCGAGCGGGGGGCGCCATCATATGGACGGAGAAGCGCACCATGGGAGTTCATGTTGCAGCATCGGTGCCATCGCCAGGTGGTCACTGGCGAACCGTGTAACCTCTTGATTCAAAAGCTGTTATGTGAGATGCGCCGGACGCGCCTCAGCGCGCGCCCCGCACGGGACCACGGAATGCCGGAGACGCCTTCGGGATCCCGTGTGCCCCCTCCCGCCGATGCCCGGATCAGACACGGTCAACCATCGCCGGCCTGACAGAGCCACGCTGAACGCTGTAGAGTCTTGATGCCTGATCAAGGAGATCCCCGTGAAGAGGTTGACCGTTCGGCCGCGCTGCGCACTGATACTGGCTTGGGTGATGGTGACGGCCGCCTGCAGCGAGCCGCCACCGCCTGCTCCGCCGCCGCCCCCTGAGGTGCTCGTGGCCGACGTGGTGCAACGCGACGTACCCGTCTATCTGGAGCTGGTGGGCCAGACCCTGGGCTTCCAGGACGTCGAGATCCGTGCCCGCGTCGAAGGGTTCCTCACGAACGTGGCCTTCCAGGAGGGATCCCTGGTCAGGCAGGGCGACCTGCTCTACGAGATCGATCGGCAGCCCCTCGAAGCACTGCTGGCAGAGGCCCGCGCCGATCAGGCCACCGCGGAGGCGCAGCTCGCCAAGGCCAACAACGACGTCGCCCGCTACAAGCCGCTGGTGGCCAAGCAGGCGGTCAGCCAGCGCGAGCTGGATGACGCCGTGGCCCAGCAGGACGCCGCGCGGTCGCGTGTTGACGCGGCCAAGGCCACCGTCGAAAAGGCCCGTCTCGACCTCGGCTACACGCGGATCACCTCGCCCATCAGTGGCCTCGTGGGCACGACGCTGGTGAAGACGGGCAACCTCGTGGGTCGCGGGGAGAGCACGCTGCTCACCACGATCTCGCAAATCGATCCCGCCCTGTTCCGCGTGGGGGTCACCGAAGCGGACTACCTGCGCGTCGCCCGCCGGGCGATTGACGGGGGGCAGCGGGCCAGTCAGCAGCAGGAGATCCGGCTGACCCTGTCCGACGGCACGGTCTACCCGCACCCCGGCCGGGTGCACGTGGTCGATCGGGCGGTGGATCCGTCCACGGGCACGCTCGGTATCCAGCTGCGGTTCCCGAATCCCGAGCAGTTGCTGCGGCCCGGCCAGTACGGGCGGGCGCGGCTGCTGCTCGACAACCGGCCGGGCGCCCTGCTCGTGCCGCAGCGCGCCGTGCAGGAGTTGCAGAACCTCTACAGCGTGGCGGTCGTGGGTGCCGACGGCAAGGTGGCGTTCAAGAACGTCACGGTCGGCCCCCGGGTGGATTCGCTGTGGGTCATCGAAGACGGCCTGACGGCGAGCGAGAAGGTGGTCGTGGAGGGCCTTCAGCGGATCCAGAACGGCATGACGGTCAGCGCCAAGCCGGCGCCGCCGATGCCGGCGTCCACCGGCGCCGCCACCGTGACGGCAGGCGAGGCGAAATAGGCCATGGCGCGATTCTTCGTCAATCGGCCCATCGTCGCGATCGTGATCTCGATCGTGACGGTGCTGCTCGGCGCCGTGGCCATGCAGGGGCTGCCGATCGCGCAGTACCCCGAGATCGTGCCGCCGATGGTGCAGGTGACCACCACCTTCGTCGGCGCCAGCGCGACCGACGTCGAGGCCTCGGTGGCCACGCCGCTCGAGCAGCAGATCAACGGTGTCGAGCAGATGATCTACATGAAGTCCACCAACGCCAACGACGGGACCCTGACGCTCAAGGTCTCCTTCGAGGTGGGCTCGAACCTGGACATGGACAACGTGCTCACGCAGAACCGCGTGTCACAGGCCCAGGCCCAGATGCCGCAGTCGGTGAAGAACTACGGTGTGTCGGTGAAGAAGGCGCTCGCGTTTCCGCTGCTGGTCATCTCGATCAAGTCGCCGAACGGCACCTACGACAGCAGCTTCCTGTCCAACTACACCACCATCAACATCAACGACTACATCGCACGCATCCAGGGGGTTGGCCAGATCAACCTGTTCGGCGGCAGCGACTATGCGATGCGCGTCTGGCTGCGCCCCGACGTCATCGGCCGGCTGGGGCTGACGATTCCCGAGATCGCCAACGCCATCTCGGCGCAGAACCAGCTCACGCCTGCCGGCCAGATCGGCGGCCCGCCCGCCGCGCCCGGCACGGAGTACACCTACGCGGTCCGCACCCAGGGCCGCCTGCTGAACGAAGAGGAGTTCGGCAACATCCTGGTCCGCACCACTCCCCAGGGCGAGGTCCGGCTGAAGGACGTCGCGCGGCTCGAACTGGGCACGATGCTCTACAACGCGATCGGCCGCCACGACGGCACGCCGTCGGCGGTGATCGCGGTGTTCCAGATTCCCGGCACCAATGCGCTCGACGTGGCCACTCGCATCAAGGCGCAGATGGAAGAGCTGAAGCAGCGCTTCCCGCGCGACATGGAGTACGTGATCTCGCTGGACACGACGCTGCCCGTCGAGGAAGGCATCACCGAGATTCTCCACACCCTGCTCGAGGCGGTCGCGCTCGTCATCATCGTGGTCTTCGTGTTCCTCCAGAACTGGCGCGCGACGCTGATTCCGCTGATGACCGTGCCGGTCTCGCTGATCGGCGCGTTCATCTTCTTCCCGATGCTCGGCTTCTCCATCAACGTGCTCTCGCTGCTCGGCCTCGTCCTGGCCATCGGCATCGTCGTCGACGATGCGATCGTCGTGGTGGAGGCGGTGATGCACCACATCGAGCACGGGATGCAGCCGAAGGAGGCCACCATCAAAGCGATGGAAGAAGTGTCGGGCCCGGTCGTGGCCATCGGCCTCATCCTGGCAGCGGTGTTCGTGCCGGTGGGCTTCATGGGCGGCATCAGCGGCCTGCTCTACCAGCAGTTCGCCATCACCATCGCCCTGTCGGTGCTGCTGTCGGTGGTCAACGCGCTGACGCTCAGCCCCGCGCTGGCGGGCATGCTGCTGAAGCCGGTGGATCCCAACAAGCGGAGCCTCCTCACGCCCTTCTACAACGGGTTCAACAAGGTGTTCGGCTGGGTGACGGACCGCTACGTGGGCTTCGCGGGCGTGCTGGTCCGGAAGATGTTCCGCGGCGTCGTGTTCATGGGCGTGCTGGTCTACGTGATCGTCATGCTCGTGCAGCGCATCCCGGGCGGGTTCGTCCCCGAAGAGGACCAGGGGTACCTGCTGATCAACGCGCTGCTGCCGGACGCCGCGTCGCTCGAGCGCACCGACGCGGTGATGAAGAAGGTGGAGAAGATTCTCCACGAGCACGAGGCCGTCGAGGGGTTCAACACCATCAGCGGTTTCTCGCTGCTGACCGGCGCCTACTCGTCGAACATGGGCTTCTTCTTCGTGCAGCTCAAGCCGTGGGAGGAGCGCCATTCGCCGGAGCTCGTCTCCTTCGGCGTGATCAACGCGCTCAATCAGGCGTTCGCGCGCGAGATTCCGGAAGCCGGCGTCATCGCCTTCGGGCCGCCGGCCATTCCGGGCCTCGGGACGGGGGCCGGCTTCACCATGCAGCTCCAGGATCGCAGCGGCGGTTCACCCGAGTACCTGGCCGAGCAGACGCAGCGCTTCATGGAGGCGGCCCGCAAGCGGCCCGAGATCGGGCGCATCGGCTCGCTGTATCGCGCCAGCGTGCCGCAGATCTACGCCGACATCGACCGCAGCAAGGTCCTGCGTGCCGGCGTGCCGTTGAACGATGTCAACACCACGCTCGGCGCGCTGCTCGGCAGCTCCTACATCAACGACTTCAACCGGTTCGGCCGCGTCTACAAGGTCTACATGCAGGCGGAACCGGAGTTCCGCAGGGAGCCGAGTCAGATCGGGCTGTTCTTCGTCAAGAACCAGCAGGGCGGCATGGTGCCGCTCGACACGCTGGTGTCCACGCGCCCGACACAGGGGCCCGAGTTCACGAACCGCTTCAATCTGTTCCGATCGGCGGAGCTGACCGGCGTACCGGCTCCGGGTTTCTCCTCGACACAGGCGCTGGACGCCCTGGAGGCCACGGCACGCGAGGTGCTGCCGCCGGACATGAGCTTCGACTGGGCCGACATGTCCTTCCAGGAACGACGCGCGCCCGGTGTGGCCGTGGTGTTCGCGCTGGCCATCTTCCTGGTGTTCTTGATCCTGGCCGCGCAGTACGAGAGCTGGGGCCTCCCCTTCAGCGTGCTCCTCGGTACGCCGTTCGCGGTGTTCGGCGCGTATCTCGGCCTGTATCTCGCGCGCGAGTTCATGGGCCCGAGCTACGTGAACAACGTGTTCGCGCAGATCGGCCTGATCATGCTGATCGGGCTGGCGGCGAAGAACGCGATCCTGATCGTCGAGTTCGCGAAGATGGAGCACGACAAGGGCACGCCGCTCGTGGAGGCGGCGCTCCTGGCCGCGAAGCTGCGCTTTCGGCCCATCCTGATGACCGCCTTCGCCTTCATCCTCGGCGTGGTGCCGCTGCTGACGGCCTCGGGCGCGGGCGCCGAGGGCCGCAAGGTGATGGGCATGGCCGTGTTCGCCGGGATGCTCGTCGCCACCATCCTCGGTGTGGTCCTCATCCCCATGCTGTACGTGCTGGTGATGAAGCTCACCGGAGGCGAGAAGAAAGCCCACCCACCGGGCGGCACACCTCCGGCGCTCGCGACCGAGCACGGACAGGGAGGGCACTGAGATGGCCCGGCCCACTACTCGCGCGTGCGCCGGCGTGCTGGCGCTCTCCGCACTCCTGGCCGGGTGCACGGCGGGGAACGACTACGAGCGGCCGCAGATGCCCGTCCCGGACCAGTTCCGGTTCGTGGACGGCCCCGCGCAGGCGCAGAGCCTCGCGGACGCGCCGTGGTTTCAGGTCTTCCAGGATCCGGAGCTCCAGGGCCTCGTCAAGGAAGCACTCGCCAACAACCTCGACCTGCGGGTCGCGCTGGCGCGCATCGAAGAGGCGCGCGCACGCGCCGGCATCGCCAAGTCCTACTATTACCCGCAGGTGGACGGCCAGGTCGGCGTCGCCATTCGTGGGGCCTCCGGCGACAACAACGCCGAGACCTCCGAGTCGGTCACCGAGAACGCCGTCTACGGGTTCCGGCTGTCGTGGGAAATCGACGTCTTCGGGAAGCTGCGACGGCAGCGCGAGTCGGCCCTGGCCCTCGCGCTGGCCGCCGAACAGAACCGCCGCGCGGTGATGGTCACCCTGATCGGGGACATCGCGTCCACCTACTTCGTGCTGCGTGAGCTGGACCTGCAGCTCGAGATCGCACGGCGTACCCTCGGCCTCAACGACGAGACGGTCGCCTACTTTCGGAATCGGCTGGACGGCGGCGTGTCGAACCGCCTGGAACTGGACCGCATCGTCGCCAACCGTGCCCTGACGGCGACGGCCATTCCCGAGATCGAGCGGCGGCGCGGGCTGGCCGAGAACTGGCTGTCATTCCTGCTGGGCCGCAGCCCGGGCTCCATTCCACGTCAGGCGCTCAGCCTGGGGGAAACGATCCCGCCGCCGATTCCCGCGGGGCTGCCGACGGCCCTCCTCGAGCGGCGACCGGACGTGGCCGGCGCGGAGCAATTGCTGGTGGCCGCCAACGCCGACATCGGCGCGGCCAAGGCCCTGTTCTTTCCGTCGATCGGCCTCACCGGGTTCTTGGGCGGGATGAATGGGGACCTGACCAGTTACATCGGCGGCGGCGGCGCCATCTGGTCGCTCACCCCCGGCCTGCTCCAGCCGCTCTTCAACGCGGGTCGACTGAAGCAGAACGTCGCCGCCATGCAGGCGCGGTTCGACGCGGCGATTGCGGAGTACCAGAAGGCCGCCCTCAACGGGTATCGGGAAGTGGCCGACGCCCTGGTCACGATCCAGAAGCTGGCCGAGATCCGCCAGCAGCAGCAGCTCGCCGTCGACGCCCTCACCGATGCTGCGGACCTGGCGCGAGCCCGATACGACTCGGGCCTGGCCAACTACATCGAGATTCTGACGGCCGACCAGGACCTCTTCGCGCGCCAGATCGAGGTGGCCCAGACCCTGGGGGCCGAGCTGCGCGCGCGGGCCGAGCTGTATCGCGCGCTGGGCGGCGGCTGGCAGGCGCAGCCGTAGGAACCGGCAGTCGGGAGTCGGGAGTCAAAGAGGCAGCAGGGAGGAGCGCCGGCATCCCGGGTGCGGCCACGGGATTCCGGGGCGGCGCCTGGCGTTCCGCGGCGTTCCGCCCCTGTGCGCCGATCCTCGCGCTTTGGCATTCTTCGTGCACACCTTCCGAACAGGCCCGGCCAACGACGGCCGCCTTCCAACCACACAGCATGAGGGCCCCATGAGTTCCAACGACACCCGAGACACCTCGACCCTGCCGATGCTCGACCCCCAGGTCGATTCCCTGCCCGAAGGCGTGGATCGCCGCGCGTTCCTGATGCGCAGCGCCGTCGTCGGGGCCGCCAGTGTCATCGCCGGCTGCTCGCCTGCCGCCCCACCC
>WPCK01037076.1_pt1 | contig 13025 bp, 11 predicted proteins | sample 5399851 | NCBI WGS metagenome assembly WPCK01 (sample SAMN12869471, study PRJNA574797) | sludge metagenome | isolation source: wastewater treatment of pH11 | place: China:Beijing | collected 2019-05-20
CGCCGGCGAGGGAGCGGACCGACGAGAGGTCCGCACCCGAGTCGCCGCCCTGTTCCTCCTCGACGGTGTGACCGGCGAGCTCCAGCAGGCGGCGACGAAGTGGGTGCGAGACCAGCTCGCCAAGTTCGCCGTCGAGATCGCGAACACGACCGGCGCCACCAGCGACCAGTTCCAACGGATAGCTGAACAGGCACCCGACCCCGAACGGGTCGGTGTCGGGCTCCGCTCGAACATCAAGACCGCCACCAAAGACGGCCACGGCGACCCGCTGCCCACCCTGGCCGGCCACATCTACGCCCACCCCGAGACACACCAGTTCCCTGTGGCTCACGGGTCCGGCTGGGAACCACGGGTCATCGAAACCGAGATCGAACGGCCGTCGTTCGTTGCCTGGTACCGCAACCCCTCACGGCCGACCCCCGCTGCGCTGCGCATCGCCTACCAAGACGACGCCGACAACTGGACATCGCTCCAACCCGACTTCGTCGTCGTGTCCGAACAGGACAACGGGAAGCTCGCCGCCTCGATCATCGACCCGCACGGCGACCACCTCGCCGACGCCCGGGCCAAGCTGTGGGCCCTGGCCGACTATGCCGAGAACTATGGCGACGAGTTCGTGCGGATCGAGTCGGTCGCCGAAGCCACCGACGGGACCCTCCGGGTTCTCGACATGAAAGACCCTGCCGTCCGTGCCGCCGTCCGAGATTTCAAGGGCGCCAAAGTCTCCGCCCTCTACGAATCTGACGACGCCCGCCCCTTCCTCTGATGACGTCCACCAGCCCGCTCGACTCCTAGCCAGCCGTTCCATACCACCACGGCCTCATCGACGCCGCTCGAGATGGCAGGATCGACCAGATGGCCGATCCTGCCGGAGAGTGGAAGTTCCGCCTCGCCGCCGCCTACCGGGAGACGGAGGCCCTCCGCTTCGAGCTCGCCGCCCGAGAAGCCGCCGCCCTCGAAGCCGAGACCGCCGCCCTCGAAGCCAAACTCGCCGACGCCGAAGCCGAGATCCGCCGACTAAGAGCCAAGGTCAACGCCCTCCTCCAGCTCCTCGCCGAGCCCGAGCCCGAGCCCCCGCAGTGATGCAGTAGGGGCTGCTGCGCATCCATTTACAGCGTCAACAGACCCGACGGGGTATCCGCGCCTTAGGCGTATTACCGCGCGCATGATGTTGCATGCGCCGCGGCCAGATGCTCACCCTGCGCCTCCCCCCACCCGACATCGACCGCCTCACGGCGGCGGCAGAGGAGCGCGGGGTCAGCCGGAGCGAGCTGATGCGCCGGGCGCTGGTGGAAGCCATCCCTGACGTCGAGTGGTCCTTCGATGAGGACCAGGACATCGCCAAGGAGGACGACCCCGCCTGAAAAATGCGAGAGCCCCGGGTCGCACCCCGGGGCCATCTCGCCAGATCCGTCTCCCCAACACCGCTGAAAGGAAGGTGATCGACTAGGGCACAGCGTAGCTGATCTGAGTGTCCCTGGAAAGCCTTGGGTTCATCGCGCGCGCCCCAGCGGCGATGGGCTCGACGGTCAGGGTGCCCCGGATCGAGCTGCGCCGCCGGCCTTGTCGCCGACCATACGAAGTCGTCTCGCCGCGCATTGGGGTTATCAAGCTCCTCAACCAAGCGATGGCACCCGCACCGGCGACGGTGCGGGGAGCTCGAGGTGGGATGGTGCTGCCCGGCCCAACCAGGCCGGGCGAGAGGACGAGCTGGCGAGAAGCATCGGGGTCGAACCCGGCGCATCGACCCGGCCCGCCCGAGCCGCCCACCGAGAGTTGGCGTTGACCTCCGACTTGCCGCCAGGAGCCCCCTCGATGCGAGGGGGTGCAGAAGCCGTTGACCCACGGCCGAACCCGGGACCCGGCGTGAGGTCTCCCCCGGCACAAGCAGGGCCGGGCAGAGCGCGCAGAGGCTCAGCGACATGAGCAGCGGAGCGCAAGGCAGACCACGGACCCCCTCGCAAGGGGCCCGTGACCGACGGAACAGGACCAGGGCTCGCACCGCCGAGCCCCACGGCCCACCGCCGGCCCCCCAGGACCTCCCGGGGGCTGCCTGTCGGAACAGGCGAGCGAGACGAACCCCTCCGGTCGTTTCGGGAACGGCCCGCGCCGCCAGCGCGACCCCCGACCCGACGACCGCCACCCTCACCCAACCCGATCCGCTACCTGACCCACCTGTTCTCGAACCTCGTCAAGGACCTCGGGACAGGACCCGCAAGGTCCCCTCCGGGGGCGCCGTCCAGGGGGCCAGAGCGGTTAGGGGCTGCGGCTTATACCTGCGAAGTCTCTGTGATGCCTAAACCCCGTTTGGCATCACAGTACCTTCGCACTTCTTGTAGAGTAGCCCTGTAAGCGGGCGGCGCGGGCCGTTCCCGAAACGACCGGAGCGGCCACCCATGGCGACCAAGACGACACGGGGCAAGCCCAGGAGGATGCGAGGCCGGGCGGTCACCGTGACTCAAGGGACCCGGGCGCCGCTCTGCATCGCCCAGAACGCCGGCGGGGCGCCGTGTGGGCGTTCCACCACCCACCCGAGCGGCTTGTGCCCGACTCACCGTCAGAAGTCTTCGGGCGGGCCCGGCCTCGCCGACTCCGCTCAGAGCTACGAGCTGGTCCCCCCGCCGCCGCCGCCGGCGGGGCCGCCGCCGGACCCGTTGGCCACGAAGGTTCTCCCTGGCGAGGTCGTGGTGGTCGACGACGTGCTGCGGAGCCTGGCCATTCCCACCCCGACGGATCTGGTCCTTGACCGCGATGCCGCCGACGAGATGATCGCCGGGCTCGCAGCGGCCGGGATTGACGTCTCCAAGATGGACCCTCTCCAGCTCGCGGCGAACGCTGACACCGCCAACGACGTCGCCAACAACGTGTGGGCGGCCAGCACCCTCACCACCTACACCGCGTGTGTTGGCGAGGTGGACCGGGCGCTGGTCGAGGCGCTGGGCTGCACCCGCGACAAGTTGTGGCCGATGGACGGCAACGTCTTGTGGTTCTACCTCACCGATGTCGTGGCCCGGGCCAAACGCGGCACCGACGCGGACGCGCCGGCCCCCCCGATCCCGGAGACACCTTGCATCTTCACCATCAGCGACACTGCCACCGGCAAGCGCCGCCCCTGCGGGCGGCCGACCACGCACCCGTCGAAGTGGTGCAAGGCGCACGGCGCCCCGCCCTGCACCGCTGAGGTCGGTGAGATCGACCCAACCACCGGCCAGCGGCGGGGGTGCCGGCGCCGCACCGACCACCCCAGCGCTCTTTGCCAGTCGCACCGTCAGCGGCTCGCCGGGAAGGTCGCTCCTGGGACCCTGGAGATGCAAGTCGCTGCCGTCGGGTTCGTGCATCGCCAGAAGTTCCCCGACGCCGATGACCCGTCGCACCACCCCAAGGTTCGGAACTTCCTGCGTGGCTACCGCAACGACTACGCCGACGCCGCCAAGGGCAACGGGAAGGCACCGCCGCTGCTGGGTCATCACATGACCGCCATCTCCGAGCGGATAGGCCACAAGGAGCTCACGCCCGCCGACGAGCGCGACGCCGCCCTGGTGGAGATGGCTGGCGTTAAGGGGCTGTCGGCTCGGAAGCTCGCCTCCCTCGAATGGTCGCAGGTGACGTTCCTCGCCGACGGCGGTGCCGAGCTGCACCTCACCGACGGCCGCCGGCCCGATTGGGTTCAGGTGGTGCCTCTCGACAAGTACCAGGCGGACGCGCTTCTCACGCTCAAGGCCCGGTTCGCTCCTGGTGACGACGGGCGGGTGTTCCGCCGGGGAGCCGACGGTAAAGGGTTCGTGGCTGAGGGCTTGTCCGACGTGCGGGTCGGGCAGATCGTGAGCGAGGCCCTGGACAACGCCGGGGTGCACCTGGCCGACGATGCGGCCATCTCCTCTCTCGACCCCAAGGTGAGGCACACGGCGGCACGACGAATCCTCGCCCCGCCTGACGGCACGTTCACCGCCAAGGATCTGCGGGACCGGGCGATGCTCAACCTCGGCTGGTGGCGGGCGGCTCGCCGGTCGAACATCGTCGCCCTGGACTGGGGTGACATCACGGTCGTTCCCCCGGACGCGGACGGCACCGGCGGCGGGGTCGAGGTGTTCCACCGGCGGTCCAAGACCGACCAGGAGGCGAAAGGCTCGCTCGGGAAGCGGTGCCCTGCGGTCCGCCTCGAGAACGGCGACCCGCATCCGGTCGACCCGGTGAGCTCAATCGGGGCGTGGCGGGACGAGTGGACCCGGCTGATGGGCCGTTCGCCTCGTCCCGATGACCCGGTGTATGTGCAGCTCGTCGGGTCCGGCACGGCCGTCCCTACCGACGACAACGGCAACCCGATCGCCAAGCGGGTCGGGAAGCAGGCCGTGAACCGGGTCGTAGCTGACCGGGCAGCCGCCGCAAACCTCGGCGAAGGCTGGACTGCTCACAGCCTCCGCCGCGGGCAGGCGACCTCGATCGCGGCGGGCACCAATGCCACCGTCGAGCACGTCGCTGAGGTCACAGAGCACGCTTCGCTCGACCAGGCCCGCGCCTACATCGAAGATCAGAACCGCACCAGCGCCGGTCACGATCTCGTCATCGAGGCGCTGCTCGCCGAACGCGCCGCAACCGGCTGAACTGCCCGCACCTGCACCCCATCGAGGTCCGTTCTCGGGCCTCTCAGCGGCTCACAGCGGCCCGTTTTCGGGTTCCTGGGGCGGTTCTGGCGGTTCGGGCCGCTCCGAGACTCCTGGGGGCCGTTGGCGGCGACGAGGCGCCGGCGGGGACCGGCGGCGGCGACCCTGGGGCGGCTCGCGGGGCATTGCCGCCAGCTCAGCTCGGATCGCCCGGAGTCGGGCGAGGGCCTCTTCCCTCGACAGCGGCAGGCCGGTCTCGTCCCGGTCCCGGTCCTGGTCGTGGTCGTCGTCGGCCATCGGCTCGCCCCCCGCCGGTCCAGCGTTGCCGAAATCCGCTACCGAACCGCCCCTGCCTCTTACGCTTGTCGACGGGTTAGCCCCTCGTGCCGGGGGGTGTTGTTGGAGAGAGCCCACGAACCCCGTTCCGGCACCTGACCCGAGGACAACCCCCATGGCTCTCTCCCCTGAAGAAGGCGCTGCCGCCGGCGACGAGCTCGCTGCCGAGCTGGCTCGCATGGGCGTCGACTCCGCCACGGCCGCCACCGCTGTCGACCAGGCCACCCGGACCCACGCCGAGCTACTCGAGGCCGAGTGGTCCCGGTTCAAGGACTGGTGCGACGACCAGGACGACGACATCGACTCGCTGCCCGCCGGCCCGGCCGACATCGCCCGCTACCTCGAGTCGCTGCCAAGCCGATCCCGTCGCTTCGCCGCCGACGTCATCGCCGCACACCACGTCGATGCCGGGCACCCCGACCCGACCGGCTGACCCATGACTGCGATCGTTCCCGACGGGATCATCCCTGCCGGCGGCCAGCTCGAGGTGATCGAGGGTCGTCGCGCTCCGGCGGACCTCGCCGCGGCGCTTGCCGCCGCCGGCATCGACGTGGCGGCAATCGACCCCGACCGCCTCAGAGCGAACCAGGCCGAGGCCGACCGGATCATCGCCCAAGCCGACCTCAGCGACACCACTGCCGCTGCGGTACTGGCAGCGTTGGCCGGGTTCGTGAAGCGGCTCGATGAGGCGGGGTTGCTCGCCAAGAGCGGCTGGGATGGACGCAGTCTGCCCATCCCCTGGGAGCTCGTGTTCTGGGATCTGGTGGAGAGCCGCCGCAACGGCCGCTGCACCGCCAGCACCGCCAGCCATCTCGTCTGGGGGGTTGGCTGCGTGAACCGCCAGGGCCGTTGGCCTGACCAGGCCCCGTCCGAGGCACTGGACTCCCGCGGATGGGAGACCCTGGCCGACCACCCCCAGATCAACGTCCTGTTGACCGGCTGGGACCGGGACCTGCCCCGGCGCCAGTGCCGTGCTCTGATCCGCTCTCTGTCGCACGACCCAGGACGGGGTTCGGAGCAAGTCGGTCAGCAGTGCCGGGCCAGCACCGCCAGCGGGGACCGCTGCCAACGAGTCACCAAGCAGGACCACGGCCGCTGCAAGGCGCACCGGGACGCTCCGACCGACTGGCCCTTCGCTTCGACGGGGGCCACTAGACGGTGCCAGAACTTCACGACCCGACCCGACGAGATGTGCCACCAGCACCAGTGCTGGGAGCGATGCCGGGCCGACAGCGCCGCCGGGGACCGCTGCCACCTGATGAGCAACAACGGGAGCGGCCTCTGCTCCCAACACCAGGGCTGCGAGCCACTTCACCCCTTCGAAGCCGGGCCCGTCGCCGACGACACCGTTCGCCAGCTCGGCACCCGCAAAGCGCGACCGATCCGAGCCGCCGAGCTTGAGCAGACCACCACTCCCGACCCGAAACCCCAACACGACGCTGAGATCATCCACGCGCTGCGGCTGCTTCGAGACTTCGGGCAGGAACCCGGTCCAGTGGCCCGAGTCGGTCGCGAGGCGTTCCGGTTCGGCCCCGACGACAAATGGGTCATCATCGAGGTGCCCAGCGTCGCGTTCAGCTTCGTGTCCGTCGCCGACTGCACCGAAGCGCTCATCGCCTGCCGGGACGAACTCGGAACCGAGCCGACGCTTCTCGAGTACGAAGCCTGGCGGCAGCAGAAACCCGCCGCCCGGCCGACCCGGATGACGATTGGCAAGCGGCTCGGCAACGGCGGTAGCGGCAGCGACTCATGGAGCCAAGCCCTCGACGCCGCGTACGGGCGGACCGAGCCGCCACCCGAGCCGTACCCACCGGAGACGGTCGGCCCGTTCATCGCCAACGTCGACCCCCGGCGGTGCCCCGTACGGGCCATCCGAGCCGTGCTCGCCAACCCCGACTGTGACCCCGACCGGCCGCTCGGCAGCCTCCCCGCCTCCCAGCCCGATTCGTACGTCCGCCGGTACCTCTCGCGGGAAGAGAAGAGAGCCCGAGGCTTGCCAGAGTCAGACAAGGTGTTCATCGACCTGCCCGCCGGTGACGCCACCCGGTTCTCCTGGCGGGTCGAGCTCCGTGACTGCGCTCTCATCCGGACCATGTGGTGGTGGGGCATTCGCCGCAACGAGAGCTGCCAGCTTCAACTCAGCCAGCTCGAACCCGATCCCGACACCGACGTCCTCTGGCTCGTCTACCGGCCCGAAGCGAACAAAACGAACCGCGACGACCGGGTCGGCAGGCGCTGCACCTGCGACACCGAAGTCAATCTGGTCGTCAGCACCGAGACCGTCGAGGGCACCGACGACACCGGGCCATTCCGCCGCACCACCACAACCCACCGACCCCGCCCGGTGCAGAGACCAGGCATCTGCCCCCTCAAGATCATCTGCGAGTGGATCGCCTGCGACTGGTGGCTCGACCCGCCAGACGAGTGCGGCCACACCGCCCTCATCTGGCTCAAGACCTTCCTCGAGGGCCTCACCCACGACCAGCGCAACCTCCGCATCTTCCCGCCCATCCGGAACACCGAGCTGGCCTCCTGCGGGCCCGCCGACCGAGACCCCGACGACCGCCTCGACGTCCAGATGCCAAGCAGGATCATCCGCAAGCTCGCCGCCCGCCACGGCTTCGAATGGGCCTCGACCCACAGCGCCCGCCGAGGCCAAGCCCACGAACAACGAGCAGCCGGCGTCGACATCGACACCCTCATGGCCGACCTCGGCTGGATCTCGGAAGCCGTCGCCCGCGGCTACATCGACGACCTCCCCAGCGAACGCGTCAACGACGGCCAGACCGCCCTCCTCGCACTCGTCCTCACCGACGACGATGTCGCCTGAAGCGACGTCGAGTGTCGCCCCAGGCGACGTTTTCGGACGTCGCCCCAGGCGAGAGCCCTTCCGGGGGTGCCTCGCGGCGACATCGAGTGTCGCCTGAAGCGACACTGACCTCCGGTTATCATGATGTCATGACCTCAAGGGTTACGGCGGTGGTGTCCGGCAAGGGTGGGACCGGCAAGACCACCACGGCGGTCCTGTTGGCGTGCGCCGCCGCCGACGCCGGTGACACGTCGGTCGTGGTCGACATCGACCCCCAGGCCGACGCCTCCGCTCTCGGCTGGGCCACTGAAGCCGACGCCGCCGGCGAACCGCTCCCCGAGCAGGTCACCGTCGTCGGCGTCGTCGCCCGCGACCTTGCCCGCCGGCTGCCCGCCCTCACCGACGGGGCCGCCCGAGTGTGGCTCGACACGCCGCCCGGCGACCGGGGAGCGATCGAAGCGGCCATCGCCGCCGCCGACCTCGCTCTGGTTCCCTGCCAGCCAACCGTGATGGACGTCCGCCGGGCAGCCCGGATCGTGGGGCACGCCGTCGAAGTCGGCGTGCCGGCGATGGTCGTCCTCACCCGCACCACCGCCCGCACCCACGCCGCCGCCAACGCCGCGGAAGCACTCAGCGGCGCCGGGATCGCCGTCGCCGACACCCTCATCCCGCAACGCGAAGTGATCGCCCAGTGCTACGCCACCAGGCCGAGGCCCAGCGCCATCGCCGTCGTTGCCGACCTGTACGCCGAACTCAAGGAGCTCTGATGGCGAAGAACCCGATGGCCGCCCGAGGCGTCACCAGCCTCACCCCCCCGAAACCGGCCGGGGGCAAGCGGGCACCGAAAGCGGGCCTGGACGACGCCTGGACCGACGGCCGGCAGCTCACCGCTCGCATCACCGTCGACATGACGCCGGAGCAGCACGAGGCGCTCCGCCGAGCCGGGTTCGAGTCCCGCATCGGCATGGCAGCAATCGTGCGAGGGCTCATCGACCGCTACCTCGACGACGACGCCCTCGCCGCCGAGATCAACAACCAGACATCATGATGTCCAGGTATCAGGTGATGCCATCGCCCTGCGACTGATACGAGAACTCGCCAGATGCCATCGTGAGCCGCCTCTACGACCGGGCCGTGTCCGGCGGCTGTCAGCCGCTGGACCCGTCGATGCTTCACCGATCGGCGTGGAGTCGAGACGAGATCCGTGCCGAGTTCACCGCTGCCGCTGAAGCGGCTGGGAACCCGACCGACGCCGCCTCCATCGACAGGGTGATCCAGGGAGCCATCGCTGCCTCGAGGGCTCAGCCTTCTCGCGAGCGTCTCAGCGGCGAGGACCTGGCAGCGGCGACGGTGTTCGCCGCGGACGATGTTGCCCACTGGTGGAACGACCTGCCCGAGGACACCAACTTCTTCGACCTGGTCGACGTGGTCATGCCGCCGTTCGACGTGACCTGGGTCGAGTTCCAGGGAGCACCCAACAAGCTCGGAGCGCTGGCTTGGGGGGTGCTGTGCACCGTCACCGAACACGACGACGACATGGGGTTCCCGTGGCACCTCCAGATCGCTCTGGTGATCGAGTGGGGGAAGGGCAAGCCGATCGGGCCGGTCGCCTGGTTCGGGGTTCCTCTCGACCCGCATGGCCGGATGCTGCCCGAAGGTGAACCCTCCGAGGACGGCAGCCACTCTCGGGGGGTTAGGGGCGGCTGGGGAGGCCGCCTGGCCGAGATCGAGGGGATGAGCGACGAAGAGGAACGAACCTGGGTCGACAACCTCGGCCCACGGTGGGTTGGCCCGGCCCTGTTCGCGTTCTCGCTGCTGCACTGCAAGAACGTCGACCGGGTCGAGCATCGGCCCGCCGAGAAGATGTCCAACCGGCACCGGAAGCGGACTGGCCGGCCGCTGACCCGCTACTGGACGCTCGATGTCGGGGCGATGCGTCGAGTGCTCGAGACCGACGGGGATGTGCAGCGTTCAGGGCTGCGTCACGCGCTGCACATCTGCCGAGGCCACTTCAAGACCTACACGCCGGACGCTCCGCTGTTCGGTCAGCACGTAGGCACCTACTGGTGGCCGGCGGTCGCACGCGGGGACAAGACAGCAGGCGAGGTGGTGAAGGACTACCGGGTCCGGGTCGAGCACGGCGGTCTAGGACGGCCCGCCCAAGAGCGCGACGAGAGCCCCGAGCTGCTCCGGGGCCCGGATGGGCCGGGGGAGCCCGACCTGTCCGGTCGAGGGTTGGCAGCTCACCGCCGAATCGAGAACCTCGTCATCGCTGCTGTCCGGGCGGCCGGGCACCAGCCCCGTGATCCATCTCCAGCCGAACCGCAGTACGACGTCGGGTGGGAGACCCCCACCACGATCTGGCTGGTCGAGGTCAAGAGCCTCACGCCGGCGAACGCAGTCAGCCAACTCCGCTACGGGATCGGACAGCTTGTCGAGTACGCCAGCCGCATCGCCGCTGGCGACGGTCGAGCCGTCCGCTGCGTTCTCGCCGTCGAGCAGGAACCACCCGTCCCGCAGGGCGGCCCGGACTGGGCAACGATCTGCCGGGAGAACGAGATCGTGCTGCTCTGGCCAGACACCTTCGATCACATCAGCGACTTAGAGCACCAGAACCAATGAGATCAAGTCCTCATGATCTCATGAGACCTTGGAAGGTTGCCGCCGCTCATGTCGTCCGGCGTTACTCGCCGCCCGGTTCATCGACGACCCCGTTGTTCCGGGCCGAGATCGTGGCCGACGCCGCCGCCAACGGGCGGGTGACGTGAGAAGCTGCTGACACCCCATGAGCCGCGAGATCGACGTCCTCCTGTCCCGCGTCGAGGACCCGTCCCTACGGGCTGACCTTCGCACCCAGTTCGACCGGGCCGCGTCGAAACGCCGGTTCGGGCTCGTCTTCGAGGACCACCTCCCCGAACGCGTCCGGCTCCCCGACCACCCCATCCGGAGCGGCGTCAACGTCGTGCCCCGAGCCGACCCAGACGACAACGACATCCGCCACGTCACCCGGGTACGGAACGGGAAGGCCACCCTCCTGGCCGGCGACGAGACGACCGAACAAGTCGCTGTCGATGAGCTCGTCGTCGTCGCCGAGTTCGGACAGACGATCCACCCCGGGCTGCGTCACCTCGGCTCCGTTCACCGCGGCGGCAACAAGCCCGCCCACGTCGTCATCAAGGGCGAGAACCATCACGCCCTCGAGCTGCTCCAGTTCACCCAGGCCGGCAAGGTCGACTGCATCTACATCGACCCCCCGTACAACAACGGCACGACCCACTGGAAGTACGGCAACAAGTTCGTCGACGAGAACGACGCCTACCGGCACTCGAAGTGGCTGGCGTTCATGGCCCGGCGGCTCCGTCTCGCCAAGCAACTCCTCGACCCCGAGGACTCCGCTCTCATCGTGGCCATCGACGAAAACGAGGTGCACCGCCTCGGACTCCTGATCGAGCAGATCTTCCCGGGCGCCCGCACCCGCATGATCTCCACCCTCATCAACCCCAAGGGTGTTGGGGTCAGCGAGGGCTTCAAGCGGGTTGACGAGTACCTGTTCATCGTCCGTCTCGGCGAACAGCAAGTGGTCGCAAGCACGGATGTTCCTCTGGGGTCGAAGCCCGTGGGAGCAGATGGCCCCAAGAAGGCCGTGAACGATGCCGATGACGACGAGGAGCTCGATACGCCGGCGGTCGGGCTCGACTGGCAGACCGCCCGCAGACGCGACCTCGACTCGGTGCGCCGGACCCGCCCTCGCCAGTTCTATCCGATCTACGTCAACGAGGTGACCGGCAGGATCGAAGCCGTTGGGGAGCCGATTCCGCATGACATGGACCGGAACGACGCTCCGACCCGTCCGGGTTGCGTGTCGGTGTTCCCAGTGCGGGACGATGGCACGGAGATGAACTGGGGAGTCACCGCGCCCACGTTCATCGAACGCTGGGAGAAGGGCTTCTGTCGGGCTGGCAAGGCGCAGCCGGGAAAGCCTCAGCCGTACATCATCCAGTACCTAAAAGCCGGGCCCATCGCTGACATCGAGGCTGGCAGGGCCGTTGTCGACGGTTACGCCGATGACGGGTCCGTGATCGGCCACTACGACGAGGCTGGGGCGAAGGCGACACCGAGCCAGTGGAACATGCGATCCCACAACGCCGAGCACTACGGCACGAAGGTGGTCCGGTCGCTTCTGCCTGGCCGGTCGTTCCCCTACCCGAAGTCGTTGTACGCCGTGGAGGACGTCCTGCGTCTCATGGTGTCTCGCAAGCCCGAAGCTGTGATCCTCGACTTCTTCGCCGGCTCCGGCACCACCGCTCACGCCGTCGCTCGCCTCAACCGTCAAGACGGCGGTCACCGCCAGTCGATCTCGGTGACCAACAACGAGATCTCCGCGGATGAGGAGAAGCAGCTTCGCAAGGAGGGGCTGTTGCCGGGGGACCCGGGGTGGGAGGCGTTGGGGATCTTCGAGCACGTCACCCGCCCTCGGATCGAAGCGGCCGTCACGGGCATCACTCCTGATGGGGAGCCGGTGAAGGGGGACTACAAGTTCACCGACGAGTTCCCGATGGCTGAGGGGTTCGAGGAGAACGTCGAGTTCTTCGAGCTCACGTACCTCGACCCCGAAGACGTCGAGCTGGACCTGGCGTTCGAGGGGATCGCTCCGCTGCTGTGGATGCGGGCCGGGTGCACCGGCCCGATCCTCACCGGGCGCACCAACAGCAAGGGCCGGCCGGTGCCGTACCTGGTCGACGACCGGTACGGGGTCCTGTTCGACACCGACAGGTGGCGACGGTTCGTCGACGCCATGCCCGACTCCGCGGCCGCCGGGTTCGTGGTCACCGACTCGGCGTCGGTGTTCGCCGGAGTCGCCGCCGAGCTGCCCGGGTCGTTGGACCTCGTGCGGCTGTACGAGAACTACCTGTCCACCTTCGCGATCAACCAGGGGCGGTAGACGTGCTCTACGACCTGTTCGACTACCAGCGGGACGCTGCTGTGGCGGTCCTCGAGAACCTGACCCGCGGCGGAGGGGAATGGCGCTCAGGCCGGCACCTGTCGTCGTTCGCGCTGTCGGCGGTGACCGGTTCAGGCAAGACCGTCATCGCCGCCGCGGTGATCGAAGCGATGCTGCACGGTTCCGCCGACCTCGACTGCGAACCGGACCGGCGGGCGGCGTTCCTGTGGGTGACCGACGACCCGGCGTTGATCCGCCAGACCCGGAGCAAGTTGATGCACGCCTCGGACGGGCTGGACTCGCGTCAGGTGACGATCCTCGACAACGACTTCCCCGA
>WPCK01247877.1_pt1 | contig 13022 bp, 13 predicted proteins | sample 5399851 | NCBI WGS metagenome assembly WPCK01 (sample SAMN12869471, study PRJNA574797) | sludge metagenome | isolation source: wastewater treatment of pH11 | place: China:Beijing | collected 2019-05-20
GATTGGTGATAAGTTTGTTAGAGACATTACTTTCAGTCGTGATTTGAACATGCCATTCACCCTGATTTGAGATTTCCATCTGACGCAGAAACAGAAGAAAACTTTGTGATAAGCTGGCAATACCTGTAAGTAAAGCGACGGAAATAATGATTCCAAACAGAGTCACCAAACTCCATGTTTTATGATGAAGCAAACTCTTTTTCGTGAAAGTCGCAATCACATTCATTGTGATTTCACCTCGTCAAATCGGATGCTTCCATCTTCGATATGAATCATGCGATCCGCATGTCGAGCGATGGATTCGTCATGGGTAATCAGAATGATGGTTTGTTTATATTTCTGATTGGCTAATCGAAGTAGATGAATGATTTCATCACTGTTTTTGCGATCCAGATTTCCTGTAGGTTCATCCGCAAGAATGATGGATGGTTGATTGATCAAGGCTCGAGCGATGGAAACGCGCTGCTGCTGCCCACCGGAAAGCTGATTAGGTAAGTGAGTTAATCGGTCATCAATAGCCAAAGTCTTCATGAGGTCATTGAAACGATCATCTGACATCTTCTGATGATCCAGTGCTGCCGGTAACAACACATTTTCTTTTACATTAAGAATGGGGATGAGGTTGTAAAACTGATAGATGAGTCCAAGATGGCGTCGCCTGAAAATGGCCAACTGTGTTTCGTTGAGGTCATAGATGGAGGTGTTATTAACATATACCTTGCCTGAAGTTGGAGTATCCACACCACCCAAAATGTGTAGTAAAGTGGATTTTCCGGAACCGGATGGACCTACAATAGCCACAAATTCTCCGGCAGATATGGATAAGGATACCTGATCAAGAGCCACCACCTGCGTCTCTTTGGTACCATAGATTTTTGAACATTGTTCAACGCGTAGTATTTCCATTGTATATACTTCCTTTCATACTACTTTATCTTACCGTCGCTACATGACTATTTGGTGACTCACTTGAATAAAATGGCAGATATATCGAAAATGTGGTTTGATTCAGTTGGCTTGTGGCGCGAATATATCCATGTTGACGCTCGATGATTTGCTTGGCAAAGGAAAGTCCGATGCCAATCGAATCGGTTTTACTGCTTGGAAGTTTGTAAAAGCGATCGAAGATTCGTTCAAGTTGCTTGTTTGACATCCCTTCCCCAGTATTGGTTATAGCCATGCAATAACCTAGAGTATCCTTATTTACCGATACATAAATCGTTGAATCAGAAGTACTATGTTCAATAGCGTTTTTGAGAATATTTGTCAAAGCTTCGGCAGTCCAAGTGGGATCGCACATGAGGGTTTCAACACCTATGTCCATCTGAATATCGACTGAGTGTAATTCCTTTAGAATGGTTAATGGTTCAAGCGATTGGGCAACAAGCTCTTTAACGTTTACTTCATCTTTGACAAGTTTGACTTCTCCGGATTCAAGGCGGGCCATTTTCAACAGAACGGAAACAAGCAATTTCATCTTGTGTGTTTGCTTTCTTGTTTGAAATAGAATTTTTTGTCGCTCTTCCTCACTAAGAGTGGGATCATTTAGAATGTCCAATAGAAGAATGAGAGAGGTCAGAGGTGTTTTCAATTGATGTGATATATCCGAAAGTGATTGTGACATCTGTTGTTTTTCTTTGTTTAACCACTGATTCTGCTGTTCGCGTGTGACACTTAGTTTGAATAACTCATTTTTAAGTATCGCAAGTTCTCCTTCAAGCAATTGGTCAAAGGGTATGGATGTTTGTTTTGTATCAAATTGAAGCTCTCTGAGGTATTGATTCAGTTTAGCAATACTTCGAAATCTTCGGATATAGAAGAGTGTGTTGGTTAAGATCATTAATAGTGAGTATACCATGGTTAAGAATAAGGGGTTGGAAAGCTGAGTGAACACGATAAAAAAGATTGAGGTTAAGAGAAGTTGAATGAGGATTGAGAAGACAAGGTCTTTATTTCGAAACAATTGGCTCATGGGATTTTGTACCCCATCCCACGAACAGTTAAAAGGATCGTCGGATTTGATGGGTCAAGTTCTATCTTTTCCCTCAACCGTTTGATATAGACGCTTAAGGTATTGTCATTCACAAAGTTCCCTGCCAAGTCCCATATATGTTCAAGTAGCTGATTTCTAGTAAGCATCTGTCCTCGATGACGAATCAAGTAGTCAAGAAGGCGGAACTCCAACGCACTCAATTCAATGGGTTGCTTATGGATATACACCTGAGCAGCGCTAACATCCATGGTTAAATGTTGAACTGAGAGGATCGTTTTAGTCAATGCAGACGTGCGTCTGAGTATATTTTTGATACGTAATAGAAGCTGATTTAGTTGAAATGGTTTGGTGACATAATCATCGGCTTCAAGTTTTAACCCATGGACAATATCTTCAGGGGTATCGGCTGCACTTAAAAAGATGATTGGAGTCTGATTGTCTTTACGAATGGTCTGGCATAGATCAAATCCATTTCCATCGGGTAGATTGACATCCAGTATGATAAGATCGTAAGGGTGTTGCATGTGATTTATTGCTTGTGTATAGGTTATTGCCTGTTCAACCAGATAACCCTCTTTACTTAAGGCGTGATCAAGTGCAAAGAGGATAGATTCATCATCTTCAATGAGTAGAATTCGTTCCATGATATCACCGTCTTTCGACATACATTATAGCATATTCGAAATTAGAGACATATGTGCTAATAGATGTAAAATTTACATTTATGAAAATAATAGTTGAAAACAAATAAAAGTCGTGATATTATCTTTTCAAGAAAGAGGAGGATGCGTTATGAACAACCAAAAAATGTCAATTATGCATCTTGTCAACTACGTATATTTTTATTTTAGTTAGAAGGTTAATGTCCATTGTAGATATTGACCTATTTTGCTTGGTAAAAATCTACAGTGGTGAATGAAGATAGAACTCCTTTGCAGCCACGTGTAGATACGTGGTTTTTTTATAAAGAGAGGGAACAACTATGAAATCAATCGTTAAATTAGTTTTAGGAGTCGTATTAATCTTAGGAATACTTACAGGATGTTCAAATGCAAAAAATGAGAAGTTAACCATCGGAGTGGTCCAACTTGACCAACACCCGGCCCTTGATGCCACAGTGGATGGACTGAAGGACTACCTGGAACGTGCTGGCTTACTAGATCAGGTAAATATTGTGATACGAAATGCGCAGGGGGATCCAGGGGTTGCGCTAACGATTTCCCAGCAGTTTGTTAGTGACGGTGTTGATCTGATTTATGCTATTGCTACACCAGCAGCGCAGGCTGCGTTTAATGCAACAATGGAATCAAAGATTCCTGTCGTGTTTAATGCGGTCACAGATCCCGTCGCTGCTGGTATTGTAGCAAGTTTATCCAATAGTGGAAATCATGTGACTGGTGTCAGTGATGCGGCTCCACTAGATAAGCAGTTGCAATTAATTAAAGAAATTTTACCAAATGCTTCACGGATTGGTTTGTTATACAACTTGGGTGAAATCAATGGCAAGATTCAGGTGGAGCAGGTGGCACAGTTAGCTCCTGCACTTGGGATGGAAGCGGTAATTCTAGGTGTTTCTTCAAACAATGAAATCGCAGCTGCCGCTGCTCAGTTGGTGTCACAGGTTGATGCTATATACAATATTACGGATAATATGATTGTTGGGGCGACTTCAGTGATCGTGGATAAGGCAAATGAAGTGAGAATCCCTGTATTTGCGGCAGAGGATGGTCAAATGGAACAAGGCTTACTGGCTGTGGATGGCTTAAGCTACTTCAAACTTGGTCAACAGGCTGGACCCCTCGTTGAACAGATTCTCTTTAATAATGCATTACCTTCAGCTCTTGCCATCAGTACAGCGGTTGATACACAATTGAATGTATCGATGGAAGTTGCGGAGCTGTTGGGTATTACCATTCCAGAAAGTGTCGCTTCACGCATCGGTAACTAAGATGAATTTTCTATTAGGTGTACTGATTCAGGGATTAGCTTATAGCTTTCTTGCCATAGGCATTTCCCTGACATATAAAATTTTGAATACAGCGGATCTAACTGTGGATGGCAGTTTTCCGCTAGGAGCCGTGGTTGGTGCAGTATGTCTTATCTCTGGGATCCCAATCCCAGTAGCGTTGGTATTGGCGTTTATTGCGGGCGCGCTGGCTGGTCTTATCACTTCCTGGCTTCATGTTAAACTCAAGATTCAACCGTTGTTAAGTGGTATCTTAACGATGAGTGGTCTGTATACAATTAATTTACTGGTGGGGGGCAATCGGTCAAATATCCCGGTATTTCAATCAAGTACATTGTTTACTCTACCTTCGTGGTTTCCAGTAGAGTTTTCGCGATTTTATCCGTTGTTGATTCTTGTTATTCTTGTGATGATTGCAAAACTGAGTGTGGACTGGTTCTTACGTACCAAACGTGGCTATATGCTGCGAGTTGCGGGAGATAATCCTCAATTGGTTATTTCATTAGGTGAAGATCTTGGTAAGTACAAGTATCTTGGTCTAGCACTTTCCAATGCCATCATTGCCATGGGTGGTGCTATCGTGATGATGCTTTCCCGTTTCTATGATTTATCGATGGGAAGTGGAATGCTTGTCATCGGGTTAGCTTCTGTGGTTTTGGGAGATACCTTATTACAGTCAAGTGGAGCCAAGGTGACAACGATGGCCATAGCTGGGTCGATCTTATATCGATTTAGTGTTGCGGTAGCTTTATTGATCAATTTGCACCCAAGCTATCTGAGATTACTTACAGTGATTATTTTCGTGATTGCCATTGTTTCCAAACAATCGTCACTTAAGCACTTTTTACAAACAATTGGAGGTAGTCTGAATGCTTCGTCTAACAAATATCCAGAAATCATTTCATCAAAACACGCCAAATGAAATGAATCTGTTCAAACAGTTTAATCTAAAAATTAACGAAGGTGAGTTTGTGGTGATTGTTGGGAGTAACGGGAGTGGAAAGTCAACCTTACTGAATCTGATTGATGGAAACTTACCTGTTGACCATGGGATGATTTCATTTATGAGTCAAAATATTACGAAAATCTTACCTCATCTTCGTGCGAAAGATATTTCACGTGTTTACCAGGATCCTTCCAAAGGGACTGCACCAACATTGACCATTCGGGAAAATATGTCTTTAGCATTAAATAAAGGGAAAAAATTTGGTTTGACATCAGGTGTAAATAAGGAAGAGGAGGAGCATATCAAACAGCTTCTCAGTTTACTTGAACTTCATTTGGAAGATAAGCTGGATATTCCAGTAGGGTTGTTATCTGGTGGTCAAAGGCAAGCCTTAGGATTACTTATGGCAGTATGCTCTAAGCCAAAGCTGCTTTTGTTAGATGAACATACAGCAGCACTTGATCCAAAGGCAAGTGAACACATGATGCAACTGACAAACAAACTGGTAAAGGAATTTTCCATGACGACAATCATGATTACCCATCAGCTGAAGGATGCCTTGGCTTATGGGGATCGATGTATCATGATGCATTTAGGAGATGTGGTGTTGGATGTTTCTGGAGATAAGAAGAAGCAGTTGCAAGCCAAAGATCTGGTTAGTTTATTCCATGAATTATCTATTTAAGAGAATCTGTCTGGGTTCTCTTTTCTTTAGGGTAAGGTGTATAATGAATGTAGGTGATAGATATGGAATGGCTTGTCATTGTTTATATCGGTCTGATTTTATTAACCGTTGTAACCATCCTTAATCGCAAATATGCCGCATTTTATCCATATGTAAAAACAGTAACATCCACGACGTTTCTTGTGGCAGCACTTATACATCATCCGGCATTCTTCTGGGTAACCGGAGTTGTGTTTTGCTACTTTCTGGGTGATGTACTTTTAGCCTGTGCGAATCGGGGTCAAAAAAAGCTCCTTATGATAGCAGGAATGTTAAGTTTTACATCTGGTCATGTTCTTTTTATTGGATATTGGATGGATTCCGCTTCACAACTCGTCTTACTTATTGGTTGCTCACTGATATTAAGTGCCTTGCTTATAAAGATTATTTTACGCCTTAACCTAAATTTGAAAGCGATGGTATTACCCGTTCAGGGTTATTTAATCATATTGCTCACGTTATTTTTACTATCATTCATTCAAATGCCACGATTCTATACCATAATCGTTATATTGTTTTTTAGCTCAGATATCTTTCTTGTCTTCTGGTACTTTAAACCGGGTGTTCATCGCTGGGTGAAGGTCGTAAATGTCATTCTGTATTTCAGTGCTGTCGGTCTGCTTGTCTTTTTGGGATAGTCATATATTAAACTGACTAAATAAAAAAGGTCCCAAAATGAGGGCGTTACCAATATACACTTGAATTTCAGTCAGAGTTGTTTGAACAGTTTATTGAAAAGGGAATCGTTTTTGAAGATGGTCAAATTACCTATCAATTTATTTCTGTCTTTGAATGGGAAGTTCCGCTAAGCTATAGATCTTTTCAAGAGTAGATAAGGAAAAAAAGAGCGGCAAAACAAGCTGCTGAAAAAGAAGCCTTTTTAAACGGAACAGAGGTAAGAGATTTGATAAAATTCTGAAGAGAACCCAAATCCTTAACTGAAATGCAAGAGTATCTATCAAAGTATGTCAACAATGACACTTTCAGAAGGGCTAATGTAATCCTATTAATGAAAAAAAGGATTTTAAAACAAACATTACCGGATCAACCGAGTAGCAGGCTTCAAACATGCTATTCAGGAAAAAAGCAGTTGTGATTTTTAAAAGTGGAACGTTATTCTTCAAATATAAAGAAAATTATGACAAAATTAAAAACACAAAAAGAAACCCACTGAGTTGCCTGATTATGGGGATCAAACTACTTGGTGGGTTATTTTTTGTTCAATTTTAGATGGAAACAACTTTAGTACAAAAACGTACAAAATAATTTTAATTGTATTAAAATCTGTGGTATACTACAGGTGAGGTGAAAACTATGGAAGTGAGTTTAGAGAGTTTGATTTCTTATGAAAAACTGAAAACAGACATAGATGATATTTTTAAAGTGGTTGAGAAAAACGGTAAGGTTGTCATACTGAAAGATAACGAGCCGGTATACATTCTACTAAAGTACGATCGAAATTCAGGTCCAATAGAGAAAATTCTTGGTCCTTCGATTCCTAAGAGAACCTTACAAGAAGCCATGAAAATTGTACTTAAAGAAGTGGAAGGCATGAAAATGCATGCTGCAGAGCTTTCAGATGAAATATATAGAAGAAAATTGTACTTGAAAAAAGATGGAACCCAAGCAAAATACAATCAAATTCGTGCTAGATGTGGGCATTACCCTGACATGTTTGAAGCTTTAACCGGGAATATCATTCAGTTGAAGGAGGGTGTTGGGTAATGGGTTTTGAAAAAATATGGAATCAGATTCTTTGTACGTAGATAACACACCCGATAATAACCCCTCTGTTCACCTAAGTGGAGCTAGAAAAATTAAAAGAGACGATTTTATAAATGTGGCTGGATACTATGAACGGTGGAAGAATCGAGAAACCCACCTATGTCAGTAAGTAAGAGAGCAATCAAGGAATACCGCTTATATTTTTGGATTGATATCTCAATTCTCAAAAGCATGATTACTATCTGATTGAATGGATAAAATAAATTATAACGCTATGTTTTGGCGTAAACGAGGTGTTGCAAGTGAAGATAGAAAGTTTAAAGAAAATAATCGGTAGTGGTGAAAGCATTACTGTAGAATTCAAAGAGAGTAAAAAGAAGATAAATAAGGATGTGTATGATTCTGTATGTGCATTTTTGAATCGCCACGGGGGGCATTTATTTCTTGGGGTGAAAGATAATGGTGATATTGCAGGCGTCGATAAAGATGCTGTGGATCAGCTGAAGAAAGATTTTGTTACATCACTTAATAATCCACAAACTCTCAATCCTGCTTTTTACTTGGCAGTAGAAGATGTCGAAATAGATGGTAAGACGATCCTGTACATTAACCTACCTGAGAGTTCTCAGGTGCATCGTTGCAAGGGGAAAATCTTTGATCGAAACGAAGATGGAGACTTTGACATTACCAATAATACAACTTTAGTATCTGGGTTGTACATGAGAAAGCAAGCCACATATACAGAAAACAGAATTTTTCCCTATGCTGACATGGATGAGCTGGAAGATGAATTGTTTACAAGGGTTAGAAAAACGGTTGGGAACTTAAAGCCCGGCCATCCCTGGGTTTCGATGGATAACATCGAACTGCTGAAAAGTGCAGGAATGTATTTAAGGGATCAGAGCACAGGTGAGCAAGGTATTACCCTTGCAGGCATTTTGATTTTTGGAAGTGAACTGATGATTCAAACGGCGCTTCCACACTTTAGAACAGATGCAATTTTAAGAAGGGAAAACCTCGACAGGTATGATGACCGAGATGATATTAGGGTGAACCTTCTAAGAAGCTATGAACGATTGATGCAGTTTATTGCGAAGCATCTTAATGATAAGTTCTATCTTGAAGGTGATCAGCGTGTGAGTTTAAGGGATAAGATTTTCAGAGAAGCGATCTCAAACTTGCTGATTCATAGAGAATTCTCAAATCCATTTCCTGCGAAGCTGGTTGTTGAGAAGGACAGAGTCTTTATCGAAAATGGCAATAAGCCTCACGGAAATGGAATGATTGACCCTGAGGACTTCTCACCTTATCCCAAGAATCCTAAAATTGCAAAGTTCTTTAAAGAAATCGGATGGGTTGATGAGCTTGGGTCGGGAGTCAGGAACATTTATAAATACAACAAGATATACTCAGGTGCCGATCCTGAATTTATTGAAGGTGATGTGTTTAAGACAATTATTCCTTTGACTGCTCAAACCGAAACCGCACATGATTTAGATGATAATGAACAAAGAATCCATGAGATTATCGAGTTTTGTAAAGAACCAAAGAGCAGACAAGAAATTCAAGAACATATTGGAGTCAAAGACTCAAGTGATTTTTCCAAAAGATTCTTGAATCCACTTATTAAAGGTGGATTGTTGAAAAGAACTCTCCCGAATAAGCTAACAAGTCCAAAACAAAAGTATTTTTCTGAACGATAAATGAAAAGCAACTAACATTGGGATTAGCTTAGGTGATAGCTTAAGTTATCACCTAAGCTATCACCTAAGATGGTAGTCAGAACTTAAACGAAAATTTTCTAAGTATATCAGGCAGCGATATTCAATAACCCACCAAGAAGGCATCTAGGCTCGGAAATGTACCGGGCTGAGACGGAATATTGGTAGGTTATTTACTATTTCAAAGTAAAAATGACTAAATTGCTTTTGTGGCCAATTTCAGGGAATTAGTCCTTGGTTGGAACTACGGGTCATAAAATCAATAAAAAGCCGTTACAGGGCAAATTGAAGCGTCGGTTTTTTAATGACCCTTCAAAATTTCCTGTTTTGGGGCAGATTCTCACTCATGATGAGAGCTGCGTTAAGAAATACATATATAATAGAAGAAACTCGTTTTATTAGAATTGAAAAGTGACGATCTGCTATTAGTGTAGAATGGTTAAGACCTGGACTCTCCATAGCAATAGGTAACATAACAAGGCGTCGTATATTCGACTCACATAATTCAGATGAACTAAGTTTCATTCAGATAATTACAAATCGCTCTGAGAGCGCATATATAGATCAAGTTTACAGATCATCACAATGTGGTGGGCTTTTTTTGCGTTATGGACTTCAAATTCCTTGAGTTGTTGGACAAAAAGACAGTATTTCTTGACATTCTTCTGTGAATTGGGTTTCCTATTTACCCTTTTAGATTCGAGGCGTTTAAGGACCCTATTCTTACCGAGGCCTTGTGGATCGCGTTGCGTTCCAATCACATGTCTTGGCTATGAGTGGTGATAGCTATCGAATAAAAAACGATGTCGTGGTTATCCAAAAACGAACATCGCTGAGTGGACCTATTTTCAATTGCATCGTGGACCACTTTTCACTTGACATAAACAATTTGAAACTAAAATCAGCCTACACCTATTTAATGGAACTGCACATTAACAATGGTATCAGCTCTTCTGAGTTAAAAGGATTATACAAGGTTTTAAATAAGGTAGTTCTCGCAAAAAAAGAGAACAATAAACTTTATAATGTGAAAGCTGCAGGATTCCCATTTTTAAGAACCATTGATGAATATGACTTTAGTTTTCAACCGACTGTCGATGAATCAAAGGTAAAGGTTGTTCGCATATTTCCCAATCAGAAAGTTGCGTTAAGGCTCATTGTATCAGTACTTATCGATATCAACGATGAATGGAACTCAAGCGGTAGAATTTACATTAATTATTCGGAAGAGACTCGAAACTGGATTAAGTAATTTCTCTTCTGTACTAACGCATAACCATTTTACACAAGATTTAGGACTTGATTTGAAAATTTTCGATGTATCTGTGATGAGTGAGTAAATTATTGGACACTTAATGAGTAAAACACTTATTCCTTATTATTGTTCAGGTTAGATAAGTTTATCGATATTGCATTTCTGGGATAGTCATCGTATAATGGTTGCGTGCGCAACTATCGGAGGTGTCTATGCTACCTATAAATAAAACCATCAGTATGATTGAACGATGCAATCTTCTATATCGGAATCATGTGTTCAAAACATATAATCTACGAGGGTATCAGGCGAGTTTTCTAATTGAAATACGCAAGAATCAAGGTTTATCCCAGGAACAACTCACCGCAACCATGCATATTGATAAAAGCAATGTGGCAAGAGGGGTGGAGCATCTGCGTCAGCTTGGTTACGTTAACAAAGTAACTGATGAATCAGATCGTCGGGTGACTCGTCTTTTTCTTACGGATGAAGGTGAGAGACTTGTGGATGACATTAAAAGGATTTTAAAGGAGCAACGCAAAGAATTGATGAAAGACTTTGATGAAGAGGAAGAGCGATTGCTACTTTCTTTATTAAAGAAACTTCAATTGCGGGCAGAGATATTATGTGAGGAAGTGGGGAAAGAGCAATGAAACAGGTATTAGGTTATTTATCTCCATATAAAGATAGAGTATTTGTGGGACTTTTGGTTAAGTCCTTTGCAACGATCATGGAACTGTTTTTACCTTACATACTTGCCTATGTGATTGATGAGGTTGTTCCATTAGGGGACTATGGTCGAGTGATCTGGTTTGGAATTATTATGCTTGTAAGTGCTGTACTGGCATATATCGGTAATATCGTGGCCAATCGGATGGCTGCACGTGTCTCCAGTTGGGCAATCGAAGCACTTAGAAATGATAGTTATGAGAAAATCATGTATTTTACGAATCGGAAGGTTGATGAACTAACAATTCCATCGCTAATTTCCAGAATGACCAGTGATACGTATCATGTGTACCGGATGTTCAATGTGGTGCAACGCATTGGAATACGTGCACCGATTATTCTTTTGGGAAGTATAGGAATGATGCTTTTTATTGATGCCTATTTAGCCATGGTTCTGGTATTGCTTTTACCCGTGATTACACTTGTGGTTGTGTTTATATCGAAAAAAGGGATTCCCTTTTATGATTCTTTGCAACAAAAACTGGATATTCTGGTTCGTGTCGTTCGTGAGAATATTGCCGGGATCCGAATCATCAAAGCACTGGCAAAAGAGTCAAGTGAAAAAGAGAAGTTTGAACTTATCAATGAAGAAGTCTCTAAAAAAGAACGTTTGGCTGGGTATGTGGTTTCAACCCTTAACCCATCAATGAACCTTCTGTTAAATTTGGGACTGATCATTATTTTGTATATTGGTGCACAACGAGTTCAGGTTAACTTAAGTTCGACAGGGAGTATCATCGCCTTTATGTCTTACTTCACATTAATACTAAACTCATTTTTAGCACTTAACCGCATTTTCCTACTAATTTCAAGAGCCAACGCAAGTGCTTTGCGAATAGTGGACATTCTTAACACACAGGATCATATTGAGATTAGTCATACAGAAAAAGTCGAAATTTCTCCATTTATTGAGTTTAAAGATGTGAGTTTTTCTTACAACCAAAATGAAAGTCATCAATTGCAGAATCTGAACTTTAAAATTGAAAAGAACTCAATCTTTGGAATTATTGGTAGTACAGGAAGCGGTAAGACAACCATCGCTCAATTGCTACTGAGGTTTTATGATGTAAGTTCGGGTACTATCCTGATTGATGGAAAAGACATAAAGTCCTACCAGCTAAAAGATTTACGAAGTAAGTTTGGGGTTGTGCTTCAAAACGATCGATTGTTCAGCAGTTCCGTTGAAGAAAATATAAAATTTGGTCGGGACGTTGAATTTGAATCGATCCAGGAAGCAGCAGATTTAGCGCAGGCTAAAGGATTTATCGAGCAGTTAAGTAAGCAATATGATGAACGAGTACTTCGTGGAGGAGCAAACTTTAGTGGTGGACAGCGTCAACGCATGCTTATTGCTCGCGCCTTGGCGGATCGACCCGAAATCTTAATATTCGACGATGCAAGCAGTGCATTGGATTATAAGACAGATGCACAGTTTAGAACATCGCTTCGAAAGACACGCCTGAGCACAACAATTCTCATTGCTCAGCGTATCAGTACTGTGATGAGTGCTGATCAAATTCTTGTTCTTGAAGAAGGTCGTATGGTTGGATTGGGAACGCATGATCAGTTATCCAAGAATAATCATCTGTATCAAGAACTTATAAAGTTGCAGTTAGGGGGTGATGTACATGAGCATTCCAATGGGTAAAGGGCCAATGGGGGCACCAGTTGAAAAACCACGGGATACCAAAAAGGTACTACGACGTCTGTTTGTGTATGTCAAAGAATTAAAGTGGATGTTTTTGGCAGCGATCATCTTAACTATTTCAGCGAACATGCTTCAATTGCTAGGTCCGGCACTCACTGGTCAGATTATCGATGCAATCAAAGGTGCGCAATACGAGCGCATTCCCCAGATTATCATCCTCATGATCATTTTCTATGTCATTTCATCTGTATTTCTATATATGCTTCAGATTCTGATGATTCATGTGAGTCAGAAGATCGTCAAGAAAATGCGCCA
>WPCK01415269.1_pt1 | contig 13017 bp, 9 predicted proteins | sample 5399851 | NCBI WGS metagenome assembly WPCK01 (sample SAMN12869471, study PRJNA574797) | sludge metagenome | isolation source: wastewater treatment of pH11 | place: China:Beijing | collected 2019-05-20
CGGCACGAAGATCGCCTACGACGTCAGCGGCACGGGCCCGGCCCTGCTGCTGCTCCACGGCGGGGGGCAGACACGGAAGTCGTGGGACGAGCGCGGGTACATCGCGCGGCTGACGAAGAAGTTCACGGTGATCCGCGTGGACCTCCGCGGCAGCGGCGACAGTGGCCGCCCCGACACCATTGCGGCGTATGCGCTCGACACCGTGTTGGCCGATGTCCTGGCCGTGGCCGACGCGGCAGGCGCGAAGCGTTTCCACGTGTGGGGCTTCGGGCATGGCGCCAGTCTCGGCCGCTACCTGGCGGCGCGCTCCGACCGCGTCATCTCCGCCGTGCTGGTGGGCATGGACATGGGGCCAACGCTCTCCGGCCCGGTGAAGGACGCCATCACGGCGATGCGCGCGAAGTGGCAGCCCGTGCTCGAGGCACAGAAGGCCGGGAAGCTGGACATCAAGACGCTGTCGATTGGCGACCGCGATGCGTGGGACCACGGCGTGGCGCTCACGGCCGTGCAGCTTGGCGCCATGCTGGACTACCCGCCGGTGGCCCCGGCAGACATCAAGGTCCCCACGCTCTGGCTGGTCGGCGCGGCTGATGCGAGCGGCATGGAGAACGTCAAGCAGTTCGAGGGCAAGCTCGGCGGCACGAAGGTCACGTTCAAGCAGCTGAGCGGCCTGAGCTACACCGACAGCTTCGCCCGCATCGATCCGGTGCTGGCGGAGGCCGAGCCGTTCCTGGCCAGCACGGCGCCTTCGGCGCAAAGTGAGAAGTGAGAAGAGAGAAGTGAGAAGCGACGGCGCATGAGTGTCGTCGCCACGCCGCGTCAGATTCTCCTGGCCAGCCTCGTCGGCACGGCGATCGAGTTCTTCGACTTCTACATCTACGCCACCGCGGCGGTCCTGGTGTTCCCGTCGCAGTTCTTTCCCGCGTCGGATCCCGCCTCAGCGACGCTCGCCTCGCTGGCGACGTTCGGCATCGCCTTCGTCGCCCGCCCCATCGGCTCGGCGCTGTTCGGTCATTTCGGGGATCGCATTGGCCGCAAGGCCACGCTGGTGGCTGCGCTGATGACCATGGGCGTGTCCACGGTGGCCATCGGGCTGCTGCCCACCTATCAGCAGATCGGCATCCTCGCACCCGCACTCCTCGCATTGTGTCGGTTCGGACAGGGCCTGGGGCTGGGTGGCGAGTGGGGCGGCGCGGTGCTGCTGGCCACTGAACACGCGCCACCGGGCAAGCGCGCCTGGTACGGGATGTTCCCGCAACTCGGCGCGCCGATCGGCTTCTTCTGCTCCGGTGCTATCTTCCTCGCCCTGTCGCGAGGGCTGGACGAGGCGTCGTTCGTCGCCTGGGGGTGGCGCGTGCCGTTCCTGGCGAGCGCGGTGCTGGTGATGGTCGGTCTCTACGTGCGCCTGTCGATTGCCGAGACGCCGGTGTTCCAGCGCGCGGTGAACCGCGACGAGCGCGTCCGTGTGCCGATGCTCGCCGTCTGCCGCCACCACACCCGCGGCCTCGTGCTCGGGACGCTCATCGGGCTCTCGGTGTACGTGAACTTCTACCTGATGACGGTGTTCACGCTGTCGTGGGGCACCACCGCGCTTGGTTACACGCGCGAGCAGTTCCTGCTCGTCCAGCTGCTCGGGGCGGTGTTCTTCGGGCTCACCGTGCCATGGTCGGCAGTGCTGGCGGAACGCGGCCGGCGCCGCACCCTGCTGGGCGTGAACGTCGCCACCTTCACGTTCGGCCTCGTCTTCGCGTGGCTGTTCGAGGCCGGGCTGACCGGCGCCGCAGTGGCCACGGTGCTGGGCATGTCGCTGATGGGCCTCGGTTACGGGCCGTTGGGCACGGTGCTGGCCGAGCTCTTTCCGACCGCGGTCCGCTACACGGGCAGCTCGCTCACCTACAACCTGGCCGGCATCTTCGGTGCGTCGCTGGCCCCGTATGCCGCCACCTGGCTGGCCACGACCTTCGCCCTCCGCTACGTCGGGTACTATTTGTCGGTCGCGACGCTCGTATCGGTGGTCGGCCTCTGGCTGAGCCGCGAGACGAAGGACGATGCGCTCTGACGCAATGAGCCCACCCGCATGGCGCTGACGGCCACCATCTACAATCTCGACATCGCGCTCGCGGACATCGATCGCGGGGTGTACGAAACGTTGGCCCTGCGCGTGGCACGGCAGCCCTCCGAGACGGCGGAGTACATGCTCACGCGGGTGCTGGCGTACTGCCTCGAGTACACCGAGGGCATCGCCTTCACCGAGGGCGTCGCGTCCGGCGATGAACCGGCGGTGCTGGTCCGCGACTTGACCGGCCGTGTGACCGGGTGGTTCGAGGTGGGCATGCCAGACGCCGCGCGCGTGCACCGCGGCAGCAAGCTGGCTGGTCGCGTGGCCGTGTACACACATCGCGATCCGAAACAGCTTCTGGCGCAGTGGACGGGCGCGCGCATTCACCACGTCGCCGACATCCCGGTCCATGCGTTCGACAGGAGCCAGATCGAGCAGATCGCCTCGAGGCTGGACCGTCGCGCGACGCTGTCGCTGTCCATCACCGAGCGTCAGATCTACGTGGACCTGGACGGGTGGACCTGCGTGCTGCCGATCGAGGAGCATCGCGTGGGTTGACGGAGTGCCGATGATGAGACACACGGCGGCGGCAATCGTGGTGGTGGGCGTGCTCGTGGCAGTTGGCGGCACCGGGGCGGCGCAGCAGGACGAGGCGATCCGCCCCTTCCGGATTCAGGTACCCGACGCGGCGCTCGCGGACCTGAAGGCACGTTTGAAAAACCCGCGTATTCCAGCGCCGCTGCAGGGTGCGGGCTGGGACCTCGGCACCGATACCGAGTACCTGCGCCAACTGGTCGACTACTGGCGCGACCGCTTCGACTGGCGCGCCGCCGAACGGCGGCTCAACCAGATGGAGCAGTTCACCACCACCATCGATGGCCTGACGGTGCACTTCGTGCACCGCCCGTCGAAGCACCCCAATGCCCTGCCGCTGTTGATCACGCACGGGTGGCCGGGCTCCATCGCGGAGTTCACGAAGATCATCGGGCCGCTCACCGACCCGCCCGCGCACGGCGGGCAGGCCGCAGACGCGTTCCACGTGGTGATGCCGTCCATTCCCGGCTTCGGCTTCTCCGGCAAGCCGCGGGAGGCGGGCTGGGATCCCGCGCGCATCGCCCGGCTCGAGGCGGCGTTGATGGCGCGCCTCGGCTACACCCGCTACGGCGTGCAGGGTGGTGATTGGGGATCGATCATCAGCACCCAGGTGGCCCTGGCGGATCCCGCGCACGTCGCGGGCGTGCACCTGAACATGTGCATCGCGGGGCCACCAGCCGGACCGGATCCCAACGCCGGGCTCACGCCCGCCGAACTCGCGCGCCTGAAGGTGCGACAGGCGTTCCAGGCCGAAGAAACCGGCTATCAGCAGATCCAGGGCACGAAACCGCAGACGATTGGCATCGCGCTCAACGACTCGCCCGTGGCGCTGGCGGCGTGGATTGTGGAAAAGTTCCGGACGTGGTGCGACTGCGACGGCAACCCCGAGACCATCTTCACGAAGGACGAGCTGCTCACCAACATCACCCTCTACTGGGTGACCGAGACCGCTGCGTCCTCGGCCCGCATCTACTTCGAGCAGCGGCACCCGCTGTCGCCCCCCAACCCGCGCCGCATCGAGGCGCCCACCGCGTGCGCCGACTTCCCGAAGGAGATCATCTGGTCGCCGCGCCGCTGGCTGGAGCCGCGCTACAACATCACGCGCTGGACCGAGATGCCGCGCGGCGGCCACTTCGCCGCCATGGAACAGCCGCAACTGCTGGTCGACGACGTGCGCGCGTTCTTCGCCACCCTGCGGTAGACGAGCGGCTCGGTGTCCGTTCGCCCTATCTGAGCGTATCCGTCGGATACCGCACACCGCTGCGGTGCGGGTCGCGGTCGGCAGGGTCCATCAACCAGATGTGGCCGAACGCCGCAAACGCCGCGCGCGGCGCCCAGTCGAGGTCCCAGTACGCCGACTGCGGGAAGAAGCGCTGCAGGTGCGGGCTCTCGATGACCTCGTCGATCAGCAGCAGCGGCCGGAATCCCTGGCGCTGGAGCAGCGTGATGACGCCGTCGAGATCCGGGCCAATCATGTCCAGCCGAATCAGCGGCCGGTTGCCGTAGTACGCCGCCGACCCGCTGTGGGTGTAGGCCATCAGGACGGCGTTGGCCGGCAGCGCCACTCGCAGGTAGGGTCCCATCACCAGCACTGATCGCGCGGCCACGTGGTCGCGCAGCGCGGCGCGCGTCTCAGGGACGCCGGTCCAGACGACGAGGGCGGCCGGTGCGATCAGAAGGGGCACCAGCGCCCGCATCCAGCCGCGTGCCCAGAGCACCTGGCCCGCCCACGCGAGCACCATGCCCAACAGGATGAAGAGCGCGGTCATTCCGACCAGGACGAACCGCAGGTACGACCACTGCTCGAAGATGAGGTAGGGCACGATGATGGCCAGGCTCAGCATCGCAAGGGCCACACTCGACAGCGTCACCACGACGGCCGCGCGGTGCGCCCGCGTCCACGGCAGCACGAACACTACCGGCAGCGCCAGGAGGCCGGCGACAGCGGCCTTCGAGTGCACCTCGAACAGCCAGGCGGGATACCGTTGCAGGTTCGGGGCAACGTGAGCCCACTGGAAGAAGTCCGCGGCGCCCTTGTAGCCGGCGTCGAGCGGGCTGCCGAAGAACAGCGCGTTGGACCACAGCACCAGCAGTGGCCCGATTGAGGCCAGTGCGCCGAAGACCAGGGCGTCACGCCACATGGGCCGCCGCCATGACGCGTCGTGCCTGGCCCCCCCGAGCACGACGAGGGCGAACACGACGACTGCGAGGGGTGCGGTGTTGGGTCGGATCATCGCGGCGGCGGTCACCGCGGTACCGGCCGCTGCCGCGGCGCCCGCCCGGCCACGCAGGCTCATCAGCCACGCCACCATCCAGAACGCCGCACACGCGACATCGCTGCTGACGAACAGGCTGTGCCGCACGGTGACGGGGCTGGCACTGATGAGGATGGCCGCGATCACGCCCGCCCACGGGCCCGCTGCCGCGGCAGCGACGCCGTAGGTGGCCAGCGCCAGGACGCCGGCCATGAACGGCCCGAACGCGTAGGCCGCCAGCTCACCGCCCACCGCCATGCAGGCGGCGAGGAACACCGGCAGGCCGAGCGGATACTCGACCACATCCGTACCTGGAACGGCGCCCGGCCGGTAGCCGAGCGGGCTCCCCACCTCCAGGTGCCTGGGGAACTGCGGCTGAAACTGGATGGCTACCGGGTGCTGCAACTCGCCGGACAGCCATCGCGCGCCCGCGCTGACGTAGCCCGAGGGGTCCGTGTAGATCGCCACGTAACCGCTGTAGCGGACGTTGACGGCGAAGGCCAGGCCCGCGACGAGGAGAGCCAGGTAGAACGGAACCGGTCGCGACATCGGCTGCGCTCGCATGATATCGCTGCACCATTTGCTTCGGCCGCGCTGGAAGACGATCCGCTCCAGTCGCGCGGCGGATCCCGCCTCCGTGGCCGGTCCGCCCTGCGAGAGCCGGTTGAGACCGCTCGACGCCACCTCCGCGAGGTGGCTCGGTCCCCTGAGCTTTCTCGGGCGGACGGATCTGGGGGTCGGCCACTCCGGAGGGATCCGCCACGCGACCGGAGCGGCTCGTCGCGAACCGTGGTCGTCGACGGGGAGAGGTCGGCGCGGCGCCTCGGCGAGGGCGGCGGGTTCACGCGCGGATCCCGACTCCCAGGTCTGCCCTGTGAGAGCCGCTCGTTGCGGGAATCCCTCGGAGACAGCCGAGTCGCAACGCCGACACACGAGCGGAGGCTGAGACGCGCGCACGTCTGAGCCTGGCGACAGGTGGCGAGTTGCGCCCAGTGCTTGTCAGGGCCAAAGCGAGTGTGACCGGCTGGCTCCGCGGGATTCCCGCAACGAGCGGCTCTCGCAGGGTGGACAGGCCCAGGGGTGGGATGCGGCGCAGGTCCGACGCCCTCGACCGCATCGGCCACTGCAAAGGGATCCGCCGGGCGACCGGAGCGGCTCGTCGCCTCGGTGCCAGGGCCGGCTCTCGTTCCGTGTTATAAGGCAGCACCTATGTGGCAGCACAACTACGAACCCATCGGTGGCAGCCTGGCGCTGTCCGCACCAGTCGCGGCCCTCCCGATCGTCGTGCTGTTCGTCATGCTCGGCGTCGTCCGGACGGCGGCCTGGAAGGCGGCCGCTTCAGCACTGCTGACCGCCTTCGTCGTCTCGGTTGCGGCGTACGGCATGCCTGCCAACCTCGCGCTCATCTCCACGGTCTACGGGGCCGCCTACGGACTGTTCCCCATCGCCTGGATTGTCTTCGCGTCCATCATGCTCTACCGGCTGGCTGTGGACACCGGCAAGTTCGAGATCATCAAGGACTCCGTCGGCAGCCTCACCGACGATCGCCGGCTTCAGGCGATGTTCATCGCGTTCTCGTTCGGGGCCTTCATCGAGGGCGCAGCGGGCTTCGGCGCACCGGTGGCCGTCTCGGGCGCCATGCTCGCCGGCCTCGGCTTCAACCCTTTCTATGCGGCCGGCATCTGCCTGCTCGCCAACACGGCACCGGTCGCCTTCGGCTCCATCGGCATTCCGGTGACGACGCTCGCGGCGGTGACCGGCATGCCGGTGCTGCCGCTCTCCGCCATGGTCGGCCGCCTCTGCGCGATGGTCTCCATCATCATCCCCGGCTACCTCATCGTCGTCATGGCCGGGCGGAAACGGGCGCTCGAGGTGTTACCGGCCATCGTCGCCTGCGGCCTGTCGTTCGCCAGCATGCAGTTCATCGTCTCGAACTACATGGGCCCGGAGCTCACCGACATCCTCAGCTCGCTCACCTGCATCGTCGTGATGGTGGCGGTGCTGAAGCTGTGGAAGCCAGCCAACATCATGCGGCTCGAGGGCGATCAGCCCGTGACGACCACCACCCTGAAGCACACGGGAGGTGAGATCTTCATGGCCTGGGTGCCGTACGTGATGCTCGTCATCTTCGTCCTGGCGTGGGGTGAGGCGAGCATCAAGCCGCGGATCAACGCTCTGGGCGATTCGGTGCTGCCGAGCGTGCTGCCGACGGTGCCGGCGAGCGGCCTGGTCGCGACGCGGCTGATGGTGCCTGGCCTGCACAACATGATCGAGCGGATCCCGCCGGTGGTGCCGAAACCAGCGCCCTATGCTGCGCTTTTCGAGCTGAACTGGCTGAGCGCATCCGGCACCGCCTGCTTCTTCGCCATCCTCGCCACCGCGCTGGTCCTGCGCGTGTCGCCGGCGCGCCTGGCCGGTATTTACATCGGGACCTTCAAGCAACTGAAGTTCGCGTTGCTCACCATCGCCTGCATGCTGGGCCTGGCCTACCTGATGAACTACTCGGGCATGACCTCCACGCTGGGACTATCCTTGGCGGCCACCGGCTTCGCGTTTCCGTTCTTCAGCGCCGTGGTCGGCTGGCTGGGCGTGTTCCTCACCGGGAGCGATACGTCCGCCAATGCGCTGTTCGGGAACCTGCAGGTGGTGACGGCGAATGCGCTGGGGCTGAACCCGGTACTCACCGCGTCGGTGAACTCCGCGGCCGGCGTGATGGGCAAGATGATCTCGGTGCAGAGCATCGCCGTCGCGGTGGCGGCCACCGGTATGACGGCTGCGGACGAGAGCCGGTTGTTCCGGTTCACCATCAAACACAGCGTGCTGTTGATGATGGCGATGGGTGTGATCTCGATGCTCTTTGCCTACGTCTTCGCCGACTGGGTGCCGCGGGTGTAGACCGCGTGAAGCGAGGCACGTAGGCGGGGGCACGGGTGACTCCGGATCCGGAAGAGCAAACGGATCCTCCGCCACCCGTGCCCCCGCCTACGTGACTCGCTTCACGATATCGACGCGTAGCTCGCCGAATCCGGTCAGGTCGTAGTACTCCACCCGCAGCTTGTGGCGGCCGCGGGCAATCGGCGCGCGGTTGATGGTGGACTCGTGCGCCGTCCAGTTGTCGATGACCAGCTTGTCGTCCACCCACACCCGCACCCCATCGTCGGAGATGACGAGCAGCTCGTGGTCCCCGGCCGGAACGGTGACGTCGCCGGTGGCGGACAGCGCCGCATGGTTGACGGGCAGCCCCGGCATCAGCGCCCGCGACGAGAGATAGTCGAGCCGCAGAGTGCTGGCGACGACCTCCGTGGCCTGCGACAGGAGCTGGCCGAACGCGTCCGGCCGTGTCGGCAGGGTCGGATCCTGGCTGAAGTCGAACCCGCGCACCTGCCAGCGGATGGGCACGAAGAAGCGCTCGTAGGCGAAGAGCCGGCCCTTGTCATCGCGCAGGCGCACCTCGACGTCCGTCACGTCGCCGGGCACTGGGGTCACCACCAGCGCGCCGGGAACATCTCCACTGGTCGCCGACAGCGTGGCACCCCGTACGCGATCGACCTTCCACGAGCCTGGCGGACCCAGCACGCGAAGACGAAGCGTCGACTCATCCGAGCGGCCGGCCGGCCACAACTTCGGCGTCTGCCAGTCGTAGGGGCCCCACTCGTCGACGATGATGTACTCCCGGCCGCGGCGCCCGCCCTCGGGAATCATCGCGTCGATGCCGCCCGGGATGCGCGGCGGGGCCTCCACTCTGGGCACCGAGTCCGGCACCACATCCTCCCGGCGCACGCCACGTGTGCCCGTGATGTCGTTGGGGGTCTTGACGCCGCGAAAGACATTGCCGGCGAGCAGGTAGTCGCGACTGTCGGTGTCACGAGCCTTTGGATAGCCCCAATTGGGATCCTGGGTCGGGTTCCACCAGAGCCGGATCGCGGTCTCGTCGTTCGTGAAGGTGTTGTTCACGATGACGTTGTCCTGGCCGTGCTCGATCGCGATGGCTTCGGTGTTGCGCGCGAAGGTGTTGCCCATGATCAGCGACTCGTAACTGTAGCCGCCCCACACGCCGTGCCAGTTCTCCTCGACGCGGTTGTTGACGAAACGATTGCGGCTGAACGTGGCCTCGATGCCATTGGTCGGCGCGTGGCTGAAGTCGTTCCCGTAGAACAGGTTGTCGTTGGACCCGCCCTTGCCGGTGTTCATCGTGCTCTGCCCCGCCCACAGGAACAGCCCATCGCCGCTGTGCGTGACCGAGTTGTAGGCGACGACGTTGTCGCTGGTCTGTTCGTACATCAGGATGCCGGCGGAGTCCTGGCCCCGGTTGTAGAAACCGTGACTGTAGCCGCGCACGCACCAGTCGATGCGGTTGTGCATGATGGTGCTGCCACTGGTGCGGTACAGGCCGAGCCCGATGCCCGAGAGGAACGAGAACGTGTTGTTCCAGATGCGCAGGTTGCGCGAGCGCGTGATCATCAGCCCGTTCTGGCCCTGCACCGCTCGGCTGCCCGAGATCTCGCCGGTCTCGACGTTCGACAGGTAGATACCCGCGCCGTAGCGGAGCCACTCGTCGGCCTCGTTGTTGTGGTACGACATCCAGTCGACGAGGCTCTCCTGCTCCACGCGGCTGTAGAGGCGCTGTTTCCAGTTGTGGCTGGCGTCGATGTCGGTGAGCGTCAGCCGCGTGACGTTGCGCGCCAGCACGCCCACCTTGTAGCCGCGGACACGGGCGCCCTTCACCGTGATGCCCTCGCCGCCGTCGACGAGAATCGCCAGGCCCGCGAACCGATCCGGGTCGGTACCCTCAGGCGAACCCACGAGCTCCACGCCCGTGAGATCCACGGTGATGTTACGGCCGCGGATGATGAACGCCGGCCGGTCGATCCCGGCACTGGGCATCGGGTACTTCCCCGGACGGATCACGGTGGACTGTTCGATGACGGTCCCAGGACGCAACGGAGCGCGGGCGGGCTGCGACGCCTGGGCCTGAAGCACCCACGGAAGCGCACAGGCGGCGACGAGTGACCGCGGAAGCAGCGTCCTCACGTGATCGATTCTATGTTGACGCGTGATCAGAATCGGAACAGCAGCCCCACCGCGGCCTCCAGCGGTCGCGTCGGGGGGAGGTTCGTCGTCCGATCGCCGAAGTCGGCGCGAGACGATCCGACGGTCCCGCGCAGCGTGAGCCGCCTGGCGATGCGCTGCTCCACGCCGCCACCGTAGCGGAGCAAGCCCTGATCGTCCTGCTGGGTGGTCACGACGCCGGCCTGTGTGATGGTGACGTCGAAGCTGCGCGACAGCTCGTTGAGGTAGCCGAAGACGTGCGTGCGGCGCGATGCGCCGAGGACGACGCCCACCGTACCGCCGATGCGGGTATGGGTGTCGTTCGCATACTCGACCTGCGCGCCCGTCGCGCCATCGGCGAGCGAGAGGTCGCCGTCCTCCCAACCCGCACCGAACTCGACGCCCAGCACCAGCCGGTTCGCGAACTGATAGCGTCCGCCGACGACGGCAGTGAGCGCCCCGCGCGTGTCCTGCGCGAGGGTGTCTACGCCGTTCACCAGCGAGCCGCCGATGACGTTCAGGGCGCCGGCTTCGGCGCCGGCGTACAAGCCCGTGAATGCCTTCTCGGTGGATTGCGCGGCCACTCGGTAGGGCCAGCCGATGATGAGACCGGTGGCAATGAGGAGGGACGCGGCAGTGGTGTTCCGTGCTCGCGAGAGGACGCTTCGAGCGATACCGATGTGCATGGAGACCGGTAGAGCAAGGGCGATGCCGAGCCGTCGGCTTCGGTCCCAGCGTCCGTCACCGGTCTCCGCCAACGCACCGTGGCGCGGGCTTGACAGCCGGTCAGACGTCCGTGTATTAAACATATTAGTTAATTAACCGTATGGTTCAGCTCAGCACCGTCGATCCGCTCAGCACCACCTTCGGCGCCCTCGCCAACCCCACGCGCCGCGCCATCCTCGCGCGGCTCGCGTCCGGCGAAGCCAGCGTCACCGAGATCGCCGAGCCCTTCGAGATGAGTCTCCCGGCCGTGTCAAAGCACCTCAAGGTGCTGGAGCGCGCCGGCCTCATCGCCCGCAGCCGCGAGGCGCAGTGGCGGCGTTGCCGGCTCGAGGCCTCTCCCCTTCGTGACGTGTCGGATTGGCTCGACCGGTATCGCGCGTTCTGGGAACAGCGCTTCGATCGCCTCGAGGCCTATCTCGCGGCACTGCAGACAGAGACGGCCGGACTGAAGTCCCGCCGCTCCGTGCCGGCGCAGTCCCGCCGCTCCAAACTCTCGAAGAAGGGACCCGCTCGTGGCCGCACCCGCTGACCGCACCATCACCACACCCGACCTCCGCCTCACGCGCCGCTTCCGCGCGCCGCAGGCGCTGGTCTGGCAGGCCTGGACCGACCCTGCACACATCGCGCGGTGGTGGGGGCCGCATCGTTTCACGTGTCCTCACGCCGAGATCGACCTCCGGCCCGGTGGCGCACTGCGGTTCGACATGAAAGGGCCCGACGGGCACGTGTTTCCCGCGTTTGGCACTGTGGAATCGGTGGACCCTCCCGGCCACCTCGTCTTCACGACACGCCTCGAGCACGAGGGCCTCGTCATCGCCGAGGTCCGCCATCGACTCACCTTCGTCGCCCACGACGACGAGACGGTCGTGGAACTGCACGCCTCCGTGCTCCGCGCCACCGACGCCGCGGCGGCGGCCCTGGCCGGCATGCGCGAGGGCTGGAGCCAGTCGCTCGACAGGATGGTGAGCCTTGCCGTCACCGGGGCATCCGACCGCGAGCTGGTGGTCACGCGCCGCTACCACGCGCCCATCGAGACGGTGTGGGAGGCCTGGACCATGCCGAGGCATCTCGAGGCGTGGTGGGGACCGGTCGGCTTCAGGACGACGACGGCCCGTTTCGACTTGAGCCCCGGGGGCCAGTGGGCGCACACGATGCACGGCCCGGACGGCACCGACTACCCGAACGTCATCACCTTCAAGGAGATCGTCCCCGGGCGGCGCCTCACCTACGAGCAATCCGGCGGCCGCGCCACCGGTGAAGTGATCCACTTCGACGCTACCATCGTCTTCGAACGCGACGAGGACGGCACGCGCGTCACCCTTCGGCTGCAGTTCGCCTCGGCCGACGATCGCCAAGTGGTGAACGACGAATACGGTGCCTACGAGGGAGCTCGCCAGACCCTGGATCGGCTGGCAGACCTGCTCCAGGTACCGTAAAGTTCCCAATTCGAAGGTTGAATAGGACACAGATATGAGCTTCCTCAGCGACATCCGGTTTGCCCTGCGCTCGCTCGCACGGGCCCGTGGGCTGGTGCTCACGGTCGTACTCACCCTGGCCCTGGGCATTGGCGCCAACGCCGCCATCTTCACGGTGGTCCAGGGCGTGCTGCTCAAGCCGCTCGCCAACCGCGACGAACACCGCCTGGTGTACATCCGCCAGAGCGCCCCCGGGATGCAGGTGGAGAACGTCGCGTTCTCGATTCCAGAACTCCGGGACCTCCAGGCCGGCGTGAAGTCCCTCAGCGCCTTCGGTGACTTCTCCACCATCGAGTTCACCATGGTGGGCCTCGGCGAACCTCGCGTGGTCCGCGCCGGCGTGATCGGCGGGAACTACTTCGAGGTCATGGGCCTGCGCCCGGTAGTCGGCCGCCTCATCGACGCCACCGACGACGGGCCGGCCGCCGCCGGCGTGGTCGTGCTGACCCACCGGTTCTGGAGCACGTCGCTCGGCAGTGATCCCTCTGTCGTCGGGAAGACCGTCCGGCTCGGCGACCGTGTCGCGACCATCATCGGGGTGCTGCAGCCCTCCGTGCCCTATCCCGCGGACACGGAGATCATCGCCAACGTCGTCACGAGTCCGCACCACCTGGACGCGACGATGGTGGACGGACGTGTGCACCGCATGACGGAGCTGTTCGGCCGGCTGGCAGAGGGCGCGGACGTGGAGACCGCGAAGGCCGAGCTCCGCGCGGTGCATGCCGGGATGAAGGCGGCGCATCCCGAGGCCTACCCCGCGAGCGATCAGTACGCCATCGACGCGGTGCGGCTGCGCGATCAGATCACCTCGTCGGCCCGTACGGTGCTGCTGGTGCTGCTGGCCGCGGCGGCGCTCGTC
>WPCK01201696.1_pt1 | contig 13010 bp, 10 predicted proteins | sample 5399851 | NCBI WGS metagenome assembly WPCK01 (sample SAMN12869471, study PRJNA574797) | sludge metagenome | isolation source: wastewater treatment of pH11 | place: China:Beijing | collected 2019-05-20
CCAGATGTGGTAAATAGACTAGCGTCAGTTCGGGTTGCTTCTCGCGCAGTACCATCGCGCTTGACCGCGCTATCCATTGGCTGCTTGGAAGCCCCGCGCCGGGTCCCCAAAAGCTGAAGAACGGAAAATTGCCAAAGCGACTTACCAAATTGCATTCGGTTTGGTCCAGGATGCCAAATTCTTTGGATCCGTCGCAGCCGTAGTGGGGTTTGGGGGTTGCGCTGTACCGGACTGGAGCGCCTTGATTGAACCACCAGAAGAGTTTCGCCGTCTCGATCCCATCGTACAGTTTTTCGCCTTGGATCAAACGGTTGGACTGTTGCCAAAATCGAACCTCTCCGGTGTCTCTGTAATACCAACCATTTCCGACAATCCCATGTTCACGCGGTGGCAAACCGGTCAGCATGGTGGCTTGGGAAGTGCAAGTGACCGCAGGTAAGGGACTACGCCAAGGTCGAGCCGTTCCAACTGCAGCTATATTGGGTGCATGCGGCAACAATTCTTGGGCTAAACCAACAACGTTGATGATGCAGACCTTAGCCATTCTCGGAAACTTTCAGCGTATATTTAATTCAACCGATTGCACCAACGCAAATTGATCAAGCCATTGGAAAATGTCTACCGTATTGTGCCCTGCAATAGCAACCGTCGCAAGCTCAGGCAATGAGTGGTTCGTCAGGGATAGCGAAGAGCCCCGCAGTGCGCTCTCCTTCTGCACATGCGTCCGATCGGCTAGGATTACATTCATGTGCACATTGCGGAATGGTTCCGAAAAAAATTATCGACCTCAACTTGAAGTCGATCGCGTTAGCCACCGCCTGTTCCGCAAGATATCGACGAATGCCAACCGCCTGATCTGCGATTCATTTATTGAACGATTTCGCGCGAAGAGTCGCTGGAGTAGACGCAATGGTACGATCCCCGCAAGACGAGCCTGCTGGCTTGGAAGCATAGTCATTGGGTTGATTTTGACGATTCCCGCGAATTTGGTTTTTAGCCAAAATGCTCAGTTCTCCGACCAAAGCAGAACACTTCTAGAAAAACTTCCCGACGGCTTTCACCAAATCGATTCGAGCCAACATTTGACCGTCGTGACCGATCTGCCGATCGACGATGAAATCCGGCAGCTTCCAGGTATATTTGATAATGCCATGAACCGTTGGTGTGAGTTCTTCGATATGCCCGCGGCCAAGTGCACCGATTGGCATGCGACCATGTACGTCATGTTGGATCGCGCGCGGTTTCGCCAAGCCGGTTTGATTCCACCCGAAGTTCCGGAGTTTCAACATGGTTGGCAGTCAGGTGACAAAATTTGGATTGCGGAGCAGCCGAGTCCCTACTATCGACGTCACTTGATGTTGCATGAGGGCACTCACTGGTTCATGTTCCGAAAATTTGGCAAATACCACGCGCCATGGCTCATGGAAGGCTTGGCGGAATTGCTCGGAACGCACCGCATCGAGAACGGCGTTCTGGAGATGGGAATTATTCCACGCGACAAGCTGGAAGTACCATTCTGGGGACGAACGTTGATCATCCAAGAACAGACAAGCCAGTCTACGGCCCCAAGCCTCGAATCGATTCTGCACTACAGCAATTCCGCTCATCAGAATGTCGAAGCCTACGCCTGGAGTTGGGCATTGACACTGTTCTTACAAAACCACCCCGACTCCTCAGCCGTCTTCACAACCATGTTGCGTCAGGCAGCCATGGATACACCCCAGCTTGATCGGTGGCTTCGAAGTCGCTTGAGACAACAGCTTCCACAACTGAGAGCGGACTGGATTGCGTTTGTTTCAGATTTAGACTACGGCTACACGACCAAGCCAGGTCTGCTGATGACTTCCTCCAAAACTTGCCCTCTCAATGAACCCGTCAGTTTTGATGTGGCTGCAAATCGCGGCTGGCAGGCTACCGGTGTCAGAGTTGCCGCAGGTCAAAAATTCAGAGTCCGAGCTGAAGGCGAATTTGTTATCAGCCAGCAACCCAAACCGTGGCGATGCGACTCCGATGGCGTTACTTTGGAATACTTTCGTAGCCAACCGTTAGGCAAACTGCTGATGGCAATCTTACAACCCATTCAAGACGAACCGGCCACGACCGAGAAACTGAAGACCTTGCCAATCGGAAGTTCAGCCACGATCGCGGTTGAGGAATCTGGCGAGGTTTTTTTCCGCGTGAATGAATCCATCGGAAACCTTGTGGACAATTCTGGCGATTTCCACGTAACAATCGCACCTCAGCCATAATGAACTGGCCCTCAAGGATTTGAACCTTGACTAACTGATTCAGAGTCAGTCGTGCTACCGTTACACCAAGGGCCAGAATCCGTGATTGATCTCGCTCCGTTGAACGCGACCGTGACGATTTGTGAATGGGCTATCAATCCTAAGACGACAGCGAAGCGGGGTCAAGAAGGCAAGATCTGTTTGCCAGTAGACTGGATGGGCATACAAGGCTTTAGTTTGAAGAAAATCAAGAGAATTTCCGGGGATCGCCGCCCCAGCCGAGTTTTTCGCGTAGCGTGCGATATACGTTCTTTCCTGGAACGCCGATCATCTGAAATGCGACAGGGGCTCGAGTCACTCGATAGCAATCACCCTCGACCAGCAAGCCTTGGACACGACCGTCGAGCACAGCCGAAACGGTAGCATGTCCGTTGCGGATGATCATGTCAAACATTCGGTCGGCACGATCGACCAGAGGCCGCATGGTTAGCGTATGTGGGCTGATCGGACTGATGACGACCGCTTCCAATCGGCGATGCAATATCGGACCACCCGCAGAGAGGTTGTGGGCCGTCGAACCAACGGGCGTGCTGATGATCAACCCGTCGCAGCTATAGGTACTTGCAAAATCGCCATCGATGTGCAAATCGATATGCAGCATCGAATATGGTGGCCCACCCAGAATTGCAGCTTCGTTCAAGGCGAGTAGATTCGATACCAACGGTACGCCATCGCGAATGATGCTGCACTGAAGCATGACGTGACCGTTGATCGGATAGATGCCTTCGCAGACCTTCGGCCAGACCTGTTCGAGTTCATGTTCATCGAGAGCCGCCAGAAAGCCAAGCCGTCCTAAATTGACTCCTAGCACAGGCAATTGGTTTAATCCCATTCGCCGAGCTGCGGAGAGGATCGAACCGTCGCCCCCGAGCACGACTACCAAATCCACAGCGATTGTTTTAAGGTCCAGATTCTCAGTTTCGTCGATCTCGACGATTTCGGCGGATTTTTGTAAGACTTTGACGACGCGGCTGAGTTCGTTTTGGACGCGAGGTCGATTGACCGATGCCAGGACCACGATCTGTGGCTTCCGTTTACTGTCTGACCAAGCCGCCGGATGTTGCATGGATCGTTAAGAGAATTCAGGCCTCAATGTCCAAACATCGTAGAGTATTCAATTGATTGTCGACTTAGCCAACGGTCGTTTCGGAGCTTGCCAGTTCGTTGCAGACCTTGACTAACCCGTGAACGGAAATTCCCAAATCTGCCAACAATTCGTCGCGTTCACCGTGTTCGATGAAGTGGTCGGGGATGCCGAGACGTCGTAACCGATTGACTTCCCAGGCGTGATCGCATGCGGCTTCCAGCAACGCACTTCCAAACCCGCCCGCTAGCGCAGCCTCTTCGACGGTGAGTACAAATCGGCACTGGCGAAATACGCGTTCGAAAAGTTCCACATCCAAGGGCTTGATAAACCTAGCGTTGATCACGGCAATCTGCAATCCTTGGTCGCTTAACTGTTCGGCAGCCTGAATGGCCATTTCGACCAATGGTCCCAAAGTCACGATTGCCCCATCCGTACCCCATCGAACAACTTGACTCTTGCCTAGTTCGATCGGTTGGTCTGAAAGCCCTAGGTCGCGTGCATTGGCCTTCGGATAACGTAGGGCGGTCGGCGTGTCTTGTCGCAAGGCGAAATCGAGCATGGCGGCAAGTTCTGGACCGTCGGCCGGAGCCATTGAAATGATATTCGGAAAAACGCGCATGTAACCGACATCGAAAACCCCATGGTGAGTCGGACCGTCGGGACCAGCCAGCCCCGCCCGATCCATCATCATGACGACGGGCAGATTCTGCAGAGCCACTTCTTGAAAAATCTGATCGTAGCTGCGTTGCAGGAACGTACTATAAATGGCGACGATTGGTTTCATACCAACTTTCGCTTGACCGGCCGCAAAAGCTACGGCGTGCGACTCACAGATGCCAACGTCGAAAAAACGATCTGGAAAATTCTCGCGCACGGGTTCGAGCTTGTTCCCCTGACACATAGCTGCGGTCATCACCGTGACCCGCTGGTCACGCTGCATGGCGCTAGCGATCGCATCGCGGGCAAAGTTTGTGAAGGCCGGCGATCCTCCGGCACCCAAGATGATCGCTTCGCCTTCTTGATCTTCGAAAGCTGGCGGCGTATGGAAAAACACCGGATCCTTGGCCGCAGGTTGGTAACCATGGCCTTTTTCCGTGACGACGTGCAGGAGCACTGGCCCCACTTCGTGATCAAGCATCTTCATATACTTGCGCATGAGGCCAATGTTGTGTCCATCGATTGGCCCAACGTAGCGGATACCCAATTCCTCGAACAACATTCCGCCGTGCATCCCAGCCTTAACACCTTCCTTAATTTGCGCTAACAAGCGTTCTGTAGGATCACCAAGCAGAGGAACGTGACCCAACATCTTGACGACCTCGGATTTCAGGCCCGTGTAAAATGGATTTGAACGCAAGCGATCCATATATCTTGCGACGGACCCAACCCGGGGACAAATACTCATGCGATTGTCGTTCAGGATAATCAGCAGCTTGCTCTTGAGTTCTCCCGCGTTGTTGAGGGCCTCAAACACAATGCCCGACGGGAACGCCCCATCCCCGATCACAGCCACACTGCGACGTTGGTGCTGGCCGAGCAAATCATCGCCGCTTTTGAGACCCAATGCCGTTGACACGCTGCAGCCAGCATGGCCCGTCATGAACAAATCGTAGTGGCTCTCCACCGGATTCGGGTATCCCATCAAACCGCCTCGCGTGCGGATCGTGGCAAACTCGTGGAAGCGTCCGGTCACCAATTTGTGCGGGTAAATCTGGTGCCCAGTGTCCCAGATCAAACGGTCTTTGCGGAAGTCGTAGGTGCTGTGCAGCGCCAGGCAAAGCTCGACCACACCGAGGTTCGACGCGAAATGCGCCGTGCGAATATTCAGCAAATTGCAGAGCACGTGGCGAATTTCATCGGCGACCTGATCGAGCTGAGCTAGGCTCATCGAGTGGAGGTCAATCGCGGATTGGAGCGTACCGAGAAGTGGTGTCTTATTCATCTATTAGTGATCTCGATTGACAACGAACTGCGCCAATTGCATTAGTTTAGTCGCATTATCCCCTAACGCCGATAGCGATTTTTCTGCTCGGGCCAACAAGTCGTCCGCCAATTGGCGTGATTCCGCCAGCCCGATCAGGCTGGGATAGGTCATTTTACCCTGCCGTAAGTCCTTCTTGGGGGTTTTGCCGAGTTGCTCTGGAGTGCTTTCAACGTCCAAGCAATCGTCGACCACTTGAAAAGCCAAACCGATAGCTTGCCCAAAGTCGCTCAGGTGCTTTAGACGTGTCGAATCGGCTCCCCCGATCACGCCGCCCATTTTCAAGCTCGCTTCGATCAGCGCGCCGGTTTTTCGAAGGTGGATGCGTTTCAAGAAATCGAGATGATCGCTTGGATTCGCGAGGCAAGGAGCACCTTCCTCAAATCGCCCTTCGGCAGCCAAGTCATCCATTTGACCTCCGACCAGATGAGTTCGCCCAGCGGCCTGGGCTAAGATATGGCAACACTTCATGGCTTGCTCAGACGGCAGATTCTCGCACAGAGTCTGAATAGCCAACATCTGCAAGCAATCGCCGGCCAAAGTCGCGGTTGCCTCGTCGAATTGAATGTGGCACGTCGGACGGCCACGGCGAAGTTGGTCGTTGTCCATGCACGGCAGATCGTCGTGAATCAACGAATAGACGTGAACCAGTTCAACGGCGCAAGCCACCGGCAAGGCGGCCTTCCAGTCGCCCGAAACAGATTCACACGCCAACAACGTTAGTACTGGACGAATTCGTTTGCCCGGTGCAAGCACGCTGTAACGAATCGCATCGGTCAGGCGCGAAGGGCAACCGGATCGACTGGCCGTGATCGAGTCCAAGTATTGGTCGATTTCCGTGCGCAGGGGCGAGAGCAACGCGTCAACTTGGGTAAGATTCCATGATTCGATTCGAGACATTGATTCCAAATTCTATTGCCAAAGTTCAAAGGGTGTCTCATTAAAATAACGAATCCTCCTGGCCAGCGCTACGCCGTCGGCTGCGATCCGATTGCTTTTGCTCAAGAGGCTGTTCGGATCGCTCGCTCTGGTCAAATTCGACGCTGATCGGATTTCCGTCTGCATCAATGCCCGTCAGCAACCGAACGGTACGTTCGGCTTCGGACAGTCGCTTGTGGCATTGTTTGATGAGTTTGATGGCGCGACCATAGTCGGTCAAATCCTCTACGAGCGAATTGCCTCCTTGTTCGAGCCGTTTTACGATTTTCTCCAATTCGGCGACTGCCTCTTCAAACTGCGGAGAATCTTCTGCGGATGATTTCTTAGCCATCAAAGTTAAGCATAAAACTCGTAAACTACCGACTCCTGCAAACGTTATTATCGCTACGATCGCAAATTAGCCTAGTGGTTGAGTGCGGGTTCAAGGCAACTTACTAGCAAACCGTTGCTTGGAACCGCAATGCAATCTAGGAATATACTGAGTCTGCAAACGCACGTTGGAATTTGGCTGGTCGCAACCAATCCTAAGAACCACTGAGGAAGAGTAAGTAACGGGAACCGAATCCGTTCTTCTATTAGCCCGATGCCAAGACCTAACGATTTGATCCGCAGTTTGGACGCAAAGCTCAGTGCGTTCGAAGTCAATTTGGAAAAGCGTGTCCGGTCTGCGATTCAGGCCTCAACGCGACAATGGCAAGAGCCATTGAGCACTTTGACAAGCCAACTCGCAGTCATCGGCCAACGCTTGGGCGAGCTGGACGAGAAACTCACAACGACCGTCGGCGCAAATCTTGAGCTTCGGCAATATCAAAGGATGCTCCAAGAGAATTTCCAGCGTCAAGCTGACCAGTCGCAGGCTCTGGACGACGCGCGACATCATCTCGTTGAAACAAAAAAACAGCTCGATGAAGCCAACGAACACATTGCGATTCTTCACGCCGCGATCGAGACTCAGCCCGATAACAACGCACCCAATGAATCGTCGGACATCGAGCGGCAACTCAAGGAGCAACTCGATGAAGCTCTCACGGAATTAGAGAATTTTCGCCAGCAGAACTCGGAACTTGCAACTCGAATTGCACAGAAAACTACCACTGCGGCCAGCTCATCCCATGCAATTGGATCCATCCAGCCCGAGATGTTGACCTGGGAAGAGCGCAAGAAGCACATGCTCGAACAACTTGAATTCAGCAACCAGACATGCGACGTTGCAACCCAGGCCACCGTTTCCAACGAAACCCGAGTTCAAATCGAAGATGTTATCGCGCGGACCGATACCGAGATCTCGCGACGTGATCAGGAAATCCAAGAGCTTCGAGAAATCGTCCAGTCCCAGGCTGGCGCACACCAAGGCGTTGCGATCGGGGCAACGGGATTAGCTCAAATGTTCGATTCCAACGAATTGATTGTCCAAGAGCGGATGCGACTCAAGGACATTCAAGAAGAATGGGAAGCAAAACTTCGTCAGGCCGAAATCGACCTGTCGATGGAACGTGCAAAGCTGGCTCGCGAACGAGTCGAATTGGAGACTCAATTGATGGAGATCCCACAACGCTCGAATCAAAGCCGACCGGCAGGCCAAGTTGGCAGCGATCGGCAACGGCGCTGGTTGGATTATCTGGGGCTCAAAGAGGAAAAAAACGGCTGATCCAGGGTGCCGTCCAGGGATTGGTCCACGGAATCGTCGCGGAAAAAACGCTGAGCGCTAGCAGGATGATGGCCAGCACAGACCAAATCCGTCCCGGCCTCGAATCGCCCATCCCGCGAACAGCCAGCCAGTACCATAACGGTACCAACCAAAATACCCACCGAAGCCCGCTAGTTACGCCTCCGTAATTGCGGTCTTCCAACGGCCGCGTGACATAAAACGCGAAGACCACCATGCTGACCGTGACGATCGCAAATTTGAACCATAGCTCTCGCCGATTGGTGTTTTTGTGCGTCTTAAGAACTCCAATCAAACTAACAATCCAAAACGGCGTCAAACTAAAAATCCCATGATGGCCTAGCAAACAATGGAAAGCGTATTTGGCCTGGTTCGGTTCGCCCCGGTCAACTCCTCGCTTGCGATCATCCTTCCAATAACTCGTTGGGTAGTCGTACCAGTCACCCCATTCAAAGATTTCAAGCAATGGTCGCTTGACGTCAAACTTGAGGGCAAATCGCCGCTGTGTGCCTTCATCCCACAGTTCCCAGATGCCCTCGCGCCTGGCCTTGCGAACGATCGCCTGCGAGCCAATGTCGTGGCCATTGCTCTTGAGCAAAGAGATGGCAACCTTATTCATTTGCAAGTCAATATCGGTGTTGTCACCTGCCGATTCAGCAATGCAATTTCTAAGCTCTTCCGTATTGTCCATGCTCACGATAAGTCGGCCGACATTTCGCATCGCATAAGGTGGCTTCAGTGTCCCGTGAGCCAAATAGTTGGTCGCAAAGAATGCGACCGTAACTGGTAGGAGCGCTGGCATGTAGACCAATAAGGCAGCCGATTTATTGACCGTGAACAACAGCAAGCCCACGGCCGCCACCCAGCTCAAGGCCGGCAATTCGTTGGATGCGGCGAAGCTGGTCGCCAATCCACACAACGCGAACCATCCAACTCGCTGCTCGCCATTTAGCACGATGCGCTCGGCGCAAACCAGCGAGATCGCTATGCAGGCGGCCGCGGGCAGGTGATTGTTGAGCGTCGTGACGAAAGTTGATAGGAATGTCCCGAAGAGTGCAAACACGACCAACAATCCGTATTGCCAATCGTTGAGCCAATCTTGATCCGCCCATCTGGCCATGAGCCACCAAAGCCCAACGAGCGGGAGCAGATTCACCAAGACAAACATCCATCTGGCCACAACGAAAGGTCGCTCTGATAACGTTGCACCCGTGACGCCCCGAATCAACCAGTAAACACCAGCGTAAATCGTCGACAGCAACGGGGGCTTGCTGCTGTAGAAGTGTTGCTTCCCATCTTTGGCTCGATGTTGCACCATGTCGATGGTCTGCCAAGTTCGCCGCTTCGTTTTTGGATCACGAATCTCGATGATTTCGTCGATCTCATAACTCTTGTTGACCGCCAGCGCGAATATTGTGCACCATCGGCTGCGATCGTTCGCGCTGAGAAACGGAGTTTCGCCTGTAGACGACTGCACAGTTAAAATGCGAAACAACTGCATTCCAATCGCCAGCGGGAATAGGATGGCCAAAATCGTGCGACGAGTTCTATTTGTTGGAGTAGTGCTCACTGCGGCAAGTCGTTCGAATACGTTTCCTTAATGACGCTGTAGACCGGCCGCGCCGGTCGAATGAGCGATGTGATTAGCTCGGCGATGAAACCGAAACTGACCAATTGCACGCCCAGAAGCACTCCCAGAATGCAAAAATAAAACATGGCCGTTTGGTGCAGATGATAATTTTCCCAAGGTGTGATTCGCGTGAATACCCACCAGAAAGACATGAGCAACAACCCAAGCGTGCCCAATAGGAAACTCGCCAAGCCAATCGATCCAAGAAAATGTTGGGGCCGATTGCCGTAACCTGTCAAGAAAAATACCGTCAACAAATCCAGAAACCCTTTCACGAGACGCTCGACACCGAACTTGCTTTGCCCGTGCCGCCGTTCATGATGTTGGACCGGAACTTCGCACACGCGAAACCCGCGAGCCGCAGCTAAAACCGGAATGAATCGATGCATCTCGCCGTAAAGCTGGATCTCGCCAAGAACTTCGCGACGGTAAGCTTTGAGGCCACAATTGTGATCGTGCAACTCGACCCCCGTCAACTTCCTGAGCAGCCAATTGAACGCAAGGCTCGGGTAGGTCTTGTGCCACGGGTCTTGGCGATCTTTCTTCCAACCGGAAACGACATCAAAGCCGCTTTCGAGTTCCTTAAGAAGGTTGGGAATTTCGTTGGGTTCGTCTTGCAGATCCGCGTCTATGGTCACTACGCGATGGCCTCGCGCCCGTTCGAACCCCGCAGCTAGGGCTGCTGATTTTCCAAAATTGCGACGAAACCGCACTCCTCGGACTAGCGGATGCTCGACGCTCATTCGCTCGATGATGCGCCACGTACTGTCGGTTGATCCGTCGTCGATCATCAGTACTTCTACACCGTGATTTGGCGAATCGTTCGTAGTTGTAGAAAAGCCGGACTGATCCACGACGTGCTGAATCCGACGAACTAGCTCTTCGATCGTGGCTTGTTCGTTGTAAATTGGAACGACGATGGAAAGATCAATGCTCATAGTTTTTCTCCGCGATCTCAACTCTCTTCCCGGTAGGATTTCGGTATACCGCGACTTGCAGCAGCTTCACAATAACCGTGAGAGCTAACTCGGTTGCAACCCAAACGATTCTCAACCAAACGGCCCCAGCCAGTGCTGCCGTTGGACCTACTACTGGTGAAAGTGCAAGCGATAGCGAAATTTCTCGTGCACCAGCCCCGCCAGGCACCATCGACAAAAATCCTGCAACGACGCCGATGGCGCACGCACCGAAAACGCTTAGCCAAAATTGCAGTCGCGAAACCTCAGCCAAATCCGCGTGCGCCGCAACCTCCAAACTTCGCAGCACCAACCCTAAGCTTATCGCAAAGCCGATCCAAGTGAAACTGAGAATCGCCCAACCCAAGAGCATTCGCTTTCCTGTCCAAACGGGACCCGTGTTTCTCAGAAGCTTTTCACTCATGCCTTTCATCCACTGAATACTCGTCGCAATGCGGATCGTAATCGGCAAAGTCGCGATGAGCAACACTCCCGCTGCGATGGCTGACATGAGGGTGATTCTCCAATCCATTTCAAACAGGGCGCTCAAAGCGGTCATGCAGACGGTCGCTACAAGGCCTCCGACACACATCAGGTTCAACGTTTCCAAAAATGCGGCTGCCGTCGTCACGGCCGCGCCGACACCGTGGTCTGCCAATCCCAGGATCCGAATCACGATCACCATGGCTTTGCCCGGGAGATATTTGCCCAACAAACTGAGAAGGTAAACTTGCAGGGAAACGGACCACGCAACATTCCCTTTGCACCATCCCAAACATCGATGCCAGAAATAAGCGGCTGGAATCAAGCTGCTCGCATAGACTAGTCCTGCGCATAGAAGAAGTCGCCAGTCCGCTTTCCAAAACTCGGAGCTTTCCATGCGCATCCGTTTTGCCTGCGATTTCAGCCGCTGGACTTCGGTGGCATCAGCCTGGGACTGGGCCCGGCGTTCGAACTCCACCGCCTTTTGTTCGAGCGAGGCACGTTGGTCGTCCAACTGACGCCCTGCACGCCTGACTGCCGCAACAACGCCCCAAGCCACCAAACCATAAATGACCACTTTGATCAGGATCAGAAGGGCCTTACGGTGAGACAATGCGAGTTTTGTCGGCATGAGTTCGATGGTGTCGACTTAAGTGCCGACTCTGTTGTCGGATAGTTATCCCGGTTATGCTTAATATCTCAATCGTACACCGCTTCGTAGGAATCCCTAACCCCAGTCTTTGGAATGACGCATCCGACTACCTCGCAACAGCTTCCGGCACCATCCAATGAGCCGACTACGGGCTGGCATTGCACTCACCTATTTTACCGATGGAATCGGCAGTCCATTCGTCAGTTTGATTCTTCGCAAATCAAGGATGGCTTGGCCGAGTGTGCAAGCATTTTAGACGCCGAGAACGAGGAAGCACCCACTCGACTGCAAACCTTTATCGTGAGCGGGCACAAGGCGGATTTCGGGATGATTGCTCTGGACCCAGATCCTCTCAAGATCGACCGAGTCCATCAACGACTACTCAGCAGTTCGATCGGCTGTGCGATCGAGCCAACCTATTCGTTCGTGTCGCTCACGGAAATATCGGAGTACGTTTTTTCTCCAGATCAATACGCCAAGCGACTCGTCGAAGAAGGGACTCCACCGGATTCTCCGCAGTTGGCCGCGAAAGTAGCCGCCTTTGAAAAGCGATTGCCGATGATGAATGCTCAACGACTGACTCCCGAACTCCCGACCTGGCCCGCATGGTGTTTCTATCCAATGAACAAGAGTCGCGCGGTCGGTGCAAATTGGTTCACGACCCCGTTCTCAATGCGGTCTTCGATGATGTCGGAGCATGCCCAGAGCGGGATGGCGTTCGCGGGCCGCGTGACGCAGCTCGTAACCGCATCGGTTGGACTGGACGACTGGGAATGGGGAGTCACCCTCTGGGCTCGACGGCCGGACTACCTGAAGGAAATCGTTTACAAGATGCGATTCGATGAGGCGAGTGCTAAGTACGCCGAGTTCGGCCCCTTTTTCGTCGGCTATCAAGCCGCTTTTGAAAAAATCGCTGAACACTGCGGAATTCAAACATAGCGGCCCAGACCATGCCTTTTCGATTTCATTCCAAGGATATCACTGGTCAGTTCATTCTGCTGGGTACGGGCACATCGGTCGGTGTGCCCGTAGTCGGATGCGGTTGCGACGTTTGCCGAAGTTTGGATCCTCGCAACAATCGAACCCGGACGGCAGCGATCGCGGGCCTTCCCGGTGGGAATTTGCTGATCGACACTCCACCGGATTTACGAAGTCAATTGCTTCGCGAGGGCATCGGCCTAGTTCACGCGGTGGTTTATACGCATGATCATGCGGATCACATTTTCGGACTGGACGACTTGCGACTCTTTCCTTTCGAACTGGGGGGCCCGGTACCGCTGTACTGCGAAGAACCGGTTCAACGCCGGATGTCGAAGAGGTTCGACTAC
>WPCK01055504.1_pt1 | contig 12988 bp, 5 predicted proteins | sample 5399851 | NCBI WGS metagenome assembly WPCK01 (sample SAMN12869471, study PRJNA574797) | sludge metagenome | isolation source: wastewater treatment of pH11 | place: China:Beijing | collected 2019-05-20
GCCCGGCGGCATCGCGCGCTCGGCCTATTCCAGCGCCTCGGGCGCGGCGGGCGGCCTGCTGGTCGGCGCCAACGCCTCGCAGTCCTTCGCCAGCAACACCGGCCAGGTGCGCGCTGGCGTGGGCGACGACAGCCTGCTCACGGTGACCGGCATCGCCACCGTGCGGACGGACAACACCAGCGCCCAGCTGGCGCACGTCTCCGGTGTCTCGGTCGGCTTCGTCGCCATAGGGGCGAACAAGGCCACGGCCAGCTCCAGCACGCTCAGCCAGGCCACGCTCGGCGACCGCGTCGGCGTAAGCGCCGGCACGCTGCAGGTCCTGGCCAACGGCAACAGCACCAACCATGCGCACGGCGTGGCTGGCGCGGGCGGCCTGGTGTCGGTGCCCTTCTCCGCGTCCTACACTTCGACCGTCGGCACCACCATCGCCCGTATCGGCAGCCGCTACAGCGCCAGCCATCCGGCCGATGCACGCATGCTCGAAGTCGGCACGCTCAGGATCGACGCGACCCAGGCGCTGTCCTTCGACAGCTGGATGCGCAACCTCAACGCCTCGCTGATCGGCGTCAGCGGCGCCAACGCGGAGAACTTCGCCTTCGGCAGGACGCTCGCCGAAATCGGCGACAACGCCAGGGTCAAGGGCGACCGTGTCGAACTCAATGCGGCAACCACGCTCACCAAGGGCGCCCCTGCCGGCCTGCTGGCCGGGTCGGGCATCTCGCGCCCGGCCTGGAACGTCGAATCGAGCTCGGGCGGCCTGGCCGACTTCCCCGCAGCCGGTAGCCAGACGCGCCTGCTCGCCGACACCCGCGCCAGGGTCGGCGCCAGCGCGAACATCACGCCGCGCGATCCGGCGGCCCTGGTCGCGGGCGTCGCCATCGACGCCGCGAACCACATCAATGCTTCGGATCGGGTCACGATGACCTCGGGCGGTGCGGTCTCCGCGGCCAGCGGGGAATCCGAGATCATCACCGTGTGCCCGGCTGGGCGCATCGTGTGCGCCACCGGCCAGACCCCCCTGGCCGCAGTCGAGGTGGCCAACGGCACCCACATCGAGAGCGCCTGGAACATCGCCCTCGGCAGCCGTACCGTGGCCAGCCTGTCCACCCAGTCCGCGGTGGACGTCTATGGCCTCGTCGGCGTCGCGCCCGAAGGCAGCAGCGTGTCGAGCTACATCGGCAGCAACCGCGTCACCATCGGCGACGCCACCCTGAAGTCGGGCAACGACATCAAGCTGTCCGCAGGCGCTGCCACCAACGGCGCGGGGAGCAGCGCATCGGCCAGGGCACGCACCGACGTCTATAACAACACGGCGATCCCGGTCAATCGCGACCCCGTCGCCGACGCCTTCGTCAACGCCGGCAGCCACCTCTCGGTCGCCGCTGGCGCCGAGATCCTGTCGGTACGCCACACTGCGCTGCATGCCGACCGCGGCTCGAACACCGCCTCGGGCGTGGGCATCGGCAAGGACATCTACCGCGAGACCCTGGCGGCGATCGCGAGCTGGTTCAGCAACCTCTTCGGCGGCGACGACGTCAGCTTCGAGACCCGCACCGGGCGCTCGGTGGTCAACCAGGACAGCAGCGTGCATGTCGACGGCCGCGTGGAGGTCGGCATCAATCGCGAACAGTGGCTGACCATTGCGCTCGACGGCAGCGAAACCCATACCGACGGGATCTCGGTGCTCGACCGGGACTTCATCGGCCTGGCAACCGACATCCTCGACCGCATCGCGATGCTCGAGGAGCTCATCCGCCAGTACTCGGTGGGCAACCCCAGCTCGGACGCGGCAATCGCCGCCGAAGCCTACCGCTCCGAAGTCCGCTTCCTCGAACGCAAGCTCGACGAGATGGGCTTCCCACGCGACCCCAGCCAGCCGGGTTTCAGCAGCGTGCCGCCGGAAAGCCCGCTCGAAGTCGCCCAGCAATCGCTCAGCGCGATGCAGGACACACGCACCGAGCTGAACGCCCAGGTCGATCGACGCAGCGCCCTGAACACTGAGCTCGCGGCAATCCCGGCCGAGATCACCGCTCTCGAGGCTCAGATCACCAGCCTGAACACCGAGATCACCGGATTCAGGGCTGACCTGGTTGGCCTGGACCCCGACGACACCGACGACGCAGCCGAGATTACCCGGCTGAACGGCCTGATCACCGACCGCGAAGGCCAGATCGCCGTTCGCGAAGGGCTGATCACGACCAAGGAGACGCGGCGCGACGTCGACATCCCCGCGGAACTGGGCAGCATCGTCGCAGCCTACCCCAACCTGGATGCCAGGTTGACCGACCTCAACGCGCAGATCACGGATCTCGACCGCGACATCACCGCCGGGGAGTTCAGTGACGTCGCCCTGGCCGGCCCGATCGCGCGCGTGCTCAAGATCAGCGACAGCGTGGCCAAGCTCGGCAACATCGACGTGCGCGGCAACCGCCTGACCGGGACCGGCGTGCTCGACGCCCCGGGCGACGCCAGCATCACCATCACCAACTACGGGCCGAATGTCCTCATCCTCGGCAACATGACGATCGCACCGAATGAAGGCGGCAAGTTGTTCTTCAATGGCGTCGAGGTCAATTCCAACGCCGACATCGCTCGCATCAACCGCGGCGCGGGCACGGCCGCCTTCTCGTCGATCACGACCGCGGAGACGAGCGGCGCCGGCGAGCCGGTGATCCTGGTGAAGAGCCTGTTCTCGCCGCTCGACATCAGCGAAGCCGAGAAGGATGCGATGCGCGCCGACGGCATCCGCCCGCTCGCACCCGACATCATCCTGCGCGGCGACATCAGCAACCTGCGCGGCCTGGTCAAGATCGACAGCGCCGCCGGCAGCATCCGCCTCGAGCAGAAGCGCAAGCCGGACGGTAGCCTGGTCACACCGGTCGAAACCGCGACCATCCGCGCCGACCGTGTCGAGGTCAAGACGCGCAATGGCGACTTCGTGCAGAGCTACACCGACGGCGCCTGGCACGCCGCGGGCGAACCGCTGAAGGTCATCCCGGGCGTCCCAACCGACCCCTTCCCGGCCAACGTAGACAGCATCGAACGCCCAGCGACGGAGCCGGTGGGCGGCATCATCGCCAATGGCAGCGTGCTGATCGCGGCGCGCTACCTCAACATCAACGGCACCATCCAGAGCGGCATCGCCGAATGGGGCGTACGCATCCCCGAAGGCGCCACCGTGAGCCTGCCCGGCGGCGGCACCGGCAGCTTCGCCGACGCGCGCGACGACTACGCCTTGCAGGTTCTCGAGGGTCGGACCAGCACCGGCAGCGAGTACTACACGGTCAGCGGCGCCACGGTCGCCGGGCTCGGCAGCGCCGAGTGGGACGCCTGGGAGTCGATCACGGTGCGCTACAACGCGCAGCACGACAGGCTCGAGCTGTCGGGCGTGCAGGTGCAGGGCGGCTACATCGAGCTCTTCGGCCAGATCTTCAGCACCAGCCAGTCGGGCGGCGGCCGCCTGCGCGTGCTCGACGGCTACGGCCGCATCAAGATCGACAACGAGACCGGCAAGACCCTGCTGGTCAACACACTCGATGCAGGCCTCGGCGTGAAGGGGCGCATCAACATCACCGACATCCGCGGCATCGACCCGGCGACCGGGGCGCCGATCCTGAGCGAGCCGGTTTCGCGCACCCGCGCGGACGGCGAGGCGCGCACCGGCACCCAGGGGTACGACCCGGTCAGCGGCCTGCGCTACGTGGTCACCACCGGCTACGACGAGGTGCGCATCGACGAGTATCGTTACTCGCAGACCGGCTGGTTCGGCACCGCAATCCTCAGCGGCAAGGCGCTCGACGGCTATCGCCTGCGCTCGATCGAGCGCACCAAGGACCCGCTGCTCACCGACGCCTTCCTCGTCGTCGATCCGGCGGCCGACTACCACTACCTCCCCGGCGGCCCGCGCACGCAGGAAGAGACGGTCAGCAGCGTGCTCACGCCGGGCCGCAGCTGGCGCGAGTGCAACTGGTGGTCGCTGTGCATCTCGGCGCGCTACTACCAGGAGTTCAGCGTCACCACCGGCAAGAAGTACACCACCACCGACAGCGTGCGCGGCGACTACCGCATCGGCATCGAGTACATCGGCTTCGACGAGGGACGCGTCGACATCAGTTCGGTCGGCGACGTCGTGTTCAACGGCAGCGTCAACAACCGCGGTGGCAACACCACGGTCAGCAGCGCCGGCAGCCTGACCCAGAACGGGCCGTCCGCGGTATTGGGCGGACACAGTATCGACCTGTCGGCGGGCACCGGGATCGGCAGCCTGCACGCGGACGGCACACCCGACCAGGCCCTGCGCATCCGCCAGTCCGAGGGCGGCGTCGTCAATGCCGGCACCACGAGCGGGTCGATCTACCTCGAGCAGACGATCGGCGACCTCAGGGTCGGCACCATCGGCTCGGCAGCGACCGACAAGGTGGTCCTCGAGTCTGCGGGCGACATCGTCGGCCGCGACGCGAGCGCCCTCGTGCAGGCCCGCCGCATCGACCTCAGCAGCGCCAACGGCAGCATCGGCCGTCTCGACGCACTGGGCGGCGATCCGCTGCGCATCCGCAGCGGCTACACGACGAGCGAGGACGCCGCCGTGCTCGCCCGCCACGGCCTCTCGGCACAGGCGCGCGGCGACATCAACATCGCCAACCTGGCCGATCCGCTGGCCGCGCACATCTACACCGGCGACCTGCTGGTGGTGGGCGTGGAATCGCTCGGCGGTGACGTACGCATCACCACCACCGGCAGCGTGATCGACAACAACCCCTTCGCCACGGTCGACACCCGCACGGAGGACGAGCTCGCTGCGCTGTGGGACGAAATGCGCCTGCGCCAGCAGCCGAACGACCCCATCACCGGCGCTGCGCGCGGCTCCGACGCCAAGGCGCAGGAAGCGGTCGAAGCCTACGCCAACGGACGCAGCAACAACTACCGGCTGTACTGGCAGTTCCGCGTCCGCCAGGCCGATGGCGGAGCCAGCTACGACCCGACGTTCGAATACGCGCTGACCGCCACCGAGGAGCAGGCCTTGCGCGACACCGGCATGGACGCGGCCGACATCGCCGCCTTCGCCGACAAGCGCACCCAGCAATACCGCGCCCTGCACGAGGAGGTGGGCAGCTACACCAGCACCTTCGACGAGGACTTCGACTACCGCAGCCGCCTCAGCGCGGAGGAGATCACCGCGATCACCCGCGGCTCTGAATGGACCGACGCACAGTTGCTGCTATCGGTCGGCGCCGGGCTGCTCAAGGAGATCACCGACACCGTCACCACCATCAAGGCACCCAATGTCGTCGGCCGCACGGTCACCCTGGTCGCCGGCGACGACATCGGCCGCTACGGCCCGGACCAGGTCATCGACACCATCGCGGGCATCGACACCCTGACCAAGGCGCAAAAGGCAGCACTCGCCGCAGTGGAACGCGGTGACGCGATCGTGGACGACGAGGACAACCCGCGCTTCGTCACCATCCGCCAGCCGCAACCGCTCAACGTCGCCAACCGCGACCTGGACGATCCCGCCACGCTCCACGCCACCGCCGCCGGCAAGGTCTTCATCGGCTCCGAGGGTAGCCTGCGCATCGGCCAGGTCAGCGCCGGCGACGAGGTCCGCATCAAGGTCGCCGGCGCATTGCATGGCATCGACTCCGGCGCCAGCGCAGTCCACATCAACAGTGGCGGACGCATTATCCTCGAGGCGGCAAGCGGAGGCATCGGCGGCACCCTCGACGGCGACAAGCTGTTCCTGACGCCGCTCGGCATCCAGCTCAGCGACGGTACCGGACTGATCGCACGCGCCGGCTCCGACATCTGGCTGGCGGCCTCGTCCGGCCTGTTCGTCGACACCGTGTTCTCGATCGGCGACGTGCGCCTGGACGCTTCAGGCTCGATCCTGGACTTCCAGCTCACCGAGAACCCGCTCGACCCCGATCTCAACATCCTGGCCCGCAACGTCAGTCTCAACGCCAGCGGCGGCGAGATCGGCAACGCGGACAACCCGCTCGACGTCGCGCTCTCCGACGAAGATGGCCGCATCTCTGCAAGCACGGAGGGCTTCGGCAACGGCGTCCATCTAAACGGCACGCTCGGCAAGTTCTTCAACATCGGCGCCGTGCGCTCGGGCGACGCGGTCGCGCTGTCCTCGGCCACCTTCATGTTCATCGACGGCCGCGTCAGCGGCCCGGGCCCGATCAGCCTCGTCGCCGGCGCGCAGATGGTGCTGACCCCGTTCGCCGACGTGCATGCGACGACGCTGGGCGTGTTCCTGAAGGCACGCGACCTGCTCATGCAGGACGCTGGCGACGGCATCCACGCAGCGCAGATGCGCGTCGATGTCGGCACGATCGACCTGCGCACCGATGGCGACGCCGTCATCACCGGCATCTTCACCGGCAACCCCACCGAGAGCGCGATCCTGATCACCGCCGGCGGCAGCGTGTATGACGGCGGCGACACCCGTCTGGACATCATCGCCAACACCGCCCCCGGGGCGACGCTCACCATCCGTGCGGGCGGCCAGATCGGCGGCAACCCGCTCGACATCGACGTACTCAACTTCAACGCCAGTGCGGGCGGGCTCATCCACATCGACTCGCCGGGCTCCCTGATCATGGGCGACGTACACGCCGAGCGCGAAATCGACATCCGCGCCGCCGGTTCGATCAGCGCCCAGTCGGTCACGAGCCTGAGCGAAGACGTGAAGCTCGCTGCCGATGACGGCGACCTGCGCGTGGGCGCCATCAGCGGACGCGACGTCGAGCTCAGCGCCATGAATGGAGACGCCGATATCGGTTCGATCGACGCCCGCAGCCTCGATGTCGACGTCCCTTCAGGCAGTGTCGGCATCGGCGAACTGCGGGCGACGGAGGTCTCGATCGGCGCACGCGACCGCATCGACGTCGATCGCCTCGAAGTCGGTCGCGACCTGCGTCTGAGTGCAGACCGTATCGTCGCCCAGGTCTTCGCCAGCGGTAGCGCCCCCATCTTCGGCGCGATCGGCGGCTACGGCGGCGGGATGGCCTCGGCCATGGACCTGACGCTGAGCGGGCTGGGCGGCTTCCACTTCGACCGCATCGCCGCCCTCACGGGCAGGATCGACATACCGGTCGGCACGCTGCAGGTGGATCAGTTCCAGGTCGGCGACCGCGTCGTCGTCACCAATCCGCAGACCCGCCTGCTGATCGACCAGCACAACTTCCGCCTGCAGGGCTACGATGCGCAGCTCTACTCCGGCGGCCCGGCCTTCGCCCTCAAGCTTGACCGCAACCTGATCGCCACCGACAGCTTCGTGATCGACCGCCGTGTCTCGCACGAGGTGCTCGGCCCCGACGGTCCGCAGCTGAGCGTGGTCGAATACACCGAGCGCGTACTGGCCGAGTTCCATCTCGCGCCGCCCGCTGCAGGGGCACCGCGCGAGGACGAGGAAGAAAGCCTGGTCAGCGTCGACGCCAACCCGGTCGCGACTGACACGGAGACGCAATGAAGCTGCACCGACAAATGCCATCCTGTGGAGAACTCGCAGCCATGAAACCCGTGCTGATCCTGGCAGCAACGCTCTGGGTGTCGCCTGCCCTGGCGCAGATCCTGCCGCCTCAAGCGGACCCCGGCGCCCTGCAGCAGCGCCGCATCGACGAGGACGAGCGCAGGCGGCAGCTCGAGCAACTCCAGCGCCAGGAGGTCACCGACCCGGTGCGCGAGACCTTGCCGCCCGAAGCCCCGCGCCCGGCTGCACCCCCGGTGCGCTTCGCCGTCGGAGAGATCCGCTTCACGCCCTCGGAGATCCTCACCGAGGCCGAACTGGCTGAACTGGCGGCACCCTATGTCGGCCGCGAGATCGCTTTCGCCGACCTGCTCGAACTGGTCGACCGCATCAACGCGCGCTACCGCGAACGCAGGATCGTCACCGCACGCGCCGTCATCCCGCCGCAGGACGTCTCCGACGGTGTGGTCGACATCCGCCTGGTCGAGGGTCGCGTCGGCGACATCGGCGTGGACGGCAACAGCAGCACCGATGCAGCCTTCATCACCCGCCGCATCGGCCTCACCCCGGGCGCACTCGTCGACCTGCCCGTGCTGGAGCAGGATCTGCGCCGCTTCAACCGCACCCAGGACGCGCAGCTGCGCGCCGAGCTGGCCGCCGGCACGCGCTTCGGCACCTCGGACCTGCGCATCCTGGTCGAGGAGCCCCCGCGCCACCTGCTGCGCCTGACCCTCGACAATGGCGGCAGCGAAGGCTCGGGCCTGTGGCGCTCCGGTGTGCAATACACCAACCGCAGCCTGCTCGGTTTTCGCGATGAGCTCAGCCTGGGCTTCGTCCGGGCCAGCGGGCAGGAAAGCTACTCGCTCGGCTACGCCTTCCCGGTCAACGCCAGCGGCGGCAGGCTGAGCGTGGCGGCCTACAGCGACGAGGTCGAGATCAAGAAGGGGCCGCTGCGCGAACTCGACATCACCGGCCGCTCCGCCGGCTTCGTCGCCGCCTTGCGCCAGCCTGTCCATCTCGGCGAGCGCTCGCGCACCGACCTCGTCATCGGCACCAAGCACCGCGAGACCAAGAACTGGATCAGCGACGTCTTCCTGCAGAAGACGCGCACCCGCGACGGCAGCGTGGGGATCGAGCACCAGGCCGCCGACGACCACGGCTACTGGATCGCGACCTACCACCTGAGCGCTGGGCGCGCGCGCGGCTTCGAGCGCGAGCACTACACGCTCGGCCGCGCCTTCCTGCGCCGCATCCAGGCCATCACGCCCAACTGGTCCTTGCAGGGCAGCCTGAACTACCAGCACAGCAGCGACGGGCCGCTGCCTTCGGGCGAGCAGTTGCAGCTCGGCGGCGAATACAGCGTGCGCGGCTACAAGTCCGGCGCCTGGTCGGGCGACCGCGGCTTCATCGCCAACCTGGAGCTACATCACCCGCTCATCGCGCTCGCCGCCGAGGGCAATCGCCCTGCCCTGCGCGCCACCGGCTTCTTCTTTGCCGACCACGGCCGGGTGACGCCCTACCGGGCGCCCAGCTCCAGCGAGCCGCGCCACCGCCACCTCGGCAGCGCCGGCTGGGGCGTGCGCGCTGCACTTGGCGAGCGCGTCGACGCCCGCCTCACCTATGCGCGCGCCTTCAACCGCGTGCCTGGAGAGGAGGGTCGCCACGAGCTGCACTTCATGCTCGTAGCGCAGTTCTTCTGAACCTGCGGCTCAGGCTGGCGCGTCGATGATGCGCCAGCCGCGCAGTTCGGCGTGGGCGCGCAGACGGGCATCGGGGCGGACCGCCACCGCCTCGTCCGCCCACTCCAGCAAGGGCAGGTCGCTGGCCGAGTCCGAATAGAAAATGCTGCGCCGCGGACGCGATACGCCCCCCTGCACCGCACTGCCGCGCAGCCAGTCTTCCACACGCGCGACCTTGCCTGCGCCATGGCACAGCGCGCCGACGTAGGCCCCGCAGAAGCGACCGTCCTCGCATGCCGGCACACTCGCCAGCAGGTTGGGGATGCCGAAGGCGCGAGCGTAGGGACGCGCCACGATCTCATTGGTCGTGGTGACGATGCAGCACAGCGCGCCGGCCTCGAGGTGCTGCGCCACCAGGTCGCGCGCCGCCGCCGGCAGTTCGGCACGCACCGCCGCCTCGAAGCGTGCCTGCAGGCCGGGAATCGCATCCGCGTCCACGGCCAGCAGCGTGCGCGCGGCGAAGGCATGCAGTGTCTCGATGTCGATCCGGCCGGCGACGTAGCTTCGGCACACGTTCAGGTAGGCCTCGTCGCTGCCGCCCGGCAGCACGCCCTCCGCCACCATGAAGCGCGCCCAGCGCAAGCCGCTGTCCGACGGGATGAGGGTGAAATCGAGATCGAACAGGGCGAGGTCGAACGCGCTGCGACCGGGCGCTCCGCGGTCGGCGGCCTCGTGGTCATGCTCCCCGCGTGCGCGCTGCGCGCGCCCTTCAGCCACGGTCTGCACGCGCGTGGTACTTGGCGCCATCCGCTGCCGCGGTCGTCTGCCGGGCTCGCCAGCGCTCGGCCTCGCCCGCCGCCAGGCACGCATCGAGCGTGCCGCGCAGCGCATTGGTGAGCACGATGCGCTCGGCACGCAGCAGGTCCTCCACGCGCAGCGGCTGTTCGCGCGCGGCCCACTCGGGGTCGTCGAGCACGGCGGCGCGCATGGTACCCGGCAGCACGCCGCGCCCGGCGGGCGGGGTGAGCCATTCGCCATCGATGCGCAGGAAGACGTTGCTGCGTCCGCCCTCGGTCAAGCAGCCGTCGGCGTCGAAGAACAGCGTATCGAAGGCGCCACGGGCCTGCGCGGCGCGGATGCCCGCGTCGTAGCGCGCGCGCAGCGTCGTCTTGTGGGCGAGCAGGCCATGTACGTCCCCGATGGGTGCGGCTGCGATCAACACCTCGACCGGCCCAGGCGGCAGCGCCTCGAGCGGTGCCACCACGATCTCGAAGCGGCCGTCCTTGTGCAGCGCCAGCCGCATGCGGCTGGGCTGGCCGGGCGCAAGCCCCGCCACCTGCTGGCGCAGCGCAGCCACGATCGCCGCCCGCGGGCAGGCAAAGCCGAGCGCCGCCGCACTCGCAGCCAGGCGGGCAAGGTGGCGCTCGACATTGCGGATGCCATCCTCGCGCGTCGCGTACAGGGTCTCGAACAGGCCGACGCCCGGGTCCAGCCCGGTCAGGAAGCGCGCCTTGAGCGCGCACTCCTCGAACTCCTCCTCCGCCTGGCTATCGATGACGATGCCCGCGCCTACGCCCATGCGGCCGTCCCAGCCGGCGCCCTGGGCCGCGTCGGCGCGCCGCTGCAGCGTCAGCGTGCGAATCGCCACCGACAGGCAGAAATCGCCACAGGCCTGGTGCGGACGCGTCGGCGCGTCGATCCAGCCGATGCTGCCGGTGTACAGCCCGCGCGGGGTGTCCTCCAGCTCGGCGATGATCTGCATGGTGCGGTGCTTGGGCGCGCCGGTGATCGAACCGCAGGGGAAGAGCGCGCGCAGCAGCGCGGGGAAGCCGGTGTCGTCGGGGAGCTCGGCCTCGATGGTGGAGGTCATCTGGAACACGGTCGGGTAGGCCTCGACCGAAAACAGCGCCGGCACACGCACGCTGCCCGTGCGCGCGATGCGGCCGAGATCATTGCGCAGCAGGTCGACGATCATCAGGTTCTCGGCGCGGTTCTTGGTGTCACCGGCAAGCATGCGGGCAATCTCGCTGTCGCCCTCGGCCTCGCGCGCACGCGGCGCGGTGCCCTTCATCGGCCGCGCCGACAGGCACCCGCCCCGGTTGCGCAGGAAGAGTTCGGGCGAGCACGACAGCACGTAGTCGGGCCCGGCCGTGCCCGGCGGCAGCGCGATGAAGGCGCCAAAGGCCACGGCCTGGCGGGCGCGCAGCCGGCGGTAAAGGCTCACCGGCGCACCGAAGGTGCGGAAGTCCAGCCTGTAGGTGTAATTGACCTGGTAGGTCTCGCCCTCGCCGATGGCAGCGTGGATGCGCGCGATCGCAGCGCAGAAGGCGTCGTGGTCGACCGAGGGACGGATATCGAGCACGCCCGCGGGCGCCGGCGCGCGGCCATCGTTGCCATGGCTGGCTCCGGTCTCGTCCTGCTCGCGCGCAAGCAGCCAGGCATCGACGGCGTCGACGCCGAGCAGTTGCAGCTCGGCGAACATCAGCACGCGCAGGCTGCCGCCGTCGGCGGGCGCGAGCCGTTCGTGGCCGGCCTGCAGCAGGCGCGCGCCCCACTCGTAGTCGGCCAGCACCACGGCATGCAGGCCGGCACGCAGGTCGCGGTCGGCCGCCGCCCACACCGCGTCCAGCGTGGCGGGGTCGTCGCAGCGGTGCTCGCGCACGAAGCCGGTGTACAGCCGGCTGGTGGGCGCGGTGGCGGTGGCGTGGCAGTCGTCGAGCAGGGCAAAGCAGGTCATGGCGGGCGCCTCAGCTCCAGTCGTCCATGTCGTGCTTGATGGTGTGGCGGTTGGCGATCAGCTCGTCGAGGCTCGGCTGCTCGTCGAGCGCACGCCGGATCGCCAGCTTGGTCGCCTCGTAGTTGGTGCGGTACATGTCCTTCTTGTCCAGGTTCGGGTCCTTGGCGCAGCGCGGGTCGATCCACACCAGGCTGATGATGCACAGCTCGTCGGCCACAGCGCGCGGGATGATGCCCTCGATCACGCAGTCGAGCACCGCATCGGCGGTGGCCGACTGCACCACGCCGCCGAAGAGCTCGATGTTGGCCGAGTCCTTGAGCGTGACCTTGGGCACCGTGATGGTAACCGGACGCACCATCTGGTTGCAGGCGCGGATCGCGAACATGGCGGTGTGGCCCTTGCTCTGCGCCATCATGTTGGCGAAGGCCTGGCCGACCGGGCCATCGGTACGCCCGATCAGGATCTCGGGCATGGCGTCGGTGAACTGGCCTTCGGCAGCGAGCACCGTGGCTTCGCCGGCGTGGAATACGTAGCGCTTGCTCATGGGGTCTCCGTACGGGGTTGTTGGGGACAATCGGAATACGGTGGATCAACCGCGGCCCAGCAGCAGCCATTCGCCCTTGCCGTCGACCGCCAGGTCGCCGACCAGGCGGCGCGGCGCAGGCGCCGGCAGGCTGGCGAAGAGGCCGCCATGATAGGCCAGACTGCGCCGCAGCAAGGCCCAGAACACGGCGATATCGTGCTGCGTCGCGACGAAGGTCGGCGGTGCCGGAGGCTGCGGGCCGGCAAACACCAGCGTCCCGCGCCGCATGCCGTAGCCGCAGTGTGCGCCTACCCGGCCGGCGACCGCGATCGTGCCGAGCAGTGGCAATGAGACACTGCCGTCCACCTGCACCGTGACGCGCTGCTTGAGCTCGGGCATGCCGACGACGGCGATCTCGAGAATGTCACCGCTATGGAGCCGGTATTCGCTCCCCTCGGCGACAGTTTGGCTCAGCGACGCCATTGCTAGTGCCGAAGCGATGCAGCGGCAGAGCACGACGTGGTTCGGGGCGCTTCGTATAGTCTTGCTCATCGGCGATGAGTCCAATCACTGGA